>Ga0306907_1000096_pt1 | contig 55530 bp, 61 predicted proteins | sample AntRauTorcE11898_FD_190415 | JGI IMG/M metagenome (GOLD analysis project Ga0306907, IMG submission 190415) | Saline lake microbial communities from Rauer Islands, Antarctica - Metagenome Torckler E11 #898 (v2) (version 2) | ecosystem: Environmental > Aquatic > Non-marine Saline and Alkaline >... | reverse complement strand
GCATACTCGAAACATGGGTCGCCACCGGCATAAATGGCGTGGAGCGCGGAAATTCAGCCGATACTCGGACCGTATCAGACCGCACAGTTTTAGCGCGTCGACGCCGAAGCCCGTGGTATGACTCATCCGTCGGATCTCTCGGTCACCATCGTCGACGGCTACGTCGACGAGCCGGCGCATTTCGGCGTCCCGCCGTACATTTCGACGTATCCGCGGTTCACTGCTGGCGCACTCGTCGACGCCGGCGTCCCCCAATCCAATATCACCTACCACACGATTGACGAACTCCGCGAGGACAAACAGAAGTGGCAGGCCGTCTCTCAAGCCGATCTCTTCATCTACGTTGGCGGCATGACTGTCCCCGGAAGCTACGTCGGCGGTACCCCCGCGGAACCTGACGAGGTCAAGGAGATGGCCTGGGTTTCCGAAGGAACCTCCGTCCTTGGCGGCCCGGTCCGGTTCGGCGTCGGCGACGAAAACGCCGGGGCGACCGAAACCGAACGCAAGGATCTCGACTACGATTTCGTTGCCAAAGGCGATATCGAGGCCGCCGTCTACGATCTGGTCGACTCCGGGATGGAAGGGTTCACCAACCGAATGCGGGACAACGATGAACTCAGTCGCTGGGCCCCCGGCGGCGCGTTCATCGTCGAACAACACCCCAACCATCCTGACTATCTGATCTGCGAGATGGAGACCTCCCGGGGCTGTGCCTATCGCTGTTCGTTCTGTACTGAACCGCTGTATGGGAATCCGGCGTTCCGCACCGCCGATGCAGTTGTCGACGAAGTCGACGAACTCTCGAACTACGGGGTCAAGCATTTCCGGCTCGGTCGACAAGCAGATATCCTCGCCTTCGGCGGCGATGGCGAGGCCCCCAACCCCGACGCACTGCGTCGACTGTACGGCGGCATTCGGGAGGTCGCACCCGACCTCGAAACGCTCCACTTGGACAATATGAATCCGATCACGATCACCGAGTGGCCCGAAGCCAGCCGGGAGTGTATCCGGATCATCGCCGAACACAATACGCCCGGCGACACCGCCGCCTTCGGGCTCGAATCGGCCGATCCACTCGTTCAGGAAGAGAACAACCTCAATGTCACTGCCGAGGAGTGTTTTGAAGCCGTAAAAATCGTTAACGAGGAGGCTGGCTGGCGACCCGGCGAGGAGCCAGCCGATGCACCCACCCACGGCTCAGACGCGACCAACCGTCTCCCCAAACTGCTACCGGGGATCAACCTCCTCCACGGTTTAAAAGCTGAACGCAGGGAAACATACGATCACAACCGCGAATTCCTCCAGCGCGTCTACGATGAGGGGCTGATGCTCCGGCGAATCAACATCCGGCAGGTGATGGCGTTCGATGGCACGGATATGTCCGAAACCGGTGCCGAAATCGCCCAAGACCACAAGGAGCTGTTCCAGTCCTACAAAAAGGAGATCCGCGAGGAGATCGACCAGCCGATGTTGGAGCGGGTGACGCCAAAGGGAACCGTGCTGCCGGACGTTCATCTCGAATACCACCAAGACGGTCGGACCTTCGGTCGACAGCTTGGAACCTATCCCCTACTCGTCGGGATTCCGGGCGAACACCCCCTTGAGACGACCATCGACGCCGTGGTTGTCGACCACGGCTACCGTTCGGTCACGGCCGTGCCCTACCCACTGGATGTCAACAGTGCAAGCATGACCGAACTCGAAGCCCTCCCCGGCATCGGTCGACAGCGAGCCGGCGACATCATCGTTGACCGGCCCTACGAGACGGCGGCCGACGCAGGCGACACAATCGATCTGACGAAGTACATTACCGCCAAACCGCCACAGCAGGCCGACTAAGCGGACTACCCTCTCCCACCATGACACAGCAACTCACCGCAGCGGTCACCCGAATTTCGGTCCCCACAGAGACAGTCGCCACAACCAACCAAACGAACGTGTATCTCGTCGACGGCGAGGAGTCGCTCCTCCTCGACCCCGCTGGGCGTCACGAGGAGATCAACGCCGCCATCGCCGACTGCCAGCCCGGTCACATTGTAGCCACCCACTGCCACACCGATCACGTCGCTGGACTGACCGCCTACGCCTTTGAGACGAACGCGACCGTCTGGTCACCGGTAGGCCACGAAAACCGATTCGCCCAGTCGACCGGGATCTACCCCGCCCGCACGTTCCGGGATGGCCACCGCGTCGGTCCCGTGAGGGTCATCGAAACGCCCGGCCACGCCACCGACCACACAGCCTTCGAGGTCGACCTCGCGGACGGTCGAACCGCGATTTTCACCGGTGATCTGGTCGTCGCCGAAGGGAGCATCGTCGTTGGCGGGCTGGACGCGGATATGGCCGACTATCTGGACTCCCTCCGACGAGTCAAGAAACGCGAGCCCGACGTGTTGTACCCCGGCCACGGTCCGGTGATCGATGAGCCCGAGAAGGCCATCGACCGACTCATCGCCCACCGCGAGGACCGAGAGAAGGCGATTCTCGACGCGATGGGCGACAATGCCGAGGAGGTCGACGAAATCGTCGACAGAGCCTACGAGAAGGATATTTTGGCGGTGTACGACCTCGCGCGCAAGACGGTGATCGCCCATATTCGGAAACTCGACGACGATGGCGTAGTGCGGTGGGACCCCGAAACCGAACAGGCAACCCTGCTTAGTAACTGAGACACACATGAACTCACTCGAAACCGAACTCGACCGTGCCCGCGACCTCGACGAGACGGCTCTCGCCGATGCCATCGAAACCATCGGCTTCGAGTGTACTCGCTGTGGGGCCTGCTGTAAGGGGTACGATCCCGGCGACGGCACCGACTCGGATAGCGACAGCGAGACGGAGGCAGTCGACCGTGAACCCCACACAGCGACCGTGTTTCCCGACGAAGTCCGGGAGCTACAGGACGCAGGCGACTACGACTGGCGGGATGTCGCCCGGCCGATGCCGTACGGACTCAGCGAGGGTGCGGATGGCCTCACCGGCGAAACCTTCGAATGGGCGCTCCAGACGGACTCTTGTGGCGACTGTACCTTTTATACCGAAAGCGACGACGGCACCGGAAGCTGTGGCGTCCACGAGGACCGGCCCCTGATCTGTCAGACCTATCCGTTCAGTGTCGCCCTCGGCGGGACGAGCCAGCCGATGGGTGAGGCCGTCGACAGCGTTGCGCTGGAAGGACAACGGGAAGCCGGTGAAACCGGCGACGAGGAGGGAATGGTTCGGGCCCACGAGTGCGAAGGGCTCGGCCGCGATATGTCCAGAGCCGAGGCCGAGGAGCTGGCGGGCGCGCTCAAAAAGCGAGCAATTCGAGAGTTGGAGGAGGCAATCGGTGTCAGGGACAACTACGAACCGACAGAGTCGGATGGGATCGTGGTGCACGACTCGGAGGGTGCAAAAACGGTAGATGGTCGACCAGTTGATCAGTAGCCACCGCCTACTGGCCATCCTGTCACTTTATTATGGTCCATGAGAACACTGGCATAGAGGTATATTATGGAAATCTCAGATAAACTCCTCTGTCTGTTCAGCGCCGAAATTACGGAAGAAGACGACCGCTACGTTGTCGAAGTCCCGAAACGGGAGATCGACACCGGCTCTGTCGAGGCGGGTGACACCTATCGCGTCGCGCTTATCTCTCGGAACGCTTCGGAGTCGACCGAAATCGACGAGCCGACGACCACGAGTCGACCCTCTGGCGAGCCACAGCCACCCGTCGAAGCGGGCGAACTGCGCTACGTCGAAATCGAGGACATCGGCAAGCAAGGCGACGGTATCGCTCGTGTCGAGCGCGGCTACGTGATCATCGTTCCCGGTGCGGATGTCGGCGAGCGCGTCAAGATCGAAGTCTCCGAGGTCAAATCCAACTTCGCGGTTGGCGAAATCATCGAAGAAGATCTGTAGGCGTCGACTACCCTGCGATCTCTTTTCTTTTAAATTAGTAGTGGGCCGATAAGGACGCCCATCAGATGGACTCGGCGTGCGTCGAACCGCGGCGGGACGAGGCCAATAACCGTCGACACCCCAAAGACGAGCACCCCAAACCAGCCAGTAAACGCGAACGCGAGCACCCCGAGAAACGCCAGTACGACCAGCGAAACACTCGTATAGTCCATCTGTCCTACTGTCTGTAGATACTGATCACCAACCGCAACCACCAGCAGCGTCCCGCAGGCCGCTCCCACGACGACTGCCGCGAGGAGCACTGGGATGTCGAGCGGGACGTTGGTTTCGTCGACCGCAACCATCACCCCCGTTCGCGGCGTGCCAAGCGCAACCAAGGCAAACAGCGCAAAGACCGTGTTGGCCGTATTTGCACCGCTGGTCGCCACAATGAAGCCACGGTCAGGGTCCCGGTTGGGAACCGCAGGCAACGCCAAAACCGAGGCAATCGCCGCCGAGATGCCGGGGAGGTAGCCAACGATTGCGCCAGCGATTGATCCGGCTCCCGCAGTCAGCCCGAGATCACGTCGACCCATCGTGAGTTTCGCGTCGGCCTGCGGTGGAACACCGCCACCGCCCATCGCATCCAGCAGGATCGGTGCACCGAACAACCCGGTCAACAGGGGTGTGAGCATACTCCCCGCGGCCAGTGGCGCGTTGGGCGTGACATTGAGTGTCACCCAACCCAGTGCAGCGGCGAGGGCGAACGACAGTAGGCCGCCAACCATGGCTTCGGGCGTCGACTCGGTAACGACGAGCAGGCAGACGACTGCGCTGAGTACGATCCAGAGATTGGCTCGTATAACGGGATAGCTGTGGGTCATCGCCCACGTGATCGGGACCGCCAGCGGTAGCGCAATCACGACTGCAAGCCCACTGCCAACCGCCGACAGCCGGAGTGCCTCGCGCCCCCGTCCTTCAAGAACGAGTCGGTGACCAGGGAGTGCGGAGATTGCCATAGCCGCGTCCGGGACCCCGAGTGTCAGCATTGGGACGATATCGAGGAAGGTGTGGACCACCCCAGCAGTGAGCATTGCGACGCCAATCAAGAGTGGGTCTCCCGGAATCGAGGCGGCGGTCGCCGCGAGCAGTAGTGCGAAGTTGTTGGCGTGGAGGCCGGGAATCAGCCCGCTTGCGGTGCCAAGGGTGATGCCACCCCCTGCAAACAGACAAAACGAGAGGACACCGAGATCCATTGGCGGTGCTGGCCACGTCTTCTGATTTAAATATCGGGTGGTGCTGTCGCTCGCCGTGTAGTACGCAAAAAATAACGGATCTGTGTTGGCGCGTTTAGCCGAAGAGGTTACCGAGGCCCTCGCCGTCGGCTTCCTCGTCTTCGTCGTCGTCGGCTGCGTCGGCTTCGTCGTCGGCTGCGTCAGCCTCGTCGTCGGCCTCGTCAGCGTCTGCCTCATCGTCGGCTGCGCCTGCGTCAGCTGCTGCGCCGCCGGCCGAGCCGCCTGCGGGCACGGCTGCGGCCGTCTCGATGGCTTCTTCGATGTCGACGTCCTCGAGTGCGGCGACGAGCGCCTTGACTCGGGATTCCTCGACGTCGACGCCTGCGCCTTCGAGGACTGCGGTGATGTTGTCTTCGTTGAGCTCTGCGCCGGTCTCGTTCAGGATGAGTGCTGCGTAAACGTATTCCATTGTTGTAGGTTCCTTGGGTTGTTAGAAGAGCGTTCCGAGGGCATCGTCGTCCTCGTCGTCGGAGTCTGCCTCGGCCTCTTCGGTGTCGTCTGCTGCTGGCTGTGCGTCGTCTGTGTCCGCGTCTGCGTCTGCCTCGTCGGTTTCGTCGGCCTCGGCTGCTTCGTCAGCCTCGGCTTCCTCGGCCGCTTCGGCTTCGATGTCGCGGAGTTCTTCAGGAAGCGCTTCCGGGTCGTCGATCTGAGCGACAAGCGCCTGGACTTGGCCATCGGCCTTGCCGACGAGTTCGCCCAGCACGTCCGGGCTCTCGACGGCACCGGAGAGGGCCACCGATTTGGCGTTGCCGGTCGCCTTCGCGATGAGCGATGGCGCGGTCTGGGTCGTCGGGTAGGTCGCGTTGACCGAGAGGTTCCGGGCCGCGGATGCGGCGGCCTGAATGTCTGCGCGGTAGTCGTCGACATCGATTGCGAGTTCGTCCGGCGAGAACAGCACGCCTTCGGAATAGACCCGCTTGAGATCGAGGCCGACTTCTTTCGGCTCGATGCCCATCTCGCCGAGCACGCCAGCGAGCTGCTGGTCGACTTCCTCGCCTTCGTCGAGGACGGTGCTGTCGGAGAGCACCTGAATCGAGCCCTCTTGAATCCGGGCGTCGGCTCCAGCCTGCTGGAGTTCGCCAACGAATGGACCGGGGTCGACGCCGGTGTCACCCTCGGGGATGACGATGTCGTTGGGCGCGACCTCGCCCGCACTGATCGGCGCGGGCGTTTTCGAGGCTTCGAGCTGTTTAAAGAGTCCAAAGGGGTTGTCGTTCGTGCCGATCAGGGCGACCTGTCCGGCGACGAAGTCGGTAAGCTGCTCGACGCCCTCGTTTGCCTCTTCGAGTGCGCGAACGACGAGCGTGTTACGGCTCATCCGGACGGCGGCACTGCCGTGGAGATCCCGGCGCATGGCCTGGAGCTGTCGGCTCGGAATGCCTTCGACGCCGACGATGCCGACCGATTGGTAGCTCGTGATGAAGTCGACGAGTTCGTCGACTTCGTCCTGTTTCCACTGTGGGATCGTCTCGGTCTTGCGGACGGATTCGCTCTGGCTCATTAGGCGTTCACCTCGACGGCGGGGCCCATCGTCGTCTTGACGTAGATCGAGTCAAGATTGAGGGGACCCTTTTCGAGGTTCGCTTCGAGTCGCCGGATGATCACGTCGATGTTGGATGCAATGTCCTCTTCGGGCATGTCATCGGCACCAACGCGAGTGTGGAACGTCCGGCGGTCCCGGGAACGAACCTGCACGGTGTTTTTCATCCGGTTGACAGTCTCGACGACGTCGTCGTCGGGCTGTAGTGGTGTCGGCATCTTACCGCGCGGACCGAGAACGGTCCCGAGGTAACGGCCGATGTCCTGCATCAGGTCAGCCTCGGCGACGAAGAAGTCGGTCTCGTCGGCGAGGTCCTTTGCGGCGTCAGAGTCGTCGCCGAGGTCTTCGAGATCGTCTCCCGAAAGTACCTCGTCGGCAACGTCTTCTGCCTGCAGGGCGGTTTCACCTTCGGCAAACACAATAATCTGTGTTTCCTGGCCGGTTCCGGACGGGAGCACGATGCTCTCGTCGACACGTTTCGCTGGGTCGTTTAAGTCTAGATCACGCAGGTTTACCGCGAGGTCGACGGTCTCTCGGAAATTCCGAGGTGGCGACTCGTCGAGCGCGCGAGAAACTGCTTGTACTATCGTATCGTCTGCCATTATTCACCTCCGTAGTACGCAGGATATGCTCCTACGGGTTAGTGACACAGGCTACGCCTGTCTCATCGGAAGGTGGCGAATCAGCGTTAAAAAGCCGTCGAACCCGATTCGACCGCCTGTGGGTGTTTCACACGACCTCACGGCCGTTTGTGACTGTCTGTCTGGTCGGCAGTAGGCCGGCGATTGCCCGTGGGTAGAGCGGTACATACAGTGTTTTAACCCTGCGACAGCAGGATATATGAAATGAGTCTGAAGGTCGACATTCGCAAACTGGAGCTTTTCAATAAGATCTGTCGACAGGGATCGATCCAAGTCGCCGACAGCCTGAGTCAGATGTCGGGGATGGACGCCGAAATCGAGATGGCGAAGATCAACTTCCTCCATATCGACGACGTAAAAAAACACATCGGCAACCGGAACGCTGTCGGGATCAGTATCGAACTGACCGAGTCGCCATACGGCAACGTGCTGTTTCTTCTCGATCCGAGCGACAGCAAGCAGCTCGCGCAGTCGATGATTCCGGGCGATATGGGCGGTGACGACTCCAGTGGGTTCAGCAGTATGGAGAAGTCGGCGATCCAAGAGATCGGTAACATCATGACCTCCAGCTACATCGACGGCTGGGCGAACGTCCTCAACACGACTGTCAACATGACGACGCCGACCTTTACCTATGGGTCGACCGCGGAGATCATCGACAAGATGGGCGGCTGGCCCGACGAGGAGATGGTGTTCGTTCTGGATTCGGAGATCACGACCCACGATACCAACCTCGATCTGACAGTCTACACCTTCCCACAGCTTGACTCGCTGGTCGAACTCGTCCAAGGCATCGACGTCGACACGAAGATATAGACCGCAGTCTCAGAGGGCTTCAGTCGGAGCCACAGGCGAAGCTACAGGGATTCTGTACTGACCGAAAAACGACCGAAAACCGAGTTAGGCCGAGGCGTCGACGAGCACGTCGTCGTAGTCGCCGGCGTCGACACGCTTTTTGAACGTTCGGGCGTCCTCGCCGTCGATGGTGACGCCAAGGGTCATACAGGTGCCGCTGACCTCTTTGGCGGCGTTTTTCACGTCGTACGAGAGCAGGTCGGTCGACTTCTGCTCGGCGACCTTTTTGACCTGTTCGACGGTCATGTCGGCGACGAAGTTCTCGTGGGGTTCACCGCTGCCCGAGGAGAATCCGGCCTCGTCTTTGATCAGTTCCGATGTCGGTGGGACACCGACTTCGATGGTGAACGAACCGTCGTCATCGTATTCGATGGTAACGGGGACCTCCATGCCGTCGAAGGCATCGGTCTCGTCGTTGATCTGCTGTACGACTGCTTGGACGTCGACCGGCGTCGGGCCGAGTTCCGGACCGAGCGGTGGGCCAGGGTTGGCCTGCCCGCCAGGGACGAGTACTTCGATAGTTCCAGCCATATGCAGACAGAACCGTTGTCGGCTTTTAACGGTTGTTCTTTGGCAGTCTCCACGCGAAAGTGTGACACGCGTGGTTAGTGCTGCGTTTTAGAACTCGACTGCAAATGAATCATTCCAACTACTGGATTGCTTCGACTGTTGACCATATTCAAAACACAACGAGACTTCAGCAAGATTAATCAATTTATTAACACGATACAATACTGTAGATACACATATGATATATTTAGGAGCCTTAGTCGTGAGTGGGCTGCTCGTGGCCCCACTTATCTCCGGGATGATTTATTTTGACACTGCTCGACGGAGCCTGTCTGGGTCTATTCGTCTCCTACTGGTAGCTCTCTTCGGCATCAGTAGCTTCTGTGGGTTTCTCGTTCCGTATGTATTTAATAAGCAGATCTCGTATTTCTATCACTATGTTATCCAACCGAGACCAATTGCCGTTACGCCATCTAAATCGATACTCATCAGTATCACAATTGGCGTCCTAACCAGCGTACTTCTCGTCGGTGTCTATCTCGGTAGTATCCGGTTTATGCCATCCGAGACGGAGTAACCCGCTCACAGATGAGGGCCCGTCGACTGATGTAATTGGGTACGACTAGCAAATAAGTCTACGAACGTCGACTCAGAATTCGACCGCAAACGAGTCGACCTCGCCCGCGGCCTCGGCAATCCCTCCAAGTAGTGCTGCCACACCGTCGAGGTCCTCGGTGTCGATCACCTCGACCGGCGTATGCATATACCGGTTCGGAATCCCGATATTGAGCGAGGGAATCCCACCGCGACTCGTGTAGAAGGCATCCGCATCGGTGCCGGTCCGAGTGCCAGTCGCCTGCAGTTGGATGTCGACATCCGCGTCTTTCGCGGCCTGCCGAGCGAGGTCGACCACGCGTGGATGGTTCGCGCTCCCGCGTGAGACAACTGGCCCTGCGCCGAGTTCGACTGGGCCTTTGTGTTTGCCTTTCACGTCTGGGTTGTCGGTCGCGTGGGTGACGTCGACCGCGATGGCAGCGTCGGGATCGAGGTCGAAGCCGACCATCTGTGCGCCCTTGATACCGACTTCCTCTTGGACGGTGCTGACCGCATAGATGGTCGCGTCGACATCATGTTCGACTGCGTGCCGGAGTCCTTGGGCCGCGCTCCAGGTCCCCACGCGGTTGTCCATTCCGCGGGCAGAGAGGCGTGTCCCGTTGAGTTCGAACAGTTCTGTCGAGAACGTGATCGGGTCGCCGACCTCAACGAGTTCTTCGGCTTTCTCCTTATCTGTCGCGCCGATGTCGACGAACTGCTCGGCGATGTCGTTGTACTCCTCCTTGCCGACGTCGCGGAGGTGGATCGCCGTCTGGCCGATGACGCCTTGGACTGGCTCGTCGTCGGTGTGAATCGTGACGTGTTGGCCCTGCGAGACGGTGCGGTCGGAGCCGCCGATGCGGCCGATTCGGAGGAAACCGTTGTCGTCGATATCCCGAACGATGAAGCCGATCTCATCGCCGTGGCCGCCGAAGGCGATCTCGGGACCGTCGCCGGAGCCCTCGTGGACCGCGACCGCGTTGCCGTAGTCGTCGGTCATCACTTCGTCAGCAAACTCCGATACGTAGTCGATCCAAACGCGCTGGCCGCTGGCCTCGTAGCCCGAGGGGCTGGCCGTCGACAGCAGCGATTCGAGAAACTCGCGTTGTCCGTTGTTCATATCTGTGGCAAACGACACCACACCTATCAACCTAGCGTTTCGTGTGAGTGTCGACCGAGTGCAATGGATGAGGCGTGTGACCAGTCGACGCCACAACCGATTTAGGGCGCTTTGGCGTATGGTGTTGTATGGGTAACATTACGCTACTCGAACTCCACGTCCCGGAGGGCGACATCCAGCTCGGTCCCAAATCGCTCCGCAGTTCCAAAAGCGACTCCGAGGAGGAACCGGTATCGGAGCCCACCGACGAATCAGGCAGTGGCCGGTCGCTCCTCTCGCTACTGTTGCTCGTCGTGTTCCTTGCAGCCGTGGGTGTGATGGCAACGAAACTCCTCGGCGAGGACGCCGACGAGGAGATTGCTGGCTTCGACTAGCGCGACGTCACTACCGGTCCGCACAAGGACTTTACTCACGCACAACCACCATAGCGCATGGATCTCTTTCGCAGCGCCCAAGCGGTTGCGGGCTCACAGGGTGACGGGATCGTAGACTGGACCGCCGTCGCTGCGGCCGCCAAAGCCGCAACGCCGAGCGGTGACCTTGATCTCTCTACTGAGGAGCAACAGGGCTACCGAACCGATGTCCGCGAGGCCCGCGACCGGCTCCGGTCGGTCGGCGAAGTCGAGTTTGACCTGCCCGAAACCATCGAAATCCAGAACCGTCACCACTGGATCGACGCCAACATCGCCACCTTCCGCCGTGTCGTCGAACCCTTAGAAGAGCAGTCGACGATGTTCCCCGGCGTTTCCCGTGCGGTGAACACCGGCACGATGGCTGTCACTCTCGGTTTTCTCGGCCGCAACGTCATGGGCCAGTACGACCCGCTGTTGCTCGCCGACACTGACAGCCACTCGCTGTACTTTGTGCGGCCAAACATTCAGCGTGTCGCCGAGCAGTTAGCCGTCGACTACCCGCGATTCCGCCGCTGGATCGCCTTTCATGAGGTTGCCCACGCCGCCGAGTTCGGTGCAGCCCCGTGGCTCCCGGGCTATCTCGAAGACCGCATGCAGGCTGCGGTCACCGACCTCACGGAGGGATCGCTCAACCGTGAGGCCTACAAAGAACTCAACACTGCGATGACCGCCGTCGAGGGGTACGCCGAACTCCTGATGGATCAGGCCTTCGACGAGGAGTACGTCGACCTCCGGGCGAAGCTCGATGCGCGACGAAAGGGCGGCGGTCCGTTCGTCCAACTGATGCGTCGTCTGCTCGGTCTCGGACTCAAACGCCAGCAGTACGAACGTGGCGCGGACTTTTTCGAGGCAGTCGCTGACGCCCGTGGCATTGCGGCCGCGAGCGCAGTCTGGGAGCGACCCGAAAACCTACCGACCGACGAAGAACTCGACCATCCGGGTCGGTGGCTCCATCGGGTCGAGGAATAACAGACCGTCAGTCAACGAAGCGATTTCCGGAACTCCCGCAGATTCCTGAGGACGAACCACAGGAGCCCAGCACCGACCGCGATACCGGCCCCGAAGGCGGCCGCGAGTTGGATCGGTGTCGGATCGATCCGGAGCGACATGAGAGCGGTTGAGACCGCTACCAACAGGACGAAACCGATTTTGAGGCGTCTGTTTGCGGCGGTCTTTTCTTCGTCAGTAATAGTCGAGCCGACCATTAGCCATCCCAACTGAAGAGGTCGTCTTCGGCCTGCTGAAGCGCCTCGTTGGGAGTCGAGACGTGGAGCGTAATGAACTGCCACGGCGCGTCATCCTCGCGCCGCCTGAGCGTTCCCGTCCATCGGGTCTCGAAACTGTAGTCGGTGTCCATCTCGATATCGGTCCACTCCAACAGCACTTGATCGCTGAACCACGCGACGTTTCCGTCGACCGAGACAGACAGTTCGTGGCTCTCGACGGTCCACTGGTCGGTTGTGGCGGTCTGTTCGGCAAGCCCGTCGGCGACATCTGCGTAGCCGACCAGCCGCTCGCTGAGCCCGACTTTGCTGATATCCGGTGCCTCTGCAAAAAACGACGACAGCGTCTCGCCGCTCCTGAGCGCGTCATAGTAGGCGAGTACCGTTTCCTCGGCGTCCCGTGTCATAGTAGCCCGTCGACCGCAGGGGGCTTCAAATCAATGTTCTCCAGTAAGCACTGCATACGACAGCAGAATGCATCGTAGGCTGTAACTACTTGGTGACGTTCCAGTAGGAGACCGATGCCAGTTTGTCACCAATTGGCGTCTTGCCGAGTCCCGTATCGAGCCGTCGGAACGGGCGGGCAACCTGTTTAGGAAGCTGTCGATAGAAGCCATACGGGAGGACGAAGTCGTGGCCCGCCGTCTGGAGTTCGAGTTCGGAGTCAGCAAGAAGGCTCTCGACATCTCGCCGTGAGTAGAGCCGCGATCCCATCGGCAACAGCCAGTTGTAGATCACGCGCGTACTCCCCAAATTGAACGTATCGAAAAACACCTGCCCCTTCGAGACGCGCCGGAGTTCCCGCAGGAACGTGACCGGCCGATCCGCGAGATGGAAAAACCGCATTGCGAACACCGAATCGAAGTGATTGTCCGGAAACGGAAGTCGAGAGGCATCGCCACGCATGAACTCGACGTGGTCGTCGACACCTGCCGCTTGGGCCTTCTGTCGACCCTGTGTGAGCATCGCGGGTGAGATATCGAGACCGACAATGTCGGCACCCTGTTGGGCCATCATCACCGTAAACCGGCCAGTTCCGCAGGCAACTTCGAGAATCCGTTTGTCCTCGACCGGACCGAGCGCAGAGAGGACGGCCTCCTTTTCGCGCCGATCAATGAACGCCCCACCTTCGGAAAAGCGTTTGTCGTCGTACTCCTCGGCGACATCGTCGGCCTGATACCACTCTTTGCCTTTCACAGTTGGCGAAACTGCACACTCAAGCACTAAAACCGTACTGGATATGGTCCTCCCAGCGACAGTACTCGTCGAAGGGTGTCTTTCGGCCTGTCGACGCTCAGAAGTTCCGAATCTGTACTAGGACTCCCTTATACAATGTATATTGACTTGTGTAATATGTAGCCAACCTTTACCACCTGTCCGTTTGTTTCGAGCTAACATGAGCACTAGTCCAGTTGAGGCCGGCAGCAATGTGGAATTGTCAGAAACAGAGTTCCGTGACCGGCTCCGTGAACTCCCACCGAGCGCCAAGCTCGTCGCCAAAGTTCTCGAAACTGACCAGCCACTCTCCCAAGGCCAGCTTGTCGACGAATCACTGCTTCCCGACCGAACCGTACGGTATGCCCTTAACCGACTCGAAGAGTCCGAACTCGTCGGCTCGCGCTACAGCTTCAAGGATGCTCGCAAACAGGTGTACTATCTGAACACCTAACGAAACAGTTCTATATTTTCCGCTGCTATTTCTGTAGAAATTAGAGATCCGCCATTTTATATATTCTCTCCCGAAATGGCGGGTATGCAGCTCTCGGTCGTCGTTCCGACCCTTAACGGACGAGACCAGCTGTCGTCCTGTCTCGATAGGCTGACAGCCACGGCTCCCGACGCCGAGATCATCGTCGTCAACGGGCCATCGGCTGACGGGACGACCGGGATGGTACGCGACCGAGACGACGTCGACGTGTTGGTAGAAGTTTCGGCTCGGACGGTCAACGTCGCCCGCAACGCGGGCATTGAGGTGGCCACCGGCGACGTGATCGCCTTTGTTAGTTACGACCTACGGATCGAGGACAGTTGGCAAGAAGCGTTGGTCGACGGGCTCACAGAGGCTTCAGTGGTGACGGGACCGACCCACCGGACGGTACCGGGCGGAATGACGACCGAGTCGGCCGAAGAGTGTCGGATCGCTCGCCGGGACGTGACCTACTTTTCGGGTGGCAACGTGGCTTTCGAGGCCGACGTACTGAGGGAGTTGGATGGGTTCGACGAGTATCTGGAGACGGGTGGGTCGCGTGATGCAGCCCACCGGCTGGCCGGGATGGAAGTCGACGTCACGTGGCGACCGGAGATGAGCGTTCGGTGTGAGTACGAGGCCGATGGCGGCCAGACGAAGCGGGACTGGGGCTGGAAGTACCGGGCACTTTCCTATCGGTTAGTCAAAAACTACGGTGTCCGACCGACGATCCTGCGGCGGACTGTCACCCATGCACTGAGCGATGCTGCCGCAACCGCCCGCGACGTGGTCGGCGGCGAGGCCCAGCCGACCGCGTGGTTCGGGACAGGCCGGGACGTCGTTTCGGGGATCGCAACCGGCACCTCCGATGGACTAGTGGCTCGAAGCCGGGATCGTGATCCCTCCCGCAATCCACACGGAATCTCGAAACGTGCCGACAGAGCTGTCGCACGGTATGACTGGCGTGAATCGAAAACAGCATAGTCGCTTCCTACCGGGGTGCAAAGCCCGGAATCACACGCGCAGGGTTCTTATTAAATACGCGTTGCATCGCATCCTCGGAGACATCGAGCGTAAGGATCTCCATAATGGCGACGTTCGGATGGATTTCCGGAGTCCCACTCCCGAACAGAATTCGGTCGGGGTACTCTAGGAGGCCGCGTTCGAGGAGTTCTCGGGAGCGGACGGCCAACGTATCGAGGTAGAGTCTGTCGTAGGAGTCCAACAGCGCAAGCGAGTCGACCATCCGCTCGCGGTCCATCGGATAGCCGCCGAATCCCGACATGATCACCGGGAATCCCTCTCCCAGCAGTTCCCGCTCGGCCGCGCTCGGCGGGAAGTTTTCTCGACAGTCGACGACGACCGGGAGGTCGACTGCCGCCAGTTCGGCGACTACTTCCTCGTCGGGAAGCCCATCGAGGGCTGGATCGAGGACGAAGCCGTGGAACCGGTTGTCGTAGGCGTACTGTTCGATATCTCCCGGGCGAGTATGGTAGTTGGCGCGGTTGGCTCGCATGTTTCGCACTGTTGCCACTGGGCCGCCGGTGGCGTCCAGTGCACCGTTGAGCCGGGCAAAAGCGAGAAACGGTCGGTCGACGCTGAGCCGAGCAACCGCATTGTTCGCACGGAGGTAGCCCTGGGTCTCTGTGTGAGGACTGGGTGAGATCGCCGCCCGGACGATCCCCGCCTGATGGCACTCCCGTTCCAACTCGTCGGGACCGGTGTCCCGACCGTAGGTCGTCACGGCCATCTCGTTGTGATCGAGATGCGCATGGCAGTCGACCACACGAAACCCGTGTTCCAACTCCAACATCGTTTGGATGTAATTCGCGTCCCATATAGTTGTTTCAGCACTGTCGACTGTCACCGCAGTCTCATGGTCGGTGGACAAACACCGATCATCAAACGACGTCGAGGGCCGCCCCCTCTGGTGGTTTTCGTGACTTATAATGAAAAAGTTTATATAGAACTGCAAACCATCCCATAGTGAGGTTATTCATAATGTCATCACGAGGTCAACAACCACTGTTCATCCTCTCGGAAAACAACGAACGGACGAAGGGACAGGCCGCCCAAGACTCGAATATCCGCGCTGGCAAGGCCGTCGCCAACGCGGTTCGAACCACACTCGGCCCGAAAGGGATGGACAAGATGCTCGTCGGCTCGTCGGGTGATGTCACGATCACCAACGACGGAGCGACCATCCTCAACACGATGGATATCGAGCATCCGGCCGCACAGATGATCGTCGAAGTCTCCCAGACCCAAGAGGTAGAGGTCGGCGACGGCACGACGACCGCCGCCGTCCTCGCCGGTGAACTCCTCTCGGAGGCCGAGGAACTCCTCGATTCGGATCTCCACCCAACGGTCATCGTCGAAGGCTATCATGAGGCCGCTCGCCTCGCCCAAGAGGCCATCGACGAGGGCGTTCTCGACATTGATCTCGACGACGACATCCTCGAAGCAGTCGCCGAATCCAGCATGACCGGCAAAGGAACCGGCGACGTCAACGCCGACGTGCTTGCTCGCCACGTCGTCGGCGCCGTCCGACAGGTCGCGGGCGACCGGATCGAACGCGAGGATATCCGTATCCACACCCAGACCGGCGCGGCCACCAGCGCCACCGAACTCGTCGACGGCGTCGTCCTCAGCGAGGAGCCGGCCAACGCCAACATGCCCCGAAGCGTCGAGAACGGCTCGGTCGCGATCCTCGAAGCCGAACTCGATGTCCGGACAAGCGAGGCTAACGCCGAGTACAATATTTCGAGCGTCGACCAACTCAACGACGCCGTCGAAGCCGAAGACAGCGAACTCCGGCGCTACGCTGAGACGCTGACCGAGGCTGGCGTCGACGTGCTGTTCTGCACGAAGGATATCGACGACCGCGTTGCCGGTTATCTGGCCGACGCCGGAATCCTGGCCTTCGAGAACGTCTCTTCCGAGAAATCGACGGCACTCGCCAAGGCGACCGGTGCAAAACATCTCGGCACGCTATCCGATCTCGAAGCGTCCGACCTCGGCAGCGTCGACTCGGTGTCTATCGAGAGCTACGGCGACGAGGAGGCGGCGTTCGTCGAGGGTGGCACTGACTCGAACTACGTCACGCTGTTCGTCCGCGGCAGCACCGACCACGTGATCGACGAACTCGAACGCGCGCTCAACGATGCCATCGACGTCGTCATCGCCGCCCTCGACAAGGGTGGCGTCGTTGCCGGCGCAGGCGGCACCGAGGTCGCCATCTCGGCGTACGTCCGGGACCATGCCGCAAGCGTCGAGGGCCGCAAACAGCTCGCCATCGAGGCGTTTGCGACCGCCGTCGACGCCCTGCCGCGCACGCTTGCGGAAAACACCGGGATGGACGCCATCGACGCGCTCGTGGATCTCCGCGGTCGTCACGACTCCGAGGGGATCGCTGGCATCGTCTCGACCGGTCGCAGTGGTGAGATCGGTGACCCGGTCGAGGCCGGTATCATCGACCCCGCTGCAGTCAAACGCGAGGCCGTCAAATCGGCAACCGAGGCCGCGACGATGATCCTCCGCATCGACGACGTGATTACGTCGGAGTAGTCGACGGCTAACTGCAGTCAATCGGCTTTTTCTCGTCGGGAGCCTGTCACGTCGACCGCGTTCTCACGATCTGCAAACGCCATTTAAGTAGTCACTGACTAATCAGCCGACGCTATCGGTCTGTACAGACGCTAACACGCGCCAGTCAAGATAGTAGATACTTAGTACGTCGACGCCGACGAATGATTGAAGACAGTAAGCGTTACCGAGGGAAACACTACATATGCCGAAAGAATACGACTTAGTCATCGTCGGCGGGGGAATAAGCGGTGCATCGTTGCTCTATACGGTCGCCACGTTCACGGATATCGAACGGGTCGCCCTAATCGAGAAGGAAGACGAAATTGCGGCGGTCAACTCCCATCACACGAATAACTCTCAGACGCTCCATTTCGGGGATATTGAGACCAACTACACGCTCGATAAAGCCGAGAAGGTCAAAGAGGGCGCGGAGATGGTTGCGGGCTATCTCGAAGCCAAAGATCCAGACCGCGAGATGCACTCAAAGCGGAGCAAGATGGTGCTGGCGGTCGGTGACGAGGAGGTCGACAAGCTCGAATCCCGGCAGTACGACGAAGGGTTCGGCGAGCTGTTCCCCAAACTCGAAGCCATCGGCCGCGATGAGATCGAAGCAATCGAGCCGAAGGTCGTCGAGGGCCGCGATCCGAGCAAGGATCTCATGGCGCTCCAGACACCCGACGGCTACGTCGTCGACTACGGCGAACTCGCCAAAGCGTTCGTCGATCAGGTCCGCGAACACGCGAACGTCGACGTCTACACCGGTACCAAGGTCAAGCGCGTCAACGAAACCGACGATGAGTACCTCATCGAGACCGACGACGAAGGCTGGTTTGGGGCCGACACGACAGTTGTCGCCGCTGGCTCTCACAGCCTCCAGATCGCCAAGAAAATGGGCTACGGCGAGGACCTCTCGCTGTTGCCGGTCGCGGGGAGCTTCTTTATTGCCAACGAAGGTCTGTTGAACGGCAAGGTCTACACCCTCCAGATGAAGAAGTTGCCGTTCGCGGCAGTCCACGGCGACGCCGAGGTCCACGACAAGAACGTGACACGGTTCGGCCCAACGGCGAAAGTCGTCCCAGCACTCGAACGCGGCGAGCTGTCGACGGTTGCGGACTTCTTCGATGTGTTCCAGCTCAATCTCGATTCGCTGTTGAGCTACGGCAACATCATGGCCGACCGAATTCTGCTGCCGTTCGTCCTCGAAAACCTGGTCTACGATCTGCCGGTCGTCGGCCGAAAGTCATTCCTACCACACGTCCAGAAGGTCGTCCCGACCGTCGAGGAGGGCGACATCTCGCGGGCCAAAGGGTTCGGCGGCGTCCGGCCACAGATCGTCAACACGTCGACCAAATCCCTCGACATGGGTGAGGCCAAGATCACCGGCGAGGACATCATTTTCAACATCACGCCCTCGCCCGGTGCCTCTACCTGTCTGAAAAACGCGATGCGAGACACAAAACAGGTCATCGAGTTCCTCGACGAAGAACACGAGTTCGACGAGGACGGCTTCCGCCGGGCAACCATCGACAATTTCCCACGCGAGGTCGACCGAGAGAAAGCCGCAGCCGACGACTAAGCGTACACCAGCCCAATCTGGGCGATGATAAACACACCGAGACCTATGAGTCCGATGCCGAGAAGTATTTTGCTGAGATTTGGGCCGCGTTGGACCTCCGGTTCGAGAAACGAGTGGTCGGGGTTCGCCGGATCGTAGTAAACTATCGCCGACCCACCGGGTTCGTACTCCTGAATGACGGTTTCGGCGGCCGATTCGCTATGGAAGAGCTTCGTAACCTGACTCTCACCGGGGTAGACAGTGGTGCCACGGAGCCGCTGGGTTGGCGTCTGGTACTCGTAGTCGACGGTTGGGACGTAGGTGGTCGAACTGCCGCCATCGAGCACCGGTTCCACACTGACCGACTCAATCGTACCGCTGGCCTGCTCCGAGCGCCTGATCGCCCTACTCTGGTGCCAGTAGGTTCGCACCCCGTTGGCGAGGACAAAGAGTCCCAACAGGGCGAGAATCCCACCCGTTGCGATGGGGACAGCGGTGGGAATCGTCTGGAGCATCTGTACACTCGTTGAGGCCGAAGCCTCAAATATGAATCCCACTTGATGGATTGGGGCTGAGTTACGTGTCGACGGCGTCGAGCCGCTCGGAGAGGCTCGCCCGAATTGCGCCGGTATCGCCGCCGATCCGAACGATCTGGTACCCCTCGTCGACGGCTTCGCGTGCAGCAGCGGGATCGTTCTGAATCCGGCCAATGGGAACCTCCGCGTCCAGACAGGCCTCACGGGTACGGTCGATGGCGGCCTGCAGTTTGTCGGGGTTTTTGTCGAGTGGCTCGCCGCCGGACATCGACATCGAGAGATCCGCCGGGCCGACAAAGGCAAAGCCGAGTTCAGGCACCGAGAGAATTTCCTCGATGTTGTCGACGGCCCGCTCGTTTTCGATCATCGTGCCGACAAGCACCTCGCTGTCCTCGCCACCGATGTGGCTGTCGACGTAGCCTTCCCACTCGCTGGTGCGGCCGACGCCGACCCCGCGGTCGCCGACATCGCCATCATAGCCGAAGAAGGCAGCCTCGACTGCCGGGCGGAGGTCGTCGGCCGTCTCGATTCGCGGGATGAGGATCGTCCTGACACCGGCATCGAGGACCTTTCTGACGAGCGCCGGTTCGGGCTTCGGAATCCGAACGAGGAGTTCGATGTCGCCGGCCTCCGCCGCGCGGGTAAGCTCCTCGAAGACGGTGCTATCGTAGGGACTGGGGCCACCGTGTTCGAAATCCAGCCAGACGAAATCCAGCCCGATGTTGCCGAGTGTCTCGATGACTGTCGGCGAGAAGGTCGCACAGGCCGCCCCGAAGACGGTTTCGTCGTTTTCGATGGCTCGGCGGAAGCTGTTTTGGGTCCTCATTGGCTTTGCTCCCGACCGAGGGCCTCGCGGTTGACTGTCGACTCCGGCAGATCACCCTCGTAGACGGTTCGAACGTTGGTCGACGCGCTGCGACTCATGCGTTCCAGCGAGTCGTAGGTGACTCCGGCGATGTGTGGAGTCATCAACACCTCGTCGTGGTCGTAGATCGGATGGTTGGCGCCGGGTGGCTCCTCTTCGAAGTTGTCGACTCCGGCACCGGCGATCACGTCGTTGTTGAGTGCCTCAAGCAGAGCGTCTTTGTCGACGACCCCGCCGCGTGAGGTGTTGATGAGGATGCCGTCTTCGCCAAGGGCCTCGAACTGGTCGGTCGAGACGGCGTGGTAGGTACCGTCGACCAGCGGGACGTGCAGACTCACGGCGTCGGACTCCGCGAAGAGAGTGGTGAGGTCGTCGACGCGGCCGATCCCCTCCGGAAGCTGATCTGCTGGGTGGCCCGGATCGTAAATAATGACGTTGAGGCCGATTCCCTGTGCAATTGTTGCTGTTTCGTGGGCAATCGAGCCAAAGCCCATCAGTCCGAGCGTGCTGTCTTGGAGTTCATAACCGACGAACGCCGAGCGGTCCCAGCCGCCGTCCCGGACGTGCCGGTCGGCAGCCCCGAGGTTGCGCCGGACGCCGAACTGGAGGGCGATTGCGTGTTCGGCCACCGACCGTGAGTTGACGCCCGGTGTGTTGCAGACCACGACACCGTTCTCAGAGGCAGCCTCCATGTCGACGTTGTCCAGCCCGCTGCCGTGTTTGGCGATCACCTTCAGGTTCTCGCCGCGCTCGATCACTTCGCGGTCGAGTTTGGCGACCCTGACGATGACAGCGTCGTATTTGGCGATATCGTCGAGGGCGTCGTCGACGCTGTCGTACTCGTCCATCCCGGTACAGGTTGCGAAGTCACTGATCGACTCTGGTCCTGCTGGATCGATCTGCGGGGGGAGCAGTATTTGCCACTGGTCGGACATAGAACTCTATTTGCGATGCCCCTCCAAAAGTATGTAACCCCAAATCGACTGTTCGGCACCCTGTTTAGTATCCGAAAGAGCCGTGAACTCGACCGAACCAATGAGTCGACTGTTCGATAATACGTACTATTGTAGCTGAAGAACAGATTTTTTATAATTAGTGAGAATATAAAACACTGGTCCAAAATATATCTATACTACTGAAATAAAATGTAGTTTAGATTGGTATAATTAGTCATTATTTATATGCTGTATAAATCCTTTAGTGCCCTGTGACTAGTTACCAAAACATCCAATGTCGACAGACCATTCTACAGTGACAGAAGGGACCGAACGCGGTATCGAAGACGGGCTGATAGCCAACGCACAGGGAGCCGTCGGCGTGGTTCACGCCACCTCGGAGTCGGTCGACGAGCGGCTCTCGTTGATCCGTGAGGCGGCAAGCACGCAGGTCGAAGATATGGAGACCGTCGCCGACGATGTTTCGGAGTTGAGTGCGACGATTCAGGAAGTTGCGGCCAGTGCCGACGAGGTAAGCGAGACGACAGATCGGGCGGCGACGGCCGCAACTGACGGCCGGGAGGCGACCAGCGAGGCAACCGAGGCGATGACCACGGCCTCGACGGCGACCCAGCAGGTCGCCGAGCAGGTCGACACCTTAGAGGAACATATCGACCGGATCGACGAAATCGTCGACGTGATCGACGAAATCGCGGACAAAACGAACCTCTTGGCGCTCAATGCGTCTATCGAGGCTGCTCGCGCCGGCGAGGAGGGGGCGGGCTTTGCAGTGGTCGCCGACGAGGTGAAATCGCTGGCCGAAGAGTCACAGGCACGCACCGAGGAGATAGAGGGCTCAGTCAGCGAGATCCAGGCAGTGACCGAGGAGGTGACCGGTGCGCTCGACTCCGCGGTCGAGGCGGTCGAAACCGGGGCCGAGGAGGTCGAAACCGCCGAGGCGCAGTTGGATATCGTCGACGAGGAGATGGCGTCGGCAGCCGCTGGCGTCGACGAGGTAAGCGAGGCTGTCTCGGAGGGGGCAGAAGCGAGCACTCGCGTGGCGAACGTGACGCGGAACACCTCGGAGGCCGCAGGCGAGATCGAACGCTCGGTGGGTGAGATTCACGAGGAACGCGCCCAGACGACCGACCTGCTCGGTGAGATCGACGAGGCGCTGTCGACCGCAAGACAGCACCGAGACCAGCGCCTTGAGACGGCCGAAACGGTCCCAACGGGCATCGATGCGTTCGATACCGACGGGGGCCTCCCGGCTGGCTCCCGAGACGTGCTCCTGACTGAGCCGGACTCACAGCGAGCCCAAACCACCGTCGACGAGGCCGTCGCGGGGTTCTGCGCGGCAGCTATCGACGCCGGGTGGGCGGTCTCGCTGTCGCCGACAGCCACTCTTGACCGGTCGACGCTCCAAACAGTTCTCCAGCGGGAGGCGGGGATCACACTCACCGACGCGCTCGCGGGCAATCGGCTGTTCGTATTGGATCTGTACGGCTCGTGGCGACCCGAAGAGAACGTGATCGACGTCACGACAACGGGGCTCTCACGGGCCAACGGACAGGTCGACGCCAAGCGCGACCGCCCCTGTGTGGTGATCGGCAACATCGCGGGCGAACTCGATCTGATGGGCGAACAGGCCGTTCGCGAAAACACCTACGACAACGACGGCGAGACGCTGAGCGACGACGATCTCGTGGTGAACGTCGTCGACGAAACGGCCGTCCCACACCAACTCCAGTCGTTCTACGTCGGTGCGGCTGACAACAGCTGTCGACTGAGTTCACGATAGAGACGGGCCCGACAGCCGATTGGAGACGCTCGTCGACTGCGTTCCCAACTGCTGAGAGTCGACGACGTATATAAACGATCACTCACCAAACCACGATATATGACGATACTCGTTCCGTTTGACGGCTCAGAGCTCGCTCGAACCGCGCTGAAACGCGCCGAGACGTTCGCTGACAGCCGCGACGAGGAGCTCGTCGTGCTGACCGTGGTTCCGGACGACAAATCGTTCGCTGTCGAGCGCGGATGGATCGAATCGGGAGCAACCTACGATATCGACAGGGTGTGTCAACAGTTCGAACGGACAGTCACGTCGATTGTGGAAGATGCGACGTTTCGATGTGAAATACCCACAGACTCCGATGTGTTGACCGCAACGGCGACAGACGACATCACACGAACGATTCGACAGGTCGCTGGGGAACTCGATGTCTCGGTGATCTTCATCGGCACCGAGAACGCGGGTCGGATTTCGACGCCCGTCACGAGCGTTGGAAGTCCGCTTTCGAAGGACCCACAGTACGATGTTCATATCGTTCGACACACAGAGCCGTAGCTCGACGGCGGAGATATCCGACTAATAAGACGTTGGGTGGCCGTTCACTCAAGTCGCATCGCCGCATCCCGATCCACGAGTGGGTCGGCATTGGCGGTCGGCAGGGTAACGACATCCTCCGACCGGAGGGTGTACTCCCGGCCGTCGACGCCGAAGATCTCGCCCACATCTTTCGTGATACGAAGCGTCGTTCGGTCGCTGTCGTCGCCCGCACTACCCATCGCGTCGGTGGTGTCAGCCCCCGATTCGGTCGCTTCCGCAGTCGTTCCGGCGACCGCTTTCGGCGCTTCGGCTGCCGCCTCGCTGGCTGTCGATGTCGCTGACTGGTTGGCCGTGTCGGTGGCAGTCCCGCCATCGGTCGACGTTCCGAGCACGACATCCGTCTCCGACTCTGCCTCGGGTGCCGGAACCTCATCGGCCGACGTCTCAGTCGACTCTATTGGCGGAGCGTGATCCGCCGCAGGTTCCGACTCGGCTGGTGGTTCCGGCTGAGCCGTCGATTCGATTGGTGGCTCGGCGTCAGTCGACGGTTCGGTGTCTTCGGTCGACCCCATCGCGTCGGCGAGCATGCTGTCGGACGGCTCGGTGGCCCCCGGTTCAGTCGCCTCCGACTCGGCGGCCCGCTCCGTTGGCGGAGTCGGCGCTGTCGGCTGCGAGTCGGTTGGCGTGTTGGTCTGGCTGGTCTCAGCCGACTCGCCGTTGCCGGACAGTACGTCGAGCACGGTCTGTTTGTTCTGGCTGATGCGGGCGACCAGATCATCGAACAGCTCCCGTTCCTCGGTGGTCATCCCCTCGTCGTCGACCGGCATGTCCGCCGCCGCAAAACTGGCGAGTTTGACGACCTTGCCGACCCGACGTTCGTAGACCGCCTCTGCGACCTCCTTGGCGGTGTCGAGTTCGTCCGAGAGCTGGCGGACCTCGTTGTCCGAAAAGGGATCGTCGACCTGTTCGGCGCGTCGGTCCCGGCTTGCTTTCAAATCTTGAATGTAGGCCGCGACGTCTCCGTAGAAGGAATCCCGCAGCTGCTGGAGGCTGTCCTTGCGGCGTTCCTTCGATTGGACCGTGCGAAGCTCGTCGAGTTTCATGTGGATACCTTTTCGGCCTCGCCGCGCGCCATGAGAAAGACGCCGACGTACTCAGTTACTGTGTGTGTACCCGGCTCCAACTTAGTTATATCGCCCGCGAGATCAACCCGCCGTGGCTCGTCGGTCTCGATTGTGATCTCTTGGCCACCGAACGCCTCGGGCACCGCGTCGACCAGTGGATCGAACTCATCCAGATCCTCGCGGTCGATGGGCTGGACGACGAGGCCGCTGCCGCCGTGGAGCGTTTTCGGCAGCCGGATTAGTCGGTGTGTGTCGGTCGTCACCGGCTCGTCGATGGGTGCGGTCTGGTTCTCGACGACGCGCTCGACGAGTGTATCTTTCAGCAGTCGAATACCGGGACCGCCTGCCTCCATATTGCCTTCGGCAATCGCATCGGGATTGGCTTTCAACGCTCCCAAAATCGTCTCTGCTCGTCCGTCACCGATTCCGTCTATCTCGGTGAGTCGGTCGACTGCGTCGTCGTCGTCCATCTCCCGGAGTTCCTCGGCGATGTCGACCATCTCGCGGTGGACTCTGCGTCCCCACCCACCCTCGGTCTGTAACATGCGCTGGTTTGTGGCCCCCGGAGAGACGATTCGGATGAGGCCGTCAGTGTCCAGCTCGTTGGCTCGAATGTAGTCGACAATCTCTCGGCGGGCGTCGCTATCGAGATCCTGAATCTCCGGATCGCGGACGTGAACGTGGTAGCCGCGGCCGCCGGAGAAGACGACGCTCACGTCGTCGAAGCCGAAATCGTCCTCGACGAACGTCAGGAGCCGATAGAGGGCGTCCTTGCAGGCCGACAGCATCTCGGCGTAGGTCGACTCGTCGGGATCAATACTTGGGAGGTGATCGGCATCCAGATCGAAAACGAGATCCGCGCCCTGCCATCCTTTTTTCGACATCGTGCCCGCACTGGGGTCGGTGTAGCGGGCGGCCGAAAAGTAAGCGTGGCGGGGGGATTCGCGGGCGAGAAAGTCGTCGACGTCGCCGAGATCGAGCTGCGACTGGTGGCGAACCATCGTGGTCCCTGTGCCGGGCGTCCACGGGATGTGGCCCCACTCGCGCTCGTTGGCGGCCGGTGGCAGTTCGACGCTCGACTGTCGGTAGTAGTCGCCGAACCGGCCGCGAAGATACTCTCGGGTACGTTCGTCCATTACGGTCGACTGTCGGTTTTGCCGGAGCGACTAAAGTCGTTATCGTTCGGGTGTCCGAAGAGTCCAGATGTCGACACCAGCGTTTGAGGTCGCAGATGCTACCGACTGGCAACCAACTGCCGGTAGCCGAAAACCGCCCGTGGGAAAGCCGAATGAACACTTAGGGAGTCGGTTGTGGACGGTCGACTGTGGTACCATGACCGTCACAACCCTCCACGACAAATTCGTCTACGAACTGCAGCAGGCGTACTACATCGAGACCGAACTGGTCGACGCACTCGGAAAAATGGTCGAGTCCACGAGCGACGAGGAGATCAGCGAGGGGTTCGAGACACACCAGCGTGAGACCGGGGATCACGCCCGGCGGCTCAAAACCGTGTTCAACGCCATCGGCGAGGAGCCGGAGATCCGGCAGTGCCACATGCTGGACGGACTGATCGAAGACCGCGAGGAGTTCCTCGACAACGCAGCCGACGACGCGGATCTGGTCGACCTCTACAACGTCGGCGCAGGGATGAAGGTCGAACGGTTGGAGGTCACTACCTACGAGGGGCTCCTGACCCACGCCGACAGACTCGATCTCGGCAACGATGTTACCGATCCACTCGACGACACGCTCGACGAGGAGAAGGCCACGCTCCGGGAACTCAAAGGCGTTGCCGAGGGATCGAAGATTCAGCAGCTTGCCGGTCGACTGATGGGCTAAGACGGGCCGATAGCCCGCGGTCACGCGGCGGGAGCCACTCAACTCGGGGACCCACTGCCATCGATCAACTTGTTTTCCGTTTATTATGATGTACGCATCCTTTTACTCACTCGCCCGGAAGGGACGGATATCTAGACGATGGAATATCAATGGCTCATAGATCGTGTCGACGATCTCATCGTCAACCACTCGAAGACGGTCGTTGTCGTCTTCCTGCTCGTGACTGTCGTGTTTGTTGGCGGCCTCGGCAGCATCTCCTCCGAGAGCGGCCAACAGCAGTTCATCGAGGATCTCCCCTCGTTTCAGGCTATCGAGGACATCAACGAGAACTTCGGCGACAGTTTCTCCGAGGAGACCACGAGTACAACGCTGATCCAAGAGTCGACCAACGTGTTGTCGAGGGGCGCGCTGATCGACATGTTGGAGACGCGCAATCGGATCGTCGAGACGGGGTCGTTGCGCGTCAGCGATACGTCGACGACTGCCGAGACTATCGCCACGACACTCGACGCCAATGCGACGACGCCCGACGAGCAGTTGCGGGCGGTCGAACGAGCGACGCCGAGCGAGATCGACGCCGCGGTGCGTGAGGCCGACGAGACGAATCCCGGCTTCAGCTCGCAATTGAGCGATGATTTCAATCGCCAGTCGGCCTCGGCCACCGCAACGCAGGGCAGCGTGAGTCATCGAGCCGGACCCGGCGAGGGAGCCGCAACTGGTCCGGGCGGTGCCTCGGAGTTCCCACCGAACAAAGAAGACCGAATCGAGCGACTCGTTCAAGACGATAGCTCGTCGATCTGGGTCCAAGGGACGCCGCCGAACACCACCGGTATTACGACCAGCGTGGTGCTGCCGTCGGCACTCGTGTTGATTATGCTGTTTTTGACCGTTGCCTACCGGGATGTCGTCGACGTCCTGATCGGGCTGTTTGCAATCGTACTGATGTTGGTGTGGACGTTCGGTTTCATCGGGCTCGTTGGCATTCCGTTTGCGGTGCTTTTGATCGCGGTGCCGCCGATACTGATCGCTATCGGGATCGATTTCGGGATTCACTCGATCAATCGCTACCGCGAAGAGCGGGTCAAAGGGACGGGTATCTCCGAATCGATGACCATTACCACCGATCAAGTGACTGTCGCCTTCTTCATTGTCGTCGGCACCTCGGCGATTGGCTTTCTCTCAAACGTCGCCAGTTCGTTCCCCCCAACTCGTGATTTCGGAATCACTGCCGCGGCTGGCATCGTCTTTACGTTCCTCATCTTCGGGATCTTCGTGCCGGCGCTGAAGGTGACCGTCGACCGCGCCCGCGAAAAGTACCCAATTCCGACGTTTTCGGAGGCCCCACTCGGCTCGGACGACTCGGTGCTGGGTCGACTACTGTCGGTCGGCGTCACCGTCTCGAAACGCGGGCCACTAGTTTTCCTCCTGCTCGTGTTGGTTATTACGGCTGGAAGCGGCGTGTATGCGACTGGCGTCGACACCGGGTTCAGTCCCGACGACTTCAACCCGGATGCCGAGACACCGGAGTATCTCCAGTATCTCCCCGAATCGATCCGGCCTCCGGCAGAGTTCGAGTACGTCCGACTCAACGACTATCTCGACGAGAACTTCGAGCAGGACGGCCAGGTCCAGATGTATATCGAGGGGAACATGGAGCGGGATACGGCCCTCGAAGAGCTACACCGGGGAGCCGCTGACCCACCGTCGACATTCCGGTCGGATCGACGCCAAGCCGACTCCCAGAGCATCGTGACGCTCATCGAGTCCCGGGCCGAACGGGACCCCGAGTTCCGGGCGCTCGTCGACCGCAACGACAGAGACGACAACGGGATTCCCGACAGCAATCTCCCCCGAATCTACGATGAACTCGGTGAGAATGCTGACGGGTTCCTCACTGAGGGACGTGGGAGTACTCGCGTGCTGTACACTGTCGACGGGGATGCCGAAGACGAGGTCGTCACTCAGGACGCCTACAGTCTCTCCGGAGAGTTCCGGGACAGCGCCCAGCCGACCGGGAGCGTGATCATCTTCGACGAGGCGATCTCGCTCGTGTTCCAGTCGGTGATCGTGAGTCTCGTCTTGACGCTCATCGGAGCGGCGCTGTTCCTCGTGGCGGCCTACTGGGTCATCGAAGGCTCGCCCTCGCTGGGGATCGTCAACATGATTCCAATCGTGGTGACGGTGGTCGCACTGGTCGCCTCCATGCGAGTGGTCGGACTCAAGTTCAACGCGATCAACGGCACGATCTTGGCGATTGCGGTCGGCATTGGGATCGACTACTCGGTCCACGTCGTCCACCGGTTTGCCGACGAGTACCACAACACGGAGCTGTATCCCGCACTCCGGAAGACCGTTGTCGGAACCGGTGGCGCGCTAACAGGCAGTATGCTGACGACCGTCTTCGGCATCGGCGTGCTCGTGTTGGCGCTCAACCCGGCTCTCGGCGCGTTCGGGGCCCTGATCTCGCTGAGCGTGCTGTACGCCTATCTCGCCTCACTCGTGGTGTTGCCGAGCGTGATCGTCGTCTGGGCGCGTCTCCGCGGCGACACCGACGCGGATATTCCGATTATCGGGACCATCGAGACGGCGATTCGCAACCGAGGGTCGACAGTCCCGTCCCGAGGCAACGAGTAACACCCAGAGCGTAAGACTAACCATCCACCGTTGGTATCACTCTGTATGGATTGGCCACACGATCCCGATGGCGAACAGGGGAGCGAGGGCAGACGCCAGTACGGCCATGCGATCATCGCAAAGAAGGTCGACGAAGAGGGCGACTTCCCGCTCGACCGCGATTCGTTCGTCGCGGAGTACGGCGACGACCCGATCCGGATCGATTCCGAAACGGTCGTCCCGCTCGAAGAGATCTTCGATCACGTCGAAGAGTCCTCCTTCGAGACCATCGTCGACATGCACCAAGCGGTCGGCAAAGGGATGCGCCGTGGTGGCCTGTGGTTCTACGAGGGTGCTGACAAGTTCAGCCGGACGCGCTGAGTGCTGTTCTAACCGTGGGTATACGACAGACCGGAACTTAACCGTTCTGCAGGTGGCTTTTAGCTGACTGAGGCAAACAGAGATGTATGCGCAATGGTATCACCGTTCGTGACGTGATGAATCGGGAGTTCGTTGGCGTCAGTGAGTCGGATCGACTCGACGAGGCCGCCGAACTGATGACGGCCGAGACAGCCGAGGCTGTTGTCGTGCTTCGCGGCCCAGAGCCGATTGGGAGTGTCTCGACGGCGACGGCGTTGGCGGCAATGTTGGAGGGCGACCCCCACGAGCAGTCGGTCGGAGAGGTCATGGAGCCACCGGTGTCGACGGTCGCTCCCGACACCGCGCTGTCGGATGCTACCCAACAGTTGGTCAGCCGGTCGACGACACACCTCTTGGTGGTTGATGATGACGAGGTGGTTGGGCTGCTGACCGAACATGACGTGTTGGCTGCCACCGAGACTGTCGAAGCCTCGGCTGTCGCTACGTCCACGACCGCAGGCGACACCGGCGAGGCTACAGAGACCATCGAGTCGGAGGCCGCCACTGAGCAGTCGGTTCAGGGGATCTGTGAGGGTTGTGGCTCGCTGACGCCGGAGCTCGCAACGATGAACGGACAGCTGGTCTGTCCAGCCTGCCGGGCCTACTGATGGAGGTCGTTCGGCCAACGATCTCAGACGTCGAGACTCTCGTCGACTGCTGGGTGGAGCTGGCGGCCGACCAACGGCAGCACGGCTCGCGGCTCCTGACCGAACCCAACCGCGAGGCAGTGACCGATGTTGTCGCCCGCCACGTCGTCACCGAGGGGGTGTTGATTGCTCGTGAGGAAAACGAGAACGCGGAGACCGACGCGGAAAAAGGGATTCTAGGGTTCGTGATGTACCACGTCGAAGACGGCCACTACCAGCAGGATCAGTCGACCGGCGTCATCGTCAACCTCTATGTCCGCCCCGCGGCGAGAGGCAACAGTATCGGGACCGATCTGCTTGATGCCGCGGAGACGGAACTCGCCGAAGCGGGCGCTGATACGGTCTCCTTGGAGGTATTGGCAGCCAACAGTGACGCCCGGCGATTCTACAGTCGACACGGCTACGAGAGCCATCGCATCGAACTCGCAAAGCGGATCGAAAACGATACACACTCAAAGGGGGACCCATAATCGACAGATGCGCTAGGAGAGCATGGGGGGTTCATGCACTCGACTTGTAATCGAGACTTCCGGGGTTCAAATCCCTGTCCTAGCTTCCGAGACTATCTTTCCGATTTCTAACGGCCCTGAGAGACACCACTGTGTCTGCAAACGTGATACGGACACTGTTTTCAGTATAACACTCTTGTTAGCGTTTAAATATGTATTATTAGAACTGATATTCAGAAGATAAGTTTTAATTAAAATGATTGTTTCAGGAGGAACAACGTTTGCAGGAGTGTATCCTGCAGGCAGTACTCACACAATGTTTGAACATAGTGACAGAGGTCAGGTCGGTATTGGAACACTCATCGTCTTCATTGCGATGGTGCTTGTGGCAGCGATTGCAGCAGGCGTACTGATTAACACAGCCGGACTGCTCCAGACGCAGGCGGAGGCAACCGGTGAAGAGTCCTCACAGCAAGTGAGCGACCGCATTCAGATCCAGAGTGCAACAGGTGCCGTAGTCTACAATGCAGACGGCAAGGAGAACTACAACCTCACAGAGATCAATCTCACAGTGACGAAGGCGCCGGGTGCTGACGATATCCAACTCGAAAACGTGACCTACGAGTTCGTCACCAGTGATAGCGTTATCACCGGTGTGTTGGAAGAGGGCAAAATTTCCAACATTACGGCCCAGACGAACGATAACGTGATTACTGATCGGAGTGATCGGTACAAACTCACGTTCGATGCCAGTAGTGATCTCAATGGGAACCTCCAAGGTGGCGAGCAGGTTACGGTAACGCTGACGACTGCTCCGGGAGCCTCAACGGTGACGGAACTTCGCGTTCCTGACTCACTTATTGGAAAGTCGGCTGTCAAACTGTAGACGACGAATCCGCGACAACCCTTTTTTGCCTGTCGACGACTCGATAGCCGATAGTTTGTCCCGAGCGCCACCAGTGACCCGAACAGCGAGCTACGTCGAGTCCGGCGTCGACTGCGTCGCTTGGACGTGTCGACGGCGAATCACGCCGACATTGTTCGCGACGTTTTCGGTGAGTTCCTGAAACGCCTCGGCAGTGTCGCCCTCGTCGAGGACGACCGGTTCGCCACCGTCGCCGCCGGCTCGAACCGCGGGATCGAGTGGGATCGAGCCGAGGAACGGGAGGTTCTCCTCGTCGGCGAGTGACTGGCCGCCACCGCTGCCGAAGATGTCGTGTCGACCGCCGCAGTCGGGACACCGGAACTCCGACATGTTCTCGGCAATGCCGAGGACTGGCGTCTCGTGTTGGCCAAACATCCGCAAGCCTTTGATCGCATCGTCGAGGGCGACCTGCTGTGGCGTCGTGACGATCACTGCACCGGTCAGGGGGAGCGTCTGGAGGATGGTAAGCTGTGTGTCGCCGGTGCCCGGCGGCAGGTCAAGGACGAGATAGTCGAGTTCGCCCCACTCGACGTCGTCGACGAGTTGGGTGAGGATCTTGTGGACCATCGGACCGCGCCAGATGACGGGGTCGTCCTCACCAACCAGAAAGTCCATGCTCATCAGTTTCATACCGTAGCGCTCCGGCGGAATGAGTTGCTTATCCTCGGTGGCCTCGGGTCCCTCGTCGCTTTTGACCATCCGGGGAACGTTCGGGCCATAGATATCGGCGTCGAACAGGCCGACGCGAGCGCCGAGTTGTGAGAGGCCAGCCGCGAGATTGACTGCGACCGTCGACTTGCCGACGCCACCCTTGCCGGAGGCGACCGCGATGATGTTTTTGACGTTGGGCATGACCTCGTCGTCGGAGCCGAGGGAAGCGGGGAGTCCGGCACTGATCGAGAGGTCGACATCCGGAGCCTCCGCGGCGAAGACCTCGCGGACGTCGTTGGCGATCTGGGATTCGTGTGGTGCGTAGGGGGCCCCGAGAGCGAGTGAGACTTTGACGTGGTCGTCAGCTGTGTCGACCGCGTTGACGAGGCCGAGCGAGACGATATCGTCACCCAGATCCGGATCCTCGACCGTCGACAGCAGTTCGAAAACGGCATCCTCGTTCATACCTGTCACTCGGCGCGAGCGCTGAATAAGGATTTGGTCCGCGCACGCTGACAGCTTACTGGCCGTCGATCAGTGTCCCTGGATTCTCTCCCTGAAGAAACGCCACGACAGCGTTGGGACCGAAGATCTGGGCAGGCGCACCGAGGTCGAGCAGTTCCCGAACTTTCGCCGCCATCCCGCCGCTGACGTCGGTCGACTCGCTGCCACCGAGCACCGACTCGACATCGCTGAAGCTGCTGATCGTCTCGATAACCGTGTCGTCCGCATCGAGCACACCCGGCACCGTCGAACAGAGGCCAACACGACTCGCGCCGAGCGACTCGGCGAGACTGGTGACGATTTCGTCGCCGCTGAGTACCGTCACGCCCTCGCCTGCATGGGCGATCACGTCGCCATGGAGCACCGGCACGAATCCCTCGTCCAGTAGGCCCTCGGTGGCCGTCGCTGGTAGTGAGAGTGTCCCGCCCTCGTCGCGGGCCGCAACCGAAAGGGGATGGACCGGCAGTGCAGCCACCTCGCGCTGTTGGAGCCGGTCGACCACCACCCCGTTGAGTCGCTTCATCGCACTGTGAATCGCGTTCGCTGCGGCCGCATCCGCAGTTCCCTCGGTCGTCGACACGCCATGCTCGGCGGCGTGAACGTGACCGAAGCTGCCGCCACCGTGGACGACGACGAGGCGAGCGCCGTCGTTCCTAAATGCCGCCGCGACTGCGTCGAGAACGCTATTTAAAGCCTCGTCGTCGACCGTCTCGGGGCTGTCTTTATTAGTGATGACGCTGCCGCCGAGTTTGAGCACGACCAGTTCATCGGGTTCGGTCGGTTCGTCGACCATCTATTCGTCCTCGACGCGGACGCCTTCGGTTGCGAGTTCGGCCCGGAAGCTGTCCTCACAGCCCGGCGTGTACCGGAGGCTGGTCTGTGTTTCGGCGGTGCGGTCGAGGGCGACGATACAGCCACCACCGCCCGCGCCGGTGAGTTTTGCTCCTTCGGCTCCTGCCTCTCTGGCGGCCCACACCATCGTATCCAGCGACCGCGAGGAGACCCCAAGCGCCGACAGCAGGCCGTGGTTGATGTTCATCAAATCCCCGAGTTCGGAAATGAGTTCGTCGCTCGGCTCGCTGTTAGGGTCGGCTTCGGCAAGCAACGATTCGCCCGTCGACACGATATCGCCGATTGCTTCGACCGTGTCGGCGGCGAATTCGTAGGTATCCCGCAGTTCGCGCACGCTGGCCACCAGTTTCCCGGTGTCGCCAGCACCGCCGTCGAAGCCGACCACAAAGGGGAGCGTGGGCGTCGACAGTTTGGTACAGTCGTCGCCAGCGACTCGGACCGCACCGCCCATTGTCGAACAGAAGGTGTCTGCGCGTGAGGCCTGACCATCCTGAACCTCGTACTCCGCGTTATAAGCGCGGTCGGCGAGTTCCCGGAGGTCGAGCGGCTCGCCGAGGACCCGTGTTGCGGCGTCGATCCCGGCGACGACGACTGCCGCCGAGGAGCCCAGCCCAGCGCCCAGTGGAATCTCGCTTTCGACCGTAATATCGAATCCCGCATCGGGTGCGTCGGCAGCCTCGCGGGCCTGCTGGACGGCGGCATCGATATATCCCATCGCGGCATCGAGCAGTGGTTGGGGGACGTCGACGTCCGGCCGGTGGTCGGTGGTTCCGGCGTACTCGACGACGAACCCATTCAGCGAGAGATCCGCCGCCTCCACCCGAACGTGGTCGTCTTCACGGAGTTCGGCGGTGACTGTCGCCCGTTTCTCGATGGCACACGGCACCGCTGGCTCGCCGTAGACGACCGCGTGTTCGCCGAACAGGTAGACCTTCCCCGGCGCACTGACGGTCGTCATACCGCAGCCCCCGCCGCGATTCGGTTGTGTTGTGGGAACGACTGCATGATGTATAAATACGTTACTATAGCGAGGGTTTTTATATGTCTCTATAGTTAGCCATAGATGCAAGAGACCACTCTCGTGTGGAGTGGTTGCTGCGATTGAGGTGCGGCATTCGTCCTCCTCAAAGGGAATTGGGAATGGACGTTCGATCCGCCATTGGTGCGGGTCGTTGTTTTTATACGGGGATCACTCGGTGAGCCGCTGGACTGTCTGTGAGATGTCCTCGATGGTCGCGGCCTGCTGTTCGTTGGCGGAGGCGATCTCCTCGGCCTCGTCGGCGACGGTGTCGGCTCGGTCGACGAGTTCATCGAGCATACTGGCGACCTCCTCGGAGCTGGCGGCCTGTTGGTCGGTGGCATCCGACACCTCTCTGATCCCGTGGGCGGTCTCCTCGACCGCGTTGGTGATATCGTCCAGCAGCTCCATCGCCTCGTCGACGCGCTCGACGCCGCGTTCGATCTGTTCGGTTGTTGCATCGAGACTGTCGACGGTTTGTTCGGTGTCGCTCTCGATGGCCGCAACGAGATCCTCGATCTCTTGGGCGCGTTCTTGGGAATCGCTGGCCAGCGATTTCACCTCGTCGGCAACAACAGCGAACCCCGAGCCAGCTTCGCCCGCGCGAGCGGCCTCGATGGAGGCATTCAGTGCGAGAATGTTGGTTTGCTCGGCGATATCGTTGATTACCTCGACGACGGAGTTGATCTCACCCACGCGATCTTGGAGTTCGTCGACGTCGGTCGAGACGTCGTCGACAGCATCGCCGACGTCGTCCATGACGTCCATCGCGTCGTGGGCGGCGGCTTGGCCGTCTTCGGCCAGCGTCTGGGCGCGCTGGCTGTTGTTTTCGACTTCGGTGGCACTGGAGGCGATCTCCTCGACGGTCGCGCTCATGTTCGAGACCTCGCTGGCAATCGATTCGACCCGCCCGGACTGCTCGTCGGCGAGCGTCGAGATCTCTTGAGAGGAGTCGGCAACACCATCCGAAGAGCGCTGAAGCTCCGTCATCGGGGCTTCAAGATCGTCTTCGACCTCGGCGGCCAACTGCTCGCGTTGTTCGACCTCGGCGGCCAGCTTCTGGCTGTAGGAGTGGATGTAGGTGTCGGCGACGACCTGCATATCGAGATTGATGATCCGAAGTACGGCGGTGATATCCTTCCGAAGTTCGCTGAGTTCGTCTTCGACAATCGTGTCGACCGAATCGGCGAGTGTATCGCTCTGGGCGTCGCTGTCGGTCAGCTTCGACTGCAGTCGGTCGGTGAGGTGGTCGCTGGCACGCTCGGTCAGAAGCGGCAAAATCAGGTCGTAGTAGACGCCGTACTGGCCGATGTACTGCTTCATCGGCATTTCGAGGATGTCGTGAAGTTTGCCGATCCGCGCGCGGTCTGCGAAGTACTCGGGGCCGTACTCGCCCTCGGCAAGTGTCGCAAAGTAGGCTTCTTGGGTCTGTTTCAGCGCGTCGACGGCCTTCGGCGAACGACTGATCACCTCGACAGTCTGGTCGTACTGGGTAAGGTTCTCGTAGAACAGCTCGCCGATTTCCTCGGCATTTTGCTCAAACAGCGGTCGGAGGCTGTTGAGTCGATCGACATCATGCTGGTCGAAGTTGATGAACTCCTTTCGCCACTCGATTTCCTCCCGGTCGAGCTCGATCTCTCTCATCAGTGAGTCGACGTCGACCTGATCGTTGAGCCCTCCACGCCCAAACATTGCCGCGTACTCAGTCATACGTCCACAGAGCCGGAGTCCGTATTTATACCTGTAGCAGAGATCCTCAGTTTTGATAGCGTGAGACGAACATATTCGGTCTTTTTATATAGTCACAGGGGTCGTTGCTCGACGCCGCCGTCCGGCTGCCGGATAAGCGCCGAAATCGCCTCCGGTGTTTCGACGAACACCGTTTCGCCGCCCCGGGAGTCGAGAGTCTCTCGAATCACGTTCTGACAGTGTACCGCTCCGTTCGTCCGTGGTTCGTCGTGGCGAGTGTGGCCGACGACCTGCGGGGGTGCATCGGTCGACAGATGCTCGAAGTCGACCCAGATCAGTCCCGCGTCGGGCCCTTTGAGGTGGGTCGCCCCGACACCGAGTACCTCCGGATACGCCTCGATGATTCGCCCCTGCACCGCCAGATCATCGTCAGTGCCGATGGCGGCCAGCAGTTCCTCGGCGGCCGACACTAGCGACTCGTTGACTGCCGAGACGTCGTAGGACTCGTCCGAGCCAGCATGCGCGTAGGTGACGTTGTGGCCCCGGTAGGCTGCCACGACGTGGCCAGCGATGATCGCCTCACAGAGTCGACGCCGGGCTTCGTCGTCGACCTGTCCCGAAAACCAGTTGTCGAAGCTAAACTGGTCCCGCGACAGCATGAGTGCCTCGTGGTTGCCAAGTGTAACCCGGACGCGGCCGGGTGGGGCCTCTTCGATGAGTCGGGCGACGAGGGCGAGGACCTCGTCGTTGGCCGGGCCGCGGTCGACGAGGTCGCCGTTGAACACGAGGACGTAGTTCTCGTCGGCCCAGTGGAGCCGCCCATCCTCGTCAGCGACGACAACTGGCTCGGTCTCTGGGTGATCTGTGAGTGTCAACAGCGCACTACGAGCGGCATCGAGATAGCCGTGGATATCACTGATGGAGATGATTGCAGGCGGTGTTTCGTCGGCTGGCAGAGCGTCGACCTCGTCTCGGAGCGAAGGGTCCAGTTCGGTATCTGGAACGTGGAGTGGCATGTAACTACCACTGAGGCGCACAATACATAATGGGCTGCGATACCTCGGACAATCCATACAGCACGGCTTCCCGATGAAATTTCACCCATCTACTCCGCACGTCGACGACGCCCCCGCCGAGCTACTGGACTCGGGTCACCTCTGGATTCTTGAGCACGTGGCGGGCGCGCCGTTTCGATTTCGGCTCAGAGACTCCGGCATGATCCAGTTCGGTGACGCCGACCACGTCTACGACAGCCCCGATGGGCTTCCAGCTCAGTATCAGCATGCGGTTCGACACGTCCAGACGCACCTCGACCGCGAGGCGCTCCGCGCGGCGGTCGACGACGTCGAGGCAATCGTCTTTTTCGGGATTGCAACGCAGTATCAGGGCATCGACTACGAGTGGGACCGGCTGCCGTCGTTTTTAGGGTACGATATCTGGTCGGCCGAGGCCGAAGCGTTCCGGCCGCCGGATGCCGTCGACGGTATCTTCGGTCGACTCGGCTTGCAGGCAGTCAACGCCATCGAACAGGAGGTTCGTGCCCGGGATTTCAACCCCGAGGCGTATACGATGCCGCAGTCAGCGTGGTATGACGGCCCGGCCGCAGGCGTCGTCATCCGAGACAAACAGGGCCACCGTGGAAGGCTCACCAGTCCCGATACCCACGCGACCGAGTCGACGGAAGCGAACGAACCAACCGAGACGACCGCCGAAGACCTCGTCGCAACGTACGGGACAGACCAGCGGTTTCGGCGGCTCAGCAAGCGGTTGGCCGAGCAGGGTCGGCCAGTGACCGTTGAGGCCCTCGTCGAGCGCGCCGTAGAGGAGATCACTCGTGGACTCCCCGCGCGGACGTTCGGAGATCGGGGCGTCGACATGGGCACGTTTCGGTCAGCACTCGCCGCCCGGATACAAGCGTATATAAATAATAAATAATAAATAATGCAGAATACGGCGAGCAAGACTTCTGACCCCCTCAGTTGGTCGGTTTACCCCAAGAGACTTTTTATGCCCCATACCCTATAGAGCTATACTTGAATGACGGGACACGAATCTCGACCTCCCGGTGTGGACCATGAAGCCGACGTGGAGTGGTGCCACGAGACCGTTCAGGGGGTTTCTCGGACGTTTGCGCTGACTATCGACGTGTTGGACGACCCGATGTCGACACACATCTGTCTGGGCTATCTGCTTTGCCGGGTCGCCGACACCATCGAGGATGCGGGCCACATCCCGCCGGAACCACAGGCAGAGCTGCTCCGTCTGTACGACGAGGCGCTCGATCCAACGGTCGACACGGATATCGAGGCGTTCAGAGCTGCGGCTGATCAGTGGCTTCCCCCGGTCGACGAGCGGTCGGCCGATTGGACAGTCGTCGCCGAAGCCCCACGAGTGGTGTCGACGTTCGAGGAACTGCCGGACGATGTCCAAGCCGCAATCGTTCCACCAGTCCGTGAACTCGTCGACGGGATGGCGATGTTTGTCGACCGCCACGCCAGCGACGGCGGCCTCCGCATCGACAGCCGCGACGAACTCGAAGAGTACTGCTACTACGCCGCCGGCACCGTCGGCAACCTCATCACGAACCTCCTGACGCGGGGCGATATCGCGGCCGACCGTCGACAACAGCTGTACGATACGGCCGTCGAGTTCGGCCTGCTGCTGCAGTTGGTCAACATCTCGAAAGATGTCTACGACGACTACACCGAGGAGAACAACGTCTATCTTCCTGCTGAATGGCTCGACGAAGCCGGGATCGAACAGGAGAACGTTGTCGACCCCGAGAACCGCGAGGCGGCCGCCGAAGTCGTCAGTCGGACCGCAAGCCACGCCCAGTCGTTCTTGGGCGATGCCGAGGGGTATCTGAAGGCGATGCCGCTTCGGCACGGTAACACGCTGGCCGCGTGGGGCGTCCCGTTCCTGCTGGCGGTCGGCACGCTCCGGGAACTCACTGCAAACCCAGAGGATGCGCTCACCGAACGCGGCGTGAAAATCTCTCGACAGGAGGTCTTTGCGGTGATGAGTGCAATGCGAAGTGGCGGTTCAGAGTCGCTGAGCGAACTCCGGAAGACGATTTCGAAGCGACCCTACCATCTCGTCGCGAAAAACGCCGACTAGCTATCGACGACAGAAGCCCGTCGACGTGTGTCCCGTCAGATGGTTTGTTGTAGGAAGTTACCGCTCGACCGCCGCCGGTGGGTAGTCGAGACGGGAACCGTCTACAACAGACCGTATCAGGCGTCGACAGGGCGACAAATCCACGCGCTTTTATCTGTGGTTCCGGAATGAGTAGCCATGAGCTTCGAGAAAGACGATCAGGCCGTGCTGCATGACAAACACAGCGATTACGACGGTGAGACGGGGACGATCACGCAGGTCATCGAGAACATGTTCGGCGATGCGACCTACACGATCAGTTTCGATGAGGGCCAAGAGACCGGTGTGCCGGATGACGATCTCGAAGCCGTCGACGGCGACGCTGACGAAGACGAAGAGTAACGCTCCCGGCGGCAAGCCGAGTGCTTTTTCCCTCCAGTCACCAAGAAGCGACCAATGCCGAGAGTGCCGTTTCATTACATCGATCTCCGGACCTTCTGTTATGCAACTGAGGACGAAAAGCGGGTCGAGGAGGCGATTCGCGCCTTCCTGCCCGAGGAGTTCGAACTCGACCGCATGGAGAACGCCGGCCACCACGGCGACCGGATCGTGGTGCTCTCGGCCCGCGTCGAGAACGCCGACGACATGCGACTGATCCTTGATCGGCTGGCCGAACTCGACGAAATCGACCGGATCATGGACGAACTCGACGAGCGCGTCGACGACAACTGCTCGTTTTTCCTCCGACTCGACAAACAGGCCGCCTTCCAAGACGAGGTCGAACTCGGCAAAGGGATCACTCTCCGGGCGAAAGTCGAAGCCTACCCTGCCAAACACGAGGCGGCGGTCGAAAACGCGCGTGAAGCCTTAGAACAGTCGCGGTCGTAGGCGAGCAGTACGCATCTCGTTACTCGTCGACCCACTTGATCGAACAGCCACGCGACGGCAGGTCGTCGTGGTCGACCGATTCACCGGCCAGCACGGACTCGATTGCCTCCCGAGCGTAGAACTCGGTTGGCTCGTCGTCTGGATTCAGTGCGTTGTCGAGTCGACCGTGGTACGCAAGCGTCCACTCGCCGTCTTCGTGGGCGAAGAGGAATGGGTCGGGTGTACAGACCGCGCCGTACTCGTGGGCGACGGTCTGGGTTTCGTCGTAGAGGTAGGCGTCGTAGTCGACGGTACCCTCGTCGACGAGGTCGACCATGCTTTCGAAGTCATCGTCGGGGTACTCGGGGTTGGCGTTGGAGTTGATACCGACGACCGCGGCGTCGTCGAACTCGTCGGCCAACTCGTTGAGATGGTCGAACTTGGCTTTGGCGTACGGACAGTGGTTGCAAGTAAAGATCAACAGCAGGGCCTCGTTGTCGACGAACGAATCGAGACTGTAGGTGTCGCCATCGGTTCCGTCGAGTTCGAACGCGGGGGCCGCGTCGCCACGGCTGAGTTCGGAGTCTGACTCTTTGAGTACCATACCGACTGTTGGCGGTCGCTGTGCAAATGGATTTGGACTGCGGAGATCGGTTTTTAGTACTGGTTCTCGTAGCGGCTCTCGTCGACCAGCGCGTCGCCACAGTGTCGACAGTAGCGGTCAGCAGTAGCGACCGGTTCGCCGCAGTGCGGACACCCTGTGTCAGTCGTGGTCGACAGCGTGCGGAGCCGGGTCGCCTGCCACGGGATCAACACGAACCCGACCAGCACCGCGATGACCGTGATCCAGCGTCCAAACGCGGTGACTGGGATGATATCACCAAAGCCAACCGTCGAGACGGCAATAACCGTGTAGTAGAACGCATCACCGAAGTTCGAGATTTCGGAGTTCGCCACCGATTCGGCGGCGTAGACGAAGCCGGTCGTAATGAAGAAAATGAGAAAAATCGTCATCGACAGCTCCAGCCTGCGGATCGTCTGGATGCGGATCGATTTCCCGAACAGTTGCTGTTCGTTGACAACCAGCCGCAAAAATCGGAAAATACGGAGCGTCGAGAACCCTCGGAGAAACTCCGCACCGAGTCCCGGAAACACGAACAGCGGGAGGACGGCGACCAGATCGATGATCGTGTAGGGGTTGGTGACTTCGGCCCATCTGTCGTCGGCGGATTCGACCCGGACGGCGTACTCCCCGAGGAAGACGACACCGAGTCCGAGTTCAAGCGCTCGGATCATCACAAGCGTGGGCGCAGGGAAGTCGTAGGTCGACAGAATATACAGGAGAATGAACGCCGTGTTGAGCACGTACAGCACCGCGTTCGTCGCGCGGCCGGCTCGCGTCTGCCGGTCACGGAGTAAGAAGCCGACTCGATTGAAGATACCGCGAACCATATTGAGATGACTGCTAGTGGGAATGCTTGCAGATACCAAGTGATGAGGATACCGATACAACAGGGATGGGTGGATCACTGTCTGCATCGTGCCTTATACTGCGCTCCGGTGGTCGGATGCAGCCATCGCATCGTCTATCTCCTGACTGGGTGTGAGCGATATTCCGGTGATCTCGAACCGCGCGCCGCCCCCGCCCTCGGCCAGCCGGATCGACCAATCGTGGGCGTCGACGATTTCTGCGACGATTGCCAATCCGAACCCGGTGCCGCCCTTCGTGGTCGTATAGCCGGAAGTGAAGATATCGGGTCGAATGGCTGCCGGGATGCCCGGGCCATCGTCTTGGATATAGATCCCCTCCGTCCCGACGAGTCCAGTACGAACCGAAACACTGGGTCCACCATGTTCAACGCTATTGCGGAAGATGTTCTCAAAGACGTGTTTGACTCGGTCTCGATCTCCCCACAACAGGGCGTCATCGACAACGGTCAGCTCGGCGGTCGACGAGCCGGCGATTGCCCAGCACTCGGTGGCGATATCTGCCAGCGAGAACGGTTCGGTCTCGACGACCGCCTCCCCGTGGTGGGCCAGCGCCAGCGTGTTCTCGATGATCTCACCCATCCGGTCGAGCGCGCCGGTTGCCTTCGGCAAGTACTGGCTACTGTGTTCCGTTTCGGCCAACATAATCCAGCCACTTGTCGCCGACAGCGGACTCCGAAGGTCGTGGGAGATAATGCCGATGACGTTCTCCAGTCGACGGTTCTGGTGGTCGAGTTCCCGTTTGCGATCATCCAGTTCCCGGTTGCGAGCATCGAGTTCTCGGTTGCGCTCTTGGAGCTGTTGGGTCCGGGTGATCGCTCGCGTTCGCTGGATGCCGATCAGCAGCCCACCGACTGAGCCGATCGTAAAGGCGATTGCCTGTGTGCCAATCGTCCAGTCGGCGTCGACTGCCGGATGGAGCTCACGGAGGACGAGAAAGCCGAACATCACACCGATGCCGCCGAGAAACCAGGCGACAATATGCGGATAGTGTTGCGGTTCGATATCGGATGCAGGCAGCTTGAGTCCAACGTAAAGGAACACGAGCCCGGTAAAAACGAGCAAGACGGTATCGAACACCACATCGGGACCCAGTGTGAGTGACGTGGCCGTGTCGTAAACCCGAGCCACGGCAAAAAGGACGAACAGACCGCCCAACGCGACGATGAGCCGCGGAAATCGGGACATGATTTGAGAGACGAGGTCATGGTATAGAAGACTCGTGGTGCGGCGTGTCGTGAAAAATCGGCGACTGGTAACTACGACTCGGTAGCCGATGCCTGTCGGGACTGTTTCCGAGTAGCCCACGTATCGTATAGTCGACGATACTGCTGGCGTACAGCAATTAAACCGCATACTTGTTTAAATACGTATGTATTCTATGATGTACAGATTGGTGTATGAACGAGACATCCACACAGGAGCGAGGCGGGCCGAGCCAGACGGATACGCTTATAGAAGCGATCATGACTACCAACCGACGACGACTGCTGTTTCATCTGCGGCAGAACGGCTCTGCGACGGTCGACGAACTGGTCGAGGCCGTCGAACGCGGGACCGAGGTGGAGTCGACCGATGAGGTCGACAGCCTGACGTTCCCGACACTGTATCATCTCGACATCCCGAAGTTGGAGTGTCTGGGCCTGCTGACGTTCAATCCGGTCGACGAGACCGTCGAACTCACTGCCGATCCCACGGTGTTGGGCGAGTGGCTCGACCTCGCGGTTGGAACGGATCTCGGAGTCCAACTCGATCCACCGACGGATGCCTCGGAAGCCGCGGAGAGACGGGTTCTCATCGTCGACGACGATCCGGATATTACGGATCTCATCGAAACCTACCTGCAGTCAGTACACGACGGATTGTCGGTGACGACTGCCGGGAGTGTCGATGAGGCGATCAGTGTCCTTAGCGACCAGCGCTTCGACTGTATCGTCAGCGATCTGCAGATGCCAGCCGCCAGCGGCCTGGATCTGCTTAAAACCGTTCGGAAGGCCGATTCGAAGATCCCGTTTTTATTGTTTACGGGCCATGGGAGCGAAGACGTAGCCAGCGAGGCAGTCGAACACAACGTCACCGGCTACGTGCGGAAAACCCATGATTCGACTCAGTTCGACGACCTTGCCCGACAGATCCAGTTGGCTGTCGACTCTCGGTGAAGATTCAGTTAGTCGTCGACTCTCAGTGAGTGTCGACATCAGGTGAGACTGTTCGCGTGCCGTGCTCTCTATCTTATGAAACGAGTCGAATTTATGAAACGAGTCGAATCAGCACGAACAACGAGCCGACTGAGACCAGCGTCGTCGCGAAGACGTTGAGCGAGGCGAACTCGCTGTCGCCGCCGAGTTCGTTCGCAAACACGTAGGTCGAGACCGCCGTCGGCGTCCCGAGCATGACGACCGCCGCGGTGAACGTCGATGTCCCCACACCGAGTGCGGAAAACGCGAGCCACGCGAGGGCCGGCATCACGACGAGTTTCAGGCCGACGACCGAGCCGGTCGCGCCGAGGTCGACCGAGGGGCCGTCGACATCCAGCGTGGCACCGACACAGAGCAACGCCAGCGGCAGGGCCAGCGCTGCCAGCCCATCGAGAGCCACCGTCACCGGCTGGGCTACCGGGAGGCCCAGTGAGCCGACCGCGATTCCGGCCAGCAGCGCGAGCAACACCGGGTTCGTCGCCAACTGAGCAAGCCGGTCGACCAGCCGGGTGTCGGCCCCGTTGATCGTCACGAGGATGAGAACGGTGATCGGCACCTGTACCAGTGAGCCGATCCCGAGGACGACACTGGCGATAGCAGTCACCTCCGCGTCGAACGTCGCGGCCACGAGTGGGAGGCCGAGATACCCCAAATTGGAGTGGTAGGACTGAATCATCGCCACGCTCTGTCGAGCCGGGACGTCCCGTCGACGGTTGAGCAGCCACGCAATCGCGGCCGTCACCAGAAGCACGCCGACCACGCCACCGACGAGCCTTGGAGTGATGATCGCGGCGATATCCTGATCGTAGGTCGCCGTGAAGACGAGTGCCGGCAGTGCGATGTAGTAGGTGGCCGCGTTGAGCCGCTCGGTCCGGCTCGCATTTAAGATCCCGCCGCGTCGGAGCCCGGTGCCAACGAGAAGCACCACGAGGAGTCCACAGAGGCGAATGAGAACGTCCATACTGGCGAGCAGCGCGAGGAGTTCAGAGAGGCTGGGGAGAACAACCATACTGGATTTGGGGTTGTCGACGGTTTGATTCCCTCGATAGGATGCTGCAACGAGAGACACTCACACCCAACAGAGTGTCGATTGAGACGAACACACGACACTGAGACGAATGCACGACACTGAGACGAACGCGCGACACCGAGTCGCAGTCACTCGATGGTGACGAGATACACCGCAAACACCGCAAAGCCGATGCCGGCAATTTTCCGTGCCGTCACTGGCTCGTCGAGAAGCGCCATCCCGAAAATCGAACTTGTCACGAGAAACATGCCGAAGACGGGCGTCACGACGCTCACTGGGCCGAGCGAAAGCGCCCGGTAGTAGGCCAAAATCCCAATCGCCAGACAGATGCCCGCAGCGAGCGCGTACGGAATTTTCGAGCTGCTGAGATGCGGCGTAACACGCTGATCGGTCCCGACAATCACCGCCAGCGCGCCAACGACCAGAACCGAGTTCGAAATAACCGTCGCAACGTCGCTCGGGATGGCATCTGCACCGGTCGTCGCCACCCGCATCAACAGCGGCACTAACGTGTAGGCAGCCAGCGCACCGAGGGCCCACGGGAGATAGCTCATACACACACTCTGCGGTGCGTGAAGTTATCGGTTCTGCACCAGTCGACAGCACTCCTGTGTGAGGTTGTCTCCCACGAAAGTGTCGCAAACCATATGGAGTCGGAACTGACAGAAGTGGTATGGACGCCAAACGCGAACTACTCGCAGTGTTGTCGACCGATGCCCGGGAGTCGACCGAGGATATTGCCCGACAGCTCGGGGTGGACAGCGAGACCGTCGAGGAGTTGCTCGACGAACTCGAAGCCGAGGGGACAGTCAAGGGGTATCAGGCCGTCATCGACTGGGACAACACCGACGAGCAACGCGTCTCGGCGTTCGTGGAACTCAACGTCGAACTCGACCGCGAAACGGGGTACGAAGAGATCGCCGACCGCATTGCGCGCTTCTCGGAAGTCCAGTCGCTCCGACTGGTCTCGGGCGACTACGATTTCGCCATTGAGGTCACGGGTGATTCGATGCAGGACGTCTCGAAGTTCATCTCCAACCAGATCGCGCCGATTCCGGAGATCACCCAGACGGTGACCCACTTCATCATGGAGACCTACAAGGAGGCCGGTATCGACTTCGGCGACCGTGACGGTGACGACCGACTCTCCGTGTCGCCATGACGCTCCAGCCCAACGACCGTGTCGCGAGCGTGCCCGAGTCCGGGATCCGCAAGTTCTTCGAGCTGGCCGAGGAGCGCGACGACGTGATTTCACTCGGTGTCGGTGAGCCGGATTTCTCGACACCGTGGGCCGCCCGGAGTGCGGCGATCCACTCGCTCGAAGAGGGCCGGACCTCCTACACCTCCAACCGTGGTATGGCCGACCTACGGCGGTTAATCAGTGACTACTCCCGTCGCTGGGACCACGACTACGACCCCGATACGGAGGTTCTCGTCACCACCGGCGCAAGCGAGGCCGTCGACCTTGCGCTCCGAGCGTTCATTTCGCCGGGCGACACGGTCGCTATCCACCAACCGAACTACATCTCCTACCGGCCGGGAATCCAGTTCGCTGGCGGCGAGCCACTCGGTGTGCCGACACACGCAGCAGACGACTTCGCCCTGACTCCGGAGGCGCTGGCGGCCGCCGGCGCGGATGAGGCCGATCTGCTCGTCCTCTGTTATCCCAACAATCCGACGGGAGCTGTGATGGACGACGAGGAGATCGCGGCCGTCGCAGAGTTCTGTGTCGACAACGACATCGCTGTCATTGCCGACGAGATCTATGCCGCGCTGACCTACGACGGCGACCACACTTCGATTGCGTCGATGCCGGGCATGCGGGAGCGAACGGTCGTCATCAACGGCTTCTCGAAAGCCTACGCGATGACGGGGCTGCGGTTGGGCTACATGCTGGCTCCAGCTGACGCAATCGAGTCGCTGAACCGCGTCCACCAGTATACGATGCTGTCGGCTCCGACGACCGCCCAGTACGCCGCCATTGAGGCATTGCGAAGCTGTGAGGACGCCGTCACCGAGATGGCCACCGAGTACAACCGCCGTCGACGGTTCGTCCTCTCGCGGTTCGAGGAGATGGGCCTCGACTGCTTTACCTCCCGTGGGGCGTTCTACGCCTTCCCGAAGTGTGGCGGCGACGACGAGGCCTTCGCCGAGCAACTCCTCAAAGAAGAGGGTGTGGCCGTCGTCCCCGGGAGCGTCTTCGGCGACGGTGGCGAGGGCCACCTTCGTGTCTCGTATGCGACGAGCATGCGAGAACTCAAAACGGCGATGAACCGACTCGAAACCTTCCTACAAAATCGATAGCAGCCACCGGTGACAGCTCAGATCACGGTCGTAGTCAGTGGTTACTAGTCGTAGTTAGTAGTTACTAGCCGTAGTTGGTGGTTACTGCCGGTCAGGGTACTGTTTTATTACAAAGAACATCATCAGAGGTCCAGCGAGACATTCGGTGTCGTTCGTCGACAGATTTCGGTACCGATCTGTCGCACCTCGTGGCTCGCAGGGAGTCGCCCGGAGGTTCTGATCTCCCGCTCGATCCAACTGCTCAGTGCATGCATCGCCTCCGAACCGGCCTGCTGATTGACGTCGATCAGCGCCTGTTCGTAGATGCTTCGGCGGGACTGGGCTGTCTGTCGGTCGGATTCTCGGTTGGGCTGATCAAACGCATCCCCGATGGCGCACTCGATCTCCCATAACGCATCACGTACGCCCATGATCCGATTACACAGAGTTGGTGAAAAAACGTTGTCACCAGATGTCGACCAACTCGTGTCCGTAATACGACTGGGTACAGTACAGAACAGCCGTCAGAATCGATGATTTCCAGCCAAAACAGCGTGGTCGACCGTGTTCAGAACTCGAAGCTGTCGGTGTCGTCATCGTCAGTTTCGAACTCACTATCGTCGGCATCGAAATCGAAGTCTTGGTCTTCGTCGGGTGAATCGAATGCCTCGTAGAATCCGACGAAGTCGTCGTGATCCTCGAAGGAACCCATTGTATCGTCGAGTTCTTCACGCAACTCTTTGAGTCGCTCGGAGAGCTCTTGGTACTCTTCGTTGTCTTCGAGCGAAGAACGTCCCTTTTCTGACTCCAACAGCGCCTTTTTCGATGCCAGCGAGTAGAGTTCCTGCACTCCCTCGTCGTAGGAGCTTCGGGAGAGGAGATCCTCGACAGTCTCGATGAGCGTATCCCGAGTCACTGGCTTGACGAGATAGGTGTCGAACCCCATCTCGATGATATCGAAGTCAGGCTCGACAGCCGTTACCATCGATACCGGACAGTCGATACCCTGCTCACGGGCGGCATCCAGCACTTCGTCGCCCGACAGTCCCGGCATACGCCGGTCTAGAAGCATCACCGAAATCTCGTCGTCGAGTTTTTCGAGGGCCTCCTCGCCGCCGTAGGCCGTCCGAACGCGGTAGTCAGCTTTCAGCCACGTTGCATACAAGTCTGCTAGATCGGCTTCGTCCTCGACGACGAGAACGAGTGGGCGGTCGTCGTTCATGGCTCCCTAAATCCCTCAGCGGTCACACTTATCCCGTCGTAGGCGAGGATATATGAAAATACCCCTTTGGTTCGCTGCCCTGTCGACTTGAAGAACTGCTGATGTGGAGTATACATAGAGTGTGAGATACTGTAGTATCTAATAGGAATCAATTATCGGATATAAATATTCTGGTTAGGATGGTGATAAAACCAGTAGGAACTGACTACTCGAGCGTTACTCCGGGCTGTAGTTCGGGGCCTCGTCGGTGATCATCACGTCGTGTGGGTGGCCTTCGGTCTGACCGGCCGAGGAGACGCGAACGAACTCGGCGCGCTGTTTGAAGCCGGGAAGCGTTTCGGCTCCCACGTAGCCCATCCCGGACTGCATCCCGCCGACGAGCTGGTGGAGTTCCGATGCGAGGGTTCCTTTATAAGGGGTTGCAGCTTCGACACCCTCCGGTACGAACTCTTCGCCCTCGTCGGCGTCCTTGAGATAGCGGTCACCGCCGCCGGATTTCATCGCGCCGACGCTGCCCATCCCGCGGTACTGTTTGTATTTCTTGCCGTTCATCGTGATGACCCGGCCGGGAGCCTCCTCGGTTCCGGCGAAGTAGGAGCCGAGCATCACTGCGTCCGCGCCCGCGGCGACTGCCTTGATCGCATCGCCGGAGTAGCGAATCCCACCGTCGGCGATCACTGGGACGTCTTCGGGTGCCGCGACGTCAGCGACCTCCGCAATCGCGGAGATCTGTGGCATTCCGGCTCCGGTGACGACGCGGGTGGTACAGATCGAGCCGGGACCGATGCCGACCTTGATCCCGTCGGCGAAGTCGACGACCTCGGCGGCCGCCTCGCGCGTGCCGACGTTGCCGACGACGACGTCGGCGTCGACGGTCTCCTTGATCTCGCGGGCCGACTCGATCACGTTGAGGTTGTGCGCGTGTGCGCAGTCAATGAACAGCACGTCCGCGCCAGCCTCGTCGGCAGCGGTTGCGCGGTCTTTTTCGAAGGGGCCGACCGCGACACCACAGACCAGCCGTCCGTGTTCATCGCGGGCGGCCTCTTGGTGTTCGCGGCGTTGGAGAACGCCCTGCATCGTGACGAGGCCGACGAGGTGGTTCTCGTCGTCGACGATTGGGACGCGCTCGATTTTGTACTCGTACATGAGTTCGAGTGCCTCGCGGGCCTCGACGTCTTCGGCGGCGGTGATGACCTCGTCGGTCATCGCCTCACGGACGCTGTCGGTCTCACCGACTTCGAGGAAGGGCCGGATGTCGGTGCCCGAAATAATGCCGAGGACAGTGTCGTCGTCGTCGACGACTGGGGCACCTGAAACGCCCTCTCGGCTCATCATGCGGTCGACCTCGCTGATCGTCTGCTGTGGGCTGGCAGTGACGACGTTGTCCCGCCGGATCATCAGTTCGTCGGCGCGTTTGACACGTTTGACCTCTGCGGCCGTCTCCTCGATATCCATGTTGCGGTGGAGGACACCCATCCCGCCCTCGCGGGCCATGCCGATTGCGGTGTCGCTTTCGGTCACCGTATCCATCGCTGCCGAAAGGATCGGGATCGTTAGTTCGACGTTACGCGACACACGTGTCGAGAGATCCGCGTCGTCGGGTTCGATGCGGCTCTCCATCGGGCGGAGCAACACGTCGTCGAATGTCAACGCCTCCGGCACCTGTAGCTTCTGCGAGAAAGACATCTCCGAATTTTCGTTCGCCATATAAACCGTCATCGCGGATCAAGCAAAAACGTTGCGAGTCAACACTCCTGTGTGGATACGACACACCGATCGCACGCAGGTATACATCCTTATGCACCAATCAATCACAGACAATCGTGTAGAAATGTCGTGTTTTGAAAATATGCCAGTAGCGTTTGTCTCACAATTGGAACAAAAATAAAATATATACGCATAAATTCGGCGTTAGGATATGTTTACCAGAACTATATCGGCAAATAATTGTGCGTGTTTCGCACACCCACACAACGCTTAAGCAGGTTGCACGTCTACCTACATCCATGAACTCCCAGTGGAACACCGCATCGCGTACGGCCGGCATCGAGCAGCAGCGCTCCGGCATTCGCTTTACACCGATGTGGACGAAGGCAGTATCCACACTGGGAGCCACTTTTGGTGGCTTCATCGGCGGGCGCGTCGACAGCGCTGCCGGAGGGTTACCCTATCGCCAGTTGGCCGATGGTGACGGCCACTAGTTCGGAATGAGTGTCTCACAACACCCGGTTGCGCTCCAGTTGGAGCGACGCGTCGGTGGTGCAGTTCGCCTGTTAGCCACGGTGATGGCGTTACCGTTGATCGACGGCATCTTCGTGGCGCTAATCTTGGCAGGTACCCTCGACACCGCCGTCGGCATGCTCGAAACGGGGCTGCTCATCTTCGGCGGCTCGGCTACCTTGGCCGTGATTCTCGCGGAGATGGACGGCAGTCCAAAGGAGATCGTGACCTCGATCCTGCTGATCGGTGCGGTGATCATACCGCTGGCGGCTCTGGAAGCCGTGTTCGCACTCACCATCGAGAGCGTGCTTAATATGGTCATCTTCGAGCGGTTTGCTGGGTTGGTGATCCTCGCTATCGCCGCCCAAACCGCCAGCTCGAAGATCGGTGAACTGTTGCCCAGTCCTGGCATCATCATCGCGCTCGGGCTCATCGCCAGCCTCCAGCCCAGTGGGTTGGTCGTCGACCTGCTGATCGATCCGGAGTTGATCGCCCGGGCGACCGCCACCGCAGCCATTGGTGTTGGCTTTGCGCTGCTGGTGGCGCTGACCGCGCCACAGCTCCGGGGCAATGTCGACATCGACCGCTTCCGATTCGGGAGTTCGGTCGCACTGGGCGTGCTTGCGCTGCCCATCTTAGGGCTGTTGGAGACCGACGCCCCAATCGCACTGGCAGTGTTGATCGTCACCGCGCTGTTTGCCTACAACCCCGATGCAGCCCCGGCTTCAGCCGCCACGACGGTCGACAATCACGATGGCTCGGCGGGAGACCGGACCGTCGACGGGAGTGCCGAACCGGTCGACGGTGTCGACCCGATTGGCAGCGGAAGCAGCTCGGAGTCGGCAACGGCCTCGGCAGTTGACGATGGCTCCGGCGGCAAATCGCCGGAGTCGGCCGTGATGAGTGCGAACGTCGACCGTGCAGAGGCAAACAAGGAGATCTCCGTCGAGGGCGGCGACGTGGGCTACGGCTATCCCAGCGAAGATAGCTCGCAGGCACCGTGGCTTTGAGACTCCCGTAGCGCTGAGACGGAGTCGGTATTTTTTGTGCCGTGGTCGGCGTGGTGAGTTGTCACATGGATAGAGTGGCCTCTAAGTCGAGTACGGGAACTTCTTAGGGGTTGGTCTCCGAATCGGAGGTATGAGCAACCGAGTTGTCGAGGGGCGGATGGTTACCTCCGAAACGTTGGCGGAAATGATTGAAGGCGAGCGCCCGATGGAAGCAACCGAGATCGAAGACGCCGACCGAGAGTGTCCAGAGTGTGGTGGCAACGTCATCAGTGTCGGGTATATGCCGAGTGTGACCGCGTTCGTGACGGGGTACAAATGCCAAGACTGCGACTGGAGCGAGAAAGAAGACCAGTAGCCGAGAAGGACGACGCCTGCTGGCAGTTGGGATCGAAACCTCTTTACTACCGATCACGCAAGTAGGAGGCGAGGGGACGTGGCCAAGCCAGGGATGGCGACTGACTCCAGAGGCCACGCGCCCGGGACGACACTCCAGACTGATATACCGAGCGACCGACTGATCATCGGCTCGCGTTGACGACCCTCTGGAGTTCCGAGGCGCAGACCGGAGATATCAGTCGATCGGGGGTTCAAATCCCTCCGTCCCCATCTCCGTTCTTTCGGTACTCAATTCCTTCGAGCAGCGGCTGTAGAGTAGTCCACACACGGATTGATGATGACGAACTGAGTCAGTACCTCACCGCTCTTCGGAGTGATTTCTGAACAGTCAGTGAGGATTCGTGGCACGGACCCTGTCGACGGTTACGCCGATTTCGGGGGTACAGACTCAATTTTCGACATTCGGTCGACCCCGGTATGTTATACCGATACATGAGAAAAGCGCGACGATGGACTCGCATCCAGCGGCCTACAGTCCAACAGGATACGGTCTCCACGACGGCGAGGCAGTTGTTCAAACACCGCAGACAGTCACAACGCTGCAAGGCGAGCGTATCGAGAGCATCATCGAGTTGCTAGCGACAATGGATGGGGAGACGGCGGCAGGTGATCTAGTCGACCGAATACCGGACGCGAAAGCGGAGTACATCGAACTACTGTACGAGAACACGCTCGCATACGATGGCCGTGCGATTCCGCCTAAACTGGAAGCCACCGAGAGTCGACGGCTACTCGAATCAGTCCTGCCGTCTATCCCACCGGCACGCCACCACGAGGTACCGGATCGACTTGCAGCTCTGTCGGTCGCTGTCTTCGGTGATCGAGACCCTATTTCGCCAGTTATCTCACGACTGCGTGCTGCTGGCGTCTCAGTGACTGACGGCCCTCGGGAGCCGGATGTAATCCTCTTGAGCGAACAGCTCGAACGCAGTGGCTCGTGGTCGACAGCCAACGAGCTGTGGGCCGAATCCGAGTCGACACTCGTTAGAACGCGGCTAACCGAGCGGGGGTGGCGACTCGGCCCCGTGCTCACGCCGGATGCACCGGCCTGTTTGAACTGCCTCTATGAACGAGTGGATGCGAACAAAGCGGGCGGACAGCTGTTTACCGAAACGCTCGGTGGTGACCCGCCATATGCTCGGGCCTACGTCGACACCGTCACGGAGCTACTGTTCGGCACGTTGCTGAAACAGGTGCCACGATATCTGGACGAACAGTTCGTCGTTTACGATCACTACGAGCAGGAGAGACGGACCCCACGTGTGTTCGCACTGCCACACTGTGAGGTGTGCAATGTCTGATGCGAACGAGATCACCATCACCGAATGGGACAGTGATCGCGTGTCGACCGAAAGCAAAGACCGCAGTGTCCTCGCGCGGCTCCGACAGATCGAGAACCCGACAACGGGCATCATCACGGGCCTTCAGCGGGTGCCGGTGCCACCGGGCGAGCCAGCTATCGAGAACTACGTGGTCGACCGAGAGGATTTCACACCGTTTACCGACGGAGAACCGATGGCCCACGAAGAAGGCGGCTGTGCGTTCACGAAATCGAATGGGCTCATCGCAGCATACGGTGAGGCCATCGAACGCTACTGTGGCTGTGTGTTCCGAGAGGAGGCGTTCCGCACAGCCTCATATACGGACATTGTCGACTCGGCCTCGGCCATCGATCCAACAGCGGTTGTGAACTTTTCATCACAACAGCAAGCGTCGATGGATAGTTCCAGTCTCTGTGGCGTCGACGACGAACTGTCGTGGGTTGTTGGTGAGGACCTCGGTTCGGGATCCGAAACGCACATTCCGGCTCAGTTAGTGTATCTGTCGTATCCGCCGGATGCAGAGCCATTCATTCGGAATCCGATCTCGACGGGGCTGGCGACAGGCTCCTCTCGGGAGATGGCGATCCACAACGGGCTGTCCGAACTCGTCGAGCGTGACGCGTTCATGACGTACTATCTGACGAAAACTGAGTTGCCAGTTATCGATCCAACCACAGCCTCGCCACGAATCCAGCGGTTGGTCGACCGCGTGACTGGACACGGACTTGAACTGACGCTACTGGATGGAACGACCGATCTCGGTGTGCCGGTTGCAATCGCGGTGTTGGTCGACCGAAAGAGCACTCCCGCGGTTACCGTGGCTGCTGCAGGTGGTACAGACGCGACAGCGGTAATTGAGAGTGCGCTCGAAGAAGTGGTCCAGACGCGACTGTGGACGCTATCACTGCTGGCGGATACCGAACGGGCTCCCGCGGATCTCGAACTCGAAGCGATCAACTCCTATGCCGAGCGCGGCCTGTTGTGGTCGGTTCAGGACCGTATCAGTGACCTTGCATTCTGGATTGAGAGCCACCGAACCACGACCGTCGACGAGTTCGACAGCGATCTCCCCTTCGGTGAGATCGTCGACCGAGTCACGGCGGCGGCGGGATACGACTGCTACGCGGTCGACGTCACGACGCGAGATGTTTCGAATCTGGGGTTCAGCGTCCAACGAGTAATCGCCCCGCGGCTCCAGCCGCTGTATCTCCTGGAGCGATTGCGCTATTTCGGCGGAGATCGGCTCACGGAGACGCCGGTCGAAATGGGGTATCGGGAGCGGCCACCGACCGAGGCAGCACTCAACACGGTTCCACATCCCTTCCCCTAACGATGTCACGAAATTCACCACTCGACGGAAATTCACCACTCGACGACGAGTTCGAATATCTCTATGAACTGTACCACAAGAATCTCCCACCGCTGGTATCAGAACCGACGCTCGCGCCGAAAGAATCGTCGTCGCCCGGGTCGCCCACGTCAGGATATAAAACATACCGGCGGGCAGCAACCACTCCGCTTGCTGATACCGCGGACTCGGACTTCTTAAAACGACTCCAGCAGCGGGCATCGTATACGCCCCCAACAGAGCGACGGCCAATACCCAACACGGAGTTGTCGACGCTGCTGGCGTATTCGTACGGCGAAATCAGGGAAGCAGGTGGAGACCCCCGTCGACCCGTGGCCTCCGGCGGTGCCTGCTACCCACTGGAGATCTATCCAATCGTGCTCGATTCGCCGGACGTCGACTGCGGGATCTACCACTACAACGTCCGCGACGACACACTCGAACAGCTCCAAGAAGGCGACTACAGCGAGTGGGTGCGGACCAACTGGACGTGGATCACTGCCGCGGATGCGGTTGCAGCAGTGTTTGTGATCACTGCCATTCCGGAGCGATCAGCCGACAAGTACGGCGAGATGGGGTACCTGTTCGCCGGGCTCGAAGCCGGGAGCGTCATCCAAAATTTGCAGCTCGTCGCGACGGAACTCGGTATCGGCAGTCGACCACACAATGGCCTCGACTATCGCGCAGTTCGGCACCAGTTGCAGCTCCGAGACGACGAGTATCTCCTGTCGACGGTCGCCTTCGG
>Ga0306907_1000087_pt1 | contig 58446 bp, 47 predicted proteins | sample AntRauTorcE11898_FD_190415 | JGI IMG/M metagenome (GOLD analysis project Ga0306907, IMG submission 190415) | Saline lake microbial communities from Rauer Islands, Antarctica - Metagenome Torckler E11 #898 (v2) (version 2) | ecosystem: Environmental > Aquatic > Non-marine Saline and Alkaline >... | reverse complement strand
GGCGGTCCGCCAGGCTGGAGCAAACACAGCTGGACCAAACATAGAAAGTAACGGGAAAGCCAGCGCGGATTTCGCGCGGGTGGACTCTCTAAATGACTGAAAAACAGGTCAAATCACTGACACACAGGTCAAATCAATGACGGGTAGGCAAAATGCATCCGATTCGTAAAAAACGGCTGACCATTGTTCTGTTTCTGGTGGTTGGGGTGTCAGTGGCGGTGGCGTTGACCACCTACGCACTGCGTCAGAACATTAACCTGTTCTACGATCCCAGCCAGATTGCAGCGGGCGAAGCACCGGTGGATGTTCGCATCCGTGCCGGTGGCATGGTGCTGGAAGGTTCAGTGATCAGGGACCCCGAAAGCTTGCAGGTTGAGTTCAAAGTGACGGATTTCACCTCGTCGGTTCTTATGGAATATACCGGCATTCTTCCGGACCTTTTTGCCGAAGGGCAGGGCGTAGTCGCCATGGGCCGCCTTGATGGAGGCGGCCGGTTTGTTGCCGATCAGGTTCTCGCCAAGCACGATGAAAATTACATGTCACCGGAAGTGAACGAAGCCCTGGAAAAGGCGGCCAGTAAACGGGCTGGCGAAGGCGCCGGGCAAGTTGAAACATCTGCCGGTTACTGACCCGGCCGACCACAGATTGCTGGAGAGAATTGATGTATCCCGAACTTGGACAGATGGCATTGATACTGGCGCTATTGCTTGCCACGTTGCTGGCAGTGGTTCCACTGATCGGATCGTTAACCGGGCGTGAGCAGTTGCAGGCCTTTGCCCGGCCCCTGTCTGCAGGGCTTTTTGTGTTCGTTGCGCTGGCGTTTGCAGTGCTGGCACACGCTTTCATGACAGATGATTTTTCAGTGGCCTATGTGGCGAATAACAGTAACAGCCTGCTGCCCTGGTATTACAAGTTCAGTGCGGTCTGGGGTGGCCACGAAGGCTCCCTGCTGCTCTGGGTATTGATGCTGGCAGGCTGGACTCTCGCAGTTGCGGTGTTCAGCCGTCAATTACCACCGGCAATGGTGGCGCAGGTGCTGTCGGTGATGGGTATGGTGACGGTTGGTTTCCTGCTGTTTACCGTTCTGACGTCCAACCCGTTTGACCGGATTTTGCCGAACGTCCCCGCGGACGGCGCTGACCTCAACCCGCTTTTGCAGGACTTCGGTCTGATCGTTCATCCCCCGATGCTTTACATGGGGTATGTCGGTTTTTCGGTGGCGTTCGCCTTTGCGATCGCGGCCCTGATCAACGGCCGTCTGGATGCTGCCTGGGCGCGCTGGTCCCGGCCCTGGACCACCGTTGCATGGTCGTTTCTTACTCTGGGCGTCGCCCTGGGCAGCTGGTGGGCCTATTATGAACTGGGCTGGGGCGGCTGGTGGTTCTGGGACCCGGTGGAGAACGCTTCGCTGCTACCCTGGCTGTCGGGCACGGCCCTGATGCACAGTCTGGCGGTGACCGAAAAGCGTGGCGTGTTCAAAAGCTGGACTGTGCTGCTGGCCATTGTCACTTTTTCCCTCAGCCTGCTGGGCGCTTTTCTGGTTCGTTCCGGGGTTCTGACATCGGTACATGCCTTTGCCTCCGACCCTGAGCGCGGAAAATTTCTGTTGTTATTACTGGCCATCACCGTCGTTTCCAGCCTTACGCTTTATGCGTTTCGTGCGCCGGTCGTTCATGCCAGGGCTCGCTACGAGGGGCTCTCGCGGGAAGTGTTTCTGTTAATGAACAATGTGCTGCTGGTGGCGGCCACCTTGCTGGTTTTGGTTGGCACGCTCTATCCACTGGTACTGGATTATCTTGATATGGGGCGTCTTTCGATCGGCGAACCCTTCTTTAGCCTCACCTTCAGCCCGTTGGCTATTGCTGCCGGTCTGTTGTTGGGTGCCGGTATATTTTCCCGCTGGAAGAAAACCGACGGCGGCTGGCTTGGCCGCAAGCTGCTCTGGCCGCTGGCCGTCAGTATGCTGTTTACTGCGTCGGTGCTGGTGGGCTATGGCGAATTCAAACCCTGGGCTTTCGCCGGTATTTTTTCCGCTTCCTGGGTGGTTATCGCAACCTTTTTTGATCTCTGGGAAAAATCCGCCTCCCGCAAGGGCAGGTTGCACGGCCTGAGGCGCCAGTCCCGGAGCTATTACGGCATGGTTCTGGGCCATCTGGGAATGGCGATTGTCATGGCAGGTGCGACCGTCGCCTCTAACTACGGCATCGAGCGGGATGTCCGGATGTCACCGGGGGACACCGCCGAAGTAGGGGGGGGTTACCAGGCGGTATTCACTGAAATGGGCAGCCGCCGGGGGCCGAACTTCACCGCCGAGTACGGACGGTTTGAAATTCTGGACAGCGACGGCCAGCTTGTGTCGGTGCAGTTCCCGGAAAAACGCCAGTACCTGGTGCAACGCAGCGTCATGACCGAAGCGGCCATCGATGCTGGCCTGTTCAGGGATATATTCATCGCCGTCGGCGAGCGGGTATCGGACGACGCCTGGGCTATCCGCGTGCAGTATAAGCCACTGGTCCGCTGGCTTTGGCTGGGCGCGATATTTATGGCAGTCGGTGGATTTCTGGCGATTTCCGACCGTCGTTACCGGCTGCGGGAGAAGGTTCAGAAGTCTGTTGAGCCGCCGGCGGCACGCGATTCAGAACAAACACCCGGAAAGCCGGCGGGGGCCACCTCATGAAACGGGTGCTGATGTTTCTGCCGGTGGTTTTGGTGATTGTCCTCGGGGTGATTTTGTTTGCCGGTATTGGCAAGGACCCGAGCCGGCTGGAGTCGGCCCTGATCGGCAAACCCGTTCCGCAATTCAGCCTGGCAGACTTGCGCCAGCCAGAACAGCAACTGGGCCCGGAGCTGTTCCAGGGTCAGGTGTCATTGCTGAATGTTTGGGGTACCTGGTGCCCCGCGTGCCGCGACGAGCATGATGATTTGCTGTGGCTGGCCCGGGAAAAGGGCGTCCGGATTGTCGGGCTGAACTACAAAGACAATCGGGAAGAGGCATTGAAGTGGCTTTCTGCCCTTGGCGATCCCTATGCGATCAATGTGTACGATCCCCGCGGCAGTCTCGGGTTTGATCTGGGTGTTTACGGCGCACCGGAAACTTATTTTATCGACGCTGAAGGTATTGTTCGTTATCGCCATGTCGGCGTGATCAATGAGAAGGTGTGGAATGCCGAATTCCAGCCATTGATGGAGCAGTACGGGGGGAGTAGCTAATGGCTCCATTGGTCCGTATTAGTGTCCTGCTGGTGTTGATTCTGTCCTCGGCCTCAGTCGCTGGTCAGGCCCGCGACGTTTACCAGTTTGACTCCCGTGAGAAGGAGCAGCGGTTTCAGGCCCTGAATGCCGAGCTTCGCTGCCCGAAGTGTCAGAACCAGAACATCGCTGACTCCAACGCGCCCATTTCCAAGGATATGCGGGAAGAGGTTCACCGGATGATGTCGGATGGCGCCAGTGATGAAGAAATCACCAACGCCCTGGTTTCCCGTTTTGGCGAATTCGTGCGTTACAAACCAGAGGTGGATAGTCGCACTATTATGCTATGGGCGACGCCTGCGCTGGTGGTATTCATCGGGGTAGTGATTGTTGCACTGACTGTCCGGCGCTCGGGTCGCGCTGACACTAGTGGTGATGCATTGACCGATGAAGAGCGTGCCCGCGCCTCCCGATTACTGAATGATCGCGACAAGCGCGACCATTCATCCTGATGATGTTCCAACCATTGATTGATTGATTGATTTATGACACAGACCTTTTGGCTTACTGCCAGTGTGCTGATTCTGCTGGCCCTGTCGTTTATTGTTGCGCCCCTGATTTTCCACCGTTCCGGCCGCCGAGCGGCGCTGGATATTCGGAATCAGAATTTGCTGGCCTACCGCAGCCGCCTTGAAGAGCTTGACCGGGAACTGGAATCCGGGGCTATGGATCAAGACGCTTACCAGCAGCTCCGGGATGAACTGGCGGGCAGTATGCTCGATGATGTGCCAGACGCCGAACGAGGTGTGCTGGAATCACCGGCGATGATGAAGGGCGGGAAAAGTGCTTTTCTGATTGTGCTCGCCAGCCTTGTCGTTATACCGGCGTCATCGGTGTTTTTCTATGAACGCTGGGGCGCGATGGATGAGCTGGAGCAGTTCCTTACCATGCAGCAAATGGCCGCTACCGGAGGTGACAGGCGCGGTCAGATGGACGGGTTGGCTCAGCAGCTGCGTGAAAAGCTGGAAGCAAACCCCGGAAATTCTGAGGGCTGGGCAATGCTTGGCCGGACCTACATGAGCCTGGAGGAGTATCCGGATGCCGCCTGGGCCTTTGAGCAGTTGGCCAAGAGTATCGGGGATGATGCTCAGCGACAGGCCACAGCCTGGGGGCTATCGGCACAGGCGCTCTTCTTCCAGTATCAGGGGCAACCGGCTGGTGAAGTGGCACGTGCTATTGAAAAAGCCCGGGCACTCAACCCTGATGAAGTCAACTCGCTGGGACTTCTTGGTATCACCGCCTTCAGTCAACAGAACTATGAAAAAGCACTGGCGCATTGGGAACGAATTGTAGAGGTAGCGCCGGATCATCCCCAGGTTGCGGCGATCCGCCAGGGTATCGATCAGGCCTACCAGCGCCTTGGCAAAGAAGCTCCGGCGTCCGCAGAGACGGGTGTTGATTCATCGGAAATGCCGGGTGTGTTTGTCAGAGTCGAGATTGATCCGACGTTTAAAAACGATATTGCTGACGACACGCCGCTGTTCGTCTTTGCCCGGTCGGTGGAGGCAACCGGTGGTGCGCCCCTGGCGGTTGCCAGATTAACCGCAGGGCAGTTGCCCGCCGTAATACGGTTGGATGATCGCAATGCCATGTCACCGCGGGCAAAGATTTCGGATGCTGAGTCGGTTCGGGTTCAGGCCCGGCTGTCACGCTCTGGTAACGCCCTGCCTCAGCCGGGTGACTGGCAGGGGCAGGTGACTGAGCCTATCCCGGTGGAGACGAGTACAGAGTCGGGAGATTCCGCCCCCGTGACGCTGGTGATCGACACCCAGCTCACCAATTAACGGGCAGGGCCAGCATTCAGCTCGTCAGGATAGAGAGCCGGCAGCGGGCTGCTGGCGGCTGACCTGGAGGCCATTCGTGTCCGGCTCTGTGACAGCGCTTCAACAAGCCTGTCGCCTTGCCAGTTTTCAGCAGTGCTGCCTTGCTGACCGCCATGTTTACCACCCCGTTGACTGTAAGCCCGTGCCTGCAGCTGCCTGATCTCGTGCTCGACGGCTTCGTTGTTCAATAGCTTGTAGACCTCGCCAAGGCTCATGACTGAAGACTGCGGATGCCGGTGTTGCACCCACCGGATAAGGTGGTCCGGGGTGTCAGGCGCTCCGGCTTTAGCCGACTCACAAAGAGTTGTGAACAGGGCTTTTTCAGAGCTATCCGGGTTTTGTGCCGCTGTTACTGGGCGCTTCCGCGAACGTTTTGAATACCACCAGCCGAATCCGGTCATGGCCCAGCCTGCCAGCAGAATCAGTGCTGCCGTCTGCCAGACCCAAAGCCCAGTCGACGCGGACGGTGCCTCGGTCTCACCCAAAGCCGGTTCCGGTGTCGTTCGAGTTGGTTGCTCCGGGTTCCCGATCTGACTTCCGGTGGTCTGAGGCTGGGCGGGAGCGGCCTGAACGTTAAGCGTTCGGGCCGGTATGATGGCGACTTTCTGGGCGTCGGTTTCGGTATCCCACCAGGGAATGCGGATTTCAGGGAGCGTGAGTTCGCCTCCTGCTACCGGCACCAGTGCTGTTGTCTGGGCCAGCTTGGCGGTAAGTCCTGCTTCGGTGGGCACCGTTGTGCGCTCAGGGTTTTCAGGGTATGCCCTAAGGCCCTGAGGCGTGTCGTGACTGAAGGGCGGCAAGGCTTCGCCGGGCAAACCCTCAGCCACGATGGACAGGCTGCGTGAAAGGTTTTGCCCGGCGTTGATGGTCGGGTCATTCGGCAGGCCTGTCTCTGACAGTGTCAGCTCAGTGGCGGGTAACCAGGTGTCGCCGGTAAAGTTGGCCGGCACTTCCTTGACCGGCACGGTAAACAGTTGCTTGCTGTCTCGAAGGAACTTGAGACGACCGGACGCATCACGGGTCTGCCCCTCGAAACGTATCGCTGGCAGCCTGAGCTCACCCGTTTGCTGGGGAAAAATGGCGTATCGGCGCTCGACGACCCGGTAACGCATGCCATCTCGGAAACGGCTGTATTCGGTCTGTTTGCCCAGGCTTTCAATGATGGCATTCGGGTGCGAGGGCTCTGACAGTTCACCGCGAACCATATTGCCATTAAAGAACAGCTTTATTGATAGGACCAGCTGTTCCTGGACGTACACGGCGTCTTTGTCAGCGGACAGCTCAATAAAGCTCTCACGGGGGTTGGTGCTCTGCTCAGCCGGATCGCCGTCGACCACCTCGATGGTCACCGGGTCAGACTTCGCGTCCCGGAATGTCAGAGAGGGAATGGTCAGCTGCCCCGACTTATTGGGCGCAAGCTGATAGGTCCAGGTCACCTCGCCAATCATCTCACCGTTCACGGTCTGGATGGAGTAACGCTGGTTTTGTGCGAGGATTTCGAAATCGTCTTTAACCTTTTCAATATCCGGTTGTGGCAGGCTCGATGTATCGAAGTCAAAAAGATTGCTTAGATTGATATCGATCGTCATGGTGCCTTTTATAGTCAGGCTAAGCACCTCACCCTGGTAAAGGCGCTCGCGGTCCGGCTCGACCGACAGGGTTTCAGATGCAGTGGCAGTGGTAACCAGGGCCCACAGAATCGGGATCAGAATGAGTGGAAAAACCAGCCGGTTTACCATGGTGTGTCGCCCTCGTCGGTTTGTGTGTCCCTTTGCTGAAACTGCTGAAGAAATTTGCGGCGCAGCAGTCCGCCCGGGTCGTCCGGAACCCGCCTTAGCCACTGTTCCTGACCCTGGGTAAGGGGAGCGGTGTCCAGCTCGGCGGGCGCCTGTGGTTGCCGCTGCTGCTCGTTGTTTTCTCCTGAGTCGCTATCGGCCTGCGGCCGTTCTTCACCCGGCTTTGAAGCCTTGTCCTCCTGCGGCTGCTGACCGTTCTGACCCTTCTGTTGCTGCTGGTTTTCCGACGGTTCACTCTGGCTCTGGTTCTCACCAGGTTGGTTCTGATCTTCGGGCTGGCTATCGGAGCTCTGCTGGTCGGAACTTTGTTGATCAGAACTTTGTTGATCAGAACTCTGCTGCTGGTCGGATTGATCACCGGATTCATCGCCCTGCTCTCCGGACTGGCTCTGTTGTTGTTGCTCCAGCAATTGTTTGACCAGATCGCGATTGAACCGGGCGTCTTCATGCTCGGGCCGCTTTTCAAGCAGCTGATCGTAGGTCTTCAAAGCTTCTTCCAGTTTTCCTGCTCTGGCCAGGGCGTTGGCACGATTGTAGGCTGCAGCAGGCGCGTCGCCCCGGGCAAAGGTTTCTGCTGCGCTGTCGTACTCCCCCTGACGGTAGAGTGCGCTACCACGAAGGTCCGGGTCTTCCAGTTTTTGCGCGGCCTGCTCCGGGTTTTGGCGAATCATTTCCGGCGCCCGCTGGTCTTCCCGCTGCCAGAGGCCATCCCAGGATTGAGCCTGAACGGGGCGTGGTGTCAGTGGCAACACAGTGAACAGCACCAGGAGCACGGCGCCTCTGCGCCAGCCAAGCAGTGCAATCGGAAGGGCAAGCCAGAGCAGCCAGTAGCCGTCGTCCTGCCATCGATTGACAGTGAGGTTTTGTTCGCTGGTTTCCCATTCGTCGGCATCCTCTGACCGCAGCTCAAGAGCCCGGATGTCGGCATTGGTGATTGTCAGGGCCAGACTGTCGCCGCCGCCCGTTTCCGCCATTGCCTGCATGGACGCCGGGTCAGACCGGGTGATGACAATCTCTCCCTTGTCGCGGATAAAGCCCTGTTGCGCCAGAGGGATCGGGCCACCCTTGGTAGTTCCAACCACCAGAGTGCTGAGCGAGTAGGCGCTGTCGGCCAGAGCGGCGCGGACGTTGCCCTGATAGCGGTCAGACACGCCATCGGCAATCAGCAGAAGTCGTCCTTTGCCGGGAGCACCCTGTTCCAGCAGGTTCAGCCCCCGCCTGATGCCGATATCGGCTCGGTTGCCGGTGGCTGGCATGATGACCGGATCCAGCACATCCAGCATGCCTTTAATGGTCTGGCTGTCGTCGGTGAGCGGAGTCACCACATGGGCGTCTGCGGAATAAACCACCAGGGCGGTCAGGCTGCCTTCGCGGGCATCGAGTATGTCGCGTATCTTGCGCTTGGCAACGGTCAGGCGGTCCGGCTCGACGTCGGTCGCCAGCATCGACAGTGACAGGTCCAGAACAATCACCAGGCTGTCATTCTGTTGCTGAAGCGGCGCCGGCACCTCCCGCCAGGAAGGTCCGGCAAGCGCGACCGAGAGCAGTGCAATGGCAAGCATCAGCGGAACAGTGGGGGAGCGCGCACCCGAGCCCGGGCTGCCGGAGGACCTTATCAGGGGGGTCAGCAGTCGGGATGGGATTACCCGGCTCCAGCCGCTGTCGTTACTGCGGAATTTGCGCAGCACCAAAGGCATCACCAGAGCGGCAATCAGCAGAAGCAGCCAGAGTGGGCGAATGAAATGGAAATCAGCCATGATCACTCTCATTACTCTCCCGGTGATGGGTGCCGGTGGCTCTCGCAAGCATCAGCGCCCGGCCCAGCTGAAGCGCCAGCCAGATCAGCACCGCCAGGCCTGCGGGCCAGGCGTAGAGCTCGTTTACCGGGCGATAGCGTTTACCTTCAAGTTCGATCGGTTCAAGCTGGTTGATGCTTTCGTAAATCAGTTCCAGCTCCGGCAGGCTGCGGGCGCGGAAGTACTGGCCACCGGTTTGCTGTGCCATGCGCGTCAGCAGGCCTTCGTCGAGATCCCGGGAAGGGTTAATGCGACGAGACCCCAGCAGCCCCCGCTGAACCATGGATTCTGCGCCAATGCCGATGGTATAGATTCGTACCCCGGCCGCTTTGGCAATTTCAGCAGCCTTGTCCGGTGGTATTTCGCCTGCGGTGTTGGCGCCGTCAGTGAGCAGGATGACGACACGCTGTTCCTGGGGCCGGTTGCGCAGCCGCTTAACCGCCAGACCGATGGCGTCGCCAATGGCCGTTGCCCGGCCCGCCATACCGATGCCGGATTCGTCGAGCAGGGTCCGGACCGTGCGCCGGTCAAAGGTCAGTGGTGCCTGGATGTAGGGCTCGGTGCCGAACAGCAAAAGGCCGAGGCGGTCACCCTCCCGGCGCTCGATAAAGTCGTGGAGCACCCGTTTGACCGCCTGCAGGCGGTTAATACTGCGCCCCTGAACCACCATGTCCTGTTCGTCCATGCTGGGGGAGATGTCCACCGCAAGCAGCAGGTCACGGCCCGTGACCGGAAGCTGGACCTGTTCGCCCACGTGTTGTGGCCGCGCCAGCGCCGTTACCAGCAGCACCCATATGATCAGCAGTACGAGTGTTTGCAGCAGCGAATTGCGGCTGCCACTGCGGCTGACGCCGGGCAGATCCGAAAGCCAGTGTCCGGTGGGCAACACCGGTGCTTCCACGGCGGGCGCCCTGCGTTTGCGGGCATTCAGCAACAGCGGCAGGGCGATTAATGCCAGCAGCCAGGGGTAGGCAAAGCTCAGCATTTCTGCCCTCCCATCCAGAGCCGGGCAAACCGGATGGCATCGTCGGGGGAGCAGCTTGGGGAGGGCTGGTAGCAGCTCTCAACCAGTGCGGTTACAACCGGCCGGGAGGCGACTCGGTCTTTGGGACTGGTTTCCAGCAGAAAGCTGACCCAGTCGGGCCCGGTCAGGGATTCTGGCTGCTGCTCCGGATAACGGGCAAGAGCGGACTGTTTCAACAGGACGTTAAGTTCGCTGAACCAGCGGCCGGTCACGGCAGCCCGCTGGGCCAGCCTGCCTAGATCGCGATTGGCCACGCGGTACCAGGCGTTCCGTTGCCTGCGACGGCGAATGACCAGCGTGACAAGCGCGATTAGCGCAATCAGAATCAGCAGTAGAATCCACCACCCGGGCGCGGGCGGCCAGAAGCCGCCGGGCGCCGGAATATGAATGTCTCTGAGTTGGCTTAGTGGGTCCTGTTCCATCATTAATCCGCAAGTGAGTCGTTAACCAATGTGTCCCCGGGGGCCAAGCAGTGCCTGAAGCGCTATGGCTGGCTCGTCACCGGTCATGACCGTGGCTGGTCTGATGCCAGCGGTGCGAAAACATTCGTCCAGCAGTGCGCTGTGCCCGGCCACTTTCGCGGCGTAAGCCTGCTGGAATCGGGGATTGCGGCCGTCAAACCAGACCGGGCCGTCCTCTCCGGCAATGGCAAATCGACCAGTGTCCGGAAGTCGGAGTTCCAGCGGGTCCACGATCCGCAGCGCGCTGACCGTATTGTGTTTTGCCAGGGATCCCAGCAGGCGCGAGGTATCGTCACTCATGTGCATGAAATCACTGATAACAAATATCCGGCTGCCGGTGTGGGCCACGCGTCTTGCCTCGCCCAACGCGGTATCCAGATTTGCCTTCGGGCCGTCCGGAGCAGGTGCCTCCCCGTCCTGGCCGCGAATTCGCTGAAGGCTGGCAAGGGTGTCCAGTATTTTCAGCACCGACTTTTTACGCCTTGCCGGGCGCTGGACCGAAAGGCTCTGGCCATCAAATACGATGCCCCCGACCTGATCGCCAGCCCACAACGCCAGCCACGCCAGAATGGCGGCGAGTTGCGCGCAACGCACCTGTTTGTAGGCTCCGGTGCTGGCAAAAAACAGGGATGGCCCCAAATCGCACAGCAGCAATACCGGGCGTTCCCGCTCCTCCTCATACAGTTTGGTGTGAGGTGACTGGCGGCGCGCAGTGACGCGCCAGTCGATGCTGCGGATATCGTCGCCGGGCTGGTACTGGCGTACCTCGGCGAAAGCCATGCCACGGCCCCGGCGGGGTGACCGTTGCAGTCCAGCCTGCCGGGAGCGCACCTGGCTGGCCGCGGGCAGCTTCAGGGCGCGGGCATCCGCCTGCAGGCGAATCAGTTGCGGCAGCGTAATGTGGGTAGCGGGCTCTGTGGGTGTCATGGCCACGGCCATCAGGCTGCTATCGGAACGTGTGCAATCAGGCGTTTGATGATGGTGTCTGCCGTTATTCCTTCAGCCTCGGCTTCAAAGGTCAGAAGAATTCGGTGCCTGAGCACATCGAAAGCAACCGTTCTGACATCATCCGGGCTGACATAGTCACGGCCGTCCAACCATGCGTGGGCGCGGGCGCAACGGTCAAGAGCAATGGTGCCACGGGGGCTTGCCCCGAAAGCGGTCCAGCGGGCCAGTTCAGGATCGACGGATGTCGGTGAGCGAGTCGCCAGCACCAGAGCCAGCAGATACTGTTCGACGGTTTCGGACATGTAGATATCGGACACTTCGTTGCGGGCCCCAAAGACCTGCTCGGCGGAGACTTTAGTCTCGGCTGCGATCTGGCCACGACGGAAGTCGTTCCGCGCCAGATGCAGAATCGCCTTTTCCGCTTCCGCCGATGGGTAGTCAATCACAACGTGCATCAGAAATCGGTCGAGCTGGGCTTCCGGGAGTGGATAGGTGCCTTCCTGTTCAATGGGGTTCTGGGTGGCCATCACCATGAACAGGCGATCAAGCGGGAAGGTGCGCATGCCGACACTGACCTGCCGCTCACCCATGGCTTCCAGCAGCGCGGACTGAACCTTCGCAGGTGCGCGGTTGATTTCGTCTGCCAGCACCAGGTTATGGAAGATCGGGCCGTGCTGGAATTCAAACTGACCGGTTTCGGCGCGGTAGATTTCACTGCCGGTGACATCCGAAGGTAGCAGATCCGGTGTGAACTGGATGCGGTGGAAGTCGCCCTCCAGGTGCTCGGCCAGGGCCTTGACAGCCGTCGTTTTGGCAAGACCGGGCGCACCTTCGACCAATAGATGACCGTCTGCCAGCAGGGCAATCAAAAGGCGATCAACGAGTTTTTCCTGGCCAATTATCCTTTTCGCTAACTGAGTTCTCAGGTCGCCGAACGTATCCTGTAATGCCATGGGTGTTGCTCACTCCGGTTCAGAAACGGTTCACGTAAGTAGATGTCGCAGTTTTCGCATCTGAGCGGCAAAAATCAAGGGTTTGACTATCCTTATGTCACAGACCAACGGTTACGTTTATTTCACACTTTCAGGGGTTGACTATGAATGCGCTGACAATCGCCAGCAAGGATCAGTTTTTCGAGCAGCTGGGGGATGCTTTCGCTGAGAAAATCGCGGATGCAGAAGCGAAAAAAATCATGGAGTTCGCCAAGCAGCATTTCGCCCACATTCCCCTTGAAGAGCTGGCTCACCGACGATTCTCCGACACCTACGGCGGCACTCTATCGGCCTGGCAGTTCCTGCAAAAGCGGGAACAGTACGAGTCGCCAGTTTCTGTTTTCAACCCGGATCTTGAGAGCGACGGATGGCAATCGACGCATACCATTATCTATATCCTGCACCCGAACATGTCTTTTCTCATCGACTCCCTGCGGATTGCCATCAACCAGCGAGAAATTGGTACTCACTCGATCCAGCATTCGATTCTGCAGGTCGAGCGTGATTCCGGCGGCAAGCTGACGAAGCTTTATCCGCCCAAAAAGAAAGCCAGCAATACCAGCTACGAAGCTTTTATCGTGCTGGAAATCGACCGGCACAGTAGCAAGGATGATCTGCATGATCTGGAACAGGTCTTTCAGAACATTCTTCATGAGGTGCGAATTGCGGTAAACGATTTCCCGATCGTGAAGGAGAAAGTGAACCAGATCAGCAAGGAGCTGGAAGCCACCGCAGCCTGTATTGATAACGAGGACAAGCAGGAAGCCAAGGCGTTTCTGGACTGGCTGGTCAGAGACCATTTCACGTTTCTTGGCTACGACGAGTATGACTTCGTCAAAGACAAAAAAGGCATGGTTGTACGCCGGGTTGAGAACTCGGAACTGGGCATTTTGAGGGTCAATAACGAACGGCCCGACATGGTCAGGCTGAATGAGCTGCCTCAGCGCACCCGCCATGAAATGACCCGCACCGACGACATTTTCATTTTTGCCAAATCCGCGCAACGCTCCCGTGTGCACCGGCCGGCCTACCCTGACTACATCGCTGTAAAAAAGTTTGACGAGAAAGGGAATGTGGTCGGTGAGCGGCGTTTCCTGGGGCTTTATACGTCCCGGGTATACAACGAGCGCCCTGATGAAATTCCGTTACTCAGGAAAAAGTTTGAGACGGTGATGCGGCGTTCTGGATTTATGCGGGACGATTACGCCGGTAAAGAGCTGGATCAGATTCTGACGGTGTATCCCCGGGACGAGATGTTTGAAATCGAACCGTCTGACCTGCTCTCGGTCGCCAAGAATATCCTTTACATCCAGGAGCGTCGTCGCATTGAGCTGTTTATGCGCGAGGATGTATACGGCCAGTTCGTCACCTGCCTGGCGTTCTTCCCACGGGATATCTACAACACTGAACTGCGCTTGAAGGTCCAGCAGGTTCTGGTCGAGACCCTTGAAGCAGAAGACATCGAGTTTGTTGCTCACTTCTCCGAATCGGTACTGGCTCGTGTGCAGTTCACTATTCGGGTACCCCGGGTTGAAAACCGTCAGCTCCCGATTCAGGAAATCCGGGAACAAGTCATTGCTCTGGCTCAGTCCTGGCGCGACGGTTTGCTGGAATCCCTGAACGAGTCTTATGGCGAAGAGCAGGGCAATGAAATGTATCGGCTATACGGCTCGGCGTTTCCGGCCAGTTACAAGGATATGTTCTCGCCCCGTCGCGCTGCGATTGATCTGGATCACATCGTGGAATCTGCCAAAGAGAAGAAACTCACCATGAGTTTCTATCGGGCCCTGGAGGAAGATGAGAACACGCTGCACTTCAAGCTGTTCTTCCCGGACGAAACCCTGCCTCTGTCTGACGTAATGCCCATATTCGACAATCTTGGTTTCAGGGTGATTGGGGAGCATCCGTTTGAGGTGACAGATCGCCAGGGAGCCGTGGTCTGGATTCATGACTTTACGCTTCAGACCACCGGCGGTTCAGTGGTTGATCTTCATCGGATCCGGCCTATTTTTGAGGATCTGTTCAGTCGTGTCTGGTACGGCGACGCGGAAAACGATGCCTTTAACCGCTTGCTGTTGTCCTCCTATATGAGCTGGCGGGAGATTGCACTGCTGCGAACTTTTGCCCGCTACATGCGCCAGATCCGGGTGTCCAATAGTCAGACCTTCATTTCCAACACGCTGGTCAACCATGTGGGCCTTGCCCGCTTGCTGCTGGAATTCTTTGAGGTTCGCTTTAACCCGGAGCGCTACCAGAGCCCGGGCAAGAGCAAAGCTGCGCAGCAAAAGCTTGAAATTGAATTCAGTGCCGGGCTGGATAACGTTGAAAACCTCAGCGAAGACAAGGTATTGCGGCTGTTTATCGAGTTGATGCAAGCGACTCTGCGCACCAACTATTACCAACCTGATGGAGAGGGCAACACCAAGCCCTACATCAGCGTGAAATTTAATCCTCACATGATTCCCGATGTGCCTTTGCCGCTGCCCATGTTCGAAATTTTCGTGTACTCGCCGCGAGTGGAGGGTGTTCACCTTCGGGGCGGCAAAGTGGCCCGGGGTGGCCTGCGTTGGTCTGACCGTTTCGAGGATTACCGCACCGAAATTCTGGGGCTGGTAAAAGCTCAGCAGGTCAAAAATGCGGTGATTGTGCCCGTGGGCGCCAAAGGCGGCTTCGTGGCGAAACGGCTGCCGGATATGTCGGATCGTGAGGCGTTCCAGGCAGAAGGCATCGTGGCCTACAAAACCTTTATCCGGGGCTTGCTGGATATTACCGATAACCTGGTGGATGCAGGCATAAAACCACCCGAAGCGGTGGTGCGCCATGACGAAGATGATCATTACCTGGTGGTGGCTGCCGATAAAGGCACGGCCACTTTCTCTGACATTGCTAATGGGCTGGCGGCTGAATACGGCTTCTGGATGGGGGATGCGTTCGCTTCCGGTGGCAGTAACGGTTACGACCACAAGAAAATGGGCATCACCGCCCGTGGTGCCTGGGTATCAGTAGAGCGTCACTTCCGCGAATCGGGTATTAACCCGGCACTGGATGAGTTCACGGCCATTGGTATCGGTGACATGGCGGGTGATGTGTTTGGTAACGGCCTGTTGTCGTCCGAGAAAACCAAATTGGTGGCGGCGTTCAACCATATGCACATCTTTATCGACCCGTCGCCGGACCCGGAAAAAAGCTATAAAGAGCGAAAGCGCCTGTTCGAGCTGCCCCGGTCGTCCTGGACAGACTACGACAACAAACTCATCTCCAAAGGGGGCGGCGTTTTCAACCGCAGCGCCAAATCCATACCCGTCAGTCCGGAGATGAAAAAGTTGCTGGGCATCAAATCGGACCGGGTGCCACCGAACATGCTGATGAGCCACATCCTGAAATCCCAGGTGGATCTGCTCTGGTTCGGGGGCATCGGCACCTATGTGAAAAGCAAGAGCGAAACCCATGGTGATGTGGGCGACAAGGCGAATGATGCACTTCGCGTGGATGGCTCTGAACTGCGCTGCAAGATCATCGGCGAGGGCGGCAATCTGGGCATGACCCAGCTTGGACGTATCGAATTCGCTCTGCACGGGGGAAGACTGAACACCGACTTTATCGATAACTCCGGTGGTGTCGACTGCTCGGACCATGAAGTGAACATGAAGATTCTTCTGAACCACGCCGTTGCGATGGGCGACCTGACGGATAAGCAGCGTAATCAGATGTTGGGGGAAATGACGGATGATGTTTCCAGGTTGGTCCTGAAAAACAATTACCGTCAGGCTCAGGCGATCAGTATCGCCAGCGTAGGCGCTGTCACCCGGTTGGAGGAATACCGCCGACTGATGAACACTCTGGAAAGCGAGGGCAAGCTCAATCGAAGCCTGGAATTTCTGCCGGACGATGAGACGCTGTCCGAGCGCAAGCTCGACAAGAAGAGCCTGACCCGGCCGGAGTTGTCGGTGCTGATTTCCTACGTGAAAGGCGATCTGAAACAAACGCTGATCAACAGTTCTCTGCCGGATGAACCTCTGCTGGCGGGCGAGATGTACAAGGTATTCCCTAAGGATCTGACCCGGAAATTCTCGAAGGAGCTGGGTGAGCATCAGCTACGCCGCGAAATCATTGCCACCCAGATCGCCAACGACATGGTTAACCACATGGGCATTACCTTTGTGGAGCGACTGAAACAGTCCACCGGTGCTGATGCGGCCTCTGTCGCGCTGGCCTGGATCATAGCCCGTGACGTGTTCCGCCTGGATACCTGGTGGGACAAGATCGAGTATCTCGATTACTTTATTCCGGCAAAACTTCAGGTTGAGCTGATGAACGACCTGATGCGCCTGATCCGGCGTGCGGTGCGCTGGTTGTTGCGCAACCGCAGGGCAGAACTCAGCATTCAGAGCCACATGGAGCGGTTTGCAGACAACGTGTGGATGATTACCTCCGACCTGCCCGAGTACCTGGGTGATCAGGCCAGGGAGGAATGGAAGCGTCGTCACGACGAACTGGTAGAGGTGGGGCTTCCGGACGAGCTGGCATCGGTGGTGTCGGGAACCAATTACCTCTACTCCTCGTTGGGTATTATCGAGGCCCATGAGGCAACGGGCATGCCGCTCAAAACAGTGGCCAACCTGTATTACAATCTCGGCGACAAGCTTGATCTGAACTGGTTTGCCAAGGCCATCGCATCGCTGACGCCGGCATCACACTGGCAGGCACTTGCCCGGGAAAGCTTCCGTGAAGATCTGGACTGGCAGCAGCGGGCCCTGACGACCGGAGTGCTGCGAATTGCGGGCAAGCCGGATGACGTAAGCGTATGCGTGGATGGCTGGATGGAGCGCCATGTCACGCTGATACATCGCTGGAAAACCATGCTTGCGGAGCTTAAAGGCGTGCGTGAACCCGAATATGCCATGTTCTCTGTGGCGTTGCGGGAGTTGCTTGATCTTGCCCAGGCCACTTTGCACACCCAGCGTGAGGAGATCGTCAGTGAGGTTCAGTGACTATTGCGTTGTGGCATTGATTACCGTTCAATGCCGCTCGAACCGTGTCATTGTGTCGTTGTTTGACCGGGTAGTTTTTTGATCAAGAGGGGCGTTGAATGGGGCAGCTGGATGCGTTGTTGGAGAAAAACAGAGCCTGGGCAGCCGGTATCAAGGAAGCAAATCCGGACTTTTTTGAGAAGCTCTCAAACCAGCAGGCACCGGAGTATCTGTGGATCGGGTGTGCGGATAGCCGGGTGCCGGCGAACCAGATTGTTGATCTGATGCCCGGCGAGCTGTTCGTTCACCGGAATGTCGCCAATGTGGTGGTTCATACCGATTTCAACTGTCTGTCGGTGCTTCAGTTTGCCGTGGACGTGCTGAAGGTGAAGCACGTTCTGGTTGTGGGACACTATAGCTGTGGCGGTGTCAGAGCGGCGCTTCACAACGAGGGTTTCGGGCTGATTGCCAACTGGCTGCGCCATGTCCAGGACGTCAGGGACAAATATCAGCATGTGCTGGACGGTATTGAGGGCGAGCAGGACCGGGTCGACCGGCTCTGTGAGCTGAACGTAGTTGAGCAGGTGACCCATGTGTGCCAGAACAACATCGTGCAGGAAGCCTGGCGACGGGGCCAGGCATTGACCGTTCACGGGTTTGTTTACGACCTGAAGGATGGTTTGCTGCGGGATATGGGATTGCATATCGGCTCTGACAGCGAAAAAGATGGCATTAGGCAAAGTAGCGTCGATGAGCTGGTTTTGCGGCCCGTCCGCGCTGGGCGTCAGAAATAGCGACACATCCGGTGTCAAATTGTGTCAACAATTCGTGATGAGCGTCACTTGCTGACCCTCGGCGTCATCACAGTATTTGGCTATCCCGGTTGTTACACTAATTGTGTGATAACTGAGGAGTTGAACCATGCGAGAGATGATGCAGAAAGCGCTGACCGCCATGAGTGTTCGCAGAGACTCAAAAGTGTCTGACCGCCATAGTCGCCCGTCCGGCAGCGTGCAGTCGAAGTCCGCATCCCCTGAAAACTGGGGTATGTCCCCGGAAGATGCGTTGAAAGCCACCATGGTCTCCGGTTACAAGTAAGCGTTTCCGTTCCATTTCCATTCCGTTTAAAGTAGCCCCGGATTGTCTCAAGGGTGCTCTGAACCATGTCCGCATTGCCGAACTCTCACCAAGCGTTGCTGAAAAATCGCGATCGGCTGTCAGGCCGTCTTGCCTTTCTCGGACTGACTGACCCGGGCCTGCTCGACCAGATCACCGTTAATGGTCTGGTGATGACTGAAAACGCGGGCACCCGAGCGCTTCTTCACTCCCATGATTCGTGGGCTATCGCCTTTGGTTATGACGACCCGGTGTTGGCTGCGGGCAGGGCAGATACCGTGACTGTTTTCCTCCCGAAATCACGCTCTGAGCTGTCACTTCGGCTGTCGCTGGCACTCTGGCTGGTAGCAGATGGCGGCCGCGTGATCCTAGTGGGTGAGAAAAAAGAGGGAATTGCCGGTGCGGTCCGGCAACTACGTGAGCAGATGCCACAGGCGGAGAAAATAGACAATGCCCGCCATTGCCAGGTCTGGCAGGCAGATGCGGTATCGCCATCCACCGATTTTCGGCTGGCGGACTGGATGCAGTGGCATGGTGTTGAAAATAATGGCATCGCCCTGGATGTGGCGGGCTTGCCCGGTATTTTCAGTGACGGTGAACTGGATGCCGGAACCGCCATGTTGCTGGACACCCTGGCCAGGAAGCCGCTGGCGCCCGGGAAAACTCTGGATTTCGCCTGTGGTGCCGGTGTGATTGGCGCCTGGTGGCAGCGCTTTCAGGCTCAGCGGTCTGACACGGTCTACCCGGTGGACGGGGTAGACGTCCAGTTCCAGGCAGTGGCCTGCGCCCGGGCTACCTACGACCGGGCGGGTGCAGAGGGAACAGTGTCCGCCTCGGACGGCCTTTCGGCAATCGCAGGTCAGTACCAGTCGGTAGTCACTAATCCTCCGTTTCATACCGGTATTCGCGCCGACACTTCCGTGACTGAGCAGTTTCTTCAGGGTGTCAGTCGTCACTTGGTAAAAGGCGGGGAGTTGCGGCTGGTGGCCAACCGGTTTTTACCCTACAAGGCGTTGATTCAGCAACATATCGGACGGGCGACGGTTCTGTCGGAAGACACGAAATTTGTTGTCTGGTCTGCCCGAAAAGCCTGATGTCGAGGTAAAAAAAAGCCCCTGGGGTGAGGGGCAAAAGGTTTGTGTCCTGAACAAAGGACCAAACGAAAGGGAAATGTTGGAGGGCTAAGGGCTAAGGGCTATTGGCCGTCCGTAGTGTCTGCTTCGGGCGCCTTGCGGCCTGTCAGTTCACGTAACTGATCAAAGAGCTTTCGCGCTTCGGTTTCGGCACGCTCTCGCGCTTGGATGAACCTGGCCGCAACGTCGGTTTCATAGGTCTTGCCGGCTCTGTCGTAGGCATAGGCCCTCAGCATGTTGGCGTCCCACCAGAGCTTCTTGCGCAGGTCGTATGTCGCCATATCCAGATTCAGGGTCAGATCCCGGAAGGTCGGGTTTTTGGCCCGGATCTGCGTGATCACCTCTTTGAGAGAGCGTTCTTCATCCATGGAAACGCCCAGATCCTTGAGAACCTTGCGGAGCTCGCCCGAAGCCCGATCGAATTGTGGGCGAACCTGACTTTCGTAACGCTGCTTGAGGGAATCCGGAATCATAAACAACCTTTTGGATGCGGCTAAATGTCACTGGACTGAAGGTTAGAGTTAATTTCTAGAATAATCAGCCTAGAATGTCGTCTGATGCTCCTGATTCTGAAAAAGATGAGTGAAACCTGACCGTTATGCCGGATGAACTGCTTCAGATTAATGGTGTTGAACTCTCTCTCAGGCGACCGGGAAGCCGTGCAAGCGGGTTGCGTGGCTGGGATGCCGCTGACGAGCTGCTGCTTGAACAGGCGCTGGAAGGTCTCAGAAACTGGCCAGAACAGCGGGTGCTGATTCTTGATGACCAATTCGGGGCACTGACGCTGGGGCTTGCCGGATTTTCGCCGGTGACTCTGGCCGACAGCGCAGCGCTGATTTCCGCGCTGCGCCTCAACGTCACTGACAATCTGCCCTACCTCGAGCCGGAAAGCTGGCTGAAGCCGCCAGTAGTGGCGTTCGATCTGGTGGTTATGCGAATTCCGCGACAGGCGGATTACCTGGCTTGGTTGCTGAGGTGGGTTAATCAGGTGCTGGACCCATCGGGCCTGATCTTGGCGGGAGGCATGATCAAGCATCTGCCGGATCGTAGCGCGCAGGTGTTCGATGAGCTGGTGCACACCGAAACTGTGTGTCCGGCCCGAAAAAAGGCTCGTGTGGTCATCGCAAAGCGCGGGCAGCAAATGCTTGAAGGCTGGAGTGAACAATGGCGGGGGTACCGTCTCCCGGATGCCAATGTGCAGGTAGACGCCTTACCCGCCGTATTTTCCCGCCGGAAACTGGACATTGGTACCCGTGAGCTGCTGCCCTTTGTGCGGCAGCTGGCAACCGGGCTTCCACCGGGCAGCCGAATACTGGACCTGGCCTGTGGAAACGGCGCTCTGGGCCTGGCAGCGCTGTCGCAGCGAAATGATCTCGACGTCACCTTCTCCGATGTGTCCAGCCAGGCAGTGCTCAGCGCGCGCCACAATGTCGAGCGCGCGTTTCCGGAGGCTCGGGCGCATTTTATTCATGGTGACGGGGTATCACAGATGTTGGCAGCAGGGACTTTGCCATCAGAGGTGCCGGGTTTTGACCTGATCCTTCTCAATCCGCCGTTTCACGAAGGGGGTGTGGTGGGCGACCACATTGCTCTGGCACTGTTTGAGCAATCCGCCTCGGTACTTGCGACCGGTGGCCGGTTGCTGATGGTGGGTAACCGACATCTGGGCTACCACCGCACCCTGAAGCAGTCGTTCAGCCGGGTGCGGCAGTTGGCTTCAGCCCCGAAATTTGTGGTGTTCGAAGCAGGACATCAGGCGTCGGGACGGGCGTAGCCAAGGCGGGGCAGGATGGTGTCGAGAGAATCGACAATGGTCTGGGTCTGGCTGTCGATCTCGATATTTACCCGGTCCCCGACGGTGACATCGGCAAAGGTCGTCGCCCGAAGGGTTTCCGGTATCAGGTGAATGTTGAACCGGTTTTCCGTGACATCGCCGATGGTCAGGCTTGCTCCGTTTATAGCAATATAACCTTTGGGGAAAATATAACGCGCCCATTGCGAGGGCACTTCGAAGGTCAGCGTGCAGTTATTCTCCGGCCGATCAATGGCCACAATGTCTGCCGCTGTGTGTACGTGGCCCGACAGCAGGTGCCCGCCTATTTCGTCTCCGATACGGGCCGCGCGCTCAAAATTGATCCGGTTTCCGGTTTTCAGGGCCCCCAGCGTCGTCAGCCCAAGAGTTTCCTGCATGGCATCGAAGAATAACAGGTCGTTTTCCTGTCGGGTGACGGTCAGACAGGCACCATTAATCGAGACCGATGCGCCTATGGTGACGCCCTGAACGTTCTCGTCGGGAAACCGAATGGCGAAACTGCTGAGCCCGGGCGCTGATTGTACGTCGTCTACCACGGCGACACCCTGAACGATACCTGTAAACATGCACAGTCCTCATACGCTGGTTGCGGCTGTGGCTTCTGATTCTGCCCGGCCTGTAATGGAAAGAGGATACCGACAGGGTAAGGCCCTGCCAAGCCGCTTCAATGCTCAAGAAACGGCAGCTCAGGCCGATAATACGTTCATGGCAGAAAACAGACGTTCCCCGATCAAGAATGCTGAGCACCCCATTGCTCAGCATTCCCCAGATAAGCCCCCTCCTGACGAGCCCTTGCTGCGTCAGGGGCGTCGGGCTGATCCTGCGCTGGAACAACAGTCTGGGCCGGAACAGCAGCCTGAGCTGGAGAAAGAGCGAGAGAACTCTGGGCCCGATTCTGCCGGGGCGAAGGAAAAAACTTCGCCGGACGACAGCAAGCCTGCAGCTGGCATCGAGAAAACCATCACGGAGTCCCGTCAGAGAAAGCTGCGTCTAATTTTGCGGCAATGTGACCGGGTCATGCTGATGGATTTCGAGATTCTTGCCATGTCCGACTGGCCGGACAACTACTCGATGGCCGTGGCGCGACGGAGTCGGGATCTCTGGTTATTCTGCTCGCTGCTGGCGGCTGTGGTGTTTTTCAGTGGTATGACCGGCTTTGTGCCGGCATGGATTGCCGGTGGCGGTTTTGGCGTATTTGTTATTCTGCTGCTTTGCGGCTTGCCTTCTGTTCGCGGGCTGATAACCCGTAAGCCCTCTTACCTGGAGCTGACTATCAAGCGCAGACAAATGCTGCAGGATGCCCGGAAACACGTTCAGCATCTCGAGGGGGCTGAGGGTCTGGTCTGGCAGTGCGCCCATATGTCGGAATTCAATACCTCACTGCGCGCCATGCGTTTCAGCGAATTGCTGGCGCTGTCGGAGCGCAGGGTGCTGGCAAAGCACATGACCCGTCGACAGCATGTGCGCCTCTACCTGATCTATATGCTGGAGGCCGAAAAAGGGTATTCACGGGCGGAGAAAGCATTTTTCGAGGGCCATCAAACCGCCCTTGATGAAGGATGGGAGTCCGTTGCTACCAGCTCTGAGGGCAGCACTTGACAGATTGCCGGATCAAACGTATGTTTGAAACAGACGTTTGGTAGAGGCGCTAAAATCTTTATGGCTCAGTCTGATACGGTTGATCGAATCCTGGATGCTGCGGAAGAGCTTTTCGCGGAACGCGGATTTTCAGAAACTTCTCTTCGCATGATTACCAGTAAGGCTAAGGTAAATCTGGCCGCTGTCAATTATCATTTCGGCTCCAAGAACGCGCTGATTCACGCCGTTTTCGCCCGTTTTCTCACGCCATTCTCTGCCACCCTTGAAACCGCCTTCAACGATCTTGAAGTTCGTTGTGACGGGCAGCCTCCGACGCTCAACCAGACACTCTCGGCGCTGACCGAAAGCGCGATTCGCATGCCTCAGCGTAATGAGAAGGGTATCTCTATTTTCATGCGCCTTCTGGGTCTGGCATACACCCAGTCCCAGGGGCACCTGCGCAGATTCCTCGAACAGGAGTATAGCCAGCCGTTCAGCCGGTTCATGAAGCTGCTGAAGGAATCCACGCCGCAACTGTCGGCGGTTGATCGCTACTGGCGTATTCAGTTCATGATCGGAGCCACCGCGTTTACCATGTCCAGTAGCGACGCGCTTCAGGACATCCTGCAGAACAAGCTGGGTATTGAAACCACCGTGCAGGAGATAGCCTCCCGCCTGGTGCCTTTCCTGGCCGCAGGTATGCAGGCTGAAGATCCGATGCTAATGATGCCGTCTGCCGGAAAAACCTCGGTTGCCTGACGACTGTCTGGTCGGTTAACCTTCGCCTCTGGTTTTCTGCCGGGAGGCTGAATACGCATGCCAAAAGACCCCATCGGGAATGTCTATCCAGCCATTGAGGTCAGTCTGACGAACCAGACCCTTTCGCTCTGGATAAGCGCATCCGCGCAGCCAGTTGTCTATCCGGTCTCGACCGCACTGAACGGCGCTGGCGAACGCAACGGCAGCGGCTGTACGCCCCGCGGAAAACACTATATCCGTGCCCTGATTGGTGCTGATCAGCCACTGAATACGGTATTTATAGGGCGTCGCCCGACCGGAGAGATTCTGACCCCCGAGCTCGCCGCCCGATACCCCGAGCGGGACTGGATTCTTACCCGCATCCTCTGGCTGTGTGGGTGTGAGCCCGGTAAAAACCGCCTGGGCTCAGTCGATAGTTTTCGTCGTTTCATCTACATTCATGGCACGCCGGACAGTGAGCCCATGGGTACTGCACAATCCCATGGCTGTATCCGGATGAGAAATGACCGGGTTGCGGAGCTGTTCAGTCAGGTCCGACCCGGCACCCCTGTTTACATTACCTGAGCGCATCACCGAGGCCGCTGATGATCGAAGACATACCTGGCATTATCGAGACCTTCGTTCAGGACTGGAAACTGCTATCGGAGAGTTGGCGGGTCGGGCTTGTGGTTTTCGGCCTGGTGTTCGGCACCGCGACGGTTGCCTATCTGGCCAGCAGGTTTGTGTACGCGTTGGAGAAGCGGTTTCAGCGCTCCAGCAACCTCTGGGACGATGCCCTGCTGCACGCTGCAAGAAAGCCGGTTATCGCTTTCGTATGGCTGCAGGGGGTTTACTGGGCCGCCGAAGTTGCCCATAAGTTTTCCGGGGCTGAAATTTTCAGAGTAAACGACACCCTACTCCGGTTCGGTTTTATCTGGATTCTGGTCTGGACCGTCCTACGCCTGATAAAGGAAGGCGAGGGAATTCTGTCGTCGCCGGTGAAGATGGAAAAACCGATGGACTACACCACGGTGACGGCAGTCAGCAAACTGTCCCGCGCTGTGGTGATCATTACGGCGGCACTTATTGCAATGCAGTCGCTTGGCTACTCGATCTCCGGCGCTCTGGCCTTCGGTGGTGTGGGGGGTATTGCCGTTGGCTTTGCGGCAAAAGATTTGCTGGCCAACTTTTTTGGCGGATTCATTATCCACCTCGACCGCCCCTTCAAAGTGGGTGACTGGGTGCGCTCACCGGACAGAAACATTGAAGGAACCGTTGAGCACATCGGCTGGCGGCTGACCACCATACGCACGTTCGACAAGCGACCGCTTTACGTTCCGAATGCGACTTTTACCACGATTGCTGTCGAGAATCCGTCGCGGATGTTCAATCGGCGAATCTACGAAAACATCGGTATCCGCTACGCGGACGTCAGTCTTATGGAAACCATCGTCGCTGATATCCGGGCCATGCTTGAGAACCATGAAGAAATTGAAACGAAACAGACCCTGATTGTGAATTTCCAGGCCTTCAATGCGTCATCGCTGGACATCATGGTGTACACGTTTACCAAAACCGTGAACTGGGTGAAGTTTCACGAGGTCAAGCAGAACGTGTTGCTGAGAATTAGCCAGGTCATTGAATCCCACGGCGCCGAAGTGGCATTCCCGACCCGGACCTTGCATCTTGCAGGCAATGCTCATCCGGAGTCTGGCATGGTTCCGGCAGCCGAGGCGGAGGAGCCGGAAATGAGCACGAATAAGCAAGCGTCAGCGGCCCAATCCCGTCCCGGCGAAAGTGCAGGAGGCCAGAATAATGAAGCCTGATGCCAGTTCCCCGGTAGGCGTGATCGGCGGCACCGGCCTTACCACACTGTCAGGGCTGGAAATGACCGGTCAGCGGGAAGTAACCACCCCCTGGGGCAAACCATCCTCATCGTTGTCTGAGGGCATCATTGCCGGTCAGCCGGTCATGTTTCTGGCCAGGCATGGCGACCCACACCGTATACCGCCCCACAAGGTGAACTACCAGGCAAACCTGCAGGCACTCTATGACACGGGCGTGCGCACGGTGGTCGGGGTTAATGCGGTGGGCGGCATTCATCCGGAAATGGGCCCTGCGCGGGTGGTGATACCGGATCAGCTGATTGACTACACCTGGGGTCGGGCCAGCACCTTTTTTGAGGACGATCTGGAGCACACTACACACATCGACTTTACCTACCCGTATTCTGAGCCGGCACGTCAGGTTCTGATTGACTCGGCACAACGGGAATCCGTGTCCGTGTCCGGTTTCGGTGTCTATGCAGCGACCCAGGGGCCCCGTCTGGAGACAGCGGCTGAAATTCGCAGGCTGGAGCGTGATGGCTGTGATCTTGTGGGGATGACCGGCATGCCCGAGGCAGTTCTGGCCGCCGAGCTGAACATGAATTATGTCTGTCTGGCGCTGGTGGTGAACTGGGCAGCGGGCAAAACCGAGCAGGTTATTACCATGGCCGATATTGAAGCGGCCATTAATGAGGGGATGTCCAGTGTCCGGAGCATTCTGGAGGCTTCTATGGGGCCTCTCGGGGCTCTCACTGACCCTTAAGCCCCAGCCCCAGCTTCCGAATCAGTGGGGCAGCCTCTTCCGGTTCAATTTTCTTGAAGAATATCAGCACGCCGAGGGTAGGGGAGTCCAGAAAGTGGACTTCTTCACTGCGCATGCGGCGGGTTTCCCGAATCCAGGTCAGCAATTCCGCCCGTGGCCAGTTCAGGCCTGCTATCGGGGGTGGTTCGGTTTGTTCTGTTTCTGCCAGTGCCTCCCCGGTTTTCGCAGAATCAGGCAAGGATAACGTATCAGACGGTTTTTCCCCATTCCCTGCGGGCTGGATGGCCATCCGTGGCGGGTGAGGCCGGGTTGGTGTTTCGGTATTCAGGTCAATGCCAAGAAGGTTCTCTGTTGGTGATTTTGGCAACCAGTGGTTGAGCTGAACGTCAACGTGAAGGTAGCGCCGACGGTCGATTGTGATCATGCCCTGCACGTCGGTATGCTCCGCGCCCGGCAGCCAGTCCCCGATGGTGACCCACAGTGGCTTGCCCTCGAAATCCGGCGGAAACGCCTGGTACCAGCCCTCGGCCAGCAGAATGCGGTATTTTCCGCTGTTTTGCAGGCGGTCGGCCGCCGTGTTGAGATGAAGCTCGTTGCGAGGAACCAGTTTGAGCGTGGTTTGAGTTGCGCCGGTCTTATCGGTGTGGCGCAGAATGTCTTCAGTCTCAAGGTTCGGTGGTTCTGGCAGGCGACCAGCCATCTTTTCTTCAACCGCTGATGGCTCGATCTTGCGCTCGAGGATGACAAACTCCGCCCGGTAGAAGTCCTGTGACAGGGCTTCCTGTTCTGGCGTCAGTTTTGGCTGCCCGGCGGGCATTTTGGGTTGAGCCGCCTCCTGTGCCTGGGACGCGTGTGCAAACGCCAGAGTGGCGGCAATCGTCAGAACCAGGGTTCTGGGTGTTAGTCTACCGGGCGTTTGCAAGGGTCTCGCTCCATTGTGTCGGTTATTCATCGTGTCGGTTATCTATCTGCGCTCTCTGACGCGGCCCGTTACTGGCTTTTTGCCGGTGACAGCTGCCCCAGCATGTCGGCAATGCCATCGAGCTTACCACTGGTTGAGGCATCCTTCAGCCGGAAACGGAAACTGTTGGCACCCTCCAGCCGGAACTCGCTGGGTGCAGATTGCACTTTTTTAACCAGAATCAGCGGGTCCACCGGCGTTGAGCTGCCGAATTCGAACGCTGCCCACTCCTTACCCGCATCGACTTTGGTGATGCCAAGGGCCTCGGCCCGGATTCTCAGTTCCGATTGGTGCATCAGGTTTTTTGCCGGTTGCGGTAACAATCCGAAGCGATCAATCATCTCAACCTGAAGTTCTTTTAATGCGTCTTTGTTGTCCATGCTGGCAATGCGCTTGTAAAGCATCAGCCGGTTGTGGACGTCCGGCAGGTAATCGTCCGGAATCAGCGCCGGAATTCTGAGGTTCATTTCGGTGCCGTGGCTCAGCGGCAACTCCGCATTGGGCGTTCGTCCGTCGCGTATGGCTTCTACCGCTTCATCCAGCAACTGCATGTAAAGCGTGAAGCCGATGCTTTCTATCTGGCCGCTTTGTTCTTCGCCCAGCAGTTCGCCCGCACCGCGTATTTCCAGATCGTGGGTGGCCAGCATGAAGCCGGCACCCAGCTCCTGCGCCTCCAATATGGCTTCAAGACGTTTTTTGGCATCCGCAGTGACGGACTTGGGCGGCGGCGTCAGCAGGTAGGCGTAAGCCTGATGGTGCGAACGCCCGACCCGGCCGCGGAGCTGGTGTAGCTGCGCCAGCCCGAATTTGTCTGCCCGTTCGATGATGATGGTGTTGGCGCTGGGAATATCGATGCCGGTTTCGATAATGGTGGTGCACACCAGCACGTTGAAGCGCTTGTGGTAAAAGTCCGACATGATCTGCTCCAGGTCGCGCTCGCGCATCTGCCCGTGGGCAACGCCCACCCGCGCTTCCGGAATCAGGCGGCGCAGGTCTTCTGCCGTCTTCTGAATCGTTGCCACGTCGTTGTGCAGGAAGTATACCTGACCACCGCGGAGCACTTCCCGCAGGATAGCCTCTTTCACCATGGCCTCGTCTCGCTGGCGGACAAACGTTTTCACCGACAGGCGGCGGGCGGGTGGCGTCGCGATGATGGACAGGTCCCGCAGATGGCCCATGGCCATATTGAGGGTTCTGGGAATCGGGGTGGCGGTCAGGTTCAATATGTCTACTTCTGCCCGCAGGGCTTTCAGTTTTTCCTTCTGCTGGACGCCGAAGCGGTGTTCCTCATCAATGATCACCAGGCCGAGGTTCTTGAACTTCACGTCCCCCTGAAGCAGCTTGTGGGTGCCAATCACGATATCGGCTTTGCCTTCTTTTATGGCTTCCATCGCCTTAGAGGTCTGGCTGCCGCTGCGGAAGCGGCTCAGCAGTTCAATGGTGACGGCGGTATCCGAAAAGCGGTCGCGGAAGGATTCGTAGTGCTGTTGTGCCAGCAGGGTTGTGGGTACCAGCACTGCCACCTGTTTACCTGAGAAGGTCGCCATAAACGCCGCGCGCATGGCCACTTCGGTTTTGCCAAAGCCGACATCGCCGCACACCAGTCGATCCATCGGTCGTTCGCTGACCATATCTTCGAAAACGGATTCAATGGCCAGTTGCTGATCGGGGGTTTCTTCAAATGGAAAACCGGCCGTGAAGGCGCGATAGGCTTCTTTGGGGTCTTCGAATGAGAACCCCTTGCGAGCCTCACGACGGGCGTAGACATCCAATAATTCGGCGGCGGTGTCGCGGATCTTTTCCAGTGCTTTTCGTTTGGCGTTGCTCCAGCGGTCGGTTCCCAGCTTATGCAGCGGTGCATGGCTGAGATCGGTCCCGGTGTAGCGGGAGATCAGGTGCAGGTTGGAGACCGGTACGTAGAGTTTGGAGCTGCCAGCGTATTCCAGCATCAGAAATTCGTTGGCGTCGCCTTCCACGGTGATGGTTTCCAGCCCATGGTAGCGGCCGACCCCATGGTCGATATGGACCACAGGCGCGCCGATCCGAAGCTCGGAGAGGTCGCGGTAACCGGCATCGTCGGCTTCGGTCGGCTTCTGTCTGCGTCTGCGCTGAAGAACGCGCTCACCGAACAGGGCTGTCTCGGTGATCAGCGTCAGGTTCTGGCCGGGCAATACCAGCCCCAGCTCCATAGGCGCGATAGTAATGCCCAGAGCGCAGTCGGTGTCTGACAGGAAAGACTGCCAGCTGTCCAGGGTTTCCAGGGAAAGACTCTGATCTGAAAGGGTGTCGATCAGCGCTTCCCGGCGCCCGGAAGATTCGGCACAGATCAGCACCCGGCCATCGAACTCCCGGATGTAGCGTTTCAGTCTCCCGGCCGGGTCAGCTGCCCTGCCATCCATGGCGATGTCCGGCAGGGGTTCGGTCTGGCAGTTTACGGCTCCGGAGCCGTCTACCGACTCAGCGCTGATGGTGATTCTCGGGTAGTGCTTGAGCTGGGCAAACAGCTCGTCGTCTTTCAGGAAAAGTTCGGACGGTGGCAGTATCGGCCGCATGCGGTCATGTCGGCGTTCTTCGTAGCGTGCTCCGGTGTCGGCTGTGAACTGCTCGGCCGCCGTGTGTAGGCCGTTGGCGGTGAATACCAGCGTCTCTTCGGGCAGGTAGTCAAACAGGGTGGCGGTCTGGTCAAAAAACAGCGGCAGGTAGTATTCGATGCCCGGCGGAGTAATGGCCTGGGTCACGTCCTGATAAATGGGTGCACTTTTATCTGCATGAGGAAAGGCTTCGAACCAGCGGCTCCGGAATCCTGACCGGGCCTCTTTGTGCCACGGAAACTCATTAGCGGGCAGCAGCTCGACTTTCTCGATCCTGTCTATGGAGCGCTGGGTTTCCGGATCGAAAGTCCGGAGGGTTTCAATTTCATCATCGAACAGGTCGATGCGGAACGGTCGGGTGGCGCCCATCGGGAAAATATCGAGGATGGCGCCGCGAACGGCGTACTCGCCATGCTCATAAACATTGTCGGAGTGCCGGTAGCCCGCAGCTTCCAGTTGTAGCCGCCAGGTGTTGATGTTCAGCGTCTGGCCTACCTCCAGCAGCAGAGTGTTGCCCTGCAGGTAGCTAACCGGCGGTAATCGATGCATCAGGGTTCTTGCTGGAACTACCAAAACGCCGTGACGGGTCGCGGGTAGCCGGTGCAGGGCGCGGATACGCCTTGAGGTAATGTCCTGATGGGGTGAAAACAGATCGTAGGGCAATGTTTCCCAGTCGGGCAGGGACAGCAGTTCAAGCCCGTCTGCGGTAATGGCCAGCTGGTCCTCATCAGTAGGAAGTCCCAGATAGAAACGCATCGCCTGTTCAAGCTGGATGGCTTCATCGGTGCTGCGGGTAATGACCAGCGTCAGCCCATGATGTTCGCGGGCGCTTTCGCAGATTGCCAGAGCATCACTGCTGCCGTGAAGCTGGCCCCAATGGCGGTGATCTGCAGGCTTGACCGGGGCAGGTGGCGAGACCAGTCTGGCCTGGGGGTTGGGCTTTTTTTCACCATGGCTCATGGGTGATCTGGAACTCCTGGGATGATTGTCCGGGCGTGGGCGTCCGGTTTCTGGCAATCGTTGGGCGATGCGTATTCTAACTGGCCGTTGGGTGACTGTCATGGCAGGCTTCCGCACAGTCGACGAACTCAGGGACACTGCGTATTTGCTGTGGGCGCCATTACGTTGGATAATACGCGCCCAATTTTCCAGGTTCCAACAGTAGGGGTTCAAGCGTGAGTTACGAGCAGATCAATCAGCACCTGTCTAACTGGACGGAAAGAGAATCCACTGCGGAAGCAATGATTCCGATTATCGGTCGACTCTACCGTAAGAATAATGTGGTGACGTCCGTTTATGGTCGTGCCGTGATCAACCAGTCGGTGATCGACATTATCCGGGCACACCGTTTTGTTCGTCAGGTCGAAGACAGTGAGCTGTCTGTTCATGACACCCTGCCAATCCTGCACGCCATGGACAATATGGAGCTGGGTCGTGGTCATGTGGACATTGGTAAGCTGGCGGTGAAGTTCAAGCAGAGCGACGACTCGCTGGAAGCATTCCTGAAGCAGGAAATCGGACCGATCGTTGGTCAGTACCACTCCCAGTCCGTTGAAGATGCGGAACGTGATACCAAAGACGTTGTGCTTTATGGTTTTGGCCGCATCGGCCGGCTGCTGGCCCGCATTCTGATTGAAAAAGCCGGTGGCGGTAACAATCTGCGCCTGCGCGCTATCGTAGTTCGCCAGGGTGGCGCAGACAACGATCTGGAAAAGCGTGCGAGCCTGTTGCGCCGGGATTCAGTTCATGGGCCGTTCAACGGCACCATCACCGTTGATAAAGAAAATTCGGCGCTGGTTGCTAACGGTAATTTCATCAAGGTGATTTATTCACCGGGTCCGGATCAGGTGGATTACACCGAGTACGGTATCAACAACGCCATCGTGATCGACAATACCGGTATCTGGCGCGACGAAGCGGGCCTCGGTCTGCACCTGAAGTCCAGGGGTGTCAGCCGGGTACTGTTGACGGCACCGGGCAAGGGTGACATCAAGAACATCGTGCACGGCATCAACAACGACTGGATTACCGCAGACGATCGCATTCTGTCGGCTGCTTCGTGCACCACCAATGCTATTACGCCGGTGTTGAAGGCGATTCAGGATGAATACGGCATTGAGGATGGACACGTTGAAACCGTCCACTCCTACACCAACGACCAGAACCTGATCGATAACTACCACAAGGGCAGTCGTCGCGGGCGCAGCGCGCCTCTGAACATGGTCATTACCGAAACAGGCGCTGCAAAGGCGGTCGCCAAGGCATTGCCGGAACTGAAAGGCAAGTTGTCTGGCAACGCCATTCGGGTGCCGACTCCCAACGTGTCCATGGCTATTCTCAACCTCAACCTGGGTAAGGCGGTGGATGTCGAAGGTGTTAATGAGTACCTGCGCGACATGGCGCTGCACTCCGAGTTGCAGAAGCAGATTGATTTCGTGAATTCTCCGGAAGTGGTATCGACCGACTTTGTAGGTTCCCGCCATGCCGGCATCGTGGACGCCCAGGCCACGATTACCAGTGGCAAACGCCTGATTCTCTACGTCTGGTACGACAACGAGGCTGGCTACAGCGCCCAGGTCATTCGCGTGGTTAACCAGATGGCGGGTGTTGAATACCCGGTCTTCCCCAAGCGGGTTCGCGGCTGATTGCTGACCAGCTTGCCTGCAAATATTAAACCCTGGTCAGCAATGATCGGGGTTTTTTATGGTCGGAACTCAACCCGGTCATTTACGTTCAGGCACAAACTAGGCTGGGTTTCAGGTGGAAATAGTGTGACGTAAACCTTATAATTGGCGGGATTTTGGGTACGTCCGACACCCGCTTCCCAAGACTTCCTGCAGTCGAATGCCTGGTCTGTTTTCGCCAGGGCATACGCTTTGGCACTGCCCTCCGGTGAGATCCGGACAGGGCCCGGGCCGCAAGAGTCGGGCGTTAAAATCCATCGAACAAGTTCTGATGACTGGATGAGGCTAATGATCAAGATCAAAAAAGGCCTGGATCTTCCCATCAGCGGCGCCCCTGAGCAGACCATTAGTGATAGCAAAACCGTTCGCCACGTGGCATTGATCGGTTTTGATTACATCGGCATGAAGCCGACCATGGCTGTGAAAGAGGGAGACCGCGTTAAACGCGGGACGCTGCTGTTTACGGACAAGAAGACCGAGGGCGTTCGTTACACTTCACCGGCAGCCGGTGTGGTCAAGGAAATCAATCGCGGCGAACGCCGCGTGTTCCAGTCCATCGTGATTGAGGTCGAAGGCGACGAGGCGGAATCCTTTGCCCGCTATAGCGAGTCTGATATTGCCGCTCTGGAGCGTCAGCAAGTAGTTGATAATCTTCTGGAATCAGGCTTGTGGACGACTTTAAAAACCCGGCCGTACAGTAAGGTTCCGGAAATCGACTCGGCGCCGCACTCCATTTTCGTCTCGGTCATGGATACGAATCCCCTGGCAGCGGATCCCACGGTCATCATCGGTAAAAACAAGCCGGCATTCGAGCGTGGCCTGCTTATTTTGACCAAGCTCACCCAAGGTAAGGTGTTCGTAGCCGGGAAACCCGGTTCCGACGTGCCAGTGCCTGATTCAGATGCGGTGGAGGTCCACCAGTTTGATGGCAAGCACCCGGCTGGCAATGTTGGTACCCATATCCACTACCTGGATCCCATCGTGGGTGACAAGGTGGTGTGGAGCATCAACTACCAGGATGTGATCGACATCGCCCGCCTGTTCGAGACCGGAGAGCTTCCCGTTGATCGGGTGGTAGCCATCGGCGGTCCGAAGGCCACCAAACCCCGTTTGGTTCGCACCCGCATCGGCGCAAGCCTGCCCGAGCTTCTCGAAGGCGAAGTAGCTACTGACTGCGAAGTCCGTACGATTTCAGGCTCGGTGTTCGGTGGCCGTCGTGCTGATGGTCCCTGTGCCTACCTTGGTCGCTTTGCAAACCAGATTTCGCTGTTGGAAGAAGGCAACAAGCGCGAATTCATGGGCTGGTTGTCACCGGGAACCAACAAATTCTCGGTTCTGAACATCTACCTGTCCAAACTCGCGAAAGGCAAGTTGTTCAACTTCACCACGACGACTAATGGCAGCGAGCGCGCCATGGTTCCAGTGGGCGCTTACGAAAAGGTGATGCCGCTGGACATTCTGCCAACTCAGTTGCTGCGCTCGCTGATTGTTGGGGATATTGAAGTGGCACAGCTACTGGGTGCACTGGAGCTGGATGAAGAAGATCTGGCGCTCTGCACCTTCGTGTGCCCGGGCAAATACGAATACGGTCCGATTCTCCGCGAGAATCTGACCCGAATCGAGATCGAGGGCTAACAGATGGCAATTCGACAGTTTCTCGATGGTATCGAGCATCACTTTGAAAAAGGTGGCAAGTACGAGCGCTGGTACGCGCTCTACGAAGCAGTCGATACCATTTTCTACACGCCCGGCAAGGTGGCTTCCACCACCTCCCACGTGCGTGATGGTGTTGACCTCAAGCGCATTATGATTACGGTCTGGATGTGTACTTTCCCGGCCATGTTCTTTGGCATGTGGAACATCGGCTTTCAGGCCAATAGTTATCTGGCTGGCAATCCTGAGGCCCTGATGGGCGATGGCGGCTTGCGGACACTGTTTATCAGTGCTTTGGCAGGTAATGACCCGTCCAGCATCTTCGATAACTTTATATACGGCATGGCGTATTTTGTGCCGGTCTACGCGGTGACGTTCATCGTTGGTGGCTTCTGGGAAGTATTGTTCGCAACGGTCCGTCGCCATGAAGTGAACGAAGGTTTCTTCGTAACATCTATCCTGTTCGCGTTGATCTGCCCACCGACCCTGCCGCTTTGGCAGGTGGCACTGGGCATTACCTTTGGTATCGTCATCGGTAAGGAAGTGTTTGGCGGTACCGGCAAAAACTTCCTTAACCCGGCCCTGACTGGTCGTGCTTTCCTGTATTTCGCTTACCCTGCACAGATTTCAGGCGACGCGGTCTGGACCGCAGTTGATGGCTTCAGTGGTGCTACATCACTGAGTTGGGCGGCCAGCGGGGGTGTTGAGGCACTCGAAAGCCAGATTGGCTGGATGTCTGCGTTTATGGGCTCCATTCAGGGATCCATGGGTGAGACGTCGACCCTCGCTGTGCTGATTGGTGGTGCTATCCTGCTGGTTATGCGTATCGCTTCCTATCGTATCGTTGGTGGTGTGCTGATCGGTATGATCGGTTTGTCCCTGTTTCTGAACGCAGTCGGTTCCGAGACTAATCAGATGTTTGCCGTGCCGCCCCACTGGCACCTGGTTATTGGCGGTTTTGCCTTCGGCATGATGTTCATGGCAACCGACCCTGTGTCCTCGGCAATGACCAACACCGGTCGCTGGTGCTTCGGTATTCTGGTAGGCGTCATGACCGTTCTGATTCGCGTTATCAACCCGGCTTTCCCGGAAGGCATTATGCTGGCTATTCTGTTCGCTAACCTGTTCGCACCGCTGATGGACCATTATGTAGTTCAGGCCAACATCAAACGGAGGCTTGCACGTGGCTAAACCAAAAGAAACTGTCTCCAGAACACTGGTTGTTGCTCTGGTGTTGAGTATTGCGTTCTCTGTGGTGGTTTCAACCGCTGCAGTTCTGCTGCGCCCTGCTCAGGTAAAGAATCAGAACCTTGATATCCGCTCTAATATTCTGTCTGCGGCCGGCATGCTGGAAGCGGGGGCCAGCGCGGACGACATCGAAGAGATCTTTGCCCGCTTTGATGTCCGTTTGCTGGATCTCGACTCTGGCGAGTACGTTGAGCCCAGCGTGGTTGGCGTTCAAGACCCGATGAAGTACGACATGTACAAAGCGGCGTCGAATCCAGCCCTGTCGAGCAACATCCCCTCCTCCGAAGACAAGGCCGGTATCAAGCGGCGGCCCAATGTCGCCAAGATTTTTACTTTGTCTGAAGATGGTGAGCTGGTGCGTGTCGTGCTTCCTGTTCATGGCTATGGCCTATGGTCGACCCTGTATGGTTTCGTGTCGCTGGAAGGCGATGCCAATACCATCGAGGGGCTGGGTTTTTATGATCACGCCGAGACTCCGGGTCTGGGTGGCGAGGTTGATAATCCGCGCTGGAAAAAACAGTGGGTTGGCAAAGAGGTTTACGGCGATCAGCTCGAAGAGCCGCAAATCAAGTTGGTCAAGGGTGGTGTTGGCTCGGGTGCAACCGATAAACAGCATAAGGTTGACGCACTCTCTGGCGCTACGCTGACCAGCCGTGGTGTCCAGCAGTTGCTCAACTACTGGATGGGTGATCGGGGCTACGCGCCGTTCTTGAAAAAACTTCGCAAAGGGGAGGTCTGATCATGGCAGACGCTACAGCCAAGCAGGTTCTCTTCGAACCTATATTCAGTAACAACCCTATTGCGTTGCAGATTCTTGGTATCTGCTCCGCACTGGCGGTCACGACCAGCATGAATGTCACGCTGGTAATGTGTGCGGCGGTCATCGCGGTAACGGCTTTTTCCAACCTGGCAGTATCGCTGGTTCGGACCCAGATCCCCGGCAGCATCCGGATTATCGTTCAGATGACCATCATCGCGTCACTGGTTATCGTGGTGGATGAATTGCTTAAAGCCTACGCCTATGAAATCAGCAAGCAGCTGTCGGTATTCGTTGGCCTGATCATCACCAACTGTATCGTCATGGGTCGCGCTGAAGGCTTTGCCATGAAGAACGGCCCCTGGCTGAGCTTCCTTGATGGCATCGGTAATGGCCTTGGCTATTCTATAATGCTGATTTTCGTGGCCTTTTTCCGCGAACTTCTGGGTTCAGGCTCGTTGTTTGGTATTACCATCATGCCGGTTGTGAACGAAGGCGGGTGGTACATTCCGAACGGGCTGTTGCTGTTGCCACCAAGCGCATTCTTCATCATTGGCCTGGCGATCTGGGGCCTGCGTACCTGGAAGCCGGATCAGGTGGAAGAAAACGATTATAAAATGTCGCGTCACACCTTTAAGGAGGCCTTCTGATGGAACATTATATCAGTCTGATTCTGAAGGCTGTTTTCGTTGAGAACATGGCTCTGGCCTTCTTTCTGGGGATGTGCACGTTCATAGCGATTTCCAAGAAAATCGAGGCAGCAACCGGCCTGGGTATTGCTGTCATTGTGGTTTTGACGGTCACTGTGCCGGTGAATAACCTGCTCTATAACAGCATACTTCGTGAAGGCGCGCTGGGCTGGGCAGGTCTGCCCAATGTGGATTTGAGCTTTCTCGGATTATTGTCGTATATCGGTGTAATTGCGGCGCTTGTCCAGATCATGGAAATGGTTCTGGATAAATACATTCCCGCTCTGTATGCCGCTCTGGGGGTGTTTCTGCCCCTGATTACGGTGAATTGCGCCATTCTGGGTGCGTCGCTGTTCATGGTTGAGCGTGATTACACGTTCGGCGAGAGCGTTGTATACGGCTTTGGTGCAGGCCTTGGTTGGGCGCTGGCGATCATTGCCCTGGCGGGGATCCGTGAGAAATTGAAGTACAGTGACGTTCCTGAGGGACTGCGCGGCCTGGGTATCACCTTCATTACGGTTGGCCTGATGTCGCTCGGTTTCATGTCGTTTTCCGGCATTTCACTGTAATCAACCCGGTGATTCGATCTAACGAAAAGGCGAGACCATGAATACAGAGATTCTTCTTGGTGTAGTCATGTTCACTGTTATCGTACTGGCCCTGGTCGCAATTATTCTTGCGGCCCGGTCCAGGCTGGTAAGCACCGGTGATGTGACCATCGAAATCAATGACGATCCAGAGCACACGCTCAAGACCGAGGCGGGCGGCAAGCTGCTCGGTACACTCGCGAACAGCGGTATTTTCCTGTCGTCTGCCTGTGGCGGCGGCGGTACCTGCGCTCAGTGCAAGTGCCGGGTTTTTGACGGTGGCGGTTCTATGTCGCCTACCGAGAAAACACACTTCACTAACCGCGAAGAAAAAGAAGGCTGGCGCCTGAGCTGCCAGGTTCCTGTGAAGCAGGATATGAAGGTTGAGGTGCCGGAAGAGTTCTTCGGTGTGAAGAAGTGGGAGTGCGAGGTTGTGTCCAATCACAACGTGGCCACATTCATCAAAGAGCTGATCCTGAAACTGCCCGAAGGCGAGGAAGTCGACTTCCGTGCCGGTGGTTACGTGCAGCTCGAGTGCCCGCCTTATGAAATCAACTTCAAGGATTTCAAGATTGAAGAAGAGTTCCACGGCGACTGGGACAAGCTCGATATCTGGCGTTATAAGGCCATTAACAAGGAAGAGACCATCCGGGCTTATTCGATGGCTAACTACCCGGAAGAAAAGGGTGTTCTGAAGTTCAACATCCGTATTGCGACTCCACCTCCGGGAACAGCCCACAACCCGGGTATCATGTCCAGCTACGTGTTCGATCTGAAGCCGGATGACAAGGTGACCGTGATGGGGCCATTTGGTGAATTTTTCGCCAAGAAAACCGATGCAGAGATGGTCTTTATCGGCGGCGGTGCCGGCATGGCGCCCATGAGGTCTCACATCTTTGATCAGTTGAAGCGCCTGAACTCCAAGCGCAAGATCAGTTTCTGGTACGGCGCACGAAGTGTTCGTGAGATGTTCTACGTAGAAGATTTCGACGGGTTGCAGGAAGAGAACGAGAACTTCGAATGGCATGTGGCCCTGTCGGACGCAACGCCCGAAGACAAGTGGGAAGGCCCGACGGGTTTTATTCACAACGTGTTGTATGAAAAATACCTGAAGGACCATCCGGCCCCTGAGGACTGCGAATATTACATGTGTGGGCCACCCATCATGAACGCGTCCTGCATCAAGATGTTGAAAGATCTGGGTGTCGAAGACGAAAACATCATGCTGGATGACTTCGGGGGTTAAGCAGCTCGCATGACATTCGGTATGACACGACCCGTCAGGGTGGCACTGGGCAGCGTGGTTTTTGCGCTGGCCCTCGCCGCGCTGGCGGGTTGCTCGTTTGAAGCGGAAGAAAAAGTTTGGGAAATCTCGGGCCCTGTTTTCGGCACCGAGTACCACATCAATGTGGTCATGAAGGACGATCAGGCGCGCCTGAGAGAACTGGCGGACGGCATTGCGACCGTTCTCGAGGAGGTCGACGCGTCCATGTCCACCTGGCGTAAAGACTCTGAGCTGTCCCGCTTCAACCGTCTGAACGATCAGTCTCAGTGGACCGAAGTTTCGGCCGCCCTCCATGAAGTGCTTGCCAGGAGCCAGCAGATTTCCGAGCTCACAGGTGGTGCGTTCGACGTGACCATCGGGCCGGTCGTCAACCTCTGGGGCTTTGGCCCTGACGCACAGCCCGAGGAGGTACCAACGGAAGAAGAACTTACCTCGATACTTGCGGCGACCGGATATGAAAATCTGCAGTTACGAGCCGAACCGCCCGCGGTGCGGGCGACGCCAAAGCAGTACGTCGACTTGTCTGCGATCGCCAAAGGCTATGGGGTTGATGTTGTAGCGCGCTTTCTGGACTCCGAAGGTGTGTCGGCATTCCTGGTGGAAATTGGCGGAGAGGTCAGCGCTCAGGGCCGCAAGCCCGGTGGCGACTTCTGGCGACTTGCCATCGAAGAGCCGGTGTCTGATCAGCGCCAGATTAACCGGATCGTTGCGATTGGTAACCGTTCGATGGCAACCTCAGGGGACTATCGGAACTATTACGAATCGGACGGGCGTCGGTTTTCCCATACAATAGACCCAGGCGATGGCAGGCCTATTGACCATCATCTAGTGTCGGTCACCGTTATAGCAGACGATTGTATGACAGCAGATGCGCTGGCAACCGCGTTTAACGTGATGGGGCTGGAGAAGGCAAAAGCGCTGGCAACACGGGAAAATATCGCTGCCTATTTTATTGTTCGTGGAGATGACGGCTTTGAAACGGATTTCTCGCCTGCTTTTTCTTCGTTCCTGACACAATGACGGAGGTGCCTTATGGGTACGTTTCTACTGGTCTTGATGATTGTGCTGCTGCTGGTTGCGGCAATGTCTGTTGGCGTCATTATGGGGCGTAAACCCATCAGTGGCACCTGTGGCGGCATTGGTGCGATGGGTATCAGCAAGAGTTGTGATATTTGCGGCGGCAACCCCCAGAAGTGCGATGAAGAAAACGACCGCGTGTCCGAACAGGGGCCGTCCGCAGACCAACTTACCTACGATGCATCCAAATCCGGCAAAGGCTGAAGCAGCCGTCGGAAGACGATAAGGAGTTATTGCCCAATGGCAGAGCACCATTACGACGTTGTCGTTATTGGCGCAGGGCCTTCAGGAGAAGGTGCTGCAATGAATGCGACCAAGCACGGCAAACGAGTCGCCATCATTGAGGACAAGCCGACCGTGGGCGGTAACTGCACCCATTGGGGAACCATTCCCTCCAAGGCGTTGCGACACTCCGTCAAGCAGATCATCACGTTTAACACCAATCAGATGTTCCGTGATATTGGCGAGCCGCGCTGGTTTTCGTTTCCGCGAGTGCTTCAGAACGCCCAGAAGGTCATTGGCAAGCAGGTTAAATTGCGCACCCAGTTTTACGCCCGGAACCGGGTAGATCTGATCAATGGTCGGGCTGCCTTTCTGGATGCCAACCGCCTGGAAATTCGCGGCAACAAGTCCCACGAAATTTTCCATTTCAAACAGGCGATCATTGCCACCGGCTCCCGTCCTTATCTGCCGCCGGATATAGATTTCCGCCACCACCGGGTTTATAACTCGGACACGATTCTTAATCTTTCACACACTCCCCGTACGCTGATCATTTATGGTGCGGGCGTCATCGGCTCCGAATATGCGTCTATATTTGCGGGACTTGGTGTGAAGGTTGATCTGATTAACCCGGGCAGCCGCCTGCTGACCTTTCTGGATGATGAGATATCCGATGCGCTGAGTTATCACTTGCGTAATAACGGGGTGCTTGTGCGGCACAACGAGGAATATGAGTCCGTTGACGGCGACGACCACGGGGTTGTGTTGTCACTGAAGTCGGGCAAGAAGATACGCGCGGATGCGTTTCTCTGGTGTAACGGGCGTAGCGGCAACACCGAAAAGCTGGGGCTGGAGAACATTGGCCTGACGCCCAATGGTCGGGGCCAACTGGCCGTAGATGACCATTACCGGACAGATATTGATCATATTTACGCGGCAGGCGACGTGATTGGCTGGCCGAGTCTTGCCAGTGCCGCTTACGATCAGGGCCGCGCAGCGTCGTCTGACATCTTGAAGGATGAATACTTCCGGCTGGTGTCGGATGTGCCCACAGGTATTTATACGCTACCTGAAATCAGTTCTGTCGGCCCGTCCGAACGTGAACTGACCGAAGCCAAGGTACCTTATGAGGTCGGCCAGGCGTTCTTCAAGGATCTGGCGCGGGCTCAGATTACCGGAGACCCGGTAGGCATGCTGAAAATCCTGTTCCACCGGGAATCGCGCCAGATTCTGGGTATCCACTGCTTCGGGGATCAGGCAGCAGAAATCGTTCACATTGGCCAGGCCATCATGAATCAGGAAGGCGAGGCCAACTCCCTGAATTATTTCATCAATACCACCTTCAACTATCCCACCATGGCCGAAGCCTATCGTGTGGCGGCGCTGAATGGCCTGAATCGCATTTTTTGATCAGGTTCTGATCAGGTAAGATCGGGTTCGCGGCTGGCAACGGGTGCCAACTGCAGCCTGCTACGAGTACGGTTATCGAAAAACATGCGGGTGCTGGTGGGGAAGTCGGTGATAATGCTGTCAACGCCCATGTCTTCCAGGCACAGCATGTCGTGAATCCGGTTAACGGTCCAGGTGGATACTTTCATCCCCCGGCGGTGAGCCTCTTCAACCAGTCCCCGATTGCAAATCTTCCAGCCCAGGCATAAAAAGTCGCAATGCAGCCTTGCGGCTACATTGACCGGCCGCGGAAACTTTTTGTCAGTCACCAGCCCAATCTTTACATTCCGGTCCCGTCTTTTTACTTCCCGCAGAAACTTGGTGTCTGACGATGTCACCACAGCTTTGCTGTATAGGTTGCGACGTTGTATGACTTCAATGATGCGGTTGCACAACACGTTCAGCCGCTTACGTTCGTCTTTTTTTACTTCAAGCTGAAGATGCTCGATATCCGGGAACTCGTCCAGCAGGGTTTCAAGGCTAGGCACACCAACCCTTGATGGCCAGTCGGTGGTGTTGCGCCGGGCATCCATACCCGCCAGTTCATCAGCCGTGAAGTTGTGGACTTCGCCAGTCTTACCGGTGGTGCGATCAACTGTCAGGTCATGAATAATCACCGGCTTGCCGTCTTTCGACAACACCAGGTCCAGCTCGAAATGGCGAATGCCATGCCGGAAAGCGTGTCTGAATCCGGCCAGTGAGTTTTCCGGCGCTTCACCTTTCGCGCCACGATGTCCGTACACGATCATTCTGATGGACTGTCCTTCATTCTGCGGTAGATCTGCTGGCGTTTTTTCCAGGTGTCGTGACACAGGCGGATGTCTTCCAGATAAGCCGGGAGCTCATCCATCAGCAGCGCCTGAGGACCGTCCACCAGGGCCTTTTCGGGTCTTGGATGAAAGTCCACGAGTACCATGTTGGCGCCTGCAATCACGCCCTGGGCGGTCGCGTGCATCAGATCCAGGATGCCGTCGGGGGACTTTTCACGGGTGCCCACCGAGTGAGATGGGTCAACGCAAACCGGCATGCGGGTCAGCCGTTTGACGGCCGGCACATGGGCAAAATCCACCATGTTGCGGTGAGGCTGGCCGGCCTCGGTTTTCATGCCGCGCAGGCAGAAGATCACGTTGGCATTGCCCTCGCTGGCCAGGTACTCCGCCGCGTTCAGCGACTCATTGAGGGTTATGCCGAAGCCCCGTTTTAGCAGTACCGGGTAAGTGGTCTGGCGACCAATGGCCTTCAGAAGCTCGAAGTTCTGGGTGTTACGGGTACCCACCTGCAGCATAACCCCGGTCGGGCGCCCCAGCTTTTCGAGGCATTCGTCAATTTCTTCAATATGGCTTTCGTGGGTAATCTCCATGGCAATCACCTTGATGCCATGCTTTCCCGCCTTCTCGAATACCCAGGGCAGGCAGCCTTTGCCGTGGCCCTGAAACGAATAGGGGTTGGTGCGGGGTTTGTAAGCGCCCATCCGGGTGCACACTTCCCCGTGCTGTTCCACCGCTTGCATCATCTGTTCAACGTGTTCGGGCACGTCGACAGCGCAGAGTCCGGCAAAGATGTTCAGATTGTTCTGGTCGAACGTGACGCCGTTGTAGGTAAAGCCACTCTGACGGCGATCGTCTTTGTGGCGCCCGAGAATCCGATAGTCATCGGAAATTCGGATCGCCCGCTCGACGGCCGGGAGCGCTTCGATTTCCTCTTTGTTGAGGCCTTTGGTGTCACCCAGCAGATACAATTCCGTAAGGCGCTGGCTGGCACCTTGAACTTCGTGGACTCTGACCGTTACCCCCGGCAGATTTTCGAGGAAATGCATGGTTTGGCGATAGGCCTCGCCATCCATTGCGGTATCCGGGTGGAGTATGGCTAACATAGATGTTCCTTAAGCCTCAGCCGGCGCCTTCGGCGCGATGGCGGGCCTGTATGTATTCGCGATGATTAAGGTGAAGCAGGTCTGCCATGCGCCGGATCAGGTGCTCTTCGTACTTGTCGATGCGACCGTCGGCAAAGGCAACGCGCCAGATGCTTTCCAGTAATGCCTGTTTCTGATCCTGATCAAGATGCTCATTGATCAGACCGGTGAACTCATAAAGGGAAGTGGCATCATCGGCATGGCTGAGCGCATCTTCAAGAATTTCCCCGGCTTCTTCACGAGTGACTTCCTGGCTGCGAACGGCACAATCCACAATGGTTTTCAGCTCGGCATCGTCTTCGTTGTTGTCCACGCGGGAGAGCTGGACCATCAGTGCTGTGGCCGCAACGGTCAGTTGATGCGCATCCGGCTTCTTCGGGGTTTCTTCCGTGGGTGCAAAAAGCTGTTTCAGACGCTCAATCATGATACCCGGCATACTCCTCTGTTGTTGCCCGGATCAGGCCGCCTTTGACAGACGGCGCACCCGGTCTTCCAGTTCTATCTGGTCATTGGTAAAACGGCGAATCCCATCGGCCAGTTTCTCGGTGGCCATGGCATCTTCGTTGGACTCCCAGCGGAACAGTTTCTCGTCGATCTGACCGGGGTTATCGTTGCTTTTGGCGCCCTCGGCCGAAAGCTGACGGGAAAGTGGGGCTGAATCGCCATTCAATTGCTCCAGCAGCGCGGGACTGATGGTCAGCCGATCACACCCGGCCAGCATCTCAATTTCACCAGTGTTACGGAAGCTGGCGCCCATCACCACGGTTTTGTAGTCATTGGCTTTGTAGTAGTTATAAATACGCGTCACCGACTGAACGCCGGGATCTTCAGCTGCGGGAAACGAATCCCGGCCTGTGTCTGCCAGGTGCCAGTCGAGAATCCGACCCACAAATGGCGAGACTAAAAAGGCCCCGGCGTCGGCACAGGCTGCGGCCTGAATAAACGAGAACAGCAGGGTAAGATTGCAGTTGATGCCCTCCCGCTGGAGTTGTTCCGCGGCGCGTATGCCCTCCCAGGTGGAGGCAACCTTGATCAGAACGCGGTTGGTATCCATGCCTAGTTTGTCGTAGAGCTCGATCAGGCGGTGTGCTCTGGCCAGTGTGGCATTGGTATCGAAGGACAGGCGGGCATCCACTTCGGTGGAAACAACCCCGGGAACCAGCCCCAGAATCTCACGGCCGGCCAGAACCGCGAGCATATCGGTGGCATAGGTCAGCTGTGCGGCGTCGGAGCCACCCTGTTTTCTGGCGGCTTCCACTGCTTTGTCCAGCATGGGCCGGTAAGACTCGGACGCCGCCGCTTTCAATAATAATGAAGGGTTGGTGGTCGCATCCTGTGGCTTCCACTGGGCAATGGCGTCCAGATCACCGGTATCGGCGACCACGGTGGTCATGGCTTTGAGTTGTTCAAGCTTGCTGGTCATTCGTCCTGTCGTCCCGATAGGTTTGTTATTGGGGCCCGTTCTGCAGGCGCTTTGTCGATACGCCTACAATAACGGGCTGCTACAACGGTAACAAGACGATAAAAGGTCTCAGGCCGGTATTGGGGCGGATGTTTCCGGTTCAGGCACCTTGGCCATAGCTGCTTCAAGCACCGCAATGCCGGAGCCGGACTTGTGCGCGTTCTCACTGATGTAGCGCCGGAACTGGCGGCCGCCGGGTTGGCCGTGGAATAGCCCCATCAGGTGCCGTGTCATGTGGCTTAGATAGACACCCCGGTCCAGCTCTTCCTGAATAAATGGTAATACCCGGCGAAGCGTATTGTGACGGGAACTGACCGGAGAGGGCTGGCCAAAAAATTCCGGATCGACCCCGGCCAGCAGCCAGGGATTGTGATAAGCCTCGCGGCCCAGCATGACACCGTCAGTGTGCTTCAGATGCTCGTGGCACTCACTAAACGTCTTGATGCCACCGTTAATAATGATTTCCAGATGCGGATAGCGGGCCTTCAGGCCGTACACCCAATCGTATTTCAGGGGCGGAACATCCCGGTTTTCCTTCGGGCTAAGGCCCTCGAGAACGGCAATGCGGGCATGAGCGATGAAGGTTTTGCAGCCGGCAGCAGAGACTTTCTCAATGAATTCGCACAGCTCTTCCCAGGATTCGTGACCGTTTATGCCAATCCGGTGTTTTACAGTGACTGGCAGGCTGGTAGCCGCAATCATTGCGGCCACGCCTTCAGCAACCTTGTCCGGGTGAGCCATCAGGCAGGCGCCGATCATATTATTCTGCACGCGGTCACTGGGGCAGCCGACATTCAGGTTTACCTCATCGAAGCCGTATTGTTCCGCCAGGCGCGCGCAGTGGGCCAGTTCTTCCGGGTGGCTGCCGCCGAGCTGAAGTGCCAGAGGATATTCTTCCGGGTTGTGCCTCAGAAAACGGGCGGTATCACCGTGAATCAGGGCGCCGGTAGTGACCATTTCCGTGTAGAGAAGGGCATTGCGGCTAAGCGTGCGCGCAAGATACCGGTAGTGGCGGGTGGTCCAGTCCATCATCGGTGCCACGCAGAAGCGGCGGGATGGCTCCTGGGGAATAGGGGCCGGGGAGGCGGAGCGACTATCGGGCTGTTGGTTTACGGCTTGAAACATGGAACGCCTGATAAAATTGGAGAACATGATTTTATTGAGCGAATTATACCTGATCCGACGACGTCTGGCCGTAGGGGGTTGGCGAAGCCCTCCCGCACGTCTGTTAGTTCGTCGGAATGTCCGGGTGGGTCTTATAGCTCCTGGTGAGAAACCCTTCGAACTCCTTGGCTGGCAGGGGCCTTGAGAACAGGAATCCCTGGCCATGATCACAGCCGATTTCCACCAACAAGCGGCGTTGCGCCTCCGTTTCCACTCCCTCTGCGATCACTTTCAGCCCGAGTTTGTGAGCCATGATCACAATGGCTTCGGAAAGCACCAGATCGTTCGGGTCAGTTTCGAGATTTCGAATAAAAGACTGATCAATTTTAAGGTAGTCGATATCGAATCGTTTGAGATAAGACAGAGCCGAGTAGCCGACACCGAAATCATCAATAGCAACCTGGATCCCTGCATCGCGGAATTGAAGCAGTTTATCCTTGACGTCGTTACTGGCGTTCAAAAGCAGGCCTTCGGTAATTTCGACGCTGAGGTGATTTTCCTCTAACCCAAGAGCTCGCAGGTAAGCCAGCCAGTCCGAAATATTCAGTGCATCGCTCTGGAACTGCATCGGCGACATGTTTACCGATATCTGTAATCCGGTATTGAACAAATCACACCACCGTTTTGCCTGGGCAGCGGATTCCCGAAACACCCAATCGCCAATACTGACAATCAGACCGCTTTCTTCGGCCAGGGGAATAAAATCGGCGGGGCTGATCATTCCCCGCACCGGATGATTCCATCGTATCAGTGCTTCCGCCTTGCTGATGTGGCCGGTGGCGAGATCAATGATCGGCTGGAAATGAAGCTCGAACTGCTGGCTCTCAACGGCCGTGCGCATATCATTTAACAATTTGAGGCGATTCTGGGCCTCATCATGCAGGGATTGGGTGAAATAACTGAGGCGGTTTCGGCCAGCCGTTTTTGACGCATACATGGCCTGATCGGCGTTGCTTATCAGTTGATCAACCTCGGTAGCATCGTCCGGGCAGAAGGTGATGCCGATGCTGGCTGGGGCATAGATGGTTTGGTCGTTGATGGCATAAGGTTCTGCCAGCACACTGATGATTTGCTCGGCCACCTTTTCGCCATCAATAGTGCCGGTCAGTTCGGGAAGTATAACGGTGAACTCGTCACCACCCATCCTGGCTACGGTATCGGAATTTCGGACACAACGGGTGATTCGTTCTGCGGCCTGTATGAGCAGTTGGTCACCAATAGTGTGACCGAGGGTATCGTTGACATCTTTGAAGTGATCGAGGTCAATGAACACCAACGCCAGCAATGAATTCTGGCGTTGGGATTTGCGGACTTCCTGATCCAGACGATCCTGGAACATATAACGGTTCGGTAAATTGGTCAGGAAGTCGTAATTTGCCTGGCGCCAGATCAGTTCGTCTGAACGAACTTTGTGGGTGATATCCGAACCCATGGCCACATAACGCTGGATGCCACCCTCATCATTGTGAATCACATTGATGGTGAGCCATTCGGGAAAGGTTTCGCCATTTTTGCGACGGTTCCAGATTTCGCCCTGCCAGAAACCGCGTTGAGTTATTTCTTGCCACATTGATCGATAAAAACCGGCATCATGGCGGGCAGAGCGGAGAATGGAAGGGCTTTCGCCCCGGACTTCTTCCAGGGTGTAACCGGTTATTCTGGTGAATGCCGGATTGAGTGCAACGATCCGGTTATTGGCATCGGATACCATTACGGCTTCCGCACTGTTGGTGTAGATGGACGACGCAAGATGAAGTTCTTCTTCTGCACGGATTCGCTCGATGGCGATACCAATCAGGTTGGCTGCGCTCTCGATCAACGCGATCTCCTGCTCGTCGGGGGAGCTGGGTTCCCGGCGATAAATGGCAAAGGTGCCCAGGGTTTTGCCTGACACTGAGCGAATGGGCTCCGACCAGCACGACCCAAGCCCGGCGTCGGCTGCCAGTTCTTTATAGTTTTCCCAGTAGGGGTGAGGCGCGATTTCTTCGACGACAACGCGTTCTCCTGAAAAAGCGGCGGTTCCGCAAGATCCCACACCTATTCCAATCTCGACGCCATTAATCGCCTCATTGAAAAAATCAGGCAGGCTGGGCGCTGCGCCTTGCAGAAGATGTTCCCCGTCGTCGTCCATCAGCAGAATTGAGCACATGGACCTGGGGTAAATTGATTCCGCCGACTGGATGACCTGTAACATGATCTCATTCAGCGAGGCGCCTCTGGCGACTTTTTCCAGAGTCAGCTGCCGCATTTGCTCGCGTCGCTCTGCCAGCTTACGCAGTGAAATGTCCTCAATCAGCGATACCGCATACGCGAGGGTGCCATCAGAATTTCGAACCGCCCGCACCGCCAGGTGCGTATCGATCAAATCATGGGTTTTACGGGCGAACCGCTTTTCAATCACATACTCATCAATGGCACCGTCGATTAATTGCTGGAAGAGAATGCCGTTGACTTCCAGGTCATCGGGATGGGTCAGTTCTTCCCAGGTTTTAGTCGTCAGTTCTTCGGCGGTATAGCCGAGCATGTCACAGAACGCCTGATTCACTTCCATCCAGCTTCGGTCGGGACGGGTTGCCGCCATGCCAAACATTGAGCGCTCGAAGTAAGCACGGAAATGCTGTTCATTGGCCCGGAGAGCTTCAACCGCGTTGCGCCGTGCCCGTTCGCGATCGAAGTTGTCGAGGGCGAAGGTGATGTCACGGGTCATTTTTTCGAAGAGGCCGGTTGTTTCGTCGTCGAAAAAATCCGTGGCCTCGTGATAAACCGTCAAAACCGCATAAGGTTGCTCGTTACGCTGGATCGGGAAGCAGCCGCTGCTACCCCAACCAAAGCGGCTTGCCGGCTCATGCCAGGGCGCTGTCATCGGGTTGGTTGCCCAGTCACTTGTGATGACGGAGTGATTGTTACGATAGGCTGTCGCCGTCGGCCCACGGCCCTCCGGGGTGTCCTTCTGGGTGGAGATCTGGATATTTTTTAGATAATCCGTTCCGGTACCAAAGCTCTCTACCGGAACGACGTGTTCTGACTTCAGGTCAGCAACGCCAATCCAGGCCATGCTGACACCCCCAAAATCGACCGCAATCTGACAGATGAGAGGAAACAGCGCGTCCTCGTCACTGATGCGAACAATGGCCTGGTTGATTTCACAGAGTGCCCGGTACATCTGGGTCAGCCTGTGAATGCGCGCATTAGCAGGCACACCTTCGGTCGCAGTCGGTGTGTCCGGATGCGTTCTTTTCCGATGGGGCTTACTATCAGAAGGTGTAGTCAAGGTGACTGCTCGCTGTGGCAAGATTTTTGTCATTGTTTATCGTTAGAGTGTTCATCCTTTTAGCTTGAAGTTCAAGCAAGTGTCGTGGTGCGCGTACCCCAGTTTTGTTGGCTTAGTGTTAAGACGTCTTTCTGCCCGCTTATTCTTAACTATACTGCACCGGACAGTGTCTCAACCCTGGGCCGTTTGTATTAGAAAGGGGGAGGGATAAGGAGAAAGCGGAAGCGCTGGGGCCAGCGCGAAACAACAAATCTGCACGTTTGTGATGGTTGATGCGCCGATTCTGCGAACATAAAACACAGGAATGTTTTTTCCGTCAGGTTGCCAAAACAACCGGGATGGCGATGCTCGTTTTGATCGTCGGCTTGTTGCTGTTGGCTGGGCCTTTGATGGCGGTCGAGGTCCATCGGGATCAGCAGGAACTGGAAATCACCGAAGGCTACCAGTACCTGATAGAAGGGAACGAGCCGCTGTCGGTGGATCAGGTTCGTGATGCTTCCCTGGCAAACCAGTGGCAGGATTTGGCCGGACAACCGAATTTTGGTTATCTCCGGGATGCCATCTGGTACCGTTTGACGCTTCAGGTTCAGGAACCCGGTGAAATACGGCGGTATTTCGAGGTGACTTACCCGCTACTGGATCGCGTCGAACTGTATCATTTTGCCGACAATCGCCTGGTTTTTCAGGCGGAAACCGGAGACCAACTGCCACACACAAAGCGCCCAATTGACGCTCGTACCTTTGTGTTCCCCTTGCGGTTGGATCAGGAGCAGGATCACACCCTGTATCTGAGGGTGCAAACGTCCGGGGCCCATCAACTGCCTGCCCGACTCTGGGCGCCGGACGAGTTCTATTCCGCCAACGAAAAAGACATGATGTGGCGCGCCATGTTCTACGGCATGCTGCTGATCATGGCGGTATCGACGTTGTACCTGGCTGTCACCATTGGGGAGCGGAGTTTTCTGTATTTCTTCGCGGTGCAGCTGTCGCTTTTGGTGATAATGACAAGTCTTCATGGTGTTGGTTTTCAGTACCTGTTCCCGCGCCGGCCCTGGATCCACGAATTGCTGATCCTCACGGCGGTGCCTCTGGGGACCATGTTTTTCTCCCTGTTCAGTATCGAATTCCTCAATCTCAGGACTCGTCTTTTTTGGGCCTATCGGCTGTTAAGAACGATGGCTGGATTGACCTTTCTGGCGTTCCTGGCCGGTTTTTTTCTGAGCTATGACCTATCCACGCGCATCTCGGTGATTTTGGCCGCTCTGGTGTGTCTGGCGATCCTGACGACAGGCCTGGCGCTTGTGCGGCAAGGGGACCGCAGCGCCAGGCATTTTGTATTTGCCTGGCTGGCGTTACTGCTGGGCGTGGTCAGCTATGTTCTAGGGCTGAGTGCCGTGCTTGCCGGCGGCTGGCAGGTTCCCTATGCAATGGAGACGGGCAGCGTTCTGGCGTCTTTGTTGTTGTATTTTGCCCTTGGAGACCGGTTTCACACGGAGCGCAATGCCAGACTTGACGAACAACACGCCCGGATCGAAGCCATGCAGGCCCGGGAATTGGCCGAGAGCAGGGTGATCGAAGCAGCTCGCCATCATGCCCTGACCGGGCTGCCCAATCGGGTGGCGCTTGAGGAGTGCCTGCATCTGCAGATTAAAGCAGAGAGTGGCTCAGGCAGATCCCTGGCACTGGTCTTGTTGCACCTGCGGGGGTTTGATGACATCAACAAGACTCTGGGCCATGAAAACACCGATGCCATTCTGACTCAAATTGCCCGCCGCATGGATACACTGGTAAAGGGGCAGGCGGGCCATGTTCTTATCGAAAATCGGGCATCCCGGCCCTTTGCCGTGGCTCATGTTGAGGGTGTGACTTTCGCCTGTGTATTCCGGCCACCCCGTCAGGAGGATATGGCGGCCCTGATGAATGCCCTGGCTGAGGGGGTGCGGCAACCCGTTGAGTTCCGTGGGCTGAATGTGGATCTGGGTCTGGTAGGGGGTTGTTCGTTTTATCCCGGTGACAGCCCCGACGTGCCGACGCTGTTGCGCCACGCCTTTATCGCGTTTGATCGGGCCGATGCGGAGGCGGACCATATGGCGGTCTTTACGCCAGATCTGAACCCTTATAGCGAACGCCGCCTGACCCTGATGACAAACCTGCGGAAGGCCCTGGACAACGACGACCTGACGCTGAGTTTCCAGCCCCAGTTGCGAGTCAATACGGGTGAAGTATTCGGATTCGAAGCTCTGCTGCGCTGGCAACACCCCGAGCATGGTTTCGTGCCCCCGGACGAATTTATCCCCATGGCGGAACAGACCGGTCTGATCCGACCGGTGACGGCCTGGGTTCTGGCGAAGGCCCTGGCGTTCTGCAGCGAACTAGAAAAAGCAGGCTTTTTAATCGGGGTATCTGTGAATATCTCGGCGGTCAATCTGCGCGAAACCAGTTTTGCCGACATGGTGCGCCATGCGCTCGCACGGCATCAGGTGGATGCTCACCGGTTGGTTCTGGAGGTGACAGAGACCGCCACTATGGTTGATCCCAAAGCCGCCCTGAAGTGCCTGCGCTCCCTCAATGATGCGGGTGTCCGTTTGTCGATCGACGATTTTGGCACCGGCTATTCGTCGCTGTCTTACATTCGTAAGTTGCCGGTGCATGAAATCAAGATTGATCGCTCTTTTGTGATGGAAATGGACAGCAATCAGGGCGATGCCACCATTGTTCGCGCCACCATCAATATGTGCCATGACCTGGGTTATGAGGTGGTCGCTGAAGGAGTTGAAAACCAGGGTACCTGTGACTTGTTATTGTCGATGGGGTGCGACATTGCCCAGGGTTACCATTTGTCCCGCCCGATTCCCCAGGCTGACGTGATTGACTGGCTAAGGGCCTACTGTCAGGAAATTCACGAACAGCCTTTTCCGCGTCGCGCTGAGCGCCGTTAAGGAAACCCCTCTGGCAATCAAAGTGAAGATGACCCGGCATAACACAACAGGCTATTCATTATGGGAGTAATGGTCCAGGCACTGGTGCCGGTATTCGTTCTGATTCTGATCGGTTATCTGTTCAGGCGCTTTCAGTTCCCGGGGGACGGCTTCTGGCTTCAGGCCGAGCGGTTTTCCTATTATGTGCTGTTTCCCGCCATGCTGATCTTTAAGCTGGGGCAGGCGAGGGTGCCGGTTTCGGCTTATAGCGACGTGATTCTGCTGGTGCTTGCCATGCTCACGGCCATGACGCTGGCTTTGGTTGCTGCGCAGTGGTTTTTTCGATGGCCTGGTCCGGTGTTTTCATCGGTCTACCAGGGAGGTATTCGCTTTAATTCGTTCGTCGCCATTGCGACCGCCGGTATGCTGCTCGGGGACGATGGTCTTTCCACCATGGCTATCGTGATTGCGGTAAAAATTCCTCTGATCAACCTGCTTTGCATTCTGATGTTTTCCGTGGTGGTCGGGCAGGGGGGCGCCGTGGGCTGGCGGCCGGTGGCGCGGGCCATCATCACCAATCCATTGATCATTGGATCAATTATTGGTGCCTTGTGGGGGTATTTCAGAATTGGTTTCCACCCGTTGCTGGCAGGCGTACTTGAGCCGCTGAGTGATCTTGCTTTGCCGCTCGGGCTGATGACGGTGGGTGCCGGCCTGCAGCTGAAAGCGCTGCGGGGCACGTCGCTGCCGTTCCTGGTGTCTTCGGGGCTGAAGCTGATCGGGTTCCCGTTGATGACGGCGGCCCTGGCTTTGGCGCTGGGCCTGAGCGGAACACTCGTTCAGGCCAGCATCCTTCTGGCGACGCTGCCTACCGCAACGTCTTCCTACATTCTGGCGCGCCAGCTGGGTGGCGATGCGCCGCTGATGGCTGCAATCGTCAGCGGCCAGACTCTGCTGGCGGTCATCACCATTCCGCTGATTCTTGGCGTGCTCTGGTAGCGAAACGTGTTCGGGTAGCCGGGTGGGATGCTACAGGCAATCCAGCACCGCCTCTGCGATCGATCTCTGGAAGGCAAGGTAGCCATCGGAATCAGCCGTAATGTCGGACGCCAGAGGGTCCCAGTCGCTGAAGGTGACCGCGATGTCTCCAATAATGGGTTCCCAGCTGTCCCGATTGAAGGGGCGCTCGGTCATCAGGCAGGGCCGGGTGGCCTTGCGGAGTTTGTCTTGCACTTCCGCGATATGCCGGGCACCGGGAGACAGCGCCGGGTTCAGCGTAAGCACCCCGGCCAGCGGCAGGTCGTAGTGCGCCGCAAAATGGGTGAAAGCATTGTGGTAGGTAAACAGAGACAGCGCCCTGGCTGGCTCCAGTTGCTGATTAATCGCCTTCTCGGTATCTGCCAGGGACTGTTCAAACGTCGCCAGCCTGGCGTCCAGAGTGGCTGTGTCAGCGCCGGGCAGGGCCGTCAATACAGTGTGAATCTCGCGGGCCATGTCCAGTGAGGTCGCAGGATCCAGCCAGATATGTGGGTCGCCTCCGTCTGCGCCAGCATCATCGCCATTATGATCATGGTGGTTGTGCTCGTGGTAGTGTCCCTCTTCGCTATGTTCCTCATTATCTTCGCCGGGCATTAAGGCATGAGAGCGGGACCGGAATTCTTCGCCGTTCAGCAGCCGGGTCAGAAAGGTTTCCATCGCCGGGCCAACCCAGAACACCGCGTCGGCGTCACCTAAAGCCCGGCGTTGGGAGGGTTTCATCGAATAATTGTGAGGATTGGCGCCGGGGCCGACCAGAGTGGTCACAGTGGTATCGTCAGTCGCAACCGCCCGCACCAGTAACTCCAGAGGCTTGAGGGAAACCACGACCTTGGGGGCGGCCATTACAGTGGCAGGCAGTAAAGTCAGCGCCAGTGCCATGGCTTTGAAAATAGACTGGGGGAAAACCCGATGACTCATGGTGTGAGTTCCTTTTAAAGTGATACGTTATAATATAACACTATTCGGATCGGTAAAAGCGAGCTGATTCCCCTCATGCGAATTCGCTCTGTGGTCGTTATAATGCAACGCTCTCAACGCATGGCCTGTTTCAGGCGGAAACTATCAGGATGCTTTCATGACTGTACGTACCCGAATCGCACCGTCACCCACCGGTGACCCTCACGTTGGCACGGCTTTCGTGGCCCTGTTCAACCTGTGCTTTGCCCGACAGCACGGTGGCCAGTTTATTCTGCGAATCGAAGATACCGATCAGGCTCGCAGCACCGACGAGTCGGAAAAAGACATTCTGGGCGCACTGCGCTGGCTCGGCCTGGAATGGGACGAAGGTCCCGATGTCGGTGGCCCGCACGGCCCCTATCGCCAGTCAGAGCGTAAGGATTCCTACCGCCAGTATGCGGAAGATCTGGTGACGAATGGTCACGCTTTCTATTGCTTCCGCACGCCCGACGAGCTGGACGCCATTCGCGAGGAACGCAAGGCGCAAGGGCTCAATCCGGGCGTCAAAGGTGACCTGGAGCTGCCGCCGGAAGAGGTCAACCGCCGCCTTGAAGCGGGCGAACCCCACGTCATTCGCATGAAAGTACCCGAGCATGGCGTCTGCGAAATTGACGATATGCTACGCGGCACCATCGACATTGACTGGGCGCAAGTGGATTGTCAGATCCTGCTGAAATCCGATGGCATGCCCACCTACCACCTGGCCAACGTGGTCGACGATCACGAAATGAAGATTACCCACGTTCTGCGTGGTGAAGAGTGGATCAACTCAGCGCCCAAACACCAGCTGCTGTACAAATATTTTGGCTGGGAGATGCCGGTGCTCTGCCACCTGCCGCTTCTGCGCAATCCGGACAAGAGCAAACTGTCCAAGCGCAAGAACCCGACCAGCATCAATTTCTACCAGCGCATGGGCTTTCTGCCGGAAGCGGTGACCAACTATCTGGGCCGTATGGGCTGGTCCATGCCGGATGAGCGGGAGAAATTCACGCTGGATGACATGATTGCGAATTTCGATATCCAGCGGGTGTCGCTCGGTGGTCCGGTGTTCGATGTCGAGAAACTGCGCTGGCTGAACGGCCAGTGGATTCGGGACGAACTGAGCGAAGAGCAGTTCATCGAGCGCATGCGTCACTGGTGGTTCAACGAGCAGGCCCTGAAAGAGCTGGTGCCCCACATCAAAGGCCGTACCGAGGTGTTCAGCGATGTGGCTCCCATAGCGGCTTTCATGTTCTCTGGCATGCTGGATCTGAAGCCGGAGGATTTCGCCCACAACAAGCTGGATGAAGGACAGGTCAGGCGCGTATTGCAGTTCACTTTGTGGAAGCTGGAAGCCCAGCGGCACTGGCGCAAGGAGAACATCTTTGCAGACATCAAATCCCTGGCCAAAGCCATGGAGCTTAAAATGGGCGACTTCATGTTCGCCATTTTTGTTGCCATTGCCGGAACACCCAATTCCTGGTCGGTGATGGATTCCATGGCCATAATCGGGCCGGACATGACCCGATCGCGCCTGCGCCATGCACTCGAGGTAATGGGCGGGTTCTCAAAAAAGGAAACGAAGCGGGTGGAAAAAGAGTTCGCGGCACTGCTCACCGAATAGTCACTTTGATGAATAAATATTCGGCTGTTACAGGCAACGGCCCTAATCCAAAAAAAACGCGGTAAAAAGGTTGACCTCCAGCGAGTCGATCCTTAGTATACGCATCCGTTGTGGGGCCATAGCTCAGCTGGGAGAGCGCAACACTGGCAGTGTTGAGGTCGACGGTTCGATCCCGTCTGGCTCCACCAAGTTTTAGTCCCCTTCGTCTAGTGGCCTAGGACTCCGCCCTTTCACGGCGGCAACAGGGGTTCGAACCCCCTAGGGGACGCCACTATTTAGCCCTTGTGGCTAAGGCTCGTCGGTTTAGTCCACCGTCAGCCATCAAAAAAACCGCCTTCGGGCGGTTTTTTTGTTCGGGGTCTGTTCTTAGGGGTCTGTCCCCGCACGGGGACTGACCCCAGCCAAAGCTAAAGGTCTATCCCGCGTGCACTGACCCCAGCCAAAGTCAGACTTCTCAGAGAAATGGGGTCAGTCCACGTAGGGACAGACCCCGGAGTTTGGCTTTGGCTTTTGGTTGGAGTCTATCCCAGGGGTCTGTCCCCGCATGGGGACCGACCCCAGCCAAAGTCAGACTTCTCAGAAGGAAATGGGGTCAGTCCCCGTTCGGGGACAGAGCCCTAACAGCAACCGCACCCTTTCCCACGCCCTCGTAGGCTTTCACCAGAATCTCATCATCCGGAAAGTCCGCTTTCAGCTGGTCGGCAATGTGTGCAGCTATCAGTTCAACGGTAGTGTCTGAATTGAGCATATAAACCCGCTTTTCGGGCAGGGTCAGAGAAAACTCGCCCTGATTGGCCTCGTACTCAAAGCTGATGTAAGCGGTGCCGTTTCGGGCAACCCAGCGCCCGGTGACGTCCTCTTCAGACCCTACGTAAATGTCTTCCCACAGCTTCGCCCAACGACGCTCCAGATCCCGGTCACGTTGGCCGTCGCGGTCAACGCGGATGGGAGAGCGGTGACCATGGGCAATGCGCTGGCAGTTGCCAAGATGTTTCTTGAGGCCGTGAACGTAGTGATAGTAAGCGCCTTCAATCACTTCTTCCCGCAGGGAAATTTTGATATCGGTGACGTTCGCAGGCAGCACGGCGCGCAATTCCTGCTGCAGCAGGCTGGCCACGGCAGAGGGAACTACCCGGTCGGAAGAGAGCCATACCACGGCTTCGTCGGGTGAGCGGTGGGTGATGGTGGTGCCGTCGGTCAGAGCCCAGGTGAAGGCTTGCGGGTCATCTTCGCTCCAGGTCAGGCCTGAATAACCTCGGGGAATGACCAGCCGGTGATCAACTCGCTCATCAATCACCCGCTTGATCGTGCGCTTCACATTGCTGAAATCGAACACCATGCCCTGTTCGTCCAGCTCGCCGCCCAACACCACGTCGGCAATCCAGCTTTCACCCACAAGACCACGGGACGGGTCCAGATAAGCAAAATCGATCACCGTAAGATTGTCTACGAAAAGGTGGTTCATCGAGCGGGTCCACTAGGGTGGGTTGAATGATGGGCGGATTCTAGCAAAAATCAGGGGTAGCTAGCAGCCTTGCGTACCCGGCGCGTACCCGGCGCGAACCCAGACGCGAACCCAGCCCCCTCTAAAAAAGGCGTCAGAATGCACCAGAAAGATTCCCGTGACCATGAGGCCTTCCCCGTACTGGTGCTGGCAGCGGGCGCCTCCCGGCGGATGGGGCGCCACAAAGCCTTGTTGACGTTGGGTAGTGGCACTTTGCTTGACCGGGCCATCGCTCAGGGCAGACAGGTCAGTTCTAACGTGACGGTTGTAACGGGTGGGGGCTACCCACTGATCCGTTACCGCTGCCGCGCTCAACCCACTGCCTGGCACCAGGCGCCGGCGTGGGAAACCGGCATGGCGGCGTCTCTGCAATCCGGTATCAGTACCCTGGGCCCGCGAGCCAAAGGCGTGTTTATCGTTCTGCTCGATCAGCCCCTGATCGAACTGGAAGACATGGCTCACCTTGCCGCCGTGGCCCGGAATCAACCGCTGTTGCCAGTTGCCGCAGAGTTTCACGGCAAGCCCGGCGCTCCGGCCTATATTCCCCGCCATCTATGGCCGGAAATAATGATGCTGGAAGGTGACCGTGGTGCCGCACCGGTACTGGCGCGACACAGGGCGTTGACGCTTCCAATCAACGGAGCCTACGCCGATGTCGATACCCCAGAGGACTGGCGGCGGCTTTTTGGCGCTAGGTGACGACGTAACCCATGATCCCTTTACCGATGAGCAGGCACCCGGACACCAGTAGCAGCACGCGGCAGATCTTGATAAACGTCGCCCCGTCAAAATGCTTCTGGATAATATAACCGAGTTGGACTCCGATCCAGGCGGCGGGCAGAAGCCAAAGCGATACAAAGAACAGGTGTTTTTCCCAGAAGCCGTTCATCTGATAGGGAATGACCTTGGTCAGGTTCATCAGGCCAAACAGCATCGCGGCAGTTCCCAGCCATTTCAGTTTTTCCAGTTCCCGGCCGAGGAAGTAGACGCTGATAGGTGGGCCACCGGCATGAATCAGTGTGCTGGTGATGCCGGATACCGAGCCCCAGAACCAGCTCGCTTGCTGGAATCGCTTCAGCCAACCCGACAGGTTCTGCCAACTGGCGAACAGCACCGAGACCAGTCCGGTAATCAGTGCCAGAGCATTGGCCGATAGTTTACCCAGTAAAATCCCGCCAATGATGATGCCGGCCAACACCGACGGGGCAAGCCGCCTGAGTTCGACCCAGGACACCTGCTTTCGATACAGGTGAATGGCGCGCACGTCCATAAACAGCAGAACCGGCAGCATGATCACGGTGGCCGCGGGGAGCGGGATCACCAGTGCCAGCAGTGGGATCGCCAGAACACCGGCGCCACCGGCAAAACCGGATTTGGAAATACCGGTC
>Ga0306907_1000078_pt1 | contig 64866 bp, 74 predicted proteins | sample AntRauTorcE11898_FD_190415 | JGI IMG/M metagenome (GOLD analysis project Ga0306907, IMG submission 190415) | Saline lake microbial communities from Rauer Islands, Antarctica - Metagenome Torckler E11 #898 (v2) (version 2) | ecosystem: Environmental > Aquatic > Non-marine Saline and Alkaline >... | reverse complement strand
GAGAAGCGAGCATTGGACGCTGAGACAGCGTATCCCCCCACAAGGACGTACTCGTGCCCCGCTTGCGTGAGCTCCTCGAACAGTTCGATGAGCGCGTCACTTCGGTTATGGAAGCTATGTCTGTGCCCGTTCTGTCTCCCGATACGCGACGTCGAGCTCGAGGTCCTCGTACATCCGGTCGAGCATCGCGAGCGCCGACTGGAACTGGGCGTAGTTCTCACGCATATACTCGATCGTCTCGTCTCTCGGGATCACCGGGTAGCCTTCAACGTGCTCGATGTCGAGTGAGGGGCGTGGCTCGAGAACGATCTGCAGGCGACCATCGATCTCGTCGCTGGGCTGGCGCTCGAAGGCGGTTGGTAGCCCGAAGGGTGCGAAGAACGTCTCCCAGGCGTCGATGTCCTGCTCGCGAACAGCGATGAATATCGGGTAATCGTCGGGATCGCGGCTGACTTGGTAGCCGCCTTGGGTCCACACGTAGACGGCGTCGACCCGCGTAAACGCGAATGGCCACTCACCGAACTGTGGGATGACGTAGGCCTCCTCGATGGAGGGTGGACTGACGCCGGCGCTGGCAGCGACGAGCTCGCGGGCAGCGTCGCGGACGTGCTCGTCGACGACTGAGAGCCCTTCGTCATAGGTGACGTAGCCTGCGTCTTCGAGTCGGTTGACGGCCTGTCTCACCGTCTCGTACGGTGTGTGGAGATGCTGCGCGACACAACGGATGGAGTCACCACTCTCGATGGCGAGGAGGACCTGGGCCGCCGTGTGGTCGAGCATTTCGTGCTTCTGGTAGTTACCAATAAACCGGTAACAGTTAAAATCCTTACTTGATCCACTATTTTTCAAGCCTGCTCTTCACTCTGTGACATCCCTGTCGCGTATTGCTCAACTAAATCGACTACATCGTAGACGTGAATTCCCGTTTTGAACCACAGCACTCGATCGGCGGCGCTCCCGAACTCCTCGCTCGCACAATCCAGTTGCTCCGAGACAGCCAGCACGAAATTGTCGGCCTCCACCTTTCGAATCTTCTCCAGTTTCGCGTCCAGATATTCGGGCGTCCAGAAGCCGACAATCTCGAGGATCGCACGCCTGCCATCGGGATGTTCGATCGCGAAGTCGGGAATCATCACCTCAGCACCTAGGTCGAAGACATCGTCTTCCCGCACCAACTTCCAGTCCGTATTCGCTCGCTCCCATTTATCGGCGAGCGTCCGCTCGACGTCGCTATCGAACTGGTCGCCCGCGCTGTAGTGTGAATCGAGATCCTCCGTGGGGTCGAGCGCGAACTGTCGGGTCTCGCCGGTCGTCTCGTCGACGAGGATCTCACCAACCATCTCCCAGCGGTCACAGAGGGGCAATGCCGGCAGGAAGTTCGCCATGCGAATCCCGTACTTCTGCGACTTTGAGAATAGCGATGCCGGGCCGTCCAGTACGGCCTCGTAGCCGGCGGCTTGGTCCGTGTTCGCGACGCGTTCACCGTCGCTGTCGATCGGATAGATGCGATGCATCAACCCGAACAGCTTCACGTAACTGAACACCGTCCCGAAGTGGTCCCACACCCGAATCCGCATTTCTGTGGCGTCGTAGAGCACCGCCTGGGCGAGCGCGAGGTTGTACCGGGTCACCAACCAGTCCACGGTGAGACCCGTGTGTTCATACTCCGCGTCGCTGCTGCCGGTCAGGTTGGTCGTCGACGTCGACGTATCGTCATCACTGGCGTACTGGTCGGCCGTCCGCGTTCCGATTCGGACGAGTCGTTTGTTGTCTTCGAGATCGGCGTACATCCCGCGATAGCACTCTTCCAACGACACCCCGAGGTCGTCGGCGACCGCGCTGTACACCTCCAGCTTCTGTGTGTCCTCGCCCAGCGTCGGCTGGCGGACGATCGGATAGCGCTCGTTGGCTTTCTCGAAGAGTCGCCGGCGGATCTCACGCGGTTCGACGGAGGCGACGACCTCGAACTCACACTCGTCTTTCAGGAGTTTCGCCAGCCCTTGGACGATCTTGTAGTCGGTATCCGCGATGGTCAGCTCGTCAATCGCGTCCTCGAGGTCGCCTTTCGGCTCACCGAGATGGGCCTCGAACAGCTGGATGAGTTCTCGAGCAGTCTGTTGGTAGCGCTCCTCGTCGGGATCGATGAACAGCGGGGTAATCGTTTCGTCGGTCGTGCGCGACCGCGCGAGGTCAGCCGTCAGCACTGGCACCCACCCCCTCCCGGCGGCGTTGGGAGACGTACGTCTCCATCGTATCCTCGGTGATGATCTCGTAGAGCCGCGCGGGCTGGCGGTCGTCCGTGGGTCGCAGGATGCGGCCAAGCCGTTGCGCGTACTGGCGTTTCGAGGCGCTCCCCGAGAGGATGATCCCGACGTTTGCCGCCGGGACGTCGATGCCCTCGTCGAGCACCTGTGACGTGACGAGCATCGAGTACTCCCCGCTCCGGAAGCGGTCGAGGATTTCGGTGCGTTCGTCGGTCTTGGTCTGGTGAGTGATACAGGGGACGATGAACTCCCGGGAGATGTCGTAGGCGAAGTCGTTGTTGGCGGTGAAAATAATTGTTCGATCATCGTGATGACGTTTCAATAGGTTGTCGAGCGTGTCGAGTTTCTTTTCGGCGGTTCGGGCGATTCGCTCGGCACGTTGCTTGGCGATGAGCGCCCGCCGCCCTTGCGGGTCGTAGGACGTGCGTTTGAGGAACTCTGCGTAGCCGTCCTCTTTCCAGAGGTCAAACTCGTGGCTGTCGACGTAGTCGCGATAGATCTGGTACTCCTCGTCGTACTCCTCACGTTCGTCAGCCGTGAGGTCGACCGACATGTGGATCGTTTCGTACTCGCTGAGGTATTCGCCGGCGAGTTCGTCGACGTCCTTCCGGTAGACGACCGGGCCGAGGAGGTCCTCAAGAAGTTCGTGCTTACCATCGGGCCGCTCGTAGGTGGCGGTCAGCCCGAGGCGATACGGGGCGATAATCATCTCGGGGATCTGCCGGTAGGTCGGGGCTGGCAGGTGGTGTTCCTCGTCGACGACGAGCAAGCCGAACTGATCGCCGTACTCGTTGACGTAGCGGTAGGCGCTGTCGTAGGTGGTGACGGTGATCGCGGTGACGTCGTGGCTGCCGCCGCCGAGGACGCCGACCGGTTCCGTGAGTTGGTCGCCGAAGGCGTTGGTGAGCGTGGCGTGCCACTGGTTCATGAGGTCAATCGTCGGCGTCACGACGAGAGTACTGACGCCAGCGTCGGCGATGGCCTGCAGCCCGAGGAACGTCTTCCCGCTGCCCGTGGGGAGTACGACACTCCCTCGCCGATCGTGGTCGATCCAGGCGTCGAGCGCCGCTTGCTGGTAGTCACGCGGTTCGATGTGGAGCGCTTGCGTGAGATCGAGATCGGGGTAGGCCCGCGCGGTGTCTTCGAGAGTGTGAGCGAAGCCTTCTTGCAACGTTGCCTGCTCGTTTCCGTCCGTCCACTTACCGGCCCACTCGAGCAGGGCTCGATATCGATATGCTCGCGTTCGGTACTCGTCGACGCGGTCGTCCCACTCCCCATAGGGAACATCGTCAGGAGCATTACGGAGCAGGAGCGTCCCGTCGTCGAATTCGACTTGCATTCGATGTTGGTACAGAGACCCCCGACCGGATTCAATATGTGGGTTCCTCGGGTTCCATGGAGGCGTACGTCTGTCCTTCTGCGGATGCGAGTGGTTCTATTGTTTCGGAGTTACGGTTGTCAGCGATCGAGCCAGTACTGCCAGTCTGCGATCGCTTGGTCCGTCTTACTACTGGCTTCGATCGGCTCCAGTTGCTCCAGTGGCACGCCAAGTGTTCTGTCCATCCACTCTATCGTCACGAACATTTGGCTGAGAGTCGGATCTGTCGGAGACATCCCCACTACGCGTACTGTTTCGCCTTCCTCCAGCGGTGACTCCTCTTGCTCGGTGACACAGCGTGCTTCGAACGGGAAGTCCATCGTGTCGTCCAGATACTCGCACCATCCCCACGCTTGCTCTTCAGGGCTGTAGGTATCGACGATGATCCGCATCTCGATGCGCTCTTCTCGCTCCTCGTCCTTCTCGGCCCGCGTCATGCTGACCAATACTCATCCCGACTTCAAGATGCTCGGGGTGGCCGAAACCACTCCTTGACCGAAGCAGGACGCGCTGAATCCTGGCCGTGGAAGGGCTCCGAGTCGCTGGACGAAGTTAACCAACGAATGCCCGATAGATCTGTATACTGTTGGTTAAGATGGAGGATGGGATTGTCTGATGACGAATGTCGACGGCTCACGGTGTGCATCAGTTGACAGAGGCCACCTATTCCTCTTGCATCTCGGACGTGTCCATGTTAGCCAATCGGCGTTCGAGTTCGTCGATCCGCTCAGAGACAGTTGATGGTTGTTCGAGAGAACCTTCGGCGTTTAGGGCCTGTTCGTACAATTTCACGGCGCGTTCCAGATCCTCGGCTGTTGGCTCGTCAGCTCCCTCCCGCCAGTAGCTATCTGCGAGTTTCTTGTACGCCCAGGAATCTTCGGGATAGTCTCGAATGAGCGTCTCGAACTCGTTTCTGCTTTCGTCCAGTCGTCCTAGCTCTGTCAGCAAGTCAGCGATGAAGTGGCGGAAATCAAGGAGTAGCTCGTCAGGTGCATCCGGAAACTGGGTACAGACCCCCCGACAGAATTCGAGGCGTCGCTCGTGATAGGTTGGATCGTCCGCTGCCAGGGCGGCAAGGTCGTTGTCGACCGACCGCAGGAATGGTTCGAGTGAGAGCACATTCGGGAGGTGATCATCAGCCGCCTCGATTGTCGTGATGTCTTCCGGCGTGACGGCGATAATGGTCTCCCAGGCAGTCAGCCATTGCTGGCAAGCCTCGGCGTCGTTGCCCTGCTCACGGAGTTCTCGGCCTTCCTGTACCAGGTCGTAGATCCGTTCCCGATAGGGGAGATCGGATGCCCACCGGCTCCAGAACACTTCAGCCGCCATCCAGATGAAATCCTGATCGTACCCCGACGCGTCGACATCGTGATCGTCTTCCCACTGGTCAGCAAGTGCCATCGCGGAGTCAACCTCGGCCGCACGGTCACGGAACGACGCTTCGGTCGTGTCGATACCGTGCTCGGCAAGCTTGTCCCGAATTTCCTCCGTCGACAGGGCCTGCACGTCATGTAACTCCCACCGCTCATCCGACTGGCGGTCGGTCGCCGGGGTCATGCCTACCGTTTCCTCTGTGTCTTGCTGCGCACGAGTGGCATCGTCGCTTTCTTCGAGGTCGTGATCGTCGATGTACTGCTCAACCCGCTTGGTGTCGATCCGACCGAGTTCGTCGGACTCGTGGTCTTCGTAGAGATGCTTGCGGATCTCGGATTCGTCCGCGAAGGATCGCTCACAGTACGGACAGTCGGGCATTGATTACGCGTTTGAGGAGTCGGGTGAAAAAGAGCGGGACAACTGACCGCTCGTGGCCATTACTAGGGTCGTTTCTCGTCGATGATCGCGGCTGTCTCGGTCGTAGCGATCGGCTCACGTTCCTTGAGAAAATTCTCAATCTCGTCTCCACTGTACACCTCCTTGACGATGCAGTAGTAGTGTGAGGGAGTCCCGAAATCATAGATCATGCTGAGTCTGTCTCCCTCCCAGAGCGTCGCACGTTCGGCAATGGCAGAAACCGTCACCACGCTTGCGGTCGTGTATGATGGATCGTTGACCTCGGTAAACTGGTGATCTGGGATAACGTTGAGTGTCGAATCTATATACTCGTCTTCGAGGCCGTACATACGAAGATGGCTCTGTTGAAATCCTCAGAGATGTACATGTTCGCCGTGTAATTCTATGGGATGAAGTCCCTCCCAAAGTCGCAGATTCTCCGGTTTACTGAGAAGGCGATCCATCTGGCACGCCGGGCGGTCTCTCGGTACTCCTCGAAATTCTCTAAACACCGCTATACACTTCCGCAGCACGTTGTTCTGCTCTGTCTCAAAGTTCGGAAGAACACGACCTACCGTGGTCTGCTTGACGAACTGATCGAGATGCCACGCATCCGTCGTGTTCTCGGGCTAGCCGAACTTCCTACTGCTTCAACGCTTTGTAAGTCGTTCAGCCGGCTTGATATGGCTGTATGGCGTGTCATATTGACTCTCTCAGCGACACTACTTCCGACAAGCGGCGTTGTTGGTGTTGATGCGTCAGGGTTCGACCGCAGTCACGCTTCGAAACACTACACGAAACGCGCTGAACTCACGATTCAGCAGCTCAAGGTGACGTTACTGGTCGATGCGAAGGTAAACGCGATACTCGATCTACACGTAACTACGACGCGGAAACACGATAGCCAGATCGCTCCGTCGTTGATCAAGCGCAATCCCGACGATATTGACGTTTTGCTCGGTGACAAAGGGTACGACGATCAGAAGATCAGGCGGCTCGCCCGGCAACACGAAGTTCGACCACTGATCAAGCATCGTGAGTTCACGTCACTCCATAAGGCATGGAACGTACGCTTAGACACTGATCTCTACGGTCAGCGGAGTCAATCCGAGACTGTCAACTCAACACTCAAGCGGAAGTACGGGGCGTTTGTCCGGTCACGGCGCTGGTGGAAGCAGTTCCGTGAACTCACCATCGCCTGTCTCATTCATAACGTAGATCGATCACTCTGAGCGGTCAATACAGGAAACTCACGAATCGCTCAGTGCAGGAGACGCAGAGATCGCTCAGAGTGTTCTGTTTCGACCCACAAGACATACTCTTTGTCAGCAAAGCCGAATACGTATGTCCCCGACGAAACGTCTAATTGGCACCACTTTACGCGAAAAAATTACTGTGATCCTCTTGGCAGCGTCAATGCTAATCTCCGTGGTCGCAGTTGGCTTTGTTTCCGACCCCGTCGCAGCCACGGCCGGTCATTCCCCAAGTTTTGGCGAAAGTGTTACTGATACAATCGCTGATACCAATGTACCAAATACAGCCAACGAGACCAACAAAAGTGAGGTCTACTTTGAGATCGCTAACCTCACGCCTCAGGCTCGGGACACTACCGTGGCTCTTGACGACACATTAGCATTCACCGTTACGATCGAAAATACTGGTGATGCCAAAGGCGTTCAGACCGTTGAGTTTCGCATCGGCGACAACGCGGTCGCCAGCCGAAAAGTGACGCTTGATGTAAACAACAGCACCACTATTGAATTTGATGAGATCAACGTGTCACACTTTGACACGGGTGAGTACGAGTACGGCTTCCTTACGAATGACGACAACCGGACTGTAACCATCACATTCCAGCCTGCTGGTGACGACCGCGTTGTTGTCGATAGAGACAATGATACCGATAGTGAGAACGACTCAAACGGAAGTGACGGTAACGATGAACGGGACGGGGCTACCAGTAATGACACGCCCGGCTTCGGTGCGTCTGTGGCTCTCGTTGCTCTCGTCGTAGCTACGCTGTTCATGACCCGTCCCAGCGAGTAGGATCTTTGAATTCCGGCTGAGTAGAGCGTACAAGGATGTTTTGAGCGATTCGCAGCTCTCACCAACTGGCTATTTCATCTGTGTATATGTCTGATGAATAGGATTTCAACAGAGCCGGACTACCTTATTCAGTACCGTGGATCGACCCCGAAAGCAGCAGCAAACAACGCGCTGATCCGGTCAAAAGGCTATACACAGCGGTGGATGTCGGAAACATCCTACTCGACGGTCAAGCGAACGCAGGACTCCGCCCTGCGTTCGCAGTTCTGATGCCGACAGTTCCGTGAGATCATCCTCTCATTCGCCCTCAACAACCTCAAAAAGCTCACCAAAACACTGTGATCCCGCTCCCGTACCGCATTTTCAATAGAGCATCCTGTGTAAGTATGTATAGAATCGTGCTACAGTCCAGCTTTTCGGACTGGATACCACAGTACGATGTAACCAATAACACAAGTAATCATAACTAGGAAGAGAACATCGACTTCTGAGAGTTCAAAGGCGCTTCGAGCAATACCTACAACTACGATTAGCACAACCAACAGGCTGAAATTAAGCAGTAGCGGCCCCTTATACCGGGTATGAAACTTCCAGCCCGACTGTTGGTACTCCTTTTTATAATCCTCTATCAGTTCCCAAATCATTAATTCAAAATAAAGAGCGGCTGTTTATAATTTCTTTGGCTCTTCTCCTCTATAGGTCCCAGATGGTTTCGTTACCAACATCCACACCAACCGGAGTATCTTCTATGTGAATGAGGGGAGGCTCTGTCGTGTAAGTAAGCATGTCGGTGTCCTCGTCCATCCAGATACCGCTTACCAGAGGTTGAATCGCCGCATCGGTCTGCCCGAGCGCAGATTTGTCAATATCACGGTAAGCTACCGTGATAACGGAGGTATCTTTGAGCTGGTTAATCCCGAATCCAATTACTGCTCCAGCAAGCGTACCTGCGAGTCCACCGCCGGGCGAAGCGGTGAACACCGAGCTGATAATACCCGCTACAATTGGGGTGATGAGCTGGACTGAGAGTTTACCAATATCTTCGTCGTAGTCAACAGAGACGCCCAGCTGACGGTGGGGGTGTTGATCAGTTATTTCTGCGTCACAGTCTGTTCCATCGGGACTATCGATGAAGTAGAACCCAACTCTCTTGACAGAGTCCTTCGTACCAGCCGCGATCTCTTCAAGAACGTCCTGTATGATGGATTTTTGTTGAGTAGAAATGCCCGAAGATTGCGTCTTCTCACGGATGGGCCCCCAGATATCGGTCTGTTCACCCCCACTCGATTTTTGTAGTCCCCCCTCCGTGCTGGCTTTTTGTTCGTCTTGGTTGTCGAAGACCGTCGATTCGACGTCATCAACCACATCGTCAGAAACATCGAGAAGTTCCATCTCAGACTGCTCAGAATTCAGTTCTTCTGAGCCGGTAGATCCCGTAGGTCGGACGAAGATAGCAGAATTGATCTCGTCCGTATCTTTGTTACGGGCTAATGCGATGGTGTATACTTTGCCATCCTCAACAACACGGTCATACCGCACCTCAACGTTACTCTGTGGTTCGGCCTGATCTTCTTTTCCGTCAGTCGCACTACTAATACCGGACACGCCTGCGATTCCGGCGGTAGTTCCAACGACGCGACCAAACTTTCGACGGGTTACTGGTTTAACCACAACCGAGTATAGTATAGAATAATAACATAAATCTTGTTAATTTACTCAGCACTAATAGGGTAGGATTATTTTTAATAGAGAAAGATCTTCTATAAATAATCTTGGTGGAGTTTTAAATTGAGTAATTTGATGTTAATTAGAGTGTGTTATTACATGTTAAAAGCTGCTGGCACCCTCCGGTTGGCTCCATCTTGAAGTGTTTGGCTCTGTTGAAATCCTGTTCTTCAGACGTGTTATCGGCTGAAACGCCCGGTCTGGATTGACCATATAATAGAGCAGTTCGTAGTTTCCGACTCCAAGATCCTTGGGACTTTCCAGAACATCGTCCATGACCTCTTTCTGTTCCTGATCGATATCATGCGTTGATTCACTGAACGACTCGTAAACTTCGCGTAGGTCTTCAGCTTCCATGAAATAGACGAGGTACACGCCGTCGTCCCCCTGTTCAAGAAATGCCGCCTCGGTTAACATTCCTTCCGACTGGAACGTTTCGATAACTTCGCTCTCCCGTTCCCGGACTTCGTCCATCCACTCCTTGAGCCGGTCGACCTTGTCAGGCTCAATCTTTTGTTTCGTTAGGACAGCTTCGGTCACGTAACATAGGTTGGATGCCATTCACATTTGTGTACGGCCTATATTGACCGGAACCGGAATGAGATGTGTCACTTTCTGAGGATTTCAACAGAGCCAGTATTCGTTGTTCACGATCGGCACGGCATCCGAGGCGGAACTGTCCAACCCGAAGCTTCTGATGTGGCGCTCCCGCGAGCGGTTCGAGGTAATCTGTCGGCTCTCGCCACTGATCGGTGACAACTTCCTCAAGCTTGGAGATGATCCGATCGCGAGCGTATTCGTCGAGTGCCTCGAACTGTCGCTTCGATCGGTCAGTGAGCTTCCAGTCCCAGTCCTCGCTCATTGCTCGCTGGCATCGTCACGTCCGTACTCCGCTTTGATCTCCTCGCTGGAGTGGGTTCGACCTTCCTGAATGTCGACCTCGCTCGCAGCAATCGCCTTGAGATCTGCACGGTTGAACTCCGGATGTTTCACCGCGTCACGGAGTACGTCGCGAACGAACTCGCTACGGCTGTTGTACCCCAAATCTTCCCATGTTGCGTCGACGTCGGAGAGAAACGTCTCCGTTATTCGGATGTTGACTGTCGTTTTCTCGGGCGACGAACTGGCTTCGGACATGCTACTGTGTTGAAATTGTGTAGCAATAACAGTTACGCCAAATCAGATGTGTCGAGGAACTTTTGCTACTGCTCCATCTTTTCACGCTGATTGCGGCGGTCGTAGTGTTCGTCAAGCAGGTCTCATCGACCAGCCGTTTCAGGCAAGTATATGTCTGAGAAAAAGTATTTCAACAGAGCCGAGCGTTTGTATTTATTTCAACGAAGGCCGATGCGCCTGTAACGTGTGTATATGTACCAAATACTTGCGGGTACCGTCAGCAACTGGGCCGTTGGGACGCCCATCGAAACCAGATGTAAGAGCGCAACGCCACCGTAAACAATCCGATTAGGAGACCAGTTACAGTCTCTCCGTCAAACTGCCCTGATGTCAAGCCACAGGCTCACCGAGAACAACGGAACCAACAGTACCACCGCGATTTTGAATCAGTCAACTCGCAGTCTTCAGCGACCGGCTGTTTCAGGTGAGAATCTATCTGAAGAATGGGATTTCAACAGAGCCTTATAATCATGAAGGTGGAAGGAGATCCGAGTCAATGACGTCTGAGCAGTCGACTGGAATCCCCTCCCACGCAGCATCGACGGCGTGATAGCCTGTCCACCCTTCGCTTTTGAGAAGTTCAACACACGTTTCACAAAACGCTGTTCGCGAGATGAGATCGTTATCGTAGAGAATGTAGAAGAGAAAAGTCGGTGGCACTACACGCGCCTCGAGGTCGCGGTTCTGAATCTCTCGACGGATCGAACGGCGGCCGTGAGCGTCCATCAACACCACGTAATCGACCGCCTTTGGATGCTGCACGAGATGCTGTTCCAGCGATTGTTCACCGGCATCAGCCCCATGCGGTCGAGGGACACTCACGACACGTGTCAACGGTGTCTCTGTATCCTCAAGCGCATCAAGAACACGCGTACTACCGTGGTGAAGGCGATACGAGCGACTTCCTTCTGGAGCGTGAGAGCGGTTCTGCTCGTAATGGCGCTTTAGCTCCTGCTGGCAGACGTTCGTGGTCGTGAGTCCGATGTTCTCAGTAATACAATCCCATAGTGAGCTGTTCCCGACAGCGATCAGGGCGTCAGTATCGACGAGAATCGGATATTGCGATTCCTCAGTCGCCATTCAAACAAGATATTGGCTGGTATCGTCCTCGGCTGCCGCGGCAAACTCTTCGATATCTTCCTGGAGGAGGTCGAACTCCTCGCCAAGCAGCAGGCGAGTAGCCTCCTCGGAGATCTCACCTGCCTTGTAGCGTTCATAGAGGGTGATTTTGTCCTCGTCAGTCATGCTCCGACGGAGCATATCTGCAAGCCCCGCTCGGGCGAGTTCGCTGATATTGATCCCGCCGAGATGGATCGCATCGAGCTCGCCAGCCGCCTCTTTCAGCGCGCCCGCGCGGAATTTGATGGTATCGTCGTACGAGCCCTGACTCATATCTCTATGTACGGGCTGCTGCCAGTATAAATGTTCCCCCAGTCGGGAACACGTGGGTACAAACGATTTGCTTGCGAGAGGATGTTTCTGGCCGCCTTGGTTGTTAGATAACTTATATTCTGAACAAAAATAATTATTTGTAGCCGATCCGGTATTGGATAGGCTACGGCTTATTTCTCGTAATGGAACCGATATCGAATCGGATACAAGAGCGGGTTTCTCTGTAACTGGCTGGAATTTGTCATATCTCCTCTTGTTTTGTTAGATATCCGTTGTGAGAAAAAGAAGTCGTGAACGTTTCGTGTCGTTCGTAACTTAACAGACCCCTGGAAGTTGAGACTACAGCGGGTTTAGCGGGTCTGTAATGCGTGATTTCGACTGAATCGGTGCGCAGATCCCGGTTGAGAGATGCCTCTGCGAGCTGTTGTGTATCGGTCATCGAACCATTACGGGAAATGACCGAGTATCACGAGAGCGCTGCCGCTCACGAGTCGGGGCACCCTCTGAGTCTCAGATAGTATTAGTTAAAATCAACACTATCGGTTACAAACTATGAGACGTGAAGAACATCAAATCGAGGTAGACGAGGGACAGTACGAGAGTCTGAAAGACACCAAAAAGCGGTACGCCTGACGTGGCGCGGGATGCTACTCCACGCGCAACGGGAGTTGGATTCCGACCCTGCTACCGAATAGTGGTCACTCAGTATCGTGTCGCATTCCCTCCCAGCCTGAAGGCCGGATTCCCTGCTTGAATTAAGATGGAACGAATACATCCCGAGTTCGCTCCACTGGATATCGAGTCGCGCGCGTTCACCGATCCCATCGGGGAGATCTATCATTAACAATCACCACTAACACTTATGTTTGGAGCTTCGGTAGTACGTGTTATTGATGTCAGAATTTGACTACGTAGTTATTGGTGCTGGATCGGCAGGCTGTGCGGCCGCCCACCGACTCTCCGAAGATCCGGGCACCGAGGTGCTGCTCCTTGAAGCCGGTGCACCAGATGAGGAACACGAAGAGGAGATCTACACGCCGGTGATGTTCCCACATCTATTCAAGTCCGACGCCGACTGGGAGTACTACACCGAGCCACAGGCTGAGCTGAACGACCGACGGCTCTACCAGCCACGCGGGAAAACACTGGGTGGGAGCAGTTCTACAAACGCCCAGATATACAACCGGGGGAATCGGTGGGACTTCGACAACTGGGCCGCACTGGGGAACGAAGGTTGGTCATCCGAGGAACTGCTCGAACTGTTCAAACAAAGCGAGGAGTTCAGAGGGACAGGCGATGACGAGTTCCACGGCACAGACGGTCCGCTAACCGTCAGTGACCTCGTCGATCCGCACCCGTCGTCAGAGATGTTCATCGAGGCCGCCGAGTCATGTGGGCTTGACCGGAACCAAGACATCAACGGCGAGACGCAACTCGGCGCGGGACTGTACCACGTCACCCAGCGAGATGGGAAGCGCTGTAGCAGTGCCGCTGCGTACATCAAACCGGTGCTCGATCGCGAGAACCTCACGGTCCAGACACGGGCGCATGTCACCGAGATCCGCTTCGACGGCGACCGCGCTGTGGGAGTCACCTACGAGCAGGACGGTGTCGAACACACGCCCGACGTCACCGGTGAAATAGTCCTCTCGGCCGGGGCGTTCAACTCCCCGCAACTGCTGATGCTCTCAGGTGTCGGCCCCGCCGACCACCTCGAAGAACACGGTATCGACGTCCGCGTTGACCTCCCCGGCGTCGGACAGAACCTCCAAGACCACCTGTTCAGCTTCGTCGTCTACGACCGGACCGACGAGGTGCCACCCGCACCGACCTCGAACATTGGCGAGGCTGGCGGATATATGTACGTCGACGAGGACGAACCGGCCCCAGACCTCCAGTTCCACTTCACGCCAATCTACTATATGGAGCACGGGCTCGCGAACCCCGAGGGACTGGGCTTCTCGATCGGCTCGACGCAGGTCCGCCCGGAGAGTGTGGGGACCGTCACACTCGACTCGACGAACCCCACTGCCGACCCCGTCATCGACCCGCAGTATCTCACTGCCGAGCCTGACCTCACAGTCCTCCGTGAGGGGATCAAGAAGGCTCGTGAGATCGCACAGGCTGACGCCTTCGACGACATCCGTGGCGACGAGGTCTGGCCGGGTGAAGACGTCCAGACCGATGCAGAGATTGAGGCACACGTTCGCGACACGGCTCACACCGTGTATCACCCGATCGGTACCTGCAAGATGGGGCCAGCCGAGGACGACTTAGCCGTCGTCGACCCACAACTGCGGGTCCGCGGGGTTGAAGGGCTGCGTGTTGCCGACGCATCGATCATGCCGAAGATCACGAGCGGGAACACCAACGCGCCTTCGATCGTCATCGGTGAGAAGGTCGCCGACCTCATCAAGCGTCAACCCCAAGCCGAAGTGTGAAAAGCGTCTCACCGTCTGCACGGGCGACGCCGACCAACCGATCTGGCACGTCATCCTCGGTGCTGGGGATCGGGACCACGATGCGGTCGCCGAGGGGAATCGGGGCTATCTCGTCGACGTCACCTTGGTCAGCGTCGATGCCACGAAGCCCTTCGACGAGATGGCCGGCTCGTGAACGGAACTCGGTGAGAAGCGCGTTGCGGGCTTGCTCGTCGACGGGGAGCTCGGCGCTATCGAGAGTGATCGTTATTCGACACGCTGTCGTCTCGTTGGTTTCTTTCATCTGGTTCGCCTCTGGGGGTGCGTTAGATTTCCCCGCACCCTTTTGAGGGCGAAAAACCATCCCCAGCTGTTACCCTCCGGCGTTAATGGGTGGTTTCACTCTCGAGAACGGCAACGATATCGGAGAGATCGAATAGGCGGAGGTCATCACGCTCGTCTGCAGCTTCCTCGACGGAGCGTTTGAACCCAGAGCGGCTGAACAAGGCGAACTCATACGTCGGCTCACCACCCCCGGTGGGTGTCCAATCGATTTGCTCCACGTCGTCTTCGAGGTCCGCGAGCACGTCATAGCCGAGGGGGGTGTTGGTGAATTTCGCTTCGCCAGCGATCAGCATTGACTCGTTAGTTGGTGCGACGACATCTACCTCCTGGCTCTTGTACCACCACTGGCTTGGCACCTGTGTGAGCTGGTAGTCTGCGTAGAGCGCCGGTACCGCCTGGTGACAGAGCGACTCGAACGTTTCGCTGACGAAGTCGGGCAATTCCGGTTCGATGAGATCCGCGTAGGCGTTCTCGCCGTAGAGTTCGTACTGCCCCCCGCGGCCGTAGAGATACCGGAAATAAAACCGGAATACGGGATCTCGAATCTTGTATCGAGTCCGCTTGCTGCGCGCCGGATCGGCGAGTGCCGGATGATGTTTCTCGATGATCTGGAGGGTTTCCAGCCGGTCGAAGTAGTACGACGTGTTGGTGCTCTCGATGCCGGCTCCCTGAGCGATCTCGTTTCGACTGCGGTTCCCGCTGGCCATCGATTCCAGAACCGAAAAATACGTGTTCACCTCGTTGAGCTCCATCTGGAGGACGGTTTCGGGCTCGTCGTGGAGTGGGCCATCCGGGTCGCACAGCAGCCGCGTGATGTTCTCTCCGAGGCTCTGTGATGGATCGAGCGGGCTGAGATATCGGGGTGTGCCGCCGAAGACGCCATAGACGAACACCCGTTCTTCGGGATCGTACGTCGGCACGAACTCTTGGATGGAGCGAAACGGCAGCTGGGTGAGTTCGAGGCGGCCATTCGGTGTCTGGGACACCCGTCCGTAGAGTGGCGCACCGCCATCAAGGACGTGGGTATGGATCATGCCGATTGCAGAGCCTGTGAGTACGAGCGTCGCCTGACTCTCGTCGATAGCTGTATCCCACAGATGTTGAATGACCGAGGGAAGCCCCTCGTTCGATTCGATGAGGTACGGAAATTCGTCGATGACGATGACGGCGTCTCTATCGGTGAGGTACGTTAAGAGCGGTTCCCACTCCTCTTTGACGGCCGTGATGTCTGGATAGGTCGACGCTGCTGCCTCGACGAATCGCCTGAGTTGTGTCGTCGCTGTTCCTTGGACTGCCTGATAGTACACGGCATCGTCGCGGTCGGCAATCGATTGGCGGACGAGTTCGCTCTTGCCGATCTGGCGGCGCCCATAGATAATTGCGAGTTCTGCAGTGCCACTCTCATAGAGGGTCTGCAACCGATCGAGTTCCTCGATACGATTGACGAACTGGTCCATACCTCCAGGTCGTGGCGGGAGATAGATATGTGCTCCGAAGTTAGGAATCAGACTATAATAGTCTGAACTATAATATTTCAATCCCTAATACGGTGGGTCAATCATTCGATCCTTCATCTACGAAAAGCGCCGTGGCGATCTCCAACAAACTGGGACTCGATGGGCACACGAGAACGTTCAGCGAGTCGGTCGCAAGCAAACCGGACGTTCGAACAAATGCTTCACACGATCTCGAACGAACTGGTGGAGGAAGCTCTCGAAAACGACTGTACGCATATCGTGTTCGAGCAACTCAACGGCATCCGCGAACGCCTACCGCACGCGAAGGCGGTTCACAAGTGGGCGTTCCATCGCCTGTACGAGTACGTCACGTACAAAGCCGAGTCGGAAGGGCTTGTGGTGAGACAGATTAATCCGGCGTACACGAGTCAACGTTGCTCGAAATGTGGCTTTACCCACGAGGACAATCGGCCACACAACAACGGTCAAGACGAGTTCGGTTGTCTGAAGTGCGGGTATGATGTTCACGCGGATTACAACGCGGCGAAGAATATCGGCCTGAAGTATCTCCGCGACCAGCAAAAGTCTGGACGTGGAGGTGCACCCGTAGGAGTGCACTTGAACAGCGGGGCATTGAACGTGAATGGCGAATATTCGCCTACCGTGATTAACGGTTAGAACGAGAGTCCACGCTGAATGCCACGTCCTTCAGGGCGTGGTAGCTTACGAGTTGTACCCCGTGGTTCGGGAACTGTGGGGTTCCCAGCACGAGCATCGGGCGACCTTTCTCCGAGAGCGGGTCGGCCGCCCAGACGATGTCGCCACGTTCCAGATCTTCGAACGCGGTCACTGTACTTCTTCCATCTCGTCGGTCTGGAGCTCCTCAAGGTGCTCCTCACCGTACTGTTCGTCTGGCTCTGTTGAAATCCTCTTCTTCAGACATATTCTCGCCTGAAACAGTCGGTCACTGAAGAGTGCGAATATTTCGACTACTCTTGGCTCTGCTCCCATGCATTCAATCCGCCATCAAGAGCAGCCGCATCCTTCCCTTGCTCTTGGAGTTGCCGAGCCGTTTCTGTCGAGGTGACTCCTGCATCACAAACCATGACGAGTTCCTCATCGTCCGGGAGATCGTCCAGTTCTGCCAACGCCTCCTCAACATTCCCCGACAGGATGGCTTCTCGAATGGGCCGATTCTCACTATTCTCGATGTGATCCTCTTCGTAGTCTTCTTCTGACCGAATATCGACTATACACACGTCCTTTTGGTTCTCCAACTTCGCTCGAAGGGCTTCGGGATCAATCGTAGCCATCTATATCATATATTTATACCGGGAACCAAGAAGGCGGTGATTCAGTGCAATAGGGAAATGATGACTGTGTCCCCTGTACTGAGCGATTGAGGGTGTAAAACCATCAACTGTAGAGGATTTCAACAAAGCCGTTCGTCTGTAGTCTCGTAGTATCGGTGGAGGCGATAGGCCGACTGGAGCCGTTCCTCGTCGTCTGTGATCGCCCAGTATGGACGCTTATGCCGAACGAGGCCGCGTTCCTTCAATCGCGAGAGGATCGCACTGACAGCGTCCGTATCCAGTCCGAGTCGCTCAGCGATCGTTGCTGCCTTCCACGCACGGTCGTCGTGGTCGTCGAGGAACAGCACGATCCGTTCGGTATCATTCCGGTTTTCGAATTCGTCGGCATCGGCGTTCTCGAACTCGTCGATATCGGCGTTCTCGAACTCGTCGATATCGATAGTGCCACTCGATATGGACTACTGTTGGAAATGTTGGGAAATAGCCATTTGGGATGTTTGTTACTTTGGATTGTGATTCACCATACCGAAAAATGCGGGATAGAGTTATTCCGTCGACACCGTGACGAGGTGCTCCTTGAAGTCGTGCGTCCAGTACGTCGCGAGCCGCCGAGTTCTACGAGACGGCTGGCCTTGACCAGCCTACGGCCCCGGACGCCTGGGGCTGAGTGCGCGTCGTCGCGGGGCGCGCTTCCGAACTGGGCCGCGACGCACATCCTCGTTCCGAAGGGTCAAACGGTATCCTGTTCGCCGTAGCCGAGCAGCCACCCATCGGGATCGCGAACGCATTCTTGATCGAGTTGCCACTGCCCGTCTTCCGTCAGCGGCCGGACACACAGAACCGAATCGTTCCCCGAAAACAGGGACAGTGGGAGTCGGTTGTCCGGCAGAAATCCCAGTCGGAGCAGTATCGCCGGCGGAACCACCCCTTCGGGTATCGACAGCAGGTCAGAGTCCCGGTGGTCCACGATGGCCCGGTTGAGCAGCGAGCTTACCGCGGTTTCCCAATCCTCGCCGCCGGTCAGCGGGACGATGTCCGCCACTTGTGTGACCGTAATGTCCTCGTGAGTCGTCCGTGTCCTGACGAGCGCACCCACCGTCTCTGGACCCGCGTCCGCAAGGTACGTCCGCCGGGTCCACTCCGGACTGGCGAAGCGCCACCGGTAGTACGCTTCGTCGCGAACTGCGTGGATGGCGTCCGGCTTCCGTCGGTGATAGAGAGAAGACAGCACTTCGGGGTGCACGTCCGGTCGTTCCCGGACCGCGCTCGCGTCCCCGTCTCGGAGCACGTCCGACAGGTCCCGGACAGCGGTCGCCAGCGATCTCACGACAGGCGGGAGATGCCACGGTACCCGCTGGTCACTCTCGACGTGCTTCGCCATCAGCGCCCCCGGCCGCTGAATCCGGTGGAAGTTCACCGACGGCGTGAGTTCGTGCCATCCCAGATTCAAGAACCCGGGCCGTGCGGCCGTGGTGGGTTGGTTAAACACGAACGTCGGCTCTCGTCGGGCGTACCACTGAATCGATGCCTCTGTCAGTGCCGTGAAAAGCCCCTGTCGTCGGTGGTCGGGGTGAACCATCGTATCGACGGTCAGCAACGCCAGCGTCTCCGTCCCGCCGATACTCATTGGGAGGACGAAGAACGGTCGCGTGGCGACGACGTCACCGTCGGTGGTCGCCACGAACACCGGGACGTGGTCGACGTAGGGGTTCTCTTGGAACCGCCACTGGAACCACTCCGGTGTGTGTCGGGTCCCCCATATCGTCTCGTAGAGTTCTAAGTAGCCTTCGACGTCCCGAGGTTGTAACTGTCGTAGCACATATTCGTTCTCGTCCCGAACAGCTGCCTCCGGTAACATGGGGTGGTCTATCTACGATTACATTCACTCAGGGAGGGATAGCTAGGCGCGTAATACTGTGAGTAGGCCGAACCAGAAGCCGACGGGGCAGTGAAGGCCGGATTCAGTAACACAGCCTTACTCGTTCTGGTGGACCGCGAACCGGTGGTTGAACAGTAGCCCTACTCGGACCCACCGCCGAATAATCGATTCAACATAGAGGATGGCCCTGACTCACTACCGTTCTCACTCGCAGTAGAGACGTGCTCGCCCTGGGACTCTTCTTCTCGGCCACGGGTAGCGAGTTCGTTAGTGAGTCGCTCGATCTCCGCTTCAAGAGCGTCGGTTTGCTCGGTTTTCTCCGCGAGTGTCGCCTCGAGTTCGTCGACGCGCTCGCTCAAGAGCCGGTTCTTCTCGGCGAGATACGCGCGACTTCGCTCCGAGTCAGCAGCGCCGACGTCTGGAGACGATCCGCTGGGGGTGTCGTCTGCGGTATCGTCGCCGGCGCCCGGATCGTAGAACTCCGAAGTGATCGCAATCGCTCGCTCGATGGTCTTCTCCCCGTACGTCGACCCATCAGCGTAGTGAACCTCGTCCCACTTCTCCCGAAGCAATCCTGATTGGCGGAACAGGTGCTCCATTTGCGTCTGATCGCCGCCGGTCCAGAACGCCAGCAAACAGCACAGCGCCATGTCGGCCTCGGACTGACTGTCGTAGCCGACCGTATTTCCGTTCCAGAGCCGCTCGAACTTCTCGCCGTTCGACGCGTTCCGCGCTTTCTCGATGAGATCCTCGTCGTCGGGGTCGACGTCAACGTCAGCTGCACCGGTCGTCGGTGACTCCTCGTCAGCGCCACCATGCTGTTCGGGATCGGATGCTGATTCAGTGTCGGTGTCCTGGACGTACTCACGGTGAATCGCTGTGAGCGCGTCCTGTCGACGTGCAACGCGCGTTGGTGTCCGCTTGACGTGGTCACCAGTGACGGTGAAAAAGCGTGCCGTGTCGTACAGTTCGACGCTCCCGCGACGGTTCCGCCCGTCGGGGAGTTTGCCGGTGACCAGGACGTGATAGCCAGTTCCAGAGGGTGACACCTCCGTGTACGAGTCGAGTCGCCCGATGATATCTAACGCCGCGTCGTCGACTTCGTCAACGAGGTCCTCCATGGAAACGGTGCAAGCGTCGGCAACATGTCTCACTCAACGAGATGCTCATCGAGGTCGTGTGTCCAGTACGTTGCGAGTCCGCCCGGGCTACACCGCTCGCACAGCTGCAACGAACCTTCGAGGTGGCCGAGTTCGACGCGGAACCGCGTGAGTGCCGCGAGCGCGTCGACGATGAGCCCACAGCCGTCGCAGGCGACGTGATCGCGCTCGTCGGGTCCGGTTCCGTCTGGAGCGCGCAGTCGACACAGATAGGGTGGGTGACCCGCTCGTCCTGCCCTCAGGTGTGCGCCTCGCCAGCCTCGGTGCCAGGCTGGGCGTCGCAGAAGGCACAGCCAACGAGCGTTTGCTGCATCACTCGGCCTCCTCGTCGGCATCGCAGGCGGCGGTCCAGCCACGGTGGAAGACGGCCAGCTGCGTCGACGAGTCGAACGCGGTGCCGCTCGGCTCGTGAACCAGAACGCGGTCCTCGGGAACGGGAGTGACGAAATCCGCGTCGACGAGCTCATTGACCAAGTTACGGGCCTCCGAATCGTCCATGTCCGTCGTCGAAACGGACGTGGCGTCGTGGACCTGGGCGAGGAGTTCGGCCTCGAACTGTTCGACGGACAGGATGAGGTTAAAATTGGAGCCAATCACCCTCGAGGAGCCCAGTCATTCACTCAGGGGTATCGTACGGTTCGACCAGCGTCAGGATTTGTTGTTCCAGTTCACCGCCAACAAACTGGATGTGGCCTGTTTCTGTCTCGTAGTCGATTATTTGGGCTTCCTCGAGTTTGGGGAGATGGGTATGGTGAAGTCCGATCCGAACACGCCGTCGGTGTTCGTCGGACTTCCGTTCTGGGTTTTCATTTCCAACTTGGTCTGCAACGTGATCTACGAGCGCATCGTATTCCAGTCGCTTCGTAGACGTGCTGTCCAATGCGTTGAGGATAGCTCGTCGATGTTCGTTCGCTACTGCCGACAGAATCGTGTCAGGGGAAATCGATCCTTCACGCCCAGAAGAATCGGTCTCCTCGTCAATTGACGATGTATCACGTCTCGCCCACTCTATATTCTCATCCATATATACATTGGTGGTGCCCCAATTCCCTGTCCTTATCCCATGGTGTATAATGGAACCAGTCAGGCCATTTGGTCGGGAGTGAGAAGCGCGTGTCTCGTGAACGCACCGATGGCACGACGCAGTCTCTCTGTCGTCGCTTGATCGGAAATCCCGAGTTCGTCAGCGAGCTCTGCGGTCGTACAGCCACGTGGAATGTCGTAGTATCCCATCCGAACGGCAAGCGTAAGGGCTTCTCGCTGTGGCTTACTCAAACCGTACCACGGACCGACTTTAGGGTCCACCGGGTTGTATATGCGGGTTAGATCCAGGGTGATGTGTGCGTCCGCACAACAGTCCTGACACTGACTCAATGACTCGCGCTCTGAGAATCGTATCTCGAAATTCCACTCTTTCGGTGATCCAGTCGCACTCAGTATTTGTCCGTCGTGTTCCAAGATACACCGAAAAAGGTGGTCCTGGCTCGCATCCCAGTCGAGTTTGATCAGTGTCCGGTCTTCGAACTCGTCCACCGCTGTGACGCTGTTCACGGTTGGATAGCGTTCGACGGTATCGAGGAATCCGTCTCTGATCGGTTCGTAGACCCAGAAGAGCGGTACGGTAGCGTTTCCACTCGGGACGAGCGTTTCGAGTTCGATGGCCGACGCCCCCTCCAGATTCAGGATTTTTCCGAGTTCGAAATCATCGGATGAGATCCGAACCTCCGTTATTACACTCATGCTCGTTTGTCATGGGAGATTGCTTTTGGTCGCACTAAAGGGGTAGACATGGTGTACCATGGATAGCTATCTTTTCCCGGTGGGAACTGTCCAGTATGGCAACAGAGAGGGGATTCACTCTTTTGGAGATCAACACGGAGGAGACGCCTCAGACCGTACAACTGCAACATTCCGCTCGCGGAGCCATGGTACACCATCCCTGTTGATTATTCGCGTTCCAGACGAAGGTTCCTGTATGGCGACTGTGATGAAGTTTATCAGTCCGGTAGACGAGTTCCCCTTGGGCAGTGTGTTCGAGGACTTGCCAGGAGTGGAGGTCAAGTTAGAGCGGCTGATTCCACACGAGACGCTGATTATCCCGTACTTTTGGGTGCGCGGTGTCGAAACAGAGGACATCGAAACCTCGTTCGAACCACACACTGGCGTGACGAATATCCGACTGGTCGATAGCGTCGAAGACGAGTATCTCATGCGCGCAGAGTGGAAACCAGAGTACTTCGGCATCCTGAGTGCGCTTGCCAAGGCCAACGTCGTCGTGCTCACTGGGATCGGGAAGAAAGATGGGTGGCGATTCGAGGTGCGCGGCGAGAATCAGGAGGCAATCGCTGAATTTCGAGAGTACTGCCAAGAAAACGACATTCAGATGGAGATCACCGCTGTCCACGCAATGCTTCCGATTCAGGGAGAGGGTTACGAATTGACCGAGACCCAGCGCGAGGCGCTGGTGTTAGCCTACGAGCGGGGGTACTTCGACACGCCACGCGAGTCATCGCTCGAAGAGATCGCTGACGAGCTCGGTATCACGCAGCAGTCACTCTCGTCACGTCTCCGACGCGGGCATCGACGTCTCATTGGGGCGACGCTTAGCAGCTCAGTGTGACCGCTCGCACAGACGCCCGTTATAAACCTACTGTATAATCAGTACCCCTCTTCAACCGGTTCAGACCGCTAGAATCAGTGAAGATGGATGGAACAGTATCGGGTGTGGAGGTAGAGTCAGTCAAATATCCTCAGGATGGGACTGTTCGCACCCAGTTTGATCAGGCGAACACACCTGCGAGCATGGCTGTTATCGCAACACTGGCGGAGGTCATGGACACCGATCCAGTTGCACTTGACCCGCTCCACTCTACTGTTGACCCAGAGGCGTTAGATGCGCTCGGCCAGGTTCGAAACGGGACGAACGGAGATATTCACACGACATTCACGCACGAGGGTCACGAGATCCGCGTACACAGCTACGGCGTCATCACAATCACGCTCCCAGAAGACGAACCACTAGTGGAGAAACACGAGAGAGGCGTGGGACGATGACGTCTGAGGAGACACTGCTCACATCGAGTGAGGAATTGAACGCGGAGCTACAAGCCCTCCTTCAGAGGGCCTCCGAGAACGGAATCGACGTGGAGGGTGGATTCGAATGCCGAAATGGGGCCGACCATCCTGACTGGGACGTGATCGTCACGGAAGTCGAAAAGAACAACCAGTCGGAATGACCGCTGTCGAGGAAGACTGGGTCGTCGCAGTTGACATCCTCCCCGCCCTGAAGGGCGAGGTTTTAGCCTTGTTACTTCCATAATAGGTGATTTGTGTGGATAACCGCGTTCTTCTGCATATGTTTGGAAAGTGTGGGAGTTCACGCTAATCCCTAGAAGGACGGATGTGAGCTAGAATGCTAGAACAAGTTCTTCAGAACGATTCGTCGGCAACTATCCGAGCTCCCCATCGACGACGAGATGTTCCTCGAGGTCTCGCGTCCAGTACGTCGCGAGCCCGCCCGGGCTACACCGCTCGCACAGCTGCACCGGGCCTTCAAGATGACCGAGTTCGGCGCAGAAGCGCGTCAGCGGGGCGGGATCGGAGGTCCCGCTTGCAGCCGGCACAACGCGCAGGCGACGCCGCGAGGGCGTCGACGACGAGCCCACAGCCGTCGCAGGCGTAGTGATCGCGCTCGTCGGGGTCCGGTTCCGTCTGGATCGCGCAGTCGACGCAGATGGGGTGCGTGACCCGCTCGTTTTCGCCCCAGGGCGTCAGATTCCAGGAGTAGTTGACCAAAGCCCATGAGTCAGGGATCGATGACCTCGCCGGCGTCGTCTTTGGGACGATATCCGAGCTGTTGGGCTGTTTCGGTAAGCGTGAGAAATCGATCCTCATTGCGCGAGAGACCATGTGCGATGACAGGCGAACGCGAGATCGATGCCTCGACGGCCGCACGGAACAGCCCCCGGCAGTCCCGGGGACTGAGCCACATCGCGCGGGCGAATCGGTGTCTGTCTGCGGGGTCTGACTGGGTCTCGCGCAATTCATCGGCCGTCATCAACCACCCGATCCGGATAACCACTACCTCGATGTCGTACCGGTCCGCGTAATAGGAAGCCAGTCCCTCGACAGCAGCTTTCGCGACACCGTAGAACGAATCTGGACGTGTTGGGCTCTCTGTATCCACGGTCTCAGTTGGGTTCGGGACCATCGATTCGAGGTTTGTGGGGTCATCGCGGTTATACATTCCAACGACGTGAGCCGAGCTCGCCACGACGACGCGGCTGACACCGACAGCAAGGGCTGCCTCAAACGCATTCACTGTCATCCGAACGTTCGCTTCGTGATCGTCGTTCCAGCTCGCACTGTCGGCGGGCCCCCACGCAAGATGAATGAGTGCATCGACATCCGCCACCGCATTGGCATTCCTCAGCGCGTCAATGAATTCTTGGCGGTCTGTGGCGTCAAGCTGCCGACTGTCGAGGTTGTCCTGATCGCTGTGCGTGAACAAGGTCCGCCGATCCGGTTCGAACTCTCGGCTGACGACACGGCCGACTGCCCCACTAGCACCGCTAATCGCGACATGCATCTACGATACTACTCTTCCCAGTCACTTGTAATCTCACGTGTTCGCCTCTTTCTGGGCACGATCAGCCGCGGCCTACAGCGAATAGCAGTATCATACTTGTTAGCCCTGAAGAATAAGAATTCAACGAAGCCGGGAAGATGAATCGAACATAGCGGTCGCAGAGTGGTGCTAACAGCCCAGAGTGGTCATCAGAAAGTAAGGCCCGAATAGTCATGGGACGGTCTGATGAAGGTCACACTATGACTCAATCTTCCGGAATTGTGACCCTCCAGAATGGGGACTGGACGGATGCCTTCCAACGTCTCAACGAACTCGGCGGGGGTGTCATCAGCGTTCCACCGGGCACCCACGACTGTGAACCGTCTGAAATCGACTTAGCCGAGTACGATTCGATCAACAACAACTTCGGAATTCGGGGGGCAGGAATGGGAACGAGCAAGCTCGATTTCGGTTCTGGTCCCGGTGACGGCTTCACGCTCGCGGATTCGAACGGTGGCGATTTCTTCTACATCGAGATTACCGGCGTGGGGTTTCAGGGACAACGAGAGGGTGTACTCTTCCGTCTCGGTCGAGACGACCACGCCGACGCCTACAACAGTTGTACGCTGGCATTCGGAACCAATAACGGGTCACCGGACGCGACGGCGGCCTGTCGGCTCAACCACGTACTCAATACGCGCCACTTCGGTGTACACAACACATCCGGGGGTATCGCGCTCGAACTCAGACAGTTCCAGTTCGGGGGCATCCGAGGCTCGACGAGCAGCCGACAGGGACGATCGCTGGTCCTCGAGGGATACTCACTGGCGAACGTCGTGGAGTGGCTCAACGTCGAAGCCTGCGAGGACGGCGTTCATATCTCCGGGGAGGACTGTAGCATCAACCGCTTCGGGATGCTCTACGGGGCGAACGTCGCGGGGACGCTCTGGCGTCACGACGCCCCCGTCTCGACGCAGATCGATGCCGCATTTATCGGTGATAACGTCGATACCGTCGCCGAGACGACGGCCGGCGAATATACGGTTGGCCTCAGCAACCAGCCATTTGACTAGTCGGTCGTCACCGAAATCGAGTCCGTACTGAGACGGGTTAGTCGTTCTCCAGCGGCGTGGTGCTCCGCTGGCTACTACAGGCCGCGAGGCGTGGCTGGGATCGTGTAGGCTTGGACGCCCGGTCGCCGAGCGCGGCGACAGTCCCGTTATCGACGTGGTAATTGATACGCTGGTGGTCGGCACCAATCTTTTCGAAGCTGTTGGCTCGCTTGTACTGAGCCATGATCTCCGAGAGTTGCTCGAGGCGCGTGTCGTCCTCAATCAACGACCGAACACGTTCGACGAGTAGAGACAGGTTCTCAGTATCGACGGTGACAGGTACGCCCCACTCGGCCTCAATACGCCTGAAGTAGTCAACGTCGTTGGCCAACACCGGCAGTTCCTGGGTCGCACAGGAGTTGAACGTGCCGCTCTGACTAACGACGCGATAGGGAAGTACAGCCAAGTCGGGCGCGGCCAGCGCCGTCCAGTACTCTTCCTTGTCGAGCACGCCCGTGATGGTGACGTTCTCCGGCGCCTCCTCGCGGATTTGCTCGGCGAACTCGAAGTCCTCACCCTTCGCTCGCGCGCCGCCCGCAATCATGAACTCGTACTCGGGCAGTTCGCGGGCGAGTTCGATGAAGATGTCGTGTCCCTTTGGCGGACGGATGAATCCCGGGATAGCGATGACGTCGTCGTCCGGGTCGAAGCCGAACGCGCGCATGGCGTTGGCCTTGTTCGACTCGCCCGGGACATCGGTGTTGACCCCGTGCGAGAGGGTGCTGTACTCCGTGTCGTCAAGGGCGATGTCGGCCAAGAACTTCGAGGCACAGTCCGGCGAGAGGAAAATCAGCTGGCCGGTACCCATCGCCAGGAGCTTGTGCTGCAGGAACAGGAACAACCGGACCGAGAACGGTGATTCTTCAGGGTCCGGGTTTAGGACCGAGTGCATCGTGACGATGACCCGCTTCGATCGGAGTCGTGCGAGCAGGAACAGCAGCGGGAAGAAGACCATTCCCATCACCCCGGGGTACTTGCTCCCCTCACGTCGGAACAAGCCGTACTCGTGCTGGACGTGTATCACGTCCCCGCTCCCGCGGACGGCCTGAACTGCGAGGCCGACGAAGTCAACGAACGATCGGTCATCCTGTGGAATGTGGACCGTATCGGCGTCGACATCGACCATACCCTCCAGCAGGTCATAGGCGTACGTCCCAATACCGCACGACCCGTCTCCGGGCGTCGTGACCATTGTGACGCTCGCTTCCATCCGTCGATTCGACTCCGATGTGGCTGTATCGGCTTCCTGTGACATGTATGTTCTACTCATTGGTGCCGAGCCACCACCGGTTCGGACCGGCAGAATTGAACGCCAGAATCGTTCATATCCTGCTATCCGCTGGTGGGATACCGGAAGGAGGGGAGCCACACTTATCGTAGTTCGTACCCTACACGGGATCCCCCGCTCTTACTCGCCCGTATACGGCGTTTTTCGGCGCGTAACGTACTAGAGAGGCCGAATAGGCCGGCTTACGAGTGAAAGACCGGCATAAATGTGCTAGTGATCAAGCGCCGACCACCCAACGAGTAAGCGTTGCCGAAGCATCGTCAACAGTGCGCATATGCTGTCCTTACCGAGCTTTCCCCGCCGAGTAAGCTCTCCGAACACCGAACGAGTCGCTGTGAACGGAACGAACGGCTCTCTCATCAACTGGTTACCACACGAACGTAACGGATATGCATCAGACAATATTTCGGTAAAAAGGGATATAAGTAAAAATCTGTTTTACTGTGGTATGAAGGTCTTACCTGAACTGAGGGCAGACAGAGAGGAGTACGTTAGCCACCGAACTGACGCCGTCCAACGGAGTGATCGGTGACGATGTCCGAATTCGATGTTGCGTTTATTGGTACTGGCGCAAATCCCGATGAACCGTCAGTCGAAGGGTTTGCAATGGCCTACCAGCACGCCGCGGCCTACAGCGACCTAGAGCAATGCAACCTGGTCGGCTGTGCCGACATCGTTCGGAAGAACGCTGAGGCGTTTGCCGAGGAGTACGACATCGACGACGACGGCGTCTTCGAGGACTACGAGGAGATGTTGGCGACAGTCGAGCCCGACGTTGTGAGCATCTGTACGCCGCCGGCCACGCACGCTGACCTCGTCGTCGGCACCGCCGAGAGCGGCGTCGTCGACGCCATCCACTGCGAGAAGCCCATGGCGCTGACCTGGGGCGGCGCGCAGCGCATGGCCCGCGTCTGTGAGGAGGAAGGCGTCCAGCTAACCTTCAACCACATGCGCCGCTTCGGCGAGCCGTTCCGCGTCGCAAAGCAGAAACTCGACGACGGCGTCATCGGCGATCTCCGCCGTATCGAGTACAACTGGGGCAACTTCTACGACAACGGGACGCACGCGGTCGACATGTGCAACTACTTCAACGACGAACAGTCCGCGAAGTGGGTCATCGGCCAGGTGGACTACACGGAGGAGGACGTTCGCTTCGGCACGCACAACGAGAATCAGGTACTCGCCTGCTGGGAGTACGAAAACGGCGTCTACGGCATGGCCGCGACGGGGCCGGCCGAGGCAGCCATCGAAGGTGACTGGCGACTCACCGGCAGTGACGGATTCATGGACGTGCACCTGACGGACAAGCTGGCTGTCGAGGTGTACAGTAGGGATCCCGACAACTGCGAGAAACTCGCCTTTGAGGCGATGACACCGGACGAGGCGACCTGTATCGATCTCGCTATCGCTGACATCGTGCAGTCGCTCGCAACGGGCCAGACCTCGGAACTCGCCGCAGAGAACGCGCTCAACGCCACCGAGATCATCTTCGCCGGCTACGAGTCCGCTCGTCGTCGCGGTCGCGTCGACCTTCCACTGGATATCGAGGACAACCCGCTCGAGTCGATGGTCGATGACGGCCAGCTCTCCCCGGTTGCTCCCGTCGGGGAGTAAGCCGCTCGGGTCGAGCGCTTCGGTCCACGTCGGCGACGGACGACACGCTTCACCGCGTCTCTAGTCCTGTCAACCTCCGACGCCGCTCACCGTCGTGCTGACATCACTCCATCGCGTCGCGGACTGCCGCGACCGTCTGCTCGACGGCTGGTGTGGGGTTTCCAGCGTCAGCCTCGTATTCGATTACGAGCGGCTGGGCGAACGACGTCTCCGTCTCGAGCAGGGTCAGCAGTTCCGACAGGTCGAGCTGACCAGTTCCCGGGACCGCCTCGTTCTCCTCGTCGACGAAGTCCTTGAGGTGTAACGCCAGTACCCGATCGCCGAGACGCGGGATCACTTCGGCAGGTTCCTCTCCCGATCGGAAGAAGTGGCCGGTGTCGACGCAGGCACCGAGATGCGGGTCGTCCACCGTATCGAGGACGCTCGCCACCTCCTCGACCGTCGAGTACGTCGCACCGGGTCCATGATTGTGGATCGCCAGATCTAGGTCGAACTCGTCAGCGACCGAGAGTAGCTGGTTCCGGATCCCCTCGTTGTCAGGTGGGAACTCCAGCGAGCAGTAGTCGCCCCCAAGTCGATCGACCAGTTCGAACGTCGATCGGATGTGCTCCTCGTCATCGTCTTCGAAGGATACGACGCCGTAGCCACAGACCTCGACGCCGCTGTCGGCGAGTTGGTTGCGGACGCTCTCGACCTCGTCAGTGTCGGCATCGGGTTCGACGTGCACGTCACACAGCTCGATCGCGGAGACGCCCGTACCCGAGAGTTCCGAACAGATATCGGGGACGTTGAACTCGCGGTACGTAAAACTCTGGACGCCGATCTCGTACTGCCCGCCGGATCCGCCCGAGGAGGAACTCATTCGCTTCCTCCGTGACTGGAGGCGATACTCTGTGTGACGTAGCTGTTTATGCGTCTCATTGCTAGATAAGAGCCGACGGCGGCGGTTAGTTAGCCACAACGTATCAAAGAGACCGGCAATCAGAAGTGCCGGCAAGTCCTTTGTGGAAGTCCTCAGTGGAGGACATATTCTAACCAGGTTCCAGTCAGTACAAGATGTTGGTTTACTAGACGAAGTACTCGCAGAGCGGGCTTTGAGCGCCAGTTAAGCACTACATAGTTAAATGTTACCATGGAACATAATACACAATCCAAGTACTCGGAAGCGCACGCTACCCGCCACGGCCACTAACTCATTCAATGACACACAGCATCTGTACATCGGAAGAGGACGGCGAGTTGCCTTATTTTCAGCGCCTATGGCGAACGTTGTTGAACCCAAATGTCGAACCAAGAACCAGACTCGAACAACTGTTCGAAGCCGAAACCGAAGAGTTCGACATGAATTGCGCGTTTCTGTCGCATATCGATCTCGAAACCAAGACGCAACGCTTCGAAATCGTATATGGTCCCCACGAGGTTCTCAAATCGGATGTCCCCGTCCCACTCTCCCAAAGCTACTGTCGGAAAACTATTACAGACCCGGAAGGGACAATGGCCGTCAGTGATGCCCTCGCTGAAGGGTGGGAAGATGATCCAGCATATGAAACATTTGGGTTAAGAAGTTACCTCGGGACGAGAGTTTCTGTTGACGACGAACTCTATGGAACGCTCTGTTTTGTGGACACCGCCCCCCGTGATGAACCGATCAACGACAAAGAGAAAGCCCTCGTCGAGATGTACAGCCAGTGGGTAGAGTACACAATGGCCTACTGGGACGAGCCGGCGTTTCGGGAGACGCGTACCGATACTATCGAAGGGCGCGCCGTTTCTTCGGAAGCCATCGACTCGATGATGGACGCACTCAAAAGTCGTACAAGGCGCGTTATTCTCATGGCGCTGTTAGACACCACCGGGACCAGTATTACCACTCTCGAACGACGGTTAAACCAAGAGAACGACCGAATACCGCTGTACCATACTCATGTACCCAAATTAGCCAACGCCGAATACATCACGTGGGACAATGAGACGGATACCATCTCCAAGGGGCCGAAGTTCTCCGAGGTGGAACCACTGGTTCAACTACTGAAAGATTATAACACGGAATTTCCCGAGTAGACGGTGTGGGTTGACCTTTCGATCGATTCTGACAGAAAATACACCAGTTATTAATCGCTTTTTCAGCGGCCAGCTGTTTCGGACGAGAATGTGTCTGAAGGAGAGGCTTTCAACAAAGCCGTTCCAACCGAAATACCGATCTTCGATTCACAGAACAAAATCACGACACACTGGATCACCATCGAGACAGAGTACGGATGCGATCAATGAAATTCGGCAGCGGCGCGAGAACGCTTCCTGTGTTGGATAATGATCGTGCGGTAGTCCCTGTCAAGGAGCGGAGACACACACCCCTCTATCGAAGTGTAGAATATATTGGCTCTGGTGAATCGGCAGTGCTCGGATAAGGGTTAAACGGTGAGGCGGTGCCTTTTCAAAGCGATCTATCCCGAAAACACCACCCGCTTTCGCACCAGAAGCTTCACTGACAAGTACCGAGTATCCACACGCACTACCGTCGAACACCGACTCAGCACACAGGGATGATCATTTCCAATCACTTCTCTAAACTCGTCACCCGACAGCGGATCGGACTAGTTCTCGGACCGTCGCTGTTCACCGGCTTGCTCCTGTTTGTACCGTTCGACATCTCTTCGTCCGCAAACGCAGCGCTCGCAAGCACCCTCTGGATCGCGGCTTGGTGGGTAACGGAAGCGATCCCGATTCCAGCGACAAGTCTCCTTCCGATCGTTCTCTTTCCGCTAACCGGCGTCGTTGATACCCCGACGGCGACGGCACCGTATGCCGACCCAGTAGTGTTTCTGTTATTGGGTGGGTTCCTTCTTGCCCTCGGGATCGAACGCTGGGGCCTTCACAGGCGGATCGCCCTCACCGTCGTGAGCCTCGTCGGCGTCCGAGTGGACCGGCTCCTGCTCGGGTTCATGGTGGCAACCGCTTTTCTCTCGATGTGGATCTCGAACTCCGCAACAGCGATGTTGATGGTGCCGATCGGGGCCGCGGTCATCGTCTCGATCGGAGCTGTTGACGAGCAGGAACGAAAGCTGATTGCGGGGGACGACACAGCTGACCTCGCTACAGGAGGCCGTACGAACCTAGACGGGCAGCCTGTGACAGACTTTGGACTCGCACTGATGCTCGGTATCGCGTATAGTGCGTCGATCGGTGGTGCAGCAACACTCATCGGAAGTCCTCCGAATGCCGTCTTCGCAGGCGTGGCAGAGTCACGTCTGGACGTGCAAATCAGCTTCCTTGACTGGCTCGTGTTCGCGGGGCCACTGTCCGTCGTATTCCTGTTCGTCACGTGGCTGTTGCTGTTGAAACTCCTTCGACCGGAGATTCCGGTCTATCGGGGTGTTGAAACCGTAATTCGGACACAGCGTGCAGAACTCGGGCCGATCTCTCGTGGCGAACAACGGATGTTGGCAGTGTTTACGCTCGTCGCTGCCGGATGGCTCCTCCGGCCGTTCGTCCTCCAGCCGCTGTTCCCAGCGGTCACAGACACGGTTGTTGCCATCGTTGGCGGGGTGCTCCTCTTTGTCGTTCCCGTCGACTTCGAAAACCACGAGTTCCTGCTCGACTGGAGTGATGCGACGCGCGTGCCGTGGGGCGTTCTCCTTCTCCTCGGCGCCGGATTTTCACTGGCGAACGGGTTTCAGGAGAGCGGGCTCGACGCAGCTATCGCACAGATCATGACCGGTGTTGCGGGCGTTCCAGTATACGTTCTCATCCTTTTGGTCGCTACCGTCGTCGTGTTCCTGACAGAGGTCACGTCGAACACGGCGACAGCGGCGGTCTTCATGCCGATCATGATCGGCCTCGGACTGACTCTTAGTGTGTCACCGCTCATGTTGATGGCGACCGCCGCACTCGCAGCGTCGATGGCGTTTATGCTCCCGGTGGCGACGCCTCCGAACGCAGTTGTCTTCGGCAGCGGCTACGTGACAATCCCTCAGATGTCACGCATCGGACTGTGGTTAAACCTGCTCGGTATCGTCGCTATCGTCGTACTCACGTACCTCTGGCTCCCAATCGCCTTCGCGTTCGTTGGGTAGGCCGTGGAGTCGTGTGAGGCCCTAGACGGTCTACCCCCTCTCGTAGGACCAATACAGAGGGCACAGTCGCGTCTGCCCCTCACGACGTTTAGCGACCTGCAAAGGTGGTCCCGATATGCGAAGTGGATCATGACCTCTTTTTTAAATAACAAATACTTGATCGACTGGCGCTATTGAAATCCTCTACAAGAGACGCATTCGCTCCCGTTGTGTGCAATACAGAGCACGTATCGCCCAGCGGATCCGGCGAACGCTTTTGTCTCGTGGCACCTTTGATTGAAGGAGTTATGGGGCTATTCAACGAAGTCGGACGACAGGTAGAGAAGTTCAAGCAGACTGCGAAGAACGCAGCCAAGAGCGCCGAGACGTACCAATGTCCTGCGTGTGGTGAGAAGTTCGACAGTACGCACGAACAATGCCCGGAGTGCGGAGAAGAGATGGTTGGGTCAACAGAGACGGAAAATTAGTTGTCCTCTGTCTGGCTCCGTTGAAATCCTCTTCTTCAGACACAATACAGTATGAAACAGCAGGTCGCTAAGGAGTGTTCCTTTTGGACCTCATCGGTCATATTTATTATTGTCAACGAGAGATGAGTCGTATAAATACACACTGAACAACCCTAGTCAGCGTAGCCGGCGTCACCTTTCTTGACCGCTGATGAGGGATCGCCAGAGAGAGTCGGTCGCGTTAAGTTTGGCGTGAATTGTGGTAGACGGCGAAGGCTTCGAACCAATTTTGAGCGGTCTCTAGCGTGACATGGCTAAAACTATTTGCGAACGATGATGTTCGTCGTTCTATTTCCCAAAAGACACGTTCGATAGCATTCCGATTTCCATGGCGAATCACTCGAAATCGATAGCCAGCTTCAGCAAAAACTGGGCCAAGGTAATCTGCGTCATCGACGAGGAATTCGACATCATCGAGCTGGTAGCGTCGGTGAAGCTCGGTGAGAAACCACCGCGTCGTCTGTTTCGTTGCGGTCGAATAGTGGCTTAAATGGAGGATTTCGTTGGTATACGGATCGACCGCCTCGTACAGCCAGAACTTCTGACCGTGGAGGCGGATCATCTTTTCATCAACCGCGAGCTGATCCGTGGAGACTGTCGAGATCGGCTGTAGATCAGCCTTATGAACCCAGTTATGAACAGCGACATGACTCCGATAGATCCCAAAGCTTTCGAGAAATTTACTTACCTCGCGTAGCGACATACCGTCCAAGTGACAGCGGATCCCTACTTGAATCGCCCAGCGCGGAGTTCGATCTCGCTCCACAAACGACAAGTCGATCCACGCGGTACGTTCGCTGAGGCGGTCGAAATCTGTCATAGACACTCAGAACTCGTCCGCCTCATCCTCTAACTTTACGCGACCAGAGAGTCCACCCGTAGGCTCTTATCCCACGCAGGAGAGGTAGAACGGTATGGGAACAGGTCGCGAACAGCTCGTTGACCGTTCGAATAAGCCAAACTCGTGGTCTGAAAATCCGATCTGGCGACTGTATACCGAGTACAGTGCCGGTCGCCGATACGCCGTTGTCGGCGCCATCGCCACAATATTCGGCCGGGTGTTCGGGCTGGTCCCCGCATTTGTCATCGGACTGGCCGTCGACGCCATCTTCCTCGCCGAGCGCCCGTACGCGCTCCCCCTAGTGCCGGAGGGGCTCATACCGGGAACCAACGTCGAGCAACTGTACTTCTCGATCGCGATCCTCTTGGGGGCGACCGCCGCCGGCGCAGTCGCCTCCTGGATCGAAGACTGGGGGTGGAGTGTCTTCGCCCAACGCATCCAGCGCAACCTTCGAGTCGACGCCTACGAGCGTCTCCAAGACCTGGAACTCGCCTATTTCACCAGCCGCCGCACGGGTGACCTGATGAGCGTCCTCAACAACGACGTCAACGCCCTCGAGACGTTCCTTGAGGACGGGCTGAGCGCAACGCTGTGGATCGCTGCGACCGTCGTCGGCATCGGGCTGATCCTCGTTGGCTTAAACGTCCCCCTGACGGTGGTCACCCTGTTACCGATCCCGCTGCTCGCAGCGTTCACCCTGCTGTTCACCCGACTGATCGAGCCGCGGTATCTCTCGATCCGCGAGGAGATCGGGGATCTGAACTCCCGGCTGGAGAACAACGTCAGCGGCATTGAGGTCATCAAGAGCGAGGGAGCCGAACAGTTTGAGACCGAGCGCGTGGCCGAGGCCTCCGACGAGTACCTCGCCGCCAACCTCTCGGCGATCAAAGTCCGGATCACGTACTTCCCGGGGTTGAACGTCATCTCAGGGGTCGGCTTCGCGATCACTTTCCTCGTCGGCGGACTGTGGGTGCTCGGCCGCCCGGTGTTCGGTCTGACGGGCGCGCTTACACCGGGAGCGTTCGTCACCTTCGTCATCTACGCCCAGCAGTTCCTCTGGCCGATTATCAGGCTGGGCGACGTCGTCGACGACTATGAGCGGGCCAAGGCCGCCGGTAGTCGGGTCCAAGACGTGCTTTCTCGGGATCCCACGGTTCGGGACCGTCCTGACGCTCGCTCCCTTGAAGTCGACGAGGGCGCCGTGACCTACGACGACGTGCAGTTCGCCTACGCGGGAGAGACCGTGCTCACCGACGTCGACTTCGCCGTCGAGGGCGGGACGACCGTCGGGGTGGTCGGCCCGACCGGTGCCGGTAAGTCGACGTTGTTGAAGCTACTGCCGCGCCTATACGACGTTGACAACGGCGCCGTTCGGATCGACGGTCATGATGTCCGAGACGTGACGCTACGGAGCCTCCGCCGGTCGATCGGCTACGTCAGCCAGGAGCCGTTTCTCTTCTTCGGGACAGTTCGGGAGAACATCCGGTACGGCACGTTCGATGCAACCGACAACGACATTGAACGGGCCGCTCGGCGGGCTCAGGCCCACGAGTTCATCGAGAACCTGCCCGACGGGTACGAGACGCTAGTGGGAGAGCGGGGTGTGAAACTCTCGGGTGGCCAGCGTCAGCGGCTGGCGCTCGCACGGACGATGCTCAAAGACCCCGCGATATTGGTGTTGGACGAGGCGACCTCGGCGGTAGACACCGAGACAGAGGCGCTTATTCAGGATCGACTCGCAGAGTTCGCCGCCGACCGGACCACCTTCGTCATCGCGCACCGCCTGTCGACCGTCCGGACAGCCGACCGGATCCTCGTCCTCGACGACGGTCAAGTGGTGGAGGATGGCACGCACGAGGGACTCCTTGAGAGAGACGGATTGTACGCGAATTTCTGGCGGGTCCAGACCGGCGACATCGCGTCGCTCCCCCGAGAGTTCCTTGAACGCGCGCTCCGGCGTCAGGCAGTTATCGATCTCGACGACGAAGGGGACGAAGAGCGGTCGAGCTGATCCATTCCAATTGACAGGTTCATTCCGAAACGTATGGATGATTCATCTGATAACCAACGCCTGTTGCGCATGCTCTCCACTGACGACGGATCCGCTATTCTGGCGACCGACCTCCGGAAGAGCGACGTTCCGGACGTCGCTCTCGACAGTCCCTCGCTTGCGATCCCCCATGGAACCGTCTCGGCTTTCTCGGCCCGAACGGCACGGGAAAGACGACGACGATGCGGCTCCTCACTGGACTCAGTAATCCAGACAGCGGAGCGATACGTGTCTGTGTCGTTGACGTCGACGATCGACGTGCAATTGCCGCTCATGTCGGCTATCTCCCTGAGACACCACCACTGTCTGACGAGTTCAGTGCCCGCGAGCAGCTGGATCATCAGCTGGTCCGTGTCGAGCCCATTGCGTGAGAACAGCTTCCCGACGACACCGTGTTGATCGGCACACTCGAACGGCCGAGCGCTCGGGTGCTCAAGATCCTCCACAGTCACGCACAGACCGAGGGATCGGGGGAGCGCTGCCGAGTTGCTCCGCGGGGACGCCTACGTATTGCGGCGGCCGGCTGAACGCGAGAGTCAGGTCGCGACCGGCGATCGAGGTTGCCGACTCGCGACCGGCGATCGAGGTTGCCGACTCGCAACCGGCCTTTCGTGAGGTCGTCTACGTAGCGCGTGCAGTGCACGAGAATGAGCATTGTGACGCCATGAGGCCATAGCTGTCGATACCGATATTATTCCGACTAACAATCGTCGGCTAGCCCGATCGGTCGATATGGGATATCTCGAACCACCGATGGACAGAGGCGTCCGTCAGGGCGGTTCTACGGAAGAAATCCGTGTACTGAATCTTGTGACGACTGCCGAAACACGGTTCTTTCGCCAGCAGGTCGGGGAACTGCGTAAACGCGGTATCGAGTCGGATGTGCTGGCCGTTCCGACTTCCAAGGAGTTCGACTACGGGCGGGACTCCGGTCGGACGGCAATGGATTATCTCCGGTTCGTGCCGATGGTCTGGCGGGCATCCTTTGGAGCGTACGATCTCGTCCACGCGAACTACGGCCTGACGGCACCTGCTGCCGTGCTCCAGCCGAACCTCCCGGTCGTACTCTCCCTGTGGGGAACTGACCTCATGGGGCGGTACGGTCCTGTAGGCGAGTGGTGTGCCCGTCACTGCGAGGAGGTCGTCGTCATGTCCGAGGAGATGGCGACGTACCTCGATCGGGACGTCTCGGTGATACCGCACGGAGTCAATCTCGACACGTTTCAACCCCGTCCGAAGCGTGAAGCACGCGCGGAGCTCGGCTGGGCTGCCGACGAGTATCACGTGTTGTTCCCCTACCCGCCGACTCGGGAGGTGAAAAACTTCGATCAGGCCGAACGTGTCGTCGACGACGCCGCCGCGCGTCTCGGTGAGCGCATCAATCTACAGACGGTTTCCGGCGAACCCCACGAACGAATGCCGCTGTATCACAACGCAGCGGATTGTCTTCTGTTGACATCGGATCGCGAGGGATCGCCAAATTCGGTGAAAGAGGCGATGGCGTGCAATACGCCCGTCGTGGCTACCGACGTGGGGGATGTCCGCGAACGCCTATCGGGTGTCTCGCAGTCATACGTCCGGGACTCGACTTCGGGGTTGGTCACGGCACTGGTGGCTGTGCTCGAAGCAGGAACGCCGTCGGACGGGCGTCGTGCAGCACGGGACATCACGCCCGCGAAGACAGCCCAACGGCTCGAAACCGTGTATCGCAAGGCCCTGGAGGACTCGTGATCGGGCTGAGCTAACGGCTGGTCATGTCCGGGCGAGATTGACTCCGGACACGAGTGAGGTAGCCCGAGACGTTCTTGCCCAAGATCTGGAGAGCAAAGACAGGCTCGCGTCGATCGGTGACTGAGTAGTACGGGCCGAGAGTGTCCGGACTGGTCGGTTCGAAGTTCGGGTCTCGAAGATTGGTAATCCCGGCGGCGAGCAGACGACGTTGAACGTCGCGAAGGCGGTCGTAGACGTCCCAGAGAGTGAGACAGTCGTCGACATCTCGGTGTTCGATGGCGATTATCTCACCAGCATCTATGTCACTGGAAAGTCGCTGGAGCGTAATCCCCACCCTCGTTTGTCCGTCGAGATATGCTTGTGGCGGACCGAGACCACGGTACTGGCGGATGTCCGCGGGGTGAAAGCTCAAGACGCCGTCTCGGGGTGCGTTGAGGATGTCCCCTTCGATGAGATCGAACCCGTAGCGGACAACTACGTCTGTCCTGTCGCCGACCTCGTTCACGATATCCGGTGGAAATCTGCTCCAGGCACCGTCCTGGATCGGTTCGACGTAGCGGATGTCCGAATCGTCGAACACGGGGACGTCTTCGACAGGGATGCGCTGTTCGGCGGTGTCAGAGAGGCCGAGCTGTTCGGCGAGTTTCCGTTCTGCGATGACGCACGACCACCACCGTTCCCGCTCGAAAACGTCACGGAACAGTCTGAGTGTGGAGAGGCTGATGGGGTTGTTGACCGAGTCCGCGACCAGATCCGGATCGTACGATTTACTGCTTGTATCGTTGACAACGACCATCGGAATCTCGATGCCGGTTTCCTGAACGGCGGTGACCAACGAGTCGACCTGATAGTCTGTAAGGTACGGTTCCGCCAGGACACACATCAAACGCGGAGAGTTCGGTGACATGAGTACTCTGTCTAGACAGTGGCATCAAACTGCGAGTGAGAGACACGGATCGCTCTCTGACAGCTTGGCGAACCTCTCCGGTGGCTAGATCCTGGGCGTGAAGGGATAGGGGCGGTTTGTTCTGGCGTCGTCAATGCGTCGATCACTGGCTTTAGAGTGTCTTCTGTGTATGTTCGTAATAGGCGCGTTACTTCAGGTTATGGAAGTAACAAGGCTAAAACCTCGCCCTTCAGGGCGGGGAGGATGTCAAGTATTCATCAGTAGGTGTCAAAAAACGGGCACCACACGGTAATGGCGGACGGTTCCCAAGCGATACATCTTCTCGATCAGCTTCGGCGGCAGAGGGTACGAGACGCCTCCGTGACGACTGCACCACCGACGGCGACCGGTCGATCGAGGAGGACGCCGTCGGTGCGGTCTCCCGTGCAACCCACCTCGATACCGAACGGATCTCCGAGTTCCGGTCCCGGATCGCCTGATCGACCGACGGGCTATCTGTCCCTGGCGGCCGCGACCGCATCGACGGTTCGGCGCGCGTTCTCGGCGATAACCTCGTACTCCTCGTTCGCGACGGCATCGTCAGTAACGATTGCGCTTCCGACTCCGACCGCCGCGGCTCCCGCCTCGATATACGCACCGGCGTTCGAGGGGCCGACTCCGCCGGTCGGCACCAGCGGGATCTGCGGGAGCGGGCCACCGAGGGCCGCGACGTGTCCCGGTCCGCCAGTCGCGGCCGGGAACACCTTCACGAAGTCGGCGCCGGCCTCGTAGGCGCGAATGGCCTCTGTCGGAGTGAATGCGCCGGTCGCAACCGGCGTTGCGTAGCGATTTCCGGTCTCGATGACGCCGACGTCGACCGTCGGCGTAACGAGGAACTCGGCGCCCGCGAGCTGTACCGCTCGGGCGGTCTCGGCGTCGAGAACCGTCCCAGCGCCGACGAGCACGTCGTCGAACCGATCGGAGAGGGAGCCAATCGTCTCCGCAACGTTCGGCGTATCTGCGGTCACTTCGAGGGCCGTGACGCCACCGTCGATCACGGCAGTCGCTACGTCGATCGCGGATTCCGGATCCACGCCGCGGAGGATCGCGATCACGCCGCTCTCGCCGATCTGATCGACTCGTTGTGAGTGCATACGGGTGTTCCGGATAGCGGGCATAATAAATGGGACGGCTCGCGGACGATGTCGGTTTCGACCGTTTATGGGTAGACAGCTCATCGAGCACCAGATCCCCGCAGGTCGATCTCGTTCACCATCTGACCGCACACGAGGCTGAGACTGATCCAGCATCGATCGTGCGTAGCTCCGCTCGTACGACGATTCGAGGCGACGTCTCTCCCCCAATAGTACGCTCATACTGAAGGGCACTTGTTAGAGAAATTACAAACCTAATTTTGTAATGGACACTCATTGATGCTCCACCGACAGCACCGCGTGGGATTCCCTCCCGTCGCAATCGCACCCAAAACGACTAACAGAGGCGGCAGGGTACATCCATTCACAAATGAGCAAAATCGTCGACTACGAGCTGTTCGAAGTGCCGCCGCGGTGGCTCTTCTTGCGCGTCGAGACCGCCGACGGAACGGTTGGGTGGGGAGAACCGGTCGTCGAGGGACGGTCGAAAACGGTACGAACCGCAGTCGAGGAACTGTTCGACACCTACCTGCTCGGAGAGGACGCCGGTCGGATCGAAGACCACTGGCAGACGATGTACCGGGGCGGGTTCTATCGTGGCGGACCAGTGCTGATGTCGGCCATCGCCGGAGTCGATCAGGCCCTCTGGGACATCAAGGGGAAGCAGCTCGATGTCCCCGTGTACGAGCTACTCGGCGGCGCGGCGCGAGAGCGGATCCGAGTGTACCAGTGGATCGGCGGCGATCGCCCGTCCGACGTGGCCGAACAGGCGCGAAAACAGGTCGAGGCGGGGTTTACGGCGCTGAAGATGAACGCGACCGAAGAGATAGAGCGGGTCGACGACCCTGCCACCATCGACGCCGCCGCGACGCGCCTCCGAGAGGTTCGAGAGGCCGTCGGCGACGAGGTCGGAATCGGCGTCGACTTCCACGGCCGCGTCTCCAAGCCGATGGCGAAGCGGCTCGTCGAGGCGCTCGAACCGTACGACCCGATGTTCGTTGAAGAGCCCGTCCTGTCGGGCCACAACGACGCTCTCCCCCAAATCGCCGCACACACGACGACGCCGATCGCGACCGGCGAGCGCATGTATTCGCGGTGGGATTTCAAGGAAGTCTTCGAGGACGGCGCCGTCGACGTGATCCAGCCGGACGTCTCGCACGCGGGTGGGATCACCGAAATGAAGAAGATCGCCGCGATGGCGGAGGCGTACGACGTGGCGATGGCGCCTCACTGCCCGCTGGGACCGATCGCGCTCGCGTCCTGTCTGCAGGTGGACGCCTGCTCGCCGAACGCGTTCATCCAGGAGCAGAGCCTCAACATCCACTACAACGAGACGAGCGACGTACTCGACTACCTCGCGGATCCTTCCGTCTTCGACTACGAGGACGGGTACGTCCAGATCCCTGACACGCCAGGTCTCGGGATCGAAATCGACGAGGAGCACGTCCGTGCACAGGCCGAACAAGACGTTGACTGGCACAACCCCGTGTGGCGACACGCCGACGGGAGCGTCGCCGAGTGGTAAGCGACCGATAGCGGTCCCCCGCAGGGTCCTTTGCAGGGGTCCTTCACAGAGGTCCTCTGCAGGAATCCTTCACAGAGGTCCTCTGCAGACGGAGATTATTTGGCTAGGGCATCACCAGTGTGTGTATGTCATCGGGCAACCCAACCGAGAACGCCGTCGCGAACAGACACGCGGACACCGTCGCCGTCGTCACCGGATCAACACGCGGGATCGGAGAGGGTGTCGCCCGTCGTTTTGCCGCCGAGGGGGCTTCCGTCGTGGTGACCGGGCGCTCCGGCGACAGCGGTCGGGCCGTGGTCGACGACATCGAGTCGGCCGGCGGCGACGCGACGTTCGTCCGAGCGGATATGCGCGAGCCCGCAGAGATCGAGGCACTCATCGACCACGCCGTCGCGGAGTACGGACGGATCGACGTGCTGGTGAACAACGCGGGCGTCCAGACGGAGACAACCGCGCGCGAGGCGACGATGAGCGACTGGGACTTCGTCCTCGAAACCGATTTTCGGGCGTTCTGGTTGTGCGCAAAACACGCTGCCGACCATATGCCCGAGGGCGGCACGATTCTCAACACCTCCTCGAACCACGCCTTCCTCACGATGCCGGGGCTGTTCCCGTACAACGCGGTGAAGGCCGGAATCAACGGAATGACCCGCGCGCTGGCGCTGGAGCTCGGCCCGGACGAGATCACGGTGAACACGATCAATCCCGGCTGGATCGAGATCGAGCGCACCCAAGCCGAGTTGGGCGACGACTACAAGTACACGCAGGACATCCACCCGCTCGGCCGCCTCGGGAAGCCGTCTGACGTGGCCGGGCTCGCCGCGTTCCTCGCGAGCGACGACGCGAGCTTCATCACCGGCGAGAGCATTCTGATCGACGGAGGGCGTTCGCAGGTGATGCAAGACGACCTCTATCTCGACTACCGGCGCGACGCGTGATCGAGTGATAGCCACGCTGATTCTGTCGGTCGCTGTCGACTGATTCGCGTCCTACCCGCCGCGGTGGGCGCGTTCAAATAAGCCAAGTCCATGCGAAAGCAAACGAGCGGATTCACTCGCTAGCAGTTTCTGCTTCGGCGTTTCTAAAACAGTCTAGTTGACTGATAATTCTGTGTTTTGTCTCACAAAAGACACGTCGAGACCGTGTTTTCGACAGGCTCGCTGAAGTGGAACCGCATTACCGACGAGACCGACCGTATTACCGACCGCATTGCCGACAAGACCGACCGCATCACCGACGAGAACGATCGCGTCATCCACGCCATGTTTGTCGCGGAGTTCCGTGACAAACAGATCTGCGATCGCGTTGGTTCTTGTCGTCTCATGCGTTTCATGTGGCAAATCATCTGGCTCCGCGATTCAGGATTGACGGCAGCGTACAGCCAAGATCGTTCATCGTCTAGCAGAATTACGGTCTCATCAACCGCAACGCGATCTGGGCTTTGACCGGTTTCCGACTGTAGATCGGCTTCGTGTACCCGTTATAAACGGTAGATCGAACCTGATAAACGTCAAATACGTCAAGAAGAAAAACAGTATTTGAAAGAGATGTTTCAGAGAGACAAAGTTGGATGCTGAGCTTATCAACAGCCGCAGTGTTGCTTCTCGCTCCACAAACGCGACGTTGATTCAGTCCTTGGTCGGCAAGTTCTAAATTACCCTCCCAGTAAAGCGATCTACTGTCGCACGTCGTATCGGATCGGGAGCGATTCAACGCCGTAGATGAACGAACTCCGAGTTGGCTGGAGGGGCGTCTCCGTGAGCCGCACGTGTTCGACGCGGTCGAGTAGCTCTGACAGTCCCACTTTGGCTTCGAGTCTGGCTAGCGGCGCGCCCAGACAGTAATGGGTACCGTGACCGAACCCGAGATGCTGGTTGGGCGATCGGTTCGGTCGGAACGTATCGGCCGCTTCGAACTGTCGTTCGTCACGGTTCGCGGAGCCGAGCCAGACGATGACACGGTCACCCGCTTCGATGGTCTCGCCGCGCATCGTCACGTCTTCGGTGGCGACCCGGCCCATGGCCTGCACCGGCGACCGATACCGCAGCACTTCCTCGATAGCGCTCGTGAGCGCGCGGTCGTCCCCGCGCAACTCGTCGAACAGATCGGCGTCTGCCTCGGCGAAACATCGTACCGCGTTCGCGATGAGGTTCGTCGTCGTGATGTTCCCCGCGACGAGCAACAGGATGCACATCCCGAGTGCCTCCTCGCGGGAGAGTCGTCCCCCCGCGTCGGACTCGGCAGTAACGATGACGGAGAGTAGGTCCTCTCGGGGGGTCTCACGGCGGTCTTCTATCATTTCCAAGAAGTACTGGCCCATCTCCATCTGGATCTGCTGCTGGCGTTCCGCGAACGCGTCTGCGCTCTCCTCGTCGCTCGCGGCTTCTACGAGCGTGTTCGACCACGTCTTGAACTGGTCGCGATCCGACGACGGGATGCCGAGCAGTTCGGCGATAACCGTTACCGGGAACGGGTACGCGAGGTCCTCAACGACGTCCATCTGCCCGTGTGTATCGACGGCGTCGTCAAGCAACTCGCCCGCCAAGTCCCGGAAGTGGGGTTCGCGATCGGCGAGCGTCCGGGGTTGGAACCATTCGTCTACGACGCCCCGAAGTTCGTCGTGGCGGGGCGGGTCCTCGAACAGCATCGTGTCGAGGATGAGTCCTTCTCCTGGCCCTTCGGGTTCGACAAAATCGGCTGCCTCCTGCGGGTCCACCGAGAACATCTCGTCGTCGTCCAATACGTGTTTCACGTCCTCGTACCGGAAGACATCCCACGTACGACGCTCGGGATCGTATCGGACTGGAGCCTCTTCGCGCATCCGCTCGTACCAGTCGAACGGATCGAGCCATGACTCACGGTCCTGTAGCTCTTCGGGGATCGCTTGGAGTCCCTGCGGACCTGCCGAACTCATACCTCCACGCTTGGAGACGAGCGGGCTAAAGTTCTCGGGCAAGGACCGGACAGAGTAGCTCAACAGACAGACAGTTATTCCGAAGAGCCTGCTACGGAAGCGTCCTGTCCGGCCGGGAGTCGCCTCGAAAGGCGTCTGCGTGATCTTCGATAAACGCTCGTACCGTTCGCGGCGATCGCCCGAGAAGCAGATAGCTGTCTTCGGTCACACGGGCGGCCAACCCGAGCCGTGCAGTGGTGTAGATGCCACACAGCAGCGCGATAAACCCGAGTGGTGTTCCGCGCTGGTACATTCGTCGGGAGAACGCCAACAGGGACGGATTTGGATACGTGATAGAGCGACCCAGAACCTCGCTAAAGGTGGTGGCGACCGCTCCGTAGTCCAGCGCTTCGGGTCCCGTGAGATCGTACGCTCGGTTGGCGTGATCGGGCTCGATCAGTACAACTGCTGCCGCTTCACTGATGTCGCGCGCGTCGATGAAGCTCGTTTTGCCACTTCCGGCTGGCACGAATAGTTCGTCGTGTTCAACGATATCCGCCCGGTGGACTTCGAGGAGGTTCTGCATGAAGAACGACGCTCGCAACAGCGTGTACGTGATGTCCGTCCCCATGATGTGCTTCTCGATCCGATGATGGGGAATGATGACGTTCTTTTCGGCACCGAGCGTCGAGAGGTAGACGACGTGATTGACGCCGACGCGGTCCGCTGCGTCGACGAACGAGTTGACATCTGCTTCGCTCACGGCTGGGGGACGCATGAGGAAGACGCCGTCGACGTCTGCCAGTGCATCTCCCCATGTCTCAGGCTTCGCAAAGTCGAACTTGACCACGTCTCCAGCGTCCGCGAGCTCGGTCGAAGCGGTTTCGGGGTCGCGAACCCCGCTCCTGACGGCGACGTCGCGGTCTGCGAGCGCGGCAACCACGTGCTGGCCGACAGTCCCGGTTGCCCCGGTAACGAGTAGTACCGCCGTCATTATGCACGCTCCGTGCGACGAGCGTCTCCAAGCATGCAGTAGAGCCCGCCGCTGTCGAGTACGTCACCGAACCCGTCGATGAATCGATCACGTTCCCGGTCGCCGAGGATATGGGGCATCGCCGAATCGACGACCGTCTGAAACGAAAGGTTTGCTATCCGAAACTTCGAGAGGTTGAGTCGAAGGTGTCAGATCCGTGCCGTTCGCGACGGCGACAGTCTTCCTCGCCCGCCGAGTGTGACGGTAGTCGGATGGACACACACACACCACCCTGCAAGTGTTCTGCAGAATATATGGAGGGGGGGTTCGGTCTAGAGAACGGTAGATCGCCGCATCCATATTTAAAAGAATGTAGTTGTGGTTTCAACAAAAAGTAGATCGCATGACTGCAGTCGATCCTGTTCATATTCTCCATGCAATAATATCCCTTATAGTAAGAGTTATATATTGTATATATAATATAAATAATATAGAATGTAGAGAGATGTGTAGAGAGATAGATCGCTACGAATGATAGACTCAACGTGGTCGAGAAGTTGGTACACGTGACCGAGAAGGGGATACACACTATCCGAGACGATGACACCATGAAACTGCTACCCCTCTATCTCACACCCAAGAACACTTGCAGGGTGGTGTGTGTGTGTCCCCCCGTGAGGCCGACAGTAAACACTTGAAACACTTGCAGGGTGGTGCATGGTTTTATTAGCGACGCAGGGAAAGTGAGAAGTAAGATGGTGCAGACGGACGAGAATCCGTTCGATGGGACGGACGAGATTTTCGAGGCCAAACAACCGTTGAAGAAAGACAGCTTCGATCCCGAGACTATCTTCCACCGGGATAAGGAGATCAACCTCTACGTCAACGCCCTGCAGGACGTGGTCGTCGGCCACGAACAAACAACGTCTTCGTCTACGGACCGACGGGCGTCGGGAAGACGGCCGTAACGAAATGGGTTCGAGATATGTTACTCGAAAAGGCCGACGAACAGGAGGTCGACCTCGAGATCCTCGGCCCCGTCAACTGCCGAAACTACAAATCTTCGTACCGACTAGTGAGTCGACTCGTTAACGAGTTTCGAGATCCCGACGACGAGCTCCCGAAGAGCGGGTACAGCACTGACACCGTGTTCGAGTTCCTTTACGAGGAGATCGAGAACGTGGGCGGAAACGTCCTCGTCATCCTCGACGAGATCGACAACATCCCGCCGGACGCCCGCAACGACTTCCTCTACGATCTCCCGCGTGCCGAGGCGAGCGAGAACGCCGCGATCGACGAGGCGTGCATCGGTCTGATCGGTATCTCGAACGACTTGAAGTTCGTCGACTCTCTCGAACCGAAGGTCAAGAGCACGCTCGGCGAGCGCGAGATCAAGTTCGGTCCGTACGACGCGAACGAACTCCGCGACATTCTCGGCTACTACGCGGATCTCTCCTTTCGCGACGGTGTGTTGAGCGACGACGTGATCCCACTTGCAGCAGCCTTCACTGCCCAGGAGCGCGGCGACGTTCGACAGGGACTCAAGATCCTTGAAAAGGCGGGCGAGTACGCACGGATGGATGGCTCGTCGACGGTCACGGAGGAACACACGCGCCGAGCGACGGAGACCATCGAGACTGACGAGATTCTCGACTCGTTCGACAACGATCTTACCCGTCAGCAGGCGCTCGCGTACGTCGCGACGACGCTCGCCATCATCGAACCCGAACACGACGCACGGACGAAGCGCATCTACACGCTCTACTCCTCTATCGCTGAGGCCGCAGGCAGCGCTCCCCGTTCTGAACGGAAACTCTACGAGTACCTCGACCAGCTCTCGATGCAGGGATTCGTTCGGTCGGAAGACCACAACCAGGGCCGTCGCGGCGGGCGTCGCTTCATCTACGAGGTGACCGACGATCCGGTCGATATCGTCAACGCTGTCGTCAAATCAGACTACGAAGACGCGCTTCCGAACAACGTCTGGACTATCCTCGAGCACTACAAGGAAGACGAGGCGACCTCGTACGAAGCGCCTGATCCGGCCGACGAGACTCAACAGCAGATCTGGAAATTCACGTAGATCTCCACCCAAGAACACTTGCAAGGTGGTGTGTCAGCCCCTTCGCGCCAAGCAACACAGAACACTTGCAGGGTGGTGTTTGTGGGCCGTGGGATCAATATCCGAGGAACACTTGCAAGGCGGTGTGTCCGCTGATTGGCGTCTGCTTGACGGTATCTTCTTCCACTTGGCGGTGTCAGCGTGATTAACATATTTCTCCGCTGCACCGTTAAGCCAAGGAAGGAAGCTTCTATCGTAGCTAAACACTTGCAGGGTGGTGTCCGTTCATCACCTTCTGATCTGTTTAGAACACTTGCAGGGTGGTGTGTCCGTTGACTGGCGAGTAGGATGTAGGAATCCGGTTCGTTAGGCTCTCACACCGCGATAACTACCACTCTGGACCCATTTTAGGGACTTCCTAACCGCTATACTCGACTACTCTACGCACAATCGCCGAAAGCGTTGGTTAAAATCCGATCGACCCGGCTAAAAAGCGTTAGGAAGTATCTAACTCGAAGACACACTCTATCGATGTGTATTCGGTGTCGACGGACTTTGTTGTCTACGTATTTCGTCGCTGACTGATTTTGTCGCCCACGTACTTCGTCCCAGAAATGTTTGTTATCAACATGTTTCGCCATCGGTGGGCGTCAACCTCTCAGAGACGAGACAGTCGATTCGGTGCCACGACGCGGCTCGTTGTAGGCGACAATACAAAGTTGTGTGATTATGTGCATAAAAACAAGTAATTTCACCGAGGCTGTTTACTGTACTCCCCCGTGCGCGAACCGATGTGTCATCTGGGCCTGATATGAGATCAGTGCAATCCAACACCAAATGCGATCCGACGGAGCGGATGCTCGCGGTTCTCGCCGATCAACAGCGACGAAGGATTCTCCAGCACTTGGAGACGAGTTTCGATGACCGGGTCTCGGTGAGTAGGCTCGCACGAGCGGTGGCGGAGATGTCGACAACCACGAAAACCGGTGATAAGGTCGAACGAGCCGCTATTCGGCTGCGTCACGTTCATCTCCCGAAGCTCGCCGAGGCCGGACTCGTCGATTACGATCCGAACAGTCGATCGGTCCGGTATCGACAGTGCGCGGACGCCGAAGCGGTGCTTCAGATCGCCTCCGATCGGTTCAAATAAGCGGTAGCAAGAGCCCTAACGTAGATTTGAGGGGCCAATGTCGCCTGTCGCGGATCGAATATCGATCCGTTCTCGATCCACACACACCTTGTACCCAAGGTACGCGAACGAAACGCTGAGCGGCTGCTCTGAATGGGCTTTCTCCGAATCAAACAGAGCGTTCAGCGCGTTCGGATCGATGCTGTCGTACAGCGGCGGTAGGTCGGTCGCGTCGCCGTCCGAAACGGCGGCGATTGCTTCGATAACGGTTGTACTCGTCGGTACGTCCTCGTTTCGGCGGACGGACCGGAAGAATTTACCCGTGGCTGCGGTCTCGTCTCTGGGGTCTTGTGTCTGCTTCATGTTCGTACTTCCGGGAATCGGACGCGGTTATCGCGGATCTCGCCGACAACCACGTTCGGTCTGACCGGTGTGCTTCTGGGAATTTGTACTGCCCCTACGTACATAATTGTGTTGTGATCATTTGGGTGACTATCGGGTCACTCGTTTCGCGTCGTGACGAGTCGACGGCTTCGACGGCTCCGATCGGTTCTCCGGGTCGATGACGCTCACGAGAGTCTGGTCGCGATCGCCTGGGGGGACTGCGTCAAAAACTGCCGTGACGGCAGTTTCGGCACGCGGTCACGGAGTGGTTGGGACCCATCCGGTTGAGCGCGCCGATGAATGCTCCAATCGCACGGTGTATATACTTATTGTGATTATTCGGGTGACAGTCTCTTCCCAACCCAAAATCACGCGACGGAATGGCCACGAAACACGGCGTTCGCAGCCTCAAGTTGTGGTTTCCAAACGCTACTAGGCGTGTTTCACGAATTCAGCGATCTCGATCGGAAACGAACACCTTTCCTCCAAGGGGTGTTAGCCCGGAGTGTCTACCGGAAGTCTGGTGGAGTTGGTTGGGACCCATGAACGAACTATCGAACCTGGAGAGAGCGCTGGAACTGCTCCAGCAACTCGGGCTCAAAGAATACGAGTCGCAGGCGTTCGTCGCGCTTTCGCGACCTCCCGCGTGGGACGGCCAAACAGATCAGCGAGATCTCGGACGTCCCCCGCACTCGCGTCTACGACGCGGTCCGGGTGCTCGAAACGAAAGGACTCGTCGAGGTACAACACACGAACCCACAGCAGTTCCGCGCGGTCTCGATCGCCTCGTCGATCGAGACCCTGCGGAACGAGTACGACTCGCGCGTCGAATCCCTCCGGGGGGGCGCTCCGCGGGATCGAACCGCTCGCGGACGACAACGGCCCGGAAGCCACCCACGAGGTCTGGTCGCTGTCTGGGGAGTCGGCGATCCAGTCGCGAACGCAGGGGCTGATTGAGGAGGCCGATCGGGAGTTGATTCTCGTTATCGGTCACGCACCGGTCTTCACCGATGGGTTACGCGATCGGCTCAAAGCTGCTTGCCGTCGGGGCGTCACCCTCATCGTCGGCGTCGTCTCCGAGGCGTTACAAACGCGGGTCGAGGAGGAACTCCCTGAGGCGGAGGTATCCGTCTCTGGACTAGACTGGCTCCAAGGGACGAGCCTGACCGACGACGACACCGAGATCAGCAGGCTGCTGTTGATCGACCGCAACACGATCCTCATCAGCACCTTCCATGGGACGACGGACGGTGGGAAACAGCACGAACAGGCGGTGTTCGGGAGAGGATTCGACAACGGGCTTGTGACGATCATAATGACCGCAAGGCGGAAACCCGCGACTTCAGGCGCGGGAGGAAGCCGACAACATGGACACAAACCACGCTCGATGGCTGGCCGACTCCCCCACGCCAATCCAAACTAACATAAATACAGAGCACTGCATATGAAGTACAGATGGTGGAAGACTCAGCCACTCGAACCGTCCCCATCAAACTCGATGTGGACGAGAGTGCTGCTGGTCTCCTCCACCAGACAACCGACTACTTCCTCGATGCCGCCAACTACGTCGTCAACGTAGCGTGGGAACCCGACTGGAAAATCACCAGCAAAACCAAACTCCACGATCTCACGTACTACGACGTTCGAGATGACTCACCGCTCCCGGCCAACCTCGTGCAAGCCGCACGAAACCGAGCCGCAGAAGCCGTCAAAGGTGTCGTTGAACGCTGGAAAGACGGCAAGAAAGCCTCGAGACCACACTTCACGTCACGGTTTGCCAGCTACGACGCACGAACCGTCACCGTCAACGACGACCACTGCACACTCGCCACCATCGACGGACGAGTCACCGCAGAGTTCGTTCTACCGGACGGACAGCGTGACACGCCACACTCGGCGTATCTGTTCAACGACGACTATGATGTGAAAGGAGCCACACTCCATTACGATACAGTTGAGGACTGTTTCTACCTCCACGTGCGGACAAAGCCCACCGTGGAGAATGATGACGCCGGCACAGGCGATGCCAAGCACGTTTCCGTCCTTGGTGTCGACCTCGGCATCACAAACATTGCAACCACTTCAACTGGAACGTTCTGGAGCGGCGGCGAACTCAACCACTGGCATCGAGAATACGAAAAGCGCCGTGGCGATCTCCAACAAACTGGGACTCGATGGGCACACGAGAACGTTCAGCGAGTCGGTCGCAAGCAAACCGGACGTTTCGAACAGATACTTCACACGATCTCGAACGAACTGGTGGAGGAAGCTCTCGAAAACGACTGCACCCATATGGTGTTCGAGCAACTCAACGGCATCCGCGAACGCCTACCGCACGCGAAGGCAGTTCACAAGTGGGCGTTCCATCGCCTGTACGAGTACGTCACGTACAAAGCCGAGTCGGAAGGGCTTGTGGTGAGACAGATTAATCCGGCGTACACGAGTCAACGTTGCTCGAAATGTGGCTTTACCCACGAGGACAATCGTCCACACAATAACGGACAGGACGAGTTCGGTTGTCTGAAGTGCGGGTATGATGTTCACGCGGATTACAACGCGGCGAAGAATATCGGCCTGAAGTATCTCCGCGACCAGCAAAAGTCTGGACGTGGAGGCGCACCCGTAGGCGTGCGCTTGAACAGCGGGACGTTGAACGTGAATGGCGAATATTCGCCTACCGTGATTAACGGTTAGAACGGGAGTCCACGCTGAATGCCACGTCCTTCAGGGCGTGGTAGCTTACTCAGTTCACTCTGGATTCTCCGAGTCTAGTCGCCATGTGAAAATCGCCTTCAGCACGACAACCAGACTATTCGTGTCGCCTTCGCCCCAGATGGCGGTCTCCGATCGTGGGTCAGATGGAGACGCGTCTGTCCCGTTGACCAGTGCACTCACGAGCGTTTTTCGTCCGTCGATCATCATGAGGCGTCCTGCTGACGTATCCGACCAGACCCACAGCGATTCGAACATCATCGCCCCGGGGATGTCCTCCTGGATGCGCTCTTGAACGTCTGCTGAGACGCCGCCAAGCTTGATGGAGACACCGCGCTCTGCGGCTTTACTCAACATGTCGATCAAGTCGTCGGTGAGGAGATCCTCGACAGTCATGTAGACGATTTCTTCCTCTGCGCTCGCGAAGAACTCCCTGACACGCTCTGTGATTGCTGACTGGCCATCGACCGTCCAGACACCTCGCTGTTCGGCTCGTCGTTCGACGGGTTCGAGTTCACTCAGCGCCGTCCGAAAGACCTCCGTGCGGTGCTGGAACTCGTGTTCAAACGTTCGACTCGCGGTTTCGGCCGAGATTGCCCAGAACTGCTTGGGCGATGATTGCTGGACGTCGACGAGCCCTCGATCCTGTAATTCGTCGATCGCATCATAGACCCGGGTACGTGGCACCTCAGACACCTGGCTTACGTCCCTGGCCGTCCCCAGACTCGCAAGTGCCACGAACGTCCGTGCAGCGTACGCACTCATCCCGAACCGTTCGAGTTGCTCGATCGCTGCGGACTGAGGGTCGTCAGGTGGATCGTTGTTCATCGGTTTGGCTGACTTCCGGAAGTATGAGCCCAGCCACCCCGCGAGGGCGTGACTAGGCTTACACGCAGCAGTACGGTGGTTGGGACACAGAACTAGCCTGCGTGCAAGTGAAGGGTTGCAGCCCACCCCATTATCTCTTTTGTGATTAAACGAGTTATTTTTCTATCTCTCTATTCTACCAGGTTAGAGTACCGTAGATATATTATGATACTGTAGTCACTGAAAGAGTTACAAATAGAGTAGACATCCACCCCTCAATTGCAGGTTACCTTGCTGAGACCAAGGATCACTATTAGAATCCATACTCATCGTCATATCGGGAGTGACAATACCTATCCGTCCCGGAAGGGTATCAGCAGGAAAGCCCCGGGAATCCCCGGGAGGTTGGGACACATGGATACACCAGAAAACGTGGCGGAAGCGATCGAGGTACTCCAGCAACTCGGCTTGAAAGAATACGAGGCCCGATGTTTCGTTGGATTAGCGCGTCTCAATACGGGGACTGCAAAGAAGCTGAGCGAACTCACGGAGGTCCCTCGGACACGGGTGTACGATGCGATACGAATCCTTGAGGCGCAGGGGTTGGTTGAAATCCAACATTCGAGCCCACAGCAATTTCGCGCGGTCCCACTCGAGGAGGCGACCGAAACGCTCCGCGATCAGTACGAGGAGCGCGTCGAACGGCTGCACGACGCCCTCGATACGGTCGACGTCGTCGACGACGGCGACGAGGAGCCAGTCCAGCAAATATGGGCGATGACCGGACGGGACGCAATTGAAAACAGGACGGATCAGCTCATCGAGAAAGCCACAAACGAAATCGTGCTCGTCATCGGCCACGCATCACTCTTGACAGAGGATCTCGTCGAGACACTCAACGAAGTCGATGACGAGCACGATTTGATTATTGGAACATTGACCGAACCACTCCAAGACCAAGTGCAAGCGGCTGTGCCGGACGCCACAACGTTCGTCTCCGGATTGGAGTGGTTACACGGCGAACACACGACGGAAGATGACACGGCGATCGGGCGACTCCTCTTGATCGACCGCTCAACGATCTTAGTGAGTTCGATCATGCCCGATACCAAGAGAGAACAAGCTATCTTCGGCGAAGGGTTCAGAAATGGCCTCGTCGTGATCGCTCGGCGGCTCATGGCCCAAGGACTGATTCCCGCCCGTGACCCTCAGTAGTCATACGTAACGAATCACAGCAGTAGCTCACTTCATCGACGGTCAATACAGCTGGACTCTCGATCGCTGGTAGTCCGTGGGTGGTTGTTGAGGGGCTGAATGGTGAGAAACTCGCCGTTGTCGAGGGTGATACGGCAGCGGCAATAGATGAACGAGAGTCGGCCACCAGTTCGCGGTTCACCGTCAGCGTGTGAGTCAAAGAGTGCATCAAGCGCGTCCGGATCGAGAACATGCGATAGCGGTGGGAGCGAACTGGGTTTCCGTCCATCGACAGCACTTACAGCACGGACAACAGCTGTACTCACCGATTCGGCACTCCCAACTTCGTATTCCATGTCCTCGTTTAGAGCCAGACGGCGAAATCGATGGTGATTTTGACTCAAATAATCAAAACAATAGTATATCACACCAACGACGGCTCCCTCCCAGAAGCGGTCGTCCTCGACTACATCCTCGCGGAGACCCTTAACGGGCTCACGACCTATGCTGGTCACAACGCAGATATTTACAGTCGTATAGCGAGCCTCAACGTACCGAGATCCTGTAGTCAGCTGCCAGCTCCTGGAACGAAGACCACTCGGGGAGATAGTCGATGTCGATGATCGCCCCGAATCACACCCCCCGTGTGCGAGATGATTTCGGTCTTCGCTTGAGAGACCAGTGCAAGAGATGAATTGATTGATTAGTCGGGAAATTGGAACACACCGTGTGCGAAATGAATTCGGTGTCGGAGTCGGTGTCTCTTCGTGTTAATTTCCCTCGAAAAAATCGTCTATCTGAGCGTTGACAACAGATTTGACGAGATTCTCCTCGTGTTCAGCTTGTTCGAGTCGGATGTCCGCCTGCAGGGTCTCGGCGACCACTTCCGGATCGTCGACAAAGGTGTATTCCTTGTGGACACCACTGCCGTAGCCTCGTCCCCGTTTCTCCGACGTGACGAAATTGTAAGTCTCAGCTTCACTCATATATCGCAAGTAGGAGTCGCGGGATTTCTCGTCGGCGTCCAGAATATCGGCGAGGTATTGATACACCCGGTATGCGACCGTACTAGGAACGGCGTTCAAATTTCGCTGGGCGTGAACCGGGACGATCGCGGTAGCGTATAGCGAGAGCTTCTTTTGCGTCGAAAGGCCCTGCATCTGGGTTAACGTCCGGTCCCGTTCAGCTTCTTTCTGGGCGTCGCGAACGTGCTCTTCACAAATCGTGTCTTCACCGGCTCGATCAGCGATCTCACCGGCTTTCCTAAACAGATCAATTGCCTTTCGAGCATCGCCGTGATCCTGGGCGGCGAATGCGGCACTGAGCGGAATAATACCGTCCTCTAGGACATCATCTTGATATGCGTCACGACGTCGTTCGAGAATCGACTGCAGTTGGTTCGCATCGTAGTCCGGGAAAACAACATCCTGTGGATTGAACGAACTCTCGGCCCGGCCGTCGATATCCTCCATAAACCGGGGATCATTCGTGAGCGCAGCGACGGAAACGTGACCCTCGATGCGGCCGAGCTGTGATGCTCTCGAAAGCTGATAGAGTAGTTTCGAATACGCCGGTTCGTCATTCGGATCCCGTTGCCGGCCCACCAGAAGATCGACCTCGTCGAGGATGATGTTGACCGAATCGAAATTGTTGCTCAGAATTTCGTAGAACCGATTGAGCTTCTGGTCCGTCGAGATACCACTTTGAGGAATGCTGACATCGACACCGGCTTCGTCAGCCGCATTCTTCGCCAAGCGATAGACAGCGCGGTCGTGCGATTTGATCGTCTGGCAGTTGATTTTGATAACACCGAACCGATCTCCCTGGGAGTTCGCGAGTTCGAGAACCTGTTGACAGACCGCGTTGATGATGAGCGATTTCCCGGTCCCCGACGGCCCGTAGAGGAGCATGTTGGGAGGACGGTTCCCCTGCAATGCCGGTCGAAGATAGGTGATGATATCGTCCAATTGATCATCACGACCCACGATCCGGTCCTCGTCGATGACAGCATCGGGGTCGAGAAGTCCCTTATCTTGAAATACAGAGTTCTGAACGCCCTCTTGAAGACGGCCTTTGATAGATTGTGAGAGAGATTTTTGATCGTCGCCGTCAGCCATGTTTGCGCAGTTAAGTCGAAACTATAAATAAATATGGATACCGTGTACGGGATTAAATTCGCCGAATATAGCCGATAGAGAGGGTTTGAAGAGGGGTGGACCGAAGAAACTCGTAGCCGCGGGCGAAGTCAATTGATCGAACCAACCCCCCGTGTGCGATATGAAATGCTGGATAGCTCAGAGAGCAATCGTCGAGATCGGGTCGAGTCAGAAGAGGTCGGTGGAGGCACCCCCCTCCCCCCGTGTGCAAGATGAAACACCGGACGTGTTTTCCCGGATGTGTTTTCGGTCCGGATAGTGTCGATACTCTCTCGACGATCCCACTTGGGATCTGATCTCGCCTGGAAGTCACCCCCACACCCCGTGTGCGATATGAAATCGAGAAGATGACGGGAGGGGGTGGTAGAGGAAAGGGCCCATGAAACAGGCAGAACAGACAATTTCAGGGAAGAGAGCCCTCAAGGAGAGAATATAGAGATAGTCTATGTAATAGAGAAAGCTTTACATAGCTACTCTATTAACCAAACCCGTACGGCAACTATAGTCGGTTAAAACGAAACGGTACGTTTCGTGATATAACCGTACTATTCCGTGGGTTGGCTCTCTCGTGAACTGGGTGGCTTCGTCGGTTCTACGGCTTCTTCCGGGCTCTTTCGCCAAATTATGTGTTTTTCTCTCGTTCATTCCCGGGTACCTTCTAGTCAAATTCATATCGCACACGGGGTGTGGGGGTTCGTCATCGTCGGGACAGCCGTTTCCTAACAACTCACGAACAGTACTCCCCCCTACGAAGATCAGCAGTCAGTTGGACGCGCGAAAGGTTCGTGTGGTGTCTCTGTCGCCATGGACGACGTCGACCTCAACGAGATCTAACGAGGTGAAGATTCGACTCCAGTCTCGGTAGTACAGGGGAGTGTCTTTGTCGACGTAGTTCACGTCTGGGTCAGACGACGATGATTCGCGCATTGGATCCTCAATCTCCGCCGTGACGAGGATATTGTCGGTGATTCGAGCTACCTCCTTGAAGACCCACTCGACATCAGGATGGAGGTGTTGGAGCGTTTCGACCGAATAAACCGCGTCAAACTGTCCGTCGTCGAAATCCTCGATGATATCCTCTATCGGGCTGCAGTGAAACGTTCCGTCGGCGGCGAGTGTGGGATAGGTCTCCCGCATCGTGTCGAATGCCTCGGCGTTGATGTCGACGCCTGTGAGGTTCTCGAAGCCGTGGTTAGCGAGGTGTTCAAGATGACGGCCAGAACCACACCCGAGTTCGAGAACAGTTGCGTCACGAGAGAGGTATCCGCTGAGGATATCGCGAATCACCGTGCTTGTCTCATTGGGCCCGTAATGTGCGTAGTACGCCGGTGAGTATTCGCCCGCCCGGTTTGTCCACGTGTCTCGGACGGAATTAAGATCCACGTGTATCGACTCGTGTAAAGGTGTATAACGCCGTCGGACAGCGTCTGAAGGATTCGAGGACCGCCGAGATCGACGATACAGATTTACTGCCCGGGGGTCTAACCCGAGCAATGACACAACGATCCCTCCTCGTTCGCGCGCTGTGGTTCGTGTTCGTCGGTTGGTGGGCAACACCGATCGTCGTCAACAGTGCGTGGCTGCTCAACGTCACGGTCATCCTGCTCCCGATCGGGATCAAGCTTATCAATCTCGTACCGACGGTACTCACTCTCGCGGAGCCACGGTCGCTTTCAGAACCCGAGTCGGCGCGGGGGCAACGCTCGCTCACCGTCCGGGCGGTCTACTTTGTCCTCGTCGGCTGGTGGCTGAGCCTGCTGTGGGCGAACGTGGCGTCATTCCTCGCAATCACGGTCGTGGGGCTCCCGGTCGCAATCTGGATGCTCAACCGACTGCCGTACGTCACGTCGCTGTACCGGTTTCACGGGTGACCCTGGCGGTCATTGCCTGGTCGGAGATGTCCGAGGCGAACTCAAGACCAACGCTATCCACTTCGTTCGTCGCAGCTACTGCTTCTGCCTCGGTGAGCGTTACATCGATCGATTCGTGATCATTCTGTTCGTTATGATCCCTCGCCGTTGTGTACCGATCACTGTTGAGTCCACAATCAGCGATATGTCGATTGCGTCTTCGAGCGGATGTCTCTCCTGTCGACGGTTTTTCTAGAGCCCATTTTTCAGATAAGCCCTGGAAGACAAACAATCCGATAGCCAGCAGAGTTATCCAGTCGATCACTCACAGTAATGACAACAGAAAGCAGAAATCTCGGGTGAGATACACACTGAGTTGGAACCGGAGAGCAGCTGAAAAAGAACCCATCGGTATTATTAGCCTCGCTTCAAAAAATTGAACTGATGCCCTCCAAGCGAACGTTTGCGAAGCGCCTAGTAGCGCTTGCAACGACTGGGCTGGCAGTAGACCGTCCGATCAGCGCGCTAACCTCTGTTCCACCTGATACAGGTGGGTCCGCGCAATCAGCTGCTGTAAAGCTAGACACCGCTAGTGATCATCCACAACGTGGCGATCAGCAGACTTCACTAGAACCACAGTCTGCGGTTGCCGCCGGAAAATACGATCCGACTGTGGCCGCCACAGAAGCAGTTGATACCGTCGCAATCGGTCGGCTCTCCCCACAGGTTCTCAAAACCACTGGCCTGCCGCCCGAACTTGCGACTCGAATTCACCCGCTACTTGACCGATACGACGCCATTTCACTAGATGCCATCCAGCAGGCAGGTGGTGGAGTCGCGTTCACCTCATCCGGTCCGGAGGGATGTGCCGTCATTACTGGTAGCTTCGACGCAGCCGCGCTCGCTGCTGAACTCGCGGCCGATAGTACGGTACGCCGAGAATCGAACACTGATGGATTCGCTCGCTTCCACGCGCAGGAAGTGAATGCGGCGGTCGCCGTCACAACTGGTGAGGTGGTGACCGCGTATGGTTCAACGACTGCAGTCGCTATGGCACACCGTGATGCCGGAATCGGTACCACCGTATCTCACCAGAAGCCTGCGACGACCTACGGTGACCTCCCATCACGGCTCGACGGCGATGCTGTCGTCTATATCAACCTTGGCACAGATGTGCGCGAGCATCTTCACACCGCACTCTCTGATGCACCTGAAGCGTTGCGAACTGCCGTCGACGCATCGGGCGTTGTCGGCGTTTCACTCCGAATGATTGGAGATCGCCCCACCAGTGAAGCTGACGCTCCCGCCACAACTGGTTCCACAGGCGGTGAGAATGTCTCCGGCCATACCAGCCCAGCATTCGCGCTTCGGTATGGTGCTGTTGCTGACCCACGTCAGCTCGACAGAGAGACCGTTGAGACACTCACGAAGATTGCCCGCGAAGGTGACGACTCACTCTCAGATGCGACGGTGACTCGGCATGGACGAACCGTGCTGGTCGACGCTACCGCGTCTGCGGATCTGTTTGCGTCACACGCATCGCTCATCGGAGCCACAGTTCGTGACGCCGAGACAGTCACAGACGCATGACTGAGGATGGGCGACAGAACGACGACGAAGCAACGCACACGAACGGCCCGAACACGCCTGACGATGAGCGAGGGGCCAATACGACCAACGACACCCGACCGACTACGCATGACCCTCCAACAGACAGCCAAGACGACGCAACGATTACCCACCAAGATGCATCGACGACTACACCTGACGAGGCTACGATGAGCCGCGATACCACGTCGACAGAAGAGAGCGACGATGGCCGTTTCAATCGAATCCGCAGCCGCCCCGCCGTTGGGCTTGCTGTGGTTCTCGCCGTCGTTGCTGGCTTGGTCGTGGCACCCAGCGTCTACGGTGCGGTGACCGGTCCGGATGGGACAGTCGCAGTCGTCGAAATAGATGGCAGTATCGACTCCGCGACAGCACAACACGTCGAGGATAACCTCCGTGAGGCCCGGAACAACGACTCAATCGAAGCGGTTGTCCTCGAGGTGGACAGCGGGGGCGGACTCCCGGCACAGAGCGAACGAATGTACGCAGCCGTCGACCGGACCGCGTCAGTGATGCCGGTGATCGCAACGGTTGACACACTAGGCGCCTCGGGTGCCTACCTCGCGATCGCGCCGGCAGACAAAATCTACGTGGCCCCCTCCGCACAAGCAGTGGGGAGTGTCGGCGTCGCCGGCACCGCGCCGGCACCGAACGGGCCGAATGCCGGAACTACCGGCCCGGATAAGGCTGGGAGCGACCCCACTCAGCAGCGCGAGCGACGACAGATCCTCGCGAACCTCTTCTTAGAGAACGTGATCGAGCAACGTGGCGATGAGATCGAACTCGACCGCGACGAGATCGCTCACGCCGATGCGTACCTCGGGACCGAGGCAGTCGAGAACGGCTTCGCAGACGAGTTCGGCTTCGTTGACGACGCGGTCGCCGACGCCGCCGCCGAGGCAGGGCTTGACTCGTACACAGTCGACACGCGCCGCACCGAAGACCAAATTCCCGGTGGCATTTCGCTCCTCGAACGTGACGATGGGACGGTTGTTGTCTCTGACGGAACTGATGACACACTCGGAGATGGTCTCGTGCTTGCAGTCACTCCAGAAGCGTGGGATGAGACAGTCGACGATGATATCGTTATGACAAGCTACACCGGACGAGTATCTGCTGAGAAGGACGCGTCACTAGACAGCACCGCTACGGACACGAGAGGTGAGACTGCATGACCGGGATCATCAAGCGCGCAGGTGGCGCGTTCGTTGTGGTGTTCCTCCTAATCGTCGGTGTGACCGCCGTCGGCGGCGTTGTACTCGACAGTAACCCGACGCCAGAGCCGGTTGCGGATGACCATTGGCAGCTCGACACCGTCACGCCTGACGGCGTCGACGAAGGTGGGACGATCAACATGGAGAGCACAGAATCATCGAACACAGTCGTTGTCCATCTGGGTCAGGGGGCGGGTAGCGGCCTCGGCGGCACAACGCCGCTACTCCCGATCGAAACCACTGATCAGCCTGCTGAAGCGGACATTGGAACACTTGGCGGCACAGAGCGTGGAGTGAGCCCTCTTACCTCCACACTCGTTGAAAACGGTCACGAGGTGACGTTCTACCGCGGAAATCCGACTGGAGAGCCACTCCCATCGTTGCTTGCGGACGCAGATGCATTTGTGACCACGAATCCGGGATCGCTGTCGGCAACGGATATCGACACCGTGGCGTCATTCGCTGAGGCAGGTGGGCGGACACTTATCGCGAGTGACCCCGGAACAGCAGGTGCACTCACCGAACTCGGCTCGACAGCTGGCATCTACGGTGAAGCCGGTTACGTGTACGATATGACAAACAACGATGCGAACTACCTGAGTGTGCTTGTCGAGTCGAGCGGGTCGTCAGTACTGACGAACGATGTTGACGAGGTCGTATTCCGTGGAGCGGCACGCGTTGGCGCCGCGAGCGGCTCTGAACCGCTCACCACCGCCGAAACCGCACAGTTATCGACCACCCGTGAAGCGGGCACCTACGGTGTCGCTGTCCGCTCCGGGTCCGTTGCCGCAGTTGGTGACTCTAGCTTCCTCGCACCGGAAAACGCGTATCATGCTGATAACAACGTCTTGATCGGCAATCTTGGTGACTTCCTTGTGACTGGCGAGAATCCGGATGTGTCATTCGGTCCCGCTGGCGGTGCAGGTCCTCCGGGCGGGGCCCCGACGCCACCCTCAGGGCCAACCGACCCGAGCGGACCCTCGACCCCGACTGATCCGCCGGCAAACGAGACGTCCAGCGGGTAGGGATCGGTAGGATTGCGGATGGTGAGACAGCGGTGACTTTCCCGGCGTTCACGCCGGGGCTCCCCGTCCTGCAGATGGGATCGTGTCTCAACTCACGAAAATCCTGTATGAATAACTTGGTGAGATGGGCGAGACGATACTCCGAATGCAGACTTGAACGTCATGTCGCAGGCACTGAAGAATGCTCCTGAGTCGCAAACAGCCGAAGAGCATGCAACTGGCGTCGATCTCACTGAATCACGCGTCCAAAGTGCCCTTGGCTTTCTAGAAGACAAAGGCCGTATTGAGCGAGTGGGAAACCAGTATCGTGTGGATCCACCTCTGTGGAGACGGATGACACCCATCGTTGAGTTCCCTGTGTGGCTCCCACGTCGGATTGTCCGCCCATTCCAGCAGATAGCTGCGACCTCTTAACTCGGTGATGGCGTAACCAGAGTCCGCTATACTGAGCGATTGAGGGAGTGAGTAACATCCAGGGCATGCGGTACGGTAACAAACAATATCCATTGTTCTCAATATTGTGGATCGATATGCGGTTCGGAAACAAACGGTGAGCCACCGCCACCGAGATACACTCGGAATGAGGGGTGGGTGGGGTTCGACACCCGGAATCGAACCCACCGAATTACCAGTGCCGCAGACACGCAAGACCGAAGCCAGCGACTTCGGCCGCTGGTGTCTGACTAGTTGAACGGCAACTGTACGCCCGTGGTTGTATTGGTGGCATCCTCCGCCAGAATGACTTCGAACTCGGTGTCGGCAGGCTCATCGTCGGTATCCAGGTAGCCGACGGCCATCGCCGAGTAGGCTGTCCCGCCGCTCAGGGAAACGTTAACGGTGGTGACGACCGGTCCGTCGTTGTCTCCCGTCGCTTCCCGGAGCTCGAGGGTGTGGTTGCCCTCAGGAACGGTGACGTAGTCCGAGGCGTTCTGGAAGCTCACGTTGTCGGCGAGTACGACACTCCCGCCAGAAGTCGTAATGTCGACGGTCGGTGCATCAGGGGAGAGATGAATGACGCGAAGGGCGCTCTCGTTGTCCGCGGGCGCGGGCGCGGTATCTTCGTACGCTACCAATTCGAAGGTCGTTTCGGCACCCTCACTGATCTCTCCACTGGCGGCAAGCGTCGTTACCGATCGGGGCTCAAGGGTAACCTCGCCGTCGAACACGACTGTCTCGGAATCCCCGGCTGCCGCGATCGTTACGTTATACGTTCCAGCTTCGAGAGCCAAGTAGTCGCTGACGGCACCGAACGGTACGTCAGAGAGCACCGTTTCGTTCTTCACCATCACATCGACCGGCGGCGCGTCCGGTGACGCGTGGACCACCTTGAGGTAGGCTGTTTGCTGTTGGTCGCCGTCACTCGTCTGGTTGACTGCCGCAACTCCGCCGAACGCCAAGGTGCTTCCGATCAGCGCGACCGAGAGCACTACTGCGAGCAGCTTTGTGTATGGTTTCAATGATTGCACGTACAACCCAAAGGAGCGCACTGACTTTGTTACTCTATAACAAGAAAAAGTAGGGTCAAATCCAAAATCGACTAATGAATCTGTATTTGACATGTCCTAAATCATACAACATAATCGCCCAAAGTTACGGTTCTACTGAGATCCTCCGCAAGTGATACCGATTCACCCGAGTGCGGTCAGTACGGATGAGCACTTACCGGATGAAACCAATCTGTTGACACCTACTGGTGAACAAATGGTTAAAGACGAAGGAGAGCGGATTTGAACCGCTGAAGCAGCCGTTTTCAGACGGCCATCACCGGAGTGGCGCTCTACCGGGCTGAGCGACCCCTTCACAATAACCTTCTTTAGCTGCCCCACTACTTGTTACGGAGAATCAAGGAGAAAGCCCGGTGCTTTAGCGCGGGGATGAATCCGACAGTCTTCTCCATCAACCACGACCACCGCCCCGGTCGGATGTGTTAACTAATCTATTGTCGTACTACCAGTTAGCCGAGGCGGCCTGCCCGCCCGCTTAATCGGACAATATCGGGATTCCCCGATTCCACACAGAAAGCACCCCTTTTTGCTGTGGAACCCGGGGGGCAGTCAGCACAAGTATCTCTGAATCCCATGACGGGATAGGAGTAACGGCTGGTTGGCACAGCCAGTAGCCGCCTTCCAAGGTCGCTACAAACCGTAAACATCCCAACCCAGCGGTGCGGTGCCGTGGGAATCCTCGCGCTTCAGCGCGGGAAGGATGTCAAATTCCTACCATTTGCAGTAGCTCCTACCTATGGACCGTGAAACGCAGCACAATCGTTCAATCCGTTGTCCGTAGCGATCAGCGTCCAAGCGCGCGTTCCATGCCCGATACAGTGACGTGAATTCACGATGCTTGATCAGTGGACGAACCTCGTGTTGACGGGCAAGTCACCTGATTTTCTGATCGTCGTAGCCTTTGTCACCGAGAAGGATGTCGATATTCACGGGGTTGCGCTTGATCAACGACGGAGCGATCTGGCTATCGCGTTTTCTTGTCGTCGTCATGTGTAGATTGAGAATTGCGTTCACTTTCATATCGACCAGGAGTGTCACCTTGAGCTGTTGAATCGTGAGTTCGGCTCGTTTAGCGAGTATTTCGAGGCGTGACTGCGGTCGAATCTTGGCGCATCAACTCTAACAACCCTGCTCGTCAGAAGTAGCGTCCGCTGAGAGAGTCAATATGACGCACCATATCTCCCTGTCTAGTCGATTAAACGCCTTACAGAGTGTTGATACTGTAGGAAGTTCGGCTAGTCCGAGAACACGACGGATGCGTGGCATCTCGATCAGTTCATCGAGCAGTCCACGGTAGGTCGTATTCTTCCGAACGTTGAAGCACAAAAGAACAACGTGTTGAGGGAGTGTATAGCGGTGTTCACATTTTGTTTCCTACTGTATTATATCATGCTCTGGCACATGGAGCTTGAGCCCCTCGTCACCGTGAGCTACTCTCGGTGGCTATGGCAACTGTTCTCTATGAAATCGCATGACGTGACGGCGATGGTTCGACGGGGTTAAGTACAACCCGGCATTCGTGTTGAATGCGAAGGTCCCCCGGCGCGGGGGACATACGGCCGACCGCTCTGCGGTCGGTCGAAGCGTTCCGACGTGCTTAAGTGTATAAGTCCGTTCGGTTAAAACGCGAAGAACGCACCGCGGACTCGGGACGTTCAATTCGTCCCGGTTTCGCAGAGTCG
>Ga0306907_1000071_pt1 | contig 67475 bp, 71 predicted proteins | sample AntRauTorcE11898_FD_190415 | JGI IMG/M metagenome (GOLD analysis project Ga0306907, IMG submission 190415) | Saline lake microbial communities from Rauer Islands, Antarctica - Metagenome Torckler E11 #898 (v2) (version 2) | ecosystem: Environmental > Aquatic > Non-marine Saline and Alkaline >... | reverse complement strand
GATCGTCCAGGAGTCGATGCTGTCGGCTCGAACCGTCCGCTACGCGCTCGAACGGTTAGAGGGGATCGACGTCGTCGACGAGGATGTCTACTTCGCGGATGCCCGGCAGAACCTCTATAAGCTGACCGAGCCCGCACAGGAGTTCACCGGCGACGAAAACGAGGCCTCCTGTACCGCCGACTGACCGCCGCGGCTCTAACTCTTCTCCTCGCTCCGTTCCGCCGATAGGTCCCGCGCCCCTCGGACCGCTTCGACGACGGTGAGCCCGATGGCGACGAGCAGCGCGAACGTCGCAGCCAGCACGAACGCCAGCAACAGGAACCACACGTCTGGACCGAACAGCGGGTAGTCCCGGATGTCGATCACCGGACCGAGTAGCTCCAGCGCCCGGACGCCGTACAGGAGGACCGCGAAGAGCGCGCCGACGACGAGCCCAACGCGGGCGTTCCGGTAGAACGCCAGTGACTCTAAGAGCACGAGCATCGGCGGTTTGGTCGACCGGTCTGCTGAACTGTCGTCGCTCACGAACGCCCTAGCGAGCGCGCGCGCAAAGAGCCATCGAAAATCAAAATCGACTGCCGGATGATAATCACGATCGAAAATGGGTGTCTCAGGACCTGAAAACGCGAGAAAGCCGTCAAGTGATGGGAGAGAAAACGACCGTACATGGCCAAAGTCGTGCTGTCGGCGTTCCCGATGATCGATCCGGAGACGTACCGCGAGGTCCTCGACGAGGCAGTTGACGAGCCCGTCGAGATTGAGGTCGCCCAACTAGGGTCGACCGAGCGCCTGATCGAGGCGGCAGCGGGCGCCGACGCGGTTGTGACCGACATCGACACGCCCGTCACCGACGAGGCGCTCGGCCGGCTCGACCTGCGGGCCGTCGTCCGGGCCGCAGTTGGGGTGGATAACGTCGACGTGGGCGCCGCCGCCGAGCGCGGCGTCACCGTCACTCGCGCCCCGGACTACTGCACCGACGAGGTGGCGATTCACTCCGTTTCGCTGCTTTTGGCCTGCCTGCGGTCGCTGAAGGCGTACGACGATCACGTCGTCGACGACGGCTGGAGCTGGGAGGTCGGACGACCGATCCGCCGCGTGAGCGCGTCGACGGTCGGATTCGTCTCGTTCGGCCCGATCGCCCGGCGCGCGGCCGAGCAGATCGCCGGATTCGACGCTGATCTCGTCGCCTACGACCCGTTCGTCGAGGCCGACGAGATGGCGGAGTACGGTGTCGAGAAAGCGGATTTCGACGAGCTGTTCGACCGGGCCGATCACGTCGGCGTCTACGCCCCCTTGACGGACGCGACTCGGGGCATGGTCGACGCCGACGCGCTCGCTCGGCTCGACGAGAGCTCGGTGGTCGTCAACGTGAGTCGCGGGCCCGTCGTCGACGCCGATGCGCTGCTCGACGCGCTGGAGTCGGAGACGATCAAGGGCGCCGGCCTCGACGTGCTCGCGGAGGAACCGCCCGAAGACGATCCGCTCGTCGACCGCGACGACACGATCGTCACGCCGCACGCGGCGTGGTACAGCGAGGCGGCCCGCGACGACTTAAACCGAAGCGGCGCCGTCGACGTGGCCGCCGTGCTCAACGGCGAGACGCCCGATGGCCGGGTCGATCCGGATGCCGACTGGCTCTGAGCGAGACCGCGCGCGGCGGCTACAGCGCGCGACGACTACAGCCGATCGAGCGCGTCGAAGCCGTCCTTGCCGTCATCTCTCTCGTCCGCGCCGTCCTCGGCGCCGTCCGATCCCGCCTTGGCCGCGTCGAGCGCACCGCCGTCGAGGCCGGCGGCGAGCCCGGGACCGAGGTCGTAGGTGTCGCGCACCGTCTGGGCCAACACGCCCTCTCGGTCGAAGACGACATAGACGGCGACGAAGTCGTGCGCGGCGGGACGGAGGACGAACACCTCGCGAGGGCCGTCGTCCTCACGCGACTCGTTGACGCGTGCGACGAGCGGTTCGATCGGGAGCCGACCCGACCGGAGGTCGGCGAACGCGTCGCTTCCCGGCGCGTCCGCGAACAGGTATAGCGCCCCGTTCGGCTCGCCGTCGTTCGACCGGGTCGTGATCGAGCCGACCGCCTCTCCCGCGGAACGGATCTGGTCCCACGCGTCGACGGCCGCCTCGAACATCCCGTCCACGTCGTCCGCGAACCGGAATCTGCTCTCGCGGACGACCTCGACATCGGCGAAGCGGGCCGAGCCGTCGGTCCACGCCAGCGTCGCGTCGACGACGAATCCCGGCTCCAGCGACGCCACGCGGTCAGCCATGTCTCCATCGTACCCCTCGGCGGCGGCGTAGAGCGGGTCGAACCGGTCCCCGGCGTCGGGAGCGGTCGGGTCGATCGGCGCTTCCGGGTAGTCGACGAGGACAAACTCCTCGGGAGGATCGGCCGGACCGGTCCCGTCGATGTCGGGACGCGGGCGGCGGTCGTGGACGCGGAAGCGGCCGCTCGTCGTCGGTTCCATACCCGACGGTCGGGCGGCGAGCGGAAAAACCGGTCGGAACGGGGGAGCGCATCGGATAACGGAGAGGACGCCGTCTCCATGCTCATCTCGCCGACCGCCCCTGCCCCGCCGACCGCGACGGCCACACGGATCCGTGTCGTTATGGGGCGGGCGACCCAACCAAGCGGTAAATGGGGATCCTCGAGAACAAGTCGAACGCCCGCCTGTTCTACAAATACCTCTCGAAGGTGTACGACCAGGTCAACCGGTTTACCTGGACCGAGGAGATGCGCACGGAGGCGCTCTCGTGGCTGGAGTTCGGTGACGATCCGAAAGTGCTCGACGTGGGCTGTGGCACCGGGTTCGGCACCGAGGGGATCCTCGAACACGCCGACGACGTCCACGGACTCGACCAGAGTGTCCACCAGATGGAGAAGGCGTTCGAGAAGTTCGGGAAACACGACCGCGTGAACTTCTACCGAGGCGACGCCGAGCGGCTCCCGTTCCGCGACGACACGTTCGACATCGTCTGGTCCTCGGGGTCGATCGAGTACTGGCCGAACCCGATCGAGGGGCTCCGGGAGCTCCGCCGCGTCGCGAAGCCGGGCGGTCAGGTGCTCGTCGTCGGGCCCGACTACCCGCATAACCCCGTCCTCCAGCGAGTCGCCGACGCGATCATGCTCTTCTACGACGAGGACGAGGCCGACCGGATGTTCGAGGCGGCCGGCTACGAGGCGTACGAACATCACATCCAGCGAGCGAGCCCGCAAAGCCCGCGCGCGATCACGACGGTCGCGCGGGTCTCCGAGGAGTAGCGGCGCGGCGCTCGAACGCACCTCCCTCCGCCGCTATCCCGACTCGACGACAGTCTCCAGCGTCGCGACGGGTCGCCCGTCGACCGAAACGTCGACGGTGACCGTTCGGCCCGGTTCGAGGGTTGGATCGTTCGTCCCCGCGACCCGGAACGACGCCGACCCGCCGACCCGCCAGTCGCCGTCGGTCGCGGCGTTGAACGCGCCCGTCGGACCGGGGTGGAACCCTGCCGCCGAAAAGAACGGAACCGGCGGCTGCCGGGCGAGTGATTCGCCGTCGATGCGCACTCGAATTTCCAACTCGGCTGCGTCGAGCGCATCTCCGCCGCGGTGCGTAACCGTGATCCGGTCGTCAGTCGCTGACAGCGACAGGAAGGTCGTCGGCGCGGGCTCAGCCGGGGTGTCGATCGCCGCGGTCACGACGCCGCCCGCGAGCACGACCGTGATGGCGAGCAGCAGGACGCTGGCGACCGGCGCGAGTGCGCGCTCGGATCGATCGGCGGACGGGCCGCTGGGCAGGAGATCGGCATCGGTATCGATGGGCACGTGGCGACTGCCGCGGGATCCGGGAAAAACGTCAGGGGCTGCGACCGGGGCGACGACGAGACCCTACTCGTCGTCGACCGGTCGCGGCGTTGCAATGGGTTGGAGGTTGTCGACGAAGACGGCGCGAGGCTCGTCGACGACGGTGACCCGGTAAGACTCCGCCGGCGAGAGCGTCCGGACCATGCCGTCCGCGTCGGTGGTACCGATCGCTTGACTGTCGCCGTCGCCGACGCTCTTCGTGACGGTGACGTCGGAGACGGGCTCGCCGGTCTCCTCGTTGCGGACGGTCACCGTCACCGGACCGCCGGCGTAGCTGCGGTCGACGGTGACGTTGAAGCCGTCGCCGTTCACGGAGACGGACTCGGTGTCGGGGAACGCGCCGAGCGCGATCCGCTGGTGCTCGACGAACACCTGTTCCGTGCCGCCGCTGACGAAGGTGCGAAGGAGTCCGAAATCGTGCGGGATGGTGATCCGCTGGACCGAGCCGGCGCCGAACGCGTCGGGCTCGCGGAGCGACGCCGTCTCGGGGTAGGCGGCGGACGTGGCATTGATCGCCTCGTCGTTGCCGATCGAGCCGCCTCCGCGGTCCCAGCGATCGACTCGGAAGACCTCGCGAACGTACTCCCCGTCGACGACCGTCGCTAACACGATCGATCGATTGCTCGACTCGACGTACACATCGGTGGCAGGCGTCGCGCCGCGCGCGGTCGAGAGCGCGTAGTCGCGGACGGGACCCCCGTACACTTGTAGCGCGACCTGAAGCTCGTCGAGCCGGGTCGGGGAACTGAATCCGTCGGTCTCCTCGGCGAGGGCGTCGAGCTCGTCGAGCCGCTCGTCGTACTCACGGGCGGTCGCAGCAATGCGGACAAGCTCGTCGAGGAGCTCTCGGTCGGAGAGGTTGCCGGCCGCGTGGGCGCTGAACGCCTCCGTCTGTCGGCTGTTGAGCGTCACCTCGTCACGCTCGACGCGGTTGATCGCCGCGAGGATCCGGCGCTGTCGTTCCACGCTCGTCTCGGCGGCCTCGATCCGCTGGACGACCGCCGCGGTCTCCATGGCCGCATCGGTCTCGCCGACGGCGAACCCGACCGACGAGCCGAGGTTCGCGCCGCGGCTCCCGGATTCGACGCGCGTGGCGACACCGATCGGCGTGGACAACGTCCGGAAGGTGAGGTTCTCCGCGTCGACCTGCGGGCGGTCGGGGTCCCCGTCGGCGCCGTCGAGCGCGTCAGCGGCATTCTCGACGGTCGGAGCTACGCTGGCAGCGGCCGGTTCGGTGTTTCCGGCGACCGATTCGGTACCCTCACCGACCGGGTCGGCGACCGCTCCCGCGACGGCCGCCGGCGACACCGCGCCGGCGATCGACGCGAGCAGAAGCAGCACCGAGAGGGATATCGGGAGGGCTCTCATACCACCTTGATTTGCGTCGCGATATAAAAAAGCCACCTCAATGAACCGACGCGATCCGTCGACGACCGCATCCTGATCGATCACCGACGACGCACGTCGGACGGTCAAAACAAACGATGGAAAGCGTTTTGCCCGGCGCCTGAGTGCGGTGATCTGTATGCGGAATGCCCCGTCTCGCGCTCTCCTCGTCGGGTTGGTGGCCGTCGCGCTCGTGGCGAGCGGCGTCGCGCCCGTCGCAGGGGGCGCGCCCTCGCCCTCGTCTTCGCCCTCTCTCGACGCCGATCCGTCGGCGGCCACCCCATCGGTTATCAACCCATCGACGGTCAATCCATCGATAGTCGAACAGATCGACGAACCGTTCGATCCGAACACGGCGACGCGGATCCGGATCGAGCCGACCTCGGACGGCGACGCCCAGTGGACCGTCTCAGTCAGGTACGCACTCAGCGACGAGCGCGACCGTGCAGCGTTCGACTCGGTCGGCGAGAGATTCCGGGACGGCGAGGTCGGTCCCGACGCAACGCTGTTCGAGGGGTTCGCCCGCCAGGCTAGCCAGAACCTCGACCGGACGATGCGGATCGAAAACGTCGATCGTGAGGTCGTCACCCACGACGACCCCTCGTCGTTCGACGTGGCGAGTGCCGAGACGGCGGCGGTCGGCGAACTCCGACTGACGTTCGTCTGGACCGAGTTCCTCGAAGAAGACGGTGAGAACCTGGTGTTGGGTGACGCACTGACCACGTCGGACGGCGGAACGTGGCTCCTCTCGCTGGAGGATAGACAGACGCTTGAGGTGGCGACGCCGGAAGGGTACTCCGTCACAGGGACGCCGAGCACGGCCGTGGCACAGCTTTCAGACGGCGACGTCATCATCGAGGGGCCCCAGACGTTCGAGGGAGGCGATCCCGTAGTGATCGTCTACGGGCCCGCGAGCACGATCGCTCCGCCGTGGACGATGCTCACCGCTGCGATCGTCATCGCCGCGGTGCTAATCGCTGGGAGCATCGTCGGCTACCGGCGAATGGACGGCAGCCCCGGTTCCGCGGCGAGCGGGAGCGTCGACGAGGCCACCGTCGACAGCGGCGGGGGAGAACGCACCGACCACGGACGGCTCGACGCCGTGACCGGCGATCCCACCGATCCAAATTCGGCGAGCAACGGATCAGGGGCCGACGGCGGTGAGGCGGCCGCGGAAGAGGAAGCGGAAGCGGAGGACCTCTCGCTGTTGTCCGACGAGGAGCGCGTCGAGCGCCTCCTCGAAGATAACGGCGGGCGGATGCGACAGGCCGACATCGTCGCGAAGACCGGGTGGTCGGACGCGAAGGTGTCACAGCTGCTCTCCGCGATGGCCGAGTTGGGCCGCGTGGAGAAGCTCCGGCTGGGGCGCGAGAACCTGATCTCGATCCCGGATGACGGTGGGGCGCCCGACGGCGACAACGGCGAGAGCAGCGAATCCGAGGCCTGAGACTGCCGCCAAAATGTCGGGAGGCGGAACGGAAACCCCGAACCCGCGGTGAGGCGTTCCGAAAGCTCTTACAGGTCGAACGACGGAGTATCGATCATGAAAATTCTGGTGACAGTCAAGGAGGTTGCAGAGCCGGACGACGACTTCGCGATCGAGGATACCGACATCGCAGCGTCCGACCTCGAGTACGACCTCAACGAGTGGGATGACTACGCGATCGAGGCGGCGGTACAGCTGGCCGAGGCCGGGATCGCAGACGAGGTTGTCACCGTCACCATCGGTCCGGAGCGCGCGGAGGAAACGATCCGAATGGCGCTCGCGAAGGGGGCCGACCGCGCCGTGCGGGTCTGGGACGACGCTTTCGAGGCCGGGTTCGCCGACGTGGCCGCGAAAGTCACGACATTCGAAGCGGTCGTCGACGCGGAGGAGCCCGATCTCATTCTTGGCGGCGTACAGGCTGCAGATACCGGATTCGGAGCGACGGGCGTTGCGCTCGCCGAGCGGATCGGCTTCGAACACGCCGCTGTTGTCAACGACCTCGAAGTCGACGCGGACGCAGGCGTCGCACACGTTCACCGCGAGCTCGAAGGCGGCATCGAGGAGCTGACCGACGTTGATCTCCCCGCCGTGTTGACCGTCCAGACCGGACTCAACGAGCCGCGCTACGCGAGCCTCCGGGGCATCCGGCAGGCGCAGCGCAAGGAGATCGACGCGAAGGACCTCGCCGACCTCGGGCTGTCGGCCGACGACGTCGAGAGCGCGCTGGCGATCACCTCGATGTACGAGCCGGAGAGCGAGTCGAACGCCGAGATCATCGACGGCGACGCGGGGGAGAGCGCGTCGCGCCTTGCCGAGGTCCTCCGCGAGAAGGGGGTGAGCGCGTGATGTCCGACGTGCTCGTCGTCTCGGAACACCGGCGCGGGGAGCTTCGTGACGTCTCCTACGAAGCGATCACGGCCGGCCGCGAGATCGCCGACGCGCGGGGTGGCAACCTTCACGTCGCGGTGATCAGCGGCGACATCGACCGGTTCGCCGACGACCTGAACCGCGAGGGCGTCGATGCGGTCCACGCGGTCGCGAACGGCGAGGAGTTCGATCACACCGTCTACCAGTCGGCGGTCGGGGCGCTGCTCGAGAAGATCGACGCGGGGACCGTCGTGATCCCGAACTCGGTCAACGGGCTGGACTACGCGCCCGCCGTCGCCGAGGCGCACGACCTCCCGCTGGTGACGGACGTGATCGGCTTCGAGTACGACGACGGCCTGACCGCCACCCGCGAGATGTACGGCTCGAAGGTGGAGACGACCGTCGACGTGGCCGGCGACCGGTTCGTCCTCACCGTCCGGGGCGGCGAGTGGGCGCCCGCGGAGGGCGTCGGCGACGCGACGGTCGAGTCCCTCGAGGTCGACCATCCGGAGTCAGGCGCGCGCGTCACCGGCTTCGAGGAGGTCGGCGGTGGCGATGTCGACATCGCGGACGCCGACGTGCTCGTCTCCGTCGGGCGCGGCATCGAGGAGGAGGAGAACCTCGAGCTCGTCGAGGAGCTCGCCGACGCGCTCGGCGCGACGCTCTCCGCGTCGCGGCCGATCGTCGACAACGGCTGGCTCCCGAAGAACCGACAGGTCGGGCAGTCGGGCAAGGTCGTCACGCCGGACGTGTACATCGCGGTCGGGATTTCGGGCGCGGTCCAGCACGTCGCCGGCATGAAGGGATCGGACACGATCGTCGCGATCAACACCGACTCGAACGCGCCAATCTTCGACATCGCCGACTACGGGATCGTCGGGGACCTGTTCGAGGTCGTTCCTGAACTCATCGACGAGTTCGCGTAGTCGCCGTCGACTCACGATGAGTCCGATCCGCGCCGCCGTTCCGACCGCCGAGGAAGTGAGCGCCCTGCTCGCCGGGGTCTGGCGGACGGTCGACACCGAGACCGACGCGGTCGCCGCGGAACTGGCCGGCGACGAGTCGGACGCGGTGCTGCTCGATCTCGTCGCGACACCGTTCGCGTCCGTCTCCGACGTCAACGAACGGCTGGCACGGACCGAGTCGTACCTCCGGGAGCGCGGGGACCGGCGGGCGGTGTTTCTCACGGTGTACAGCCGGATGACGGCGACCGTCCAGACCGCGATCGACGACGGCGCGTTCCTCGACTCGGAGTGGGCCGCGTCGTACCTCGTCGCCTTCGCGGAGCGCTACCGCCGAGCGTTGGTCGCGTTTGAGCGGCGGGCCTTCGAATCGCTCCCGCGCCCGTGGCTGATCGCCTTTGCCGCCGCGGCCCGGAGCGAGGCGCTGGTCGCACAGGACGCCCTGCTCGGCATCAACGCGCACATCACCTACGATCTCACGTACACGCTCGGCGACGTGGGCATCGATCCCGATCGGGATGGCAAACTCGCCGACCACGACCGCATAAACGCCATCCTCGCCCACCTGGTCCAGACCGTGCAGGACGCGCTCGTCGAGACGTACGCCGCGGTCGAGATCGCGGGTGTCGACCGGCTGCTCGATCCCCTCGACGATCGGCTGGCCCTGCTCGGGCTGAAGGGGAGCCGGGAGTTCGCCTGGCGGAACGCCGTGTTGCGCGCCGATCTACCGACGTGGATCGGCGAACCGTACGTCGACTGGCGGACCGAGACCGTCGCGACGGGCGCCGCGGCGATCGCACTCGCGCCCGATATCGACGCCGACGCACGCGAACGCCTGCGAGACGCGGAGGCCGACGTCGACGCCGTGGCGGCGTTCTACGAGGCGATCCGACGGCGGATGTAGGGAACGCGGGGAGAGAGCCGCACCGAGCGCGTCCCGTTCTCGGGGCGTTTATCACCCCGCCACACCTCCGATCCGCCATGAGCGAGGCCGACGAGCAGACGGCTGCGACCGCGACCGGTCGGGAGATCTGGATCGAGAAGTACCGACCCCAGTCGCTCGACGACATCCACGGGCAGGAGGCGATCGTCGAACGGCTCCAGAGCTACATCGAGCAGGACGACATCCCCCACCTGCTCTTTGGGGGGCCTGCCGGTACAGGCAAGACGACCGCTGCCACCGCCATCGCTCGACAGGTGTACGGCGACGACAACTGGCGCGGGAACTTCTTGGAGCTCAACGCCTCCGACCAGCGCGGGATCGACGTGGTGCGCGATCGGATCAAGGGGTTCGCGCGCTCGTCGTTCGGCGGCGACTTTCGGATCGTGTTCCTTGATGAGGCCGACTCGCTCACGGATGAGGCGCAGGCAGCACTTCGCCGGACGATGGAGCAGTTCTCCGACAACACGCGCTTCATCCTCTCGTGTAACTACTCGTCGAAGATCATCGACCCGATCCAGTCGCGTTGCGCCGTCTTCCGCTTCTCGCCGCTCTCGGACGCGGCCGTCGCCGCGCAGACCCGCGAGATCGCCGCGGCGGAGGGGATCGAGGTGACCGACGAGGGCGTCGACGCGCTCGTGTACGCCGCGGACGGCGACATGCGTCGCGCGATCAACTCCCTGCAGGCGGCGGCGACGACCGGCGAGATCGTCGACGAAGAGGCGGTGTACGCGATCACGGCGACCGCTCGCCCGGAGGAGATCGAGTCGATGGTGACGAACGCCTTACACGGCGACTTCACCCGGGCGCGGGCGACGCTCGATACCCTCCTCACGGAGACGGGGATGGCCGGCGGCGACGTGATCGACCAACTCCATCGCTCCGTCTGGGAGTTCGACCTGAGCGAGCGCGAAGCGGTGGCGCTGATGGAACGGATCGGCGAGGCCGACTACCGGATCGCCGAGGGCGCCAACGAGCAGGTGCAACTGGAGTCCCTGCTCGCGTCGCTGTCGTTAGCGGAGTAGCGACCGTCTCGGGCGGGAACGAACGATCGCGGGTGGTCGTGCGGAATGGGGTGCGGGAGAGCCGCTCGACGACCGACGGTTCGCTTATAAATACTACTTCGACTCTACAGTAGATCGCTTATAAACAGTCGTCAGCTCGCTTGTGCGGTCCGAGTGCTACTCGTTTGGCCCGAGCGCTACTTGTCTCCTCTGAGCGCTACTCGTCCGGGTACTTCGGCTCGCGACGCTCCGCGCGCTCGGTGGCGCGTTCGATGACCTCGCGGACCGTGTCGGGGCCGTCGCTCGCGCGGTAGACGTCTCCGTGGCCCGGGTACATCGCCGAGGCGGTGTCCGGCAGGCGGTCGAGGAGCGTGTGAAGGCTCTCGATCAGCACCTCGCGGGACTGGCCCGCCATGTCGGTGCGACCGAACGACCCGTCGTCGAAGGCGCCGTCGTTGTAGACGACCACATCGCCGGAGTACACCCGGTCGTCGCCGACCAGCGAGATGTGGTCGGCGGCGTGGCCGGGCGTTTCGACGACCTCGCAGGGCTCGTCGCCGACGAGGATCTCGTCGCCGTCGCCGATCGCCACGTCGCGCCGCGGGTGGGCGGCGTTGGCGTAAAGCGTCGCGTCAAACCGGTCGAGCACCGCGTCGAGCTGGCCGACGTGATCGTGGTGCTGGTGGGTCAACACGACGCGGTCGAGCCCGTCGACGCCGGCCTCGTCGAGCGCGTCGGCGATAACGTCGTCGACGCCCGGCATCGTGCCGGCGTCCACGAGGGTCGGCGCCTCGCCGGACACGAGGTACGCGTTGCAGGTGAACTCCTCCGCGTCCGCAGTGACGGTGATCGGCTCCATACGCGCACGAAGGGCGCCCGATGGGAAAAACGTGCAGTCCCCGCGGGAACGGGGGCGGCGGGATCTCCCGAACGCCCGGGGATTTATGCCTCGTGGCGTGTTAGTCTCACTCACATATGGGCTTCGGAAGCTACGATGAATCCGAACAGGAGAATCAAGACCTGGATGCGGATTTCGACGACGACGACGGAGTCCAGGCCGCAGAAGAGGTACACGAGGGTTCGGTCGATTACGAACCCGGTGCGTCGAACGACGAGCTGCTCGACCGACTCCAGGAGATCAAATCCGAGGAGACCTGATCGGGTGACACCGCCGAGCCGGACGCTCGGTATCGCCTTCTCAGACGATGACCGAACCAGTCGCCTAGCTGGGGCTGTCGTCAGAGCCGACGGCACCCTCGACGGGCTCGGGTTCGAGACCTGCACCGTTGGCGGGACCGACGCGACCGACGCCGCGATCGCGCTCTTCGACCGGCTGAGGCGCGAGGATGTGCGCCATGTCGCCGTGGCGGGAATCGCGCCCGCGTGGTTCAACCTCCTCGACCTGTCGCGGCTTCACGAGGCTCTCGACCGACCGGTGTACGCCGTGAGCTACGAGGAGAGCCCCGGGCTCGAACCGGCGCTCCGCGAGGCGTTCGACGGCGAGGCGCTCGCGCGGCGGCTCGACACGTATCGGTCCCTGCCGCCTCGGGTTCGGGTGGAGCGCGACGAGTGGAACTCGGCCGCGAGCGATGCCCCGGAACCACTGTTCGTCCGCGCGGTCGGGATCGACGTCGACGAGGCCGCCGCCGCGGTCTGCGGGTTGGTCCGCGAGGGGTTCCGCCGGCCGGAGCCCCTCCGGATCGCCGCAATCGCGGCGAGCGCGCACCGGGAGGCGACGAGGGAGCGGTAGCCGTATCCCGCCGGCCGAATCGTCCTACCCGCGCCGGATATATGTCGCTCCGCCGAGAGCCACCGCCATGACCGATGACGCCGAGACGATCGACGACGCCGTGACGTTTCGCGACCGCGAGCGACTCGCTCGGACACCGACACACGAGGCGGCCCTCGACTGCCTCGCGGCCGGGATCGAGGCCGCGCTCCCGGAGCGGCTGATCCGCGACGCCGTCTCGGTCCGAGACGGGACCCTCCGAATCGAGGGCGTCGACGGCGCGGGCGGCGAGTACGACCTCGACGCGTACGACCGGGTCGTCCTCCTCGGGGCGGGGAAGGCGACCGCGGGTGCGGCGGCGGGGGTCGCCGGCGCGCTCGGCCGGAGCGACCGAGAGATCGACGAGGGGATCGTCGTTACGGACGACCCCCCGGACTGGACGGGCGCTGACGCGAGTGACCCGTCGTCGACCGCGACGATCGACGTGCTCCCGGGCGATCATCCGCTGCCGAGCGAGCGGGGTGTCGAGAGCGCTCGGCGGGTCCTCGACGCGGCCGAGCGCGCCGGCCCCGACGACCTCGTTCTCGCGGTCATCACCGGCGGGGGCAGCGCGCTGCTGGCCGCGCCCGCGGACCCCATCTCGGTCGGCGATCTCCGCGCGCTCACGTCGGCGCTGCTCACGTCGGGCGCGTCGATCGACGAGATCAACGCGGTTCGGAAGCACTGCTCGGCGGTGAAAGGCGGACAGTTGGCGCGCGCTGCCGCCCCCGCGACGACCGTCACCCTCGCGGTCAGCGACGTGATCGGCGACCCGCTCGACACGATCGCGAGCGGGCCCACCGTCCCCGACCCCTCGACGTACGCGGACGCGCTGGCGGTCCTCGACCGGTACGACCTCGACGCCCCCGACAGCGTGCGCGAGCGCCTCCGTGCAGGCGCCGACGGAGAGCTGCCGGAGACCCCGACCGCGGGCGACCCGGCGTTCGACCGGAGCGCGGCGTTCGTCGTCGGGAACGGGCGAACCGCGCTGGACGCGGCGGCGACCGCCGCGGCGGACCGGGGGTACGAGCCGCTGGTGCTGTCCGCGAGCGTCCGAGGCGAGGCGCGCGAGGCGGGGACGACCCACGCCGCGATCGCCGAGGAGTGCGCCGCCCGCGGGTCGCCGATCGAGCCGCCGGCCGTGCTGCTCTCCGGCGGCGAGACGACCGTCACGCTCGGGGACGCGGCGGATCCGGGGACGGGCGGCCCGAACGCGGAGTTCGCCGCGAGCGCGGGACTGGCGCTCGCGGAGGGCCCGCTGGGGGACGGAGGCGGGGGCGGAGGAGGGGACGACGACGGCCACGGCCACAGCGCCCCCCGAGTCGTCGTCGCGAGCGCCGACACCGACGGGCTCGACGGCCCGACCGACGCCGCCGGAGCTATCGCGGACGCGACGACGCTCGACCCCGACGCCGCCCGCGACGCCCTCGACCGCCACGACGCGTACCCACTCTTCGACGACGCGGGCGCGCTCCTGCGGACCGGTCCGACCGGAACGAACGTCAACGACCTGCGGGCGATCGTCGTGGAGAAGCGGGATGGAGAGGAGGGACGTAGCTTATAAAGAAACTGCAGTGGCGCGCCTCTGAGTGGCCGCCATCGGCGGCCACGAAGTGCGCGTGCGAGGTCGCCGGCGCTACGCGCCGGCTGCCAGAGGCGCGAAGCGTCTCCCGGCTGGGGCTTTGGAAGTGTTCACCGTCGATCTACTAGCAACCGCTTATAACTAGCGGACACCGGCCACACGATCGAGACACTACCCAACCGAAACGTCGTCGGAAGGCGGACGGACTTATGTCGACCCCGCTCGCACCTCGATCCATGACCGAGAACGGGGACGCGCTCGACGGGGACCTCCGAGTGCCGTCCTGCGAGCGCTGTCCGGCGCTCGTCGAGTCGCGGAGCCGGATCGTCGACGGCGTCGGCCCGACCGACGCGGACCTGCTGTTCGTCGGCGAGGGGCCGGGCGCACAGGAGGACGAGCGGGGCGAGCCCTTCGTGGGGCGGTCCGGCGACGTGCTCGACGACGCGCTCCGGGACGCCGGACTCGCGCGGGCGGACGTGCGGATCACGAACTGCGTGCGGTGCCGCCCGCCGGACAACCGGGACCCGACGACCGAGGAGTTGGCGAACTGCCGCGGGTACCTCGACGCCGAGATCGACCGACTCGACCCCGAACTGATCGTCACCCTCGGGAAGGTGCCGAGTGAGCACCTCCTCGACCGATCCGTGGCGATCACCTCGGAGTCGGGCGAGGTCGTCGACGTGCGGATCGCCGGCGCCTCACGGCGCGTGTTGCTCTCCGTCCACCCGGCGGCGACGCTGTACGACCGGAGCCAGCGCGACGGGTTCTTCGAGACCATCGCGCGGGCGGGCGAGCTGAGCGGGACCGCCGGCGCCGGGTCGGGCGGTCAGTCGCGGCTCGGAGAATTCTGAAACGACCGGATCGCCGGTGAAATGAGTGCGAACGTCCGTCACAGTAGCGCTGTATATGAAACATAGAAAATAATATACCATGAGAGTAGAACGCACAACTGTATGTCCGACAACAGGTGGTCGGCGAATCGGCGAACGTTTGTCAAAACGGCCGGCGCGGCTGGGGTAGTCGGGCTCGCCGGCTGTTCCGACGGCGGCACGTCGGGTGATTCCGGGAACTCGGCGACGGAAGTCACGTGGGTGATGAACCCCGCGGAAGAGGAGATCGACATCCAGGTCCAGTACCAGCCGATGTTCGAGTACCTCGAGTCCGAGGCCGACATCGAGATCATCGAACAGCCGACCGCGAGCTACTCCGGGACGGCACAGGAGCTCCGACGCGCGAGCGAGGGCGACCGGGTCTTCGCGGACACCTCGCCCGGCGCGGTCGCGCAGATCCCCGATCAGCTCGACGTGACGGGGATGCGGGTGGCCTACGGCGCTGAAAAGTACTTCTCGCTCATCACGACGACGGCTGACAGCGACATCGAAGAGCTCGCCGACCTCGAAGGCGAGGTTTTCGCGTCGGCCGCGCCGACCTCTGTCTCCGGGACCCTGTTCCCGCTGTACATGCTCAGCAACGCGGGGATCGACATCGGGAGCGCACCTTCCGGCTCGCCCGAGGACTTCGAGCTCCGGACTTCAGACCACTCGACCGCCCGCGAACAGCTCATTCAGGACGACCGGATCGCGGCCGCCGGGACAGGCGCTTTCTCCACGGCGTCACACGTCCCGCAGGAGCAGTTCGACGAGATGTCACAGGAGTTCGTCGACATCTCGGCCGAGTACGACGGCGCCGGCGAAGACGACCCCGAACTCCAGCTACTCGCCGTCTCCGACCCGATCCCACGTGCGCCGATCGTGAGCAACGCCGCGTGGGAGGAGTCGCTCAAAGACGACATCCGACAGCTGATGATCGACGCGCCTCAGGAGGCGTTCGAGCACGACTCGCAGGCTGACATCGCCGAGGCACTCAACATCGACCCCGAGATCCTCGACATGGACGAGTCCGAGCTCAGCGAGGACCAGCGGGAGGACCTCGATCTGGTCGAGGCGCACGCGCTCTGGTTCAGCGGCGTCGTCGAAGCGAGCGCCGAAGACTACGACCCCGTCGCGCAGCTCGGTCAAGAGCTCGGCTTGGAGTGGAACGAACTCTAGGCTGAGCGGCTACGTACACTCTCTCGCTATGACTTACATCGAAGTAGACGGTCTTACGAAACGATTCGGCGACACGGTCGCGCTCGACGACGTGTCCTTCGAGGTCCCCGCAGGCGAGTTCGTCATCGTGCTCGGCGTCTCCGGATCCGGGAAGTCGACGCTGCTCCGGACGCTGAGCGGGCTGCTCTCCCCGACGGACGGTGAAATCCTGATCGACGGCGAGCCCATGTTCGAGCCCCGCCCGGAGGTCGCGATGATCTTCCAACAGCACAACATCATCGGCGACATGACGGCGTACTCGAACTCGCTTTCCGGGGGCGTGCACCGCTCCGGGTTCCTCTCCAGCGTCCTCCAGCTACAGGATCCTGAGGAGAAACACCGCGCTCTCGACGCGCTTGACACGGTCGGCCTCCTAGACGAAGCCGAACAGAAGGCGCGAAGTATGAGCGGCGGTCAACAGCAGCGGGTGGGGATCTCCCGTGCGCTCGTCCAGCAGCCGAACGTCTTGCTCGCCGACGAGCCGGTCGCGAGCCTCGACCCCGGCAGCGCACAGAGCGTGATGAACTACCTCCGGACCGCCTCCAATGACCGCGATCTGACGACCTTCTGTAGCCTCCACCAGGTGAATATCGCTCGGAAGTTCGGGCACCGCTTCATCGGTCTGCGCGACGGCAAAAAGGTGTTCGACGGGTACCGAGACGAGCTGACGATCGACGTCATCGACGACCTCTACGGCGACATCGACACTGAGGGGATGTTCGTCCGAGATGACGGCGACAGCGACGAGGCGACCGACGAGGTCGCGACGACGTGACGAGAACGGAGCTGATCTACGAGTGACAACAGACACAACGACCTCCGACGGGACGGCCGGATCCGGCGCGATCGACGACGCCGACGGCTCCGGCGTTCCGAATCGCATCGCCGAACAGTTCGAGAACATCAAGCGGACGCGTCGCCGTCGGGCGCTCGGGTGGACCGGACTGCTGGCGTTCCTCGCGTTCGCCACGCTGCAGGCGTTCGCCGCGACGGAGCTTCTGAACCCGGACGCGCGCCTCGAGACGTTCACCGAGTCGCTGACCGGCTTCTTTCCGATCACGAACTACTTCGGCGTGATCCCGTTCCTCGATTTCGGCCAGTACATCCAGTTCATCAGACAAGAAAACCTGCTGTACGACCCCGAGATCGGCAGGCTATTGTTCCAGTTCCCCCCGAACCCGACGGACATCTACGTGTTCTTCTTCCAGGAACTCGGGATCTTCCAGATATTCGGAGAGGCCGGTATCACCCTCGCGATGGGGTTCGTCGGGACGGTCCTCGGGTTCCCGTTCGCGCTCGTCTTCGGGACGCTCGGCTCCGAGCGCGTCACCCCGTTCCCCTTCAACTTCATCTTCCGCGGGACGATGTCCTTCATCCGGGCGATCCCGGCGATCATCTGGACGCTCATCTTCATCCCGTTCCTCGGGCTCGGTCCCGCCTCGGCCGCGATCGCGATCGCGTTCGACACGATCGGGAACCTCGGCCGGCTGTTCGTCGACGAGCTCGAAGAGATCGAGGACGGGCCGATCGAGGCGATGCGCACGACCGGGGCGAGCAAGCCCCAGATCGTCTTCTTCGGGATGCTGAGTCAGGTCCGAACGGCGTTCATCGCGTGGACGCTGTACATCTTCGAGATCAACGTCCGCATCGGCGTCACCGTCGGCGTCATCGGCGCGGGGGGACTCGGCTACGTCCTCACGTCCCAGCAGAACCTGCTGCGGTTCACCGAGATGATGGCGACGCTGCTCGCCATCTTCCTGCTCATCATCTCCGTCGAGCTGTTCAGCCAGCGACTCCGGTCGCGGCTGCGCTCCGACGACGTCGAGATGAGCATCTGGGAGCTCGTCACCGGCTTCCCGCGCCGGATGGCGGACTCGATGCTGAAGTGACCGGTCGGACGGCCACCCCCGACGCTGTCCGTCGCCCGCCGACTGTCACAAGGGAAACCGACTTTTCTGTCCCCCTCCGAGAGGAGGTATGAGCACCTTCGAACCGCCCGCGGAGACGCTGGCGGACGTGGTTCTGGTCGACTACGGCCTCGGGAACCTCCGATCTGCGACCCGCGGGTTAGAGCGGGCGGGCGCGTCGGTCGAGATCACCGACGACCCCGAGGCGTTCGCCGACGCCGACGGCGTCGTCCTCCCCGGCGTCGGCGCGTTCCGGGAGGGGATGGAGAACGCCGGTCCGCTTCGCGAGGCGCTGACCGACCACGCCGACGCCGGTCGTCCCCTCTTCGGGATCTGTCTCGGGATGCAGATGCTCCTCACCTCCAGTGAGGAGGCCGACCACGAGGGGGAAGGCGAGGTGACCGGTCTCGATCTCGTCCCCGGCACCAACGTCCGGTTCGACGTGGACCGCAAGGTGCCGCACATGGGCTGGAACGAACTCGAGGTCACGCGCGACCACCCGCTGGTTGAGGGGGTCGACGGCGAGTACGCCTACTTCGTCCACTCCTACTACGCCGATCCCGACGACCCGGACGCGGTCGTTGCAACCGCGGACTACGGCGTTGACTTCCCCGCTGTCGTCGCCAACGAGGCGGGCAACGTGTTCGGCACGCAGTTCCACCCCGAGAAGAGCGGCGAGACGGGGCTCCGCATCTTGCGGAACTTCGTCGAGTACTGCGCGGAGCGGTAGGCACCCGATTCAGGGCGGGAGCGGAATCAGAACCCGTCCTACAGCCCGTCGTACGGGCCGGACTTTGCGGCAGTCAGGCGGTCGACCTGCTCGTCGGACAGATCGATCGAGGCGGCCGCGAGATTCTCGGCGAGCTGGGCGGTCGTGCGCGCGCCGACGATGGGCGCGGTGACGCCGTCGCGGTGGGCGAGCCACGCGAGCGCGGTCTGTGCGGGCGTGGCGTCGACCTCCTCGGCGACGGCGTCGAGCTCGTCGTGGAGGTCGAAGTTCTCCGCGGTGAGGTACGCCTCCTGGAAGCGGCTCGACTCGGCGGCCTTCGACTCCTCGGGGAGGTCCTCGTCGCGGTCGTACTTCCCGGTCAGGAACCCCTGACCGAGCGGGCTCCACGGGGAAACGGCCAGATTTTGGTGGCGCGCGAACTCCAAGTAATCCCCTTCGATCTCGCGGTCGACGAGATTGTATCGCGGCTGGAGCACGTTGAACGGCTCCCAGCCTTCGCTGCGGGCGATCTCGTTGGCGCGGGCGACCTTCCAGGCGTTCGGACGGAGCGTCGACGCGCCGAGGTAGTGGACCTTGCCGGACTCCACGAGCCCGTTGAGCGTCTTCATCAACTCACGGGCCGGCGTCTCGTCGTCCCAGCGGTGGATGTAGAGCACGTCGAGGTAATCGGTGTCGAGCCGATCGAGGAGGGCGTCGACGCGGTGGCGGACGTTCTTGCGGTTCGTGCCGCGGCTGTTCGGGTCGCCGTCGCGGATCTGCCAGTACACCTTCGAGGCGATCGTGTAGCGCTCGCGGTCGCGCTCGGCGAGCCAGTCACCGATCCAGCGCTCGCAGTCGCCGCCGCCGTACACGTCGGCGGTGTCGATGTAGCGGCCGCCCGCGGCCTCGTACCCGTCGAGCAGTTCGTGGGCGCGGGCCTCGTCGATCTCCACGTTGCCCGCCTCGGTCACGCGACCGAACCGCCACGTGCCGAGTTGGAACTCGCTCGTCCGGAGGCCGGTTCGGCCGAGCCGGACCGTATCGAGGTCGATCTCGTCGAGTTTCGGATCCATCGTCCGAACGGTTGTGACCGTCGTCGCAAAAACCTACAGCAACCGAATGTGTTGTGTGAACGGGTGTCGAAGCGGCGGCGTAGACGAAACACCGATCGCTCGTGCCGGTGGCTCGGGGAGGCAATCTGCAGGAGAAACGAGAGGCCGATCGGCGACCGATCTACGCCGCGCGGCGTTCCTTCGCCTTCGGGCGGAGATTCGTGTAGCCGCACTTGCGGCACCGGTCGGCGTCGGGGGAGTTGCGGGCGTTACAGCGCATGCAGATGTGTCGGTCAAGGTTGCGGCGTTCCGCGGCGTCGAAACTGGCCATACCACTACTGACGGGCCGACGCTGTAAAAGGTTGCGAGACGCAGCGGGTCAAATTGGACCGGCTTGAGCCTCCCGATCGTCCGTAATGTTCTCGAACGGCGGTGGTGCGGACCGTTACGCGCCGGCTTCGGAGAGCGCGGCCTCGATGTCCTCGCGCTGGGTGACGCCGACGAACCGGTCGACGACGCCCTCGTCGTTCTCGATGATGAGGGTTGGTAGCGAGCGCACCTGATACTGGTTGGCGACGTCCTGCTCCTCGTCGACGTTCACCTTCTGGAGTTCGAAGGCGTCGCCGAGGTCCTCCTGGATCTCCTCCAGAATCGGGTCCTGCGTCTTACACGGGCCGCACCAGTCAGCGTGAAAATCCAGCAGTCGAACAGTCATTATCCGGCGCAATCTACCGCCGGGCGGCGCATAAGGGTTTCCCACTTGTGCACGTTCCGGCGTCGAACCGCGACCGTCCCTCTCAGCGCCCCACTTCGAAGGGGTTCCGCACCCGTAGGCGAACGAAACGTTTAGAACGCCGCGAGGCCCACTCTCGGGCATGAGCAGTGGTTCCAACTCCGGCGGGCTGATGTCTAGCGCGGGCCTCGTCCGCTACTTCGACAGCGAGGACCGGGACGCGATCGCGATCGATCCGAAGACCGTCCTCGCGTTTTGCGTCCTCTTCGGCGTGTTTGTACAGATTCTCTCGCTGACGGTCGCGTAGGCCGGCCGATTCGGGTGTTCGTTTCCGTTCACCGTTCTCTCCGCTGTCAGCGCTCCGTGTTTCCTGCTCCGTAGCGCGCCCTTTTTGCCCGTCCCCCACCGACCGGTTCCCATGCAAGCAGGCGTCATCGCCGTCCAGGGGGGCGTGGCCGAACACGCCGCCGCCGTCGAGAACGCCGCGGCCGCCCACGGCGAGCCCGCGGAAGTGGTCGAGGTCCGGGACGCGGGCACCGTCCCCGACTGCGACGTGCTCCTCATGCCGGGCGGGGAGTCGACGACCATCTCGCGGCTGATTCGCCGAGAGGGAATCGACGAGGAGATCCGCGAGCACGTCGCGAGCGGCAAGCCCGTACTCGCCACCTGCGCGGGCCTCATCGTCTGTTCGCGGGACGCGAAAGACGACCGGGTCGACGCGCTCGGGCTCGTCGACGTCTCCGTCGACCGCAACGCGTTCGGCAGACAGAAAGACTCCTTCGAGGCGAAGGTACCGATAACCGGGCTCGACGAGCCGTTCCACGCCGTGTTCATCCGCGCGCCGCTCATCGACGACGTCGGCGAGGGCGTCGAGACGCTCGCGACCGTCGACGGCCGCCCGGTCGCGGTTCGAGACGGGCCGGTGGTCGCCACCGCGTTCCACCCGGAACTCACCGACGACCCGCGGATCCACGACCTCGCCTTCTTCCCCGAGCGGGAGGTGGTCGCGTGAGCGATCCGGACGCCGGGGACGCCGAGCGCGCAGAAGACCCCGATGTCCCCCCTGAGGCCGTCCTCGATGAGCTGTTCGCCACCATCGAGTCGCGGAAGGCGGAGCTGCCCGAAGGATCGTACACGACCTCGCTGTTCACCCACGAAAAGGGCGAAAACGCCGTGTTAGAGAAGATCGGCGAGGAGTCCACGGAGACGATTCTCGCGGCGAAAGACGACGACCTCGACGAGCTCACCTACGAGAGCGCAGACCTCGTCTACCACCTGTTGGTGCTGTTCGCGATGAAGGGCCTCGACCTCGACGATCTGCGCGAGGAGCTTCGGGACCGTTTTTAAGGCCTACCGGTCCCGTTCGAGCTCCCGGTTGATATCGTCGAGCTGCCGATCGATATCGTCGGGTTCCTCGGTCTCCAGCTCGCTCGCGATCCGGCGCTCGAACTCCGCTTCGCTGATCTGTCCCTCGACGTACTGCCGGCGGAGCCGGTCTTGTCGACTCTCTGAGGTGTCGCCAGCCGACGCCGACGTGGAGGACGATCGTGACCTCCCGAGCGAGTCGCTTACGGAGTAGTCCGCGTCGTCATCGCCGAACAGCCACGCCCCGGTCTTATAAAGCACGTAGACGACGCCGACGAATACGGCGAGCGAAACGATCCCGGAGACGATCGCCCACGCGAGACTCACGATCGCCGAGACCACGGAGACGACGACGCTGACGCCGATCAGGATCGCGATCGCGATCGCGCCGTAATAGAGGGCTTTCTTGAGTGCCATCGGCGGATATCGCGCGTCTGGCCGCAAATACCTTCTCCCGGTCGATCGGTCCGTCCGTCAGAAGACTTATTCGCCGCTGTGATCGTGAGCTAGTGAAATGCATCCGGAGCCGCGGTTTCGGACGGACGCCCTGCCTACGGACGGTGCGAAGGTGCACCCGTGACCGATCGCGCCTCCTCCCGCCACGATCGGTCCGACATCGACGACGATCGGTCCGAATTCGGCGTCGACCGTCGGACCGTCCTCGGCGCGCTCGCCGGTGCCGGCAGCGCTGCGGTTGCGGGCTGTTCCGGTTCCGAGCCGGACGACGCCGAAACGAATGGCTTCGACCCGGAACGGCTCGACGAGCTCGCGGCCCGGTTCGCGCCGACGCTGTACTTCGACGCCGCCGAGCCGTGGTTCCCGACCGATCCGCGGCCGTATACGGTCGAAGAGGACGGCGAGACCGTTGTCGACGGGTTCGTGGCGTTCGACGGCTACCACGAGCGGTACGACGAGGCGGACGAACCGCCGAATCCGACCGTCTTCTACAACGGGGTCCAGTACGAGGACTCGCCGCTCGCGGTCGTCCAGTTCTGGCTCTACTCCGCGTTCGACCAATTCACGGCCAACTTCCACTGGCACGACTGGGAGGTGCTTCACGTCTTCGTCGACCTCGACACGGGCGATCCCCAACTGTACGTCGCCAGTTCGCACTCTCGGAGCGTTCCGAACAACGAGTTTCTCGACCCGGATTCCGACGCAGTCCCGCGGATCCTCTCCGAGCTCGGCTCGCACTCCAGCACCCTCTCGGTCAACGAGATCCCCGATCAGTTCCAACGCGTCGGCGAGGAAGGGTTGCTCGCGGACATCACGAACACGACGATCGACACCGTCGAGGATCTCTTCGGGATCCCGCTCGCATACGGACTCCCCCGCGACGAGGGGATGCGGCTCCCGTTCGTCGTTCCGGAGTACGAGGGCGAACCCCTTTACGAACACCCGGATCTCTCCTCGGTCACCGAAGACTCACTGGTCGACGGCGCACTCACGATTCGGTCGCTCGACGCGTTGGGGTCGCCCCCGACAGACCTCCCCTTCCGAGAGACGGGAATCGCCTTCCGGCACCGCGAGCGCACGACCGACGGCGACGGGACCGCCGACAGCGACGACGCCGCACTCGCCGACGAGGTCGCCGAGTCGGTCGTCGGGTACGACCTCGTCAAGAGCGCGGAGCTGGAGGAGATTTCGGCGTTCACCGGTCCGCAACTGAGCTTCGAGTTCGCGGTCCCGGAAATTGTCGAGGACGCCGTCGCAAGCCACATCACGACCACGAGCGTCCCGTGGGAGCAGCCGCGCTACCAGAACCCCGCACTCGACATCACCGCCGGCAACCACCGGTCAGAGCTCGCGGACCGGTACGACGCCATCGCCGCCGAGGAATCGTTCGGCGACGCGGCGACGGGCGAACTCGACGCGGTCGTCGCCCGCGTCACGCAGGCGACCGAGAACGACGACGCCCCCGACGGCGAGGGGTTGACGACGACCGACGCGGTCACCGAGTCGGTCGTGCTGATCGAGAGCGATCCGGAAGCGGTCCCCACGTTTGCCGGCGGGATCGCGGTCGTGAACGGGATCCCCGACGGCGACCACCGACTCACGGTCAACGGTGCGGGGCAGGCGCCCCACAGCGAGGAGCTGACTGTCGCAGCGGACGAGCCCGTGACGACCGCCGGCGTCGACGGCGAGATACCCCTCGTCGCCCGCGAGAACGCGACGAAGGTGGAGCTGTCGGACGCCGAAAGCGACACCAACGTAACCCGAGCCGCGATCGAGGACGACTTCGCCGGTCGGATCTACGACTCGGCGGTCGACGGGAGCGACGCGGTGTACGTTCACGCGGGCGGCGCGTACACGACCGAGGTGCGTGACGCCGCCGACGAGATCGGCGCCTATCGTGTCAACCCGGACACGGAGACGGCTGAAACGGACCAACCGATCCGAATCGACCGACCCGAGACGGGTGCGCCCTCGCTCGCCGGGTTCGTGGCGGAGATCGCCGAGGAGACGCGGGCAGAGGTCGCGGCCGCGGCCAAGAGCGGTGATGACGACGATAGCGACGATAGCGACGGCGATGACGACGGGAATTCCGACGGCTTCGGCGGCGGCTCGTCGAACGCGGTGAACGGGCTCGAACGCGCACTCGCCGCCGCGGTCGACCACGCAGAGCGAGCCGAGGAGCGCGCCCGCGAGGGCGACGGCGAGGGAACCGAGCGCCAACTGGAGAACGTGCTCGATCGGATCACCCGGATTCAGGAGCGACTCGCGGCGGCGAGAGAGGGGCTCCCGCCCGGCCTCGCGAACGCGACGGACAGGCGGGTCGAGCAGGCGACGCGGCGCGTCAAGCAGGCGCAGGAATCGGAGAAGCTCTAGACGGTCGTTTTCGTCGTCGACGGCGGTACTTCCGTCGGCTCGACCACCGCCCACGAGGGGGTGTGTCATACCGAAACACTGGATGGAAAGCTATACGACGCCGACCCGACCACGAGTATATAAGCAGATGTCTCAGGAGAGTTACGACCACACTGCGGTCGAGAAACGGTGGCAGGAGGCGTGGGACGACGCCTCCGTGTATCGCACGCCGGACGAGGTGGACGATCCCACCTACGTGCTGGGAATGTACCCGTACCCGTCCGGGAAGCTCCACATGGGCCACGTCCGCAACTACACGATCACGGACGCGTACGCCCGGTACCGCCGAATGCGCGGCGACGACGTGCTCCATCCGATGGGGTGGGACGCGTTCGGGCTCCCCGCCGAGAACGCCGCCAAGGAGCGGGACACGAACCCCCGCGACTGGACGTTCGACTGCATCGACACGATGAAAGGGCAGATGCAGTCGATGGGGTTCGGCTACGACTGGGACCGCGAGGTCACCACCTGTACCCCCGACTACTACCAGTGGAACCAGTGGCTGTTCCGCCGCTTCCACGAGGCGGGGCTCGTCGAGCGCCGCGACGCCGAGGTGAACTGGTGTCCCTCCTGTGAGACCGTCCTCGCCGACGAGCAGGTGGAAGGGGACGACGAGCTGTGCTGGCGGTGTGACACCCCGGTCGAGACCCGCGATCTGGACCAGTGGTTCCTGGAGATTACGGAGTACGCCGACGAGCTGTTGGAGGCGATCGACGGGTTGGCGGGGTGGCCCGACTCCGTGCGCCAGATGCAGCGCAACTGGATCGGTCGCCAGCACGGGACGACCTTGGACTTCGAAGTGAGCGAGGCGCGAAGCGCCTCGAACGGACGCGGCGAAGGGACCGATCCGCGGGAGTACGGCCCCGTCGAGGCGTTCACCACCCGCGTGGACACGATCCACGGCGCGACGTTCTTCGCGCTCGCGCCGGACCACCCGATCAGCGAGGAGCTGGCGGAATCGGACGCGGACGTGCGACACTTCATCGAGGAGGAGGCCGACCCCGAGGGCGACGAGCCGAACGGCGTCGCGACCGGCCTCACCGCCACCAACCCGGTCACGAGCGAGGAGATCCCCGTCTTCGTCGCCGACTTCGTCCTCTCCGACGTGGGGACGGGCGCGCTGATGGCGGTGCCCGGCCACGACGACCGCGACCACGCGTTCGCCGAGAAGATGGGCGTCGAGATCAAGCCGGTGATCGCCCCGAAGCCCGAGGACTGGGACGGCGAGACGATTCCCGACGCGCCGGACGTGAGCGAGGGCGCCTTCACTGACGACGGCGTCGTGATCGACTCCGGCGAGTACAGCGGCCTCGACAGCGAGACGGCCCGCGAGCGGCTCACAGAGGACATCGAAAGCGCCGAGACGACCACCCAGTATCGCCTGCGCGACTGGGGGATCTCCCGACAGCGCTACTGGGGGACCCCGATCCCGGTCGTCCACTGCGACGACTGCGGCTCGGTGCTGGTGCCGGAAGCGGACCTGCCGGTCGAGCTGCCGGAGTTCATCAACACGACCGGGAACCCGCTCGACGCCGCCGAGGAGTGGAAGGAGACGACCTGTCCGGAGTGCGGCGAGCCCGCCACCCGCGAGACCGACACGATGGACACGTTCGTCGACTCCTCGTGGTACTTCCTGCGCTACGTCTCGCCCGGCGCCGAGGACGTACCCTTCGACCTGGACCGCGCGAACGACTGGATGCCGGTCGACCAGTACGTCGGCGGCATCGAACACGCCGTGATGCACCTGCTGTACTCGCGGTTCGTCACCAAGGTGTTAGCCGACGAGGAGGGGCTGGCACACCGCGAGCCGTTCACGAACCTGCTGGCGCAGGGGATGGTCCAGCTGGAGGGCGAGAAGATGTCCAAGTCGAAGGGGAACACGGTCTCACCCCAGCGCATCGTCGACGAGTACGGTGCCGACACGGCCCGGCTGTTCATGATGCAGGCGGCCCAGCCCGAGCGCGACTTCGACTGGGCCGAGGAGGGCGTCAAGTCGACGCACCGGTTCCTGGCGCGCCTGACGGACTTGGTCGAGGAGTACGCGGCGGGGGAGGCGGAGACCGCGAGCTCGGACGCCGACCGCGACACGATCGACGATTACGTCGCCGACGAGGTCGACGCCGCGGTCGCCATCGCGGGCGCGGAGTACGACGACCTGACGTTCAACGTCGCGCTCCGCGAGGCGCAGGACCTCGTGGGGACGCTCCGGAGCTACCGGGGCCACGCCGACCCGCACCCGGAGACCTACGAGCGCGGGCTGGACGTTGCGGTCCGCCTGCTCGCACCGGTCGTCCCGCACCTCGCCGAGGAGCTGTGGGAGACGCTGGACCGCGAGGGGTTCGTCGTCGAGGCCGAGTGGCCGACCGCGACGGTCGACCGCGAGACGGTCGAGCGCCGCCGCCGGCTGGTCGCGAACACCCGTGAGGACGTGCGCGACATCGTCGAGGTCGCCGGCATCGAGGACCCCGAGCGGATCGACGTCGTCGTCGCGCCCGACTGGAAGTACGACGCGCTCTCGATCGCGATCGACAGCGACGCCGACAACCTCATCTCGGAGCTGATGGGGGAGCCGCATATCCGCGAACAGGGCGACGACGCCGCCTCGTACGGCCAAGATCTGCAGGCGAACCGCGAGGCGCTGCAGGAGACGCTCTCGGGAGACGACGAGTACGACGCCCTTCGCGCGGCCTCGTGGCTGATCGAGCGCGAGTTCGACGCGCCGGTCCGCGTCGAGCGCGCCGCGGACGCCGACGAGTCGGTGGTTCGCAAGGCGGAGCCCGGCCGGCCGGCGATCGACATCGTCGAGTAGCGACCCGCGGTCCTTTTTAAGTAACCGACCGCCCCGGAACTGCTTAGTCGCCGGCGAGGCCCCACTCGTGTATGGACGACCCCGATGCGCCGGCGGCGGACGACCCGTACGCCCCGGCACGCGACGCGCTCGCGGGCGAGGGTCTCGGCGGCGACGCCGCCGATTCCGATCCCGCGATCCTCGCCGCTCGCCTCGACGACAACGACCCGCTCTCCGGGTTCGCCGACCGGTATCAGGTGCCCGACGGCGTCTTATATATGGACGGCAACTCGCTCGGCCCCGCGAGCGACGCCGCCCTCGCGAGCCTCGACCGCGTCGTCGACGAGTGGCGCGACCTGCTGATCGCGGGGTGGACCGACGCCGACCCGCCGTGGTTCGAAGTGGGGGAGCGGCTCGGCGACGCGCTCGCGCCGCTCGTCGGCGCCGAGCCGAGCGAAGTCGTCGTCGGCAACTCGATCACGGTGAATATCCACACGCTCGTCGGGACGTTCCTCGACGAGCTACTGGCGGGGAACGGGCCGGTGCGTGAAGGCTTCGAGCGGGCGGACGGGACGTGGGCGCCGGAGGGGGATTCCGAGGCCGATCCCGCCGTCCTCGTCAACGAACTCGATTTCCCCTCCGACCACTACGCGATCCGCGCGCAACTGCGGCAGCGCGGAATCGGCCCCGACGAGAAGCTCCGCGTCGTCGAGAGCCGGGACGGGCGGACGATCGATTCCCGTGACATCGAGGCCGCGCTGGCGGCACACGACGACATCGGGATCGTCTTCATGCCGACCGCGCTGTACCGCTCCGGGCAGCTGTTCGACGTGGCTCGGATCGCCGAGGCCGCCCACGAGGCGGGCGCGTACGCGGGGTTCGACGCGGCGCACTCCGCGGGCGCGGTGCCGCACGCGTTCGGCGACGCCGGCGTCGACTTCGCGGTCTGGTGCACGTTTGACATCCTCCCGCGCCTGAAGACGCGGGAATCCCACGGCACCGCACCGCTGGATTGGGATATTAGGGTTTGCAGTCTACCACCTCTGTCCGAGGTTGGAATCCTCGAGAGAGGTCGTGAAGATAGACTCCGGGCTGTGCCAACCAGCCGGTACTCCTATCTCCACCCAAATCGGGTGCAGACTCGGAGTTACTTTCGTTGCTGTCGAGACGGATGTTCTCCGCCCCGTTCACGTCGGCGTTGAACGCTGCGTCGCACTCATCACAGACGTACAAACCGCGGTGGACGCGCTGTGAGTCGTCTGTTTTCCCGCATGTGCAACATGTCTTGCTCGTATCCCGCTCAGACACTTCCAAGACCTCGATTCCCTCGACTCTCGCCTTGTATTCGAGAATCGAGCTGAAGCGGTCGAACGCCCACCCGTGTAAGTCGAGATTCCCGTGCTTGCCCCAGTTCTTCGAGCTGCCGTTCTCATCTTCACGGACCCCTTCCAAGTCTCCGACGTTGATGCGTCCTACTTCCTTCTCGACACACCGTTCGACGATGTGTTTCGCCAAGGAATGGAAGAAGTGAGTGCGGCGTTCCGCCCACTTGTGATGGAGCCGAGTTGCCCTGTCACCACCGCTGTCGTCGCACTTGGCGATCTCCTTGGGGAAGTAGTAGCCGTCTTGCTTCAGACGGTTGCCGGGGTATAGGTCGGCGTCTTCGGTGCTGTAGGCGACGGCGGCGAAGTTGCTGATCCCGAGGTCGACACCTGCCGTCTCGTTGCCGGGGGCGTTGGGTGTCTCGATCTCGTCTTTGCAGACGAGGTGGAGTTCCCAGCGTTCCTTTGTGCTGTCGTAGACAGCACGAACCTGCTGTAGGTTCTCGACCGTGACGCCGGGGCGTGTCTCGTATTCGACAAGGATGTATTCCCACGCTCTCGGGTGTTCCTTGTGGTTCGCACCTTTTGAGAGGCGAACACGGTTGTTTGTGGTGTCGTGTTTGATGCCGTTCTGCTTCCACGTCACAGTGGAACGCGGGTGTTCTTCGTGGACGCGACGGCCTTGGTCGTCGTAGTAGTTTTCTTTCCGATAGCCGGGTGGATTGTCCCGATCGTCGTCGGAGCCGTACCACGAGTTGAAGGCTTCAGCGAGTTCCTCCAGAACGCGCTGACTGGACTGAGAATGGAGTCCGTTGTATTTTGGATGCGTCTTCAACTCGTCTTTGAGGTCGCCGTGACCGGGAATCTCGCCCGTCTCCTTCCAGACTTTTCGGGAGTGGTGGTTCGCGACGTTCCAGAGTTTGCTGGCGCTCCACCCGTGCCGGTCAAGCGATTCCTCTCCCTGTGAGTGGTTGAGGATTTTTGCCTGATGGGTGCGGTGGACCTCCAGCATTCTGAACGCCTGTATAAGCATTTATACTAGCTTTTCTTGTAAAGTCTGGGGTTGAGAACGGTGGAATATCCGGGCTGCTATTGACGGCGGGTTGTGGAGGCGTTGTCGGATTCATCCTGATCCTGAAGGGTCAGGTATTCTCCTCGGTTTGTATAAATATCTCAACGCCGGACCGGGCTCGATCGGGGCGCTGTTCGTCGCCGAGCGCCACCACGGGCTCACGCCCGCGCTGGCGGGGTGGTGGGGCCACGAGAAGGCGACGCTGTTCGAGATGAACATGGAGTACACCCCCGCCGACTCGGCGGGTGCGTGGCAGATCGGCACCCCGCCATTGCTCGCGGCGGCGCCGCTTGAGGGGTCGGTCGAGACGCTCCGGGAGGCCGGAATCGACCGCCTGCGTGAGAAGTCGCTCGCGCTCACGGACTTCCTGATCGCCTTGGTCGACGACCGGCTCCCCGAGGTCGCGGTCGGGACGCCCCGCGAACATGTGGCCCGTGGCGGCCACGTCGCCCTCGAACACCCCGACGCGGAGCGACTGAGCGAGGCGCTCACCGACCGCGGCGTGGTGGTCGACTTTCGGCCGCCGAACGTAGTCCGAGTGTGTCCGGCCGCGTCGTACACCGCCTTCGCCGACGTGCTGGCCGTCATCGACGAGATCGAGGCGATCCTCGACGCCGGCGCACACAAGGCGTACGCGACGAGCGAGGGCGGCGTGACGTAGCGACGCCGGCATGACATAACGACGCCGGCGTGACGTAGCGATGCCGGCGACTGTTTATAAGGGAGTACCGCGCCGGCAACGGTTTATAAGCGATCGAGGAGCTCGTTGAAACCGGTCGCGACCGATGTGTGGTCGATCACCGAGACACGGGCGGTCTATCCACTGCTCTCTCCGTCACCTGCCGGTTCCGATCGATCCAGCCACGAGGCCACCGCCGACTCGAACGGCTCGGAGTACTGCATCAGCGTCGTGCCGAGGATCGCCATCACGAGCACGTAGCCGACGGCGAAGGCGTTGATCGTCGCCGCGAGCGCCGGGTCGAATGCGCCGGCCTCCCCCGCGGTCACCGCGATCGTCGCGATGATCAGCGAGAACTCCCCGCGGGTGGTCATTCCGAGCGCGACGCGAGTCGACCGGCGGGCGTTCAGATCGAACGCACGCCCGGCGAGAAAGCCGGTAATGAGCTTCGTCGGCGTCGTCACGATCACCGCGAGCGCGATCAGCGCCGCCACCCCGCCGAACAGCAGCGGGTCGGTGACGAGGCCGATCCAGAAGAAGAACACCGCGGCGAACGTGTCTCTGACGGGTTCGAGCAGCGTCTCGATCTCGTGGGTGTGATCTGTCGAGGCGAACGCCATCCCGACGAAGAAGGCGGCAACCGCCTCGCTGACGCCGAGCGCGAGCGCCCCGCCTGCGACGAGCACTACGGTCGCGATCGACCGGAGCGCGATGAACTCCCGGTTGGTGGTGTCGACGAGCCGAGCGAACGCGGGCGTGCCGAACTGGACGAGGCCCAAGAGCCCGAGGATGAACCCGATCGCGATCCCGACGTCGACGGCGGCTGCCCCAACGTCCCCGCCGCCGAGCGCGATCGCGGACGCGACTGCGAGGTACACCGCGATGAACAGGTCCTCGTAGACGAGGGTCCCGAGCATCGGCTCCGCCTCGTCGTTGGCGATCCAGCCGAGGTCGATGAGCGACTTCGTGATCACCGCCGACGAGGAGATGTACACGATACCGGCGATCAGAAACGCCGGCAGGAAGGCGCCGAAGACGAGCCACCCGAGAACGAACCCGGCGCCGAAGTTCGCGAGGTCGATCGTCCCCGCCGTCCCGATCTGGCGTCGCCGCGCGAGCAGCCGATCGAGGTTGAACTCCAGTCCGAGGAAAAAGAGGAGAAAGACGATCCCGAGTTCCGCGCCGATCGCGATGAACTCCGACTCGGGGATGTAGGTAGTGCCGACGACCGGCAGCGCGACCCGGCCGAGCACGAACTCACCGAGGACCATTCCGGCGACGATGTAGAAGGGGATCACCGACTGGCCGAGCCGGTTCGCGAGCGCGCCGACGCCGGCGATCGCAGCGAACATGACCCCCAGTTCGAGGAGGGCCTCAGCCACCGACGCTCACCTCGCCGCCGACCGAGAAAATCACGCTGAATCCGCCGTTCATCCGGTGAGAATTTCCTCGAACGCCTCGCAGTTCTCCGGCGTCCCGACCCCGATCAGCGTGTCACCTTCGCGGAGGGTCGTCTGGGCCCCCGGGCTGTCGATCACCTCGTCGTCGCGCTGGATCGCGACGACTGCGAGCCCCGTTCGGTTCCCGATGTCGGCGCTTTCCAGCGTCTCACCGATGAGCGGGGAGCCGGGGTGAAGCTCGTACCACTCAAGGAGGATTCCGCCCGGCAGCGTCGTCTCCTGGGTGGCCGGCTCGACCGGCTGGAAGTGCGCCCCCTCGATGATCGACCCGATCGTCCGGGCGAGGTCGTCGCTGAACTCGAACACCTTCTCGGAATCGGCGTCCGGATTGGGTCGGCGGAACACCTCACGTTTCCCCGTATTGTGGATGACGACGACCATCTCGCCGTCGTCAAGGTTGATCTCGAACTTCTTCCCGACGCCCGGGAGGTCAGATTCCGTGATCGGCATACCCGGGAGAAACGGGGCCACGGTATTAGTAGTGTAGTTCGGCGGAGACTGATCGGTTCGAAGCCGCTCCCCGTCCGACGAGCGTCTGCCGCGCACCAAACGCTAAGTACGCCGGGTCCGAGTGGATGGATATGTGGCGCTCCCGGAAGAGCCGGGACCGGCGGACGGTGATCTGCATCGCGTGTGGTGACTCGGTACTGCGCGAGGACGCACGTGAGTACGACAAGGAGGGTGACCGCTGGAACCGGCGCGACAAGGAGTTCGAGTACCTCTGTACCGACTGCGACAATGAGATCTGTCACCAGCCGCGCGACGGGCTCGAATCGCTAATCACCTCGATCGAGTCGGACGGGCTCTCCCGCGAGGAGTTCCTCGACCGCTACGCCGACGCCGTCGACAACGCCGACGAGTCGCGCGGGCGCTCTGAGCGCGACCGGTAACGCGACCGCACGTCGTCACCGAGCGGTGACCGAGCGCGACCGCAACCGACACGCCTTCCCTCCGCCGTTCGAAACCCGATTGACGCATGTCCCTCCACTCGACGCTCGCTGCCCACCCGACTCCGCTCCGGGTGACGATCGATCCCCTCCCGACCCTGATCGGCGTCGCCGCGCTGCTCGTCAGCCTCGGGTTCCTCGCCCGCGGCGGCCGAGGCTCCCTCGACGCGCTCCGCGTCGCCCGCGCAACCGCAACTGATCCCCGGTCACTGCAAGCCGGCGACCGCCGAGTGCGGGTCACCGGGCGCGCCGAAATCGCGTCGGGCGCACACGGGAGATCTGATGATGACAAAGAAGATGCCGAAACGCTCCCCGCCCCGTTCTCCGACGAGCAGTGCCTCTGTTGTGCGTACGACGTGTCGGAGTATCGCAGCCAAGGGAAAGGTCGCTCGTGGGTCTCGATCGACTCCGGCGAGGCGGGGGTTCCGTTTCGCGTCGTCGTCGACGGCGTCGGCGTTCGCGTCGACCCTGCGGCCGCCGACTTCGCGTTCGGCGTCGATGAGGACATCGAGATCGCGGCCGACGAGACCCCACCCGAGCGCGTCCGCCGGTTCACGGACGCGGTGGAGGCAGTCGACGAGTCGGAGATGGGGTGGACGCTCGGCCCGCTCACCATCGGCGACGACCCCGAGCGCCGGTACCGCCAGCGCGTCCTCCGTCCCGGCGACGGTGTGACGGTCGTCGGCGACGCGACTGCCTTTCCGGACGCGCCGGTCGGCGAGGTGAAAGCGCGGATCGACGGCGGATCTCCGTTCGTCGTCGGCGACGCGAATGCACGCCGGACCGCGCTCCGGCTGGTCGGCCGGTCGGCGGTGCCGGTCGTCCTCGGAGCCGTCTCCCTGACGGTGGCGGCGTTCGCGCTCTCCCCGATCCTCGGCGCGGTCGTCGGGTGACTGGACCGACGCCCCATCGTCCGCTGTCGGACGACACCCTCCCTCCGCCCCGACAGGCCTTTCTAACGGACCCGCGTTGGTCACCGTATGTCAGACGACGAGCCGAAACCGGGGTCCGCGGAGGACCAGGGTCCCGTGACGATCACGCCGGAGCTGGCCGACCGTCTTGCCGAGAAGCGGACGGAGCTGTTCGAGGAGTTCGAGATCCGCGACGAATTTCCGAACGAGGTCCTCCGCGAAGCCGAGACCCGGACCGAGGACGTGTACGAGGAGATCGAAGCCGAGATCGACGAGCGGAAGGATCTCCGTGACCTGACAACGTGGACCACCGACCCGATCGACGCGCAGGATTTCGACGACGCCATCTCCATCGAGCGCGAGGAGGGCGCCTACCGACTGTGGGTCCACATCGCCGACGTGACCCACTACGTCACCCCCGACACCGCGATGTGGGAGGAGGCGGTCAAGCGGGCCAACACGGTCTACCTGCCGGATTACACGATCCACATGCTTCCGCCGGTCCTCGCAGAGACCGTCTGCTCGCTCGTCCCGAACGAGGACCGGCTTGCACACACCGTCGAGATGGAGATCGACGACGAGACGCTCTCGTTCGAGGACATCGACATTTACAAGTCCGTCATCAACTCCGACGAGCGGCTCACCTACAAGGAGTGCGAGGAACGGTTGGAAGACCCCTCTTTGCCCCTCGGCGAGGAGAACGAGCTCGCCTACGAGCTGGCCGATCGGATGCACGAACAGCGCAAGGAGGACGGCTCGCTCGTGTTGAACCCCAGTCGCGACCGCGCACACACCATCATCGAGGAGTCGATGCTGAAAGCGAACAAGGCGGTGACACACACCCTGATGTGGGACCGCGGCGTCGAAGCGATGTACCGCGTCCACCCGCAGCCGACGCCCGACCAGTGGAGCAAGGCGCTCCGCGAGATCCAAGAGCTCGACGGGGTCTCGATCCCCGGCGACGCGTGGGGCGACGACCCTCGCAAGGCCGTCAACGCCGCCTTAGAGACGGCTCCGGACCGCCAGCTCAACAAGATCCAACGCGCCGTGTTGAAGGTGATGCCCCGAGCGAAGTACATGAACGACCCGTTCGGCGGCCACCACGCGCTCAACTTCGACATCTACGGTCACTTTACCTCACCCATCCGGCGGCTCTCGGACACGATCAACCACTGGATCGTCCACGAGAACGACGTGCCGGAGAACATCCTCGAACTGTGCGATCACGCCAGTGACAAACAGAAGGACGGCGAGACCGCGGAGCGACTTTATAAGCAGTTCCTCCAAGAGCAGGGGCTCGACCCCTACGCGGTCAACAACCGCGGGGTCAAAGTCGTTGAGGACCCCGAGGAAGCGAAGCACACGATCTGAGGGGCCCCCGTCGCGACCGCTCGGAAGACTCGACCGAATACGAACCGCTCGGGGTTGTCGGCGTTCCGGCCGTCAGTCCTGCCGCGTCGCGAGCCGAGAGACTCCGGCCGCGGAGAGGGCGCCGAGGGCCGCGATACCCGCGAGGACGAAAAAGAGCTCTCGTGGTCCCGCTCGGGTGAGGACCGTCCCCGCGAGCGCAGCGCCCAGCGAGCCGAAACCGAAGATCCCGAGGTACGTGTAGCCGAACGAGATCCCGCGCGCCTCGCTCGGAGAGTAGGCCGCGACCGTCGCCTGCGAGAGTGGCTGGACCGTGAACAGCACGACGCCGAGCAGCAGTGAGACCGCGATGAACGTCACGATGGTCTCGCTGGCGGGGACGAACAACAGCGCGAGGACCGTCAATATTCCCATCAGAACCATCAGCGCGCGCTCCGGCGGCACGCGATCGGCGATCCGCCCGCCGAGGTACTGCCCGAGTACGCCGACCATGAGAACGGCGACGTACAGATATCGTGCCACGTCGAACTCCTCGGCGTACGGGCTTTCAGGGTCGATGAGTTGGATATCGATCAGCCCGCCGAGTACGTCGCCGAGGAGATCCGGCAGGAACGTGAGAAACGTGCGGTAGTAGAGTCCGCTGAACGTGACGAAGACGAACACGATCAGGAAGCCGCCGGCGAGCAGCACGCGCGTGTCGTCGGCGATCGTCGACAGCGAGGCCGCTCCGTTCGCGCCGCTCCCTCCGTCGCCGTCGATGTCGCCATCGGAAACCGCGTTCTCAGTGTCAGGAAGCGCGTCGTCGATATCGACGGTGAGACCGTAGGCGGCGACCACGGCCGCGGGTACCGTGAGCGCGGCCGTGACGATCCGCCAGTCGAAGGCTAAGAGGAGGAGCGCGGTCGCCAGCGGGCCGAGCGCGATCCCGAGGTTCCCCCCGATCCCGTGGTAGCCGAGCGCAGTCCCGCGCTGATCGACCGACTTCGAGAGCAGCGACAGCCCCGCCGGGTGATAGACGCTCGCAGTGACCCCCCACACGGCGATCGCGAGCGCGAGCGTGAGGAGGTTGGGCGCGAGGCTCACGAGGAGAAACGATCCCGCCATTCCGCCGAGACAGGCGAGAATGAGCGGCTTGGACCCGAATCGGTCGACGAGGATGCCGCCCGGAAGTGCGCCGACGCCGAACAGTCCGTAGCCGACAGTCACGACGAGTCCGAGAACCGCGGCCGTCGTCGAGAACTCCCCGACCCACACGGTCAACAGAATCGGGATCGAGAGCTCGTAGGTGTGGACGAGCCCGTGCGATCCGGCGGTGAACGCCACGATCCGTTGCTCGGCAGAATCCATTGAAAGCGCGTTCTCCGTGGGGCGCCATAGGTCCGGGGGTAGCCGCCGGGGTTGCCGCGAGACGGCGACGCCTCGAAATTCTCTGAGAACATCCCTTCCAGCCGTCGGCGAGCCGTCGATCGATCTCCTCGCCGCCGTGTGTGTCGCTGTCGCGTACCATACGGCCCAGACAACGACTCACAAAAGGGAGTTGTGTTCGCGGCCCCGCCCGACGGATCGGCTACGTCGACAACGTGTACAGCAACAGCCCGACGGAGACGATCGTGACGAGCAGAATCCACCCGATCATGATTATCCCCATCTGGCGGTGCGTGAGGTTCTTGCCCTCAAGGAGATCGGAAATACCCATATGACGCCAAACTGACTCAGAGTATATAAGCGGTCTGGGTCGGGAGACGGCGTCGTTTCTTACGGCTCACTTCCTCGCATTTCCTTCGGCAGACGGCGAGGATCTCGATCGCCAACCGCAACCAATCGGATCGATCGGTGAGCGACGACTCCACGATCGTCGGCTACTACGGGAAGCTCGTCGAGCCGGGATCTGCGCTTGTGTTGCGGTCGAGATCGTCTCGAACCCGGCGGTCGAGAGGATCGATCGCGGCGAAAACGGTCACAAAAAGAGGATCAGAATAGTGTTGTCACTCACGAGGGACCGCGCTACCGGAAGGTCTGACCCCTCCCCCACGCGCCCCGCGCCGGCCGGATCTTCGGTCCCGCATCGTCGCGGTAGTGCGTCACCGCCTCTTTGAGCCGCTCCGGATCGCAACCGGCGTCGGTCCAGTACCGCTTGAGTCTCGTCACCAAGTCCGACCACGACTCGCCCGCGAGGTTCCCCATCCACACCCGGAGTTGCGCCTCGCGCTCGCCGCCGTGGGCCTGGCGGAAGTCCGTCGAGACGTGGGCGCCACAGCTGAGACAGTCGCGGACCGGTATCGAATCGAGCCGGATCATCGAACTACCCCCGTCTCGCCACGGATCAGTCCCGACGGCGTCGGAGTGCAACGGAACTCGCGGTGAGCGCTCTCAGCGGCTCCGCTCGCGAGGATATAACCGGAATCGCGGATTCAGGAGTAGAACGGCTGAGGTCTCCTCGATCCTGAGGAATCGAGAAAAATCCAGATGGACTCGCGGGGTCCCCGCGAGCGAAGCGAGCGGGGGCAAGCGAGGAAACAACTCGAACGAAGTGAGAGGAGTGGACTCGCGGGGATTTGAACCCCGGGCCTCTTCCTTGCGAAGGAAGCGATCTGCCGCTGATCTACGAGCCCTCACCCGAAACCAATCGCCGTTCGTATTTGTACCTTACCTTTCGATGACCCGCACGCGGATGGTTCTCACGCTTCTCCCTCGCTCGTTCCCGCACCCTCTTCCCCGACTCGGCGATGTCACAGCTCGCGACGATGACCGCCGATACCGACGGGGTTAGGTATCAGGGTCCACGAGAATCATCTAACTTCGAGAGCGTCCGATCGACGGCCCACTGCAAATCCGGTTAACGTTTTTGGGATGCATCTCACATCCGTTACTCTTTTGCGTGCGGGATTCCCATTTCCGGACATGGCAGAAGCGACGTCGACGGCGGACCCCGACCCGGCCGCGATCGCGGCCCTGAAACACGTCGGGCTCGCCGGCGGCCTGACCGAGACGAAGGTGTCGTGTGCGGCCCTCGGCGACCGACTCGATGCCTCGACGCAAACCGCCTCCCGGCGACTTCAGACGCTCGAATCCGTGGGGTACATCGAGCGTGACGTGGTCGGCGACGGCCAGTGGGTACGCGTCACCGACGCGGGCGAGGCGGCCCTCCGCGCCGAGTACGCAGACTACCGCCGGCTGTTCGAGACCGACGTAGAACTCGTGCTTCGCGGCGCGGTCACCGGCGGGATGGGCGAGGGGCGCCACTACATCACCCTGCCCGGCTACGCCGAGCAGTTCCGAGCACGGCTGGGCTACGAGCCGTTCCCGGGCACGCTCAACGTCGATCTCTCGGAGGAGAGCGTCCGCCGGCGCGGCGAGATGGCCGGCATCGATGCGGTGCCGATCGACGCGTGGGAAGGCGAGGACCGCACCTACGGCGCGGCCTCGTGTTACGGCGTCACGCTCGTCACGGGCGACGAGCGCTACGAGGAGGTCCACGCGATCGTCCCCGACCGCACCCACCACGACGACGACCAGCTCGAACTGATCGCCCCCGAGCGGCTCCGCGACGCGCTCGGCCTCGGCGACGGCGACGCGGTCGAGGTCCGCGTAGCCGCCACAAGTCGGGCGGACACCCCCGAAAGCGATGACGTGGAGGAGAGCGACGACGAAAACGAGACCCCCGCGGACCCCGTCGAGACGGAGGTCGCCTGATGCGCGCCGACGCCGACACTGATGTCGACGCCGTCCCGGGCTCTGACGCCGACTCCGTCAACCGCGCCCTCGACGCGTTCCGCGCGGGCGATCCGGTCTGTGTCCACGACTTCGCGGACCGCGAGGGCGAGACGGACATCATCTACCCGGCTGGCGCCGTCGACGAGGCGGCGGTCGCGCACATGCGAAACGACGCGGGTGGGCTGATCTGCGTCGCAGTCGCAGATTCCGTTGCAGACGCGTTCGGGCTCCCGTTCCTCGCGGACGCGCTCGACCATCCCGCGGTCAACGACGACCCCGAGTACGACGATCGCTCTTCCTTCTCGCTGCCCGTGAACCACCGCGAGACGTTCACCGGGATCACCGATGAGGACCGCGCCCGAACCATCGTCGAGCTGGCGGTGTCCGCCGCCGCCGTCGACGCCGACCCCGCGGGGTACGACCCCGATGACTTTGCTGCGGAGTTCCGTGCGCCCGGCCACGTCCACGTGCTGCGGGGCGCTCACGACGGCCTGCGCGGGCGAACCGGTCACACCGAGCTCGGCCTTGCGATGGCTGAGGCGGTCGACGCCGCCCCCGCCGCCGTGGTCTGCGAGATGCTCGACGACGAGACGGGCGCCGCGCTGACGCCCGCGGACGCCGAGGCGTACGCTCGCCGGCGACAGATTCCCTACGTCGAGGGTGCGGCTCTCGTCGAGGCCTTTAAATAATCAACCGCGGTGTTGTCGGCGTCGTCGGTGGCTCTGCCGCCGACAACTGGGGCTTCGGAAACAGTCACCGCGTTGGTAACACCGAGGTAGAAACGCGGCCCCGCACACGGGTTCGGTGCCGACCGTCCCGGCAGCCCCCGCCCGGTTGTTACAGTTTTAAGCCCGCCGGCCGCAACCCGCAAGTATGGGATTTGACGAGATGGACGTCGACACGATCTGGAAGAACGGCGAGTACCTCGACTGGGAGGACGCGACCACGCACGTGCTGACCCACGCGCTCCACTACGGGAGCGGCGTGTTCGAGGGCGTCCGCTGTTACGACACCGAGCAGGGGCCAGCGATCTTCCGCTGGGAGGAACACCTCGACCGGCTGTTCGACTCCGCGAAGATGTACGACATGGAGATCGAATACTCCCGCGAGGAGATCACCGAGGCCACCCTCGAACTCCTCGACCGGCAGGACCTCGACTCCGCGTATATCCGGCCGCTCGCCTACTTCGGCTACGACTCGCTCGGCGTCTCGCCGAAGGACTGCCCGACCGACCTCGTGCTCGCGGCGTGGCCGTGGGGCGCGTACCTCGGTGAGGAGGCGTTAGAGGAGGGCGTCGACGTGATGGTCTCCTCGTGGCGGAAACACGCCTCCTCGCAGGTGCCGACGAACGTGAAGACCACCGGCCTCTACGTCAACTCCATGCTCGCGGGCGAGGAGGCCCGCCGCAACGGCTACGTCGAGGCCATCGTCCTGAACAAGGAGGGCAACGTCGCCGAGGGGCCGGGCGAGAACATCTTCATGGTTAACGACGGCGAGATCTACACCACCGGTCCCGCACAGTCGATCCTCGAAGGGATCACCCGCGACACCGTCATCGAACTGGCGAAGGAGCGCGGCTACACCGTCCACGACGAGGCGGTCATCTCCCGCGGACAGCTGTACACCGCCGACGAGCTGTTCTTCACCGGCTCCGCCGTCGAGGTGACTCCGATCCGCTCCGTCGATGACACCGAGATCGGCTCGGGCACTTGCGGCCCGGTCACCGAGGAACTCCAAAGCGCCTTCTTCGACCTCGTGGAGCGGCGAACCGACGCCCACGACGACTGGTTCACGTACCTGTAGGTCGCTCTTTCGCCGTTTTTTACCGCCGCCGATTAGTCGCCTTCACCGCCTCCGTCCGTGGACGGACGGTCGGACTCACCCGGGGTTCCGTCGGTGCGGACGCCGCCGACGCCCCCAGGCTGCCCGGTGGTCCCCTCGGGCGGTCGCTCCTCCTCGACGGGGACCTGATGCGCGGACTCGGCGAACCCGGCCGAGAGGACGCGCGTCATCCCCTCCTCAACGGTCTCCCCGGTCTCCTCGATGCGCTCCGGCTCGACCTCGATGACGAACCCGGTGGTGATGTTCGGCGCGGTCGGCATGAACAGGACGATTTTCCCGTCGCGGGTCTTCTTCCCGGTCCGGAACGCGGTCATGCGGATCCCCGGCCACGTCTCGATGTAGACGGGGCTCTGTAGCTCGTCAGTTCCGGAGACGGCCGTCTCGATCGCGAGCTTCGAGGCATTGTACACCACACGCAGCGCCGGAATCCGATTTATCGCGCCGTCGACGGCTGACTCTGCCAGCCGGCCGAACGTCGTTCGCATGAAGTACCCGACCGCGAGGACGACCGTCGCGAACACCGCCATCGCGATGATTACCCGCGAGATCGGCTCCAGCGGCGCCGGAATGATCGCCGGTTGGAGCCCCTCGATCAGCGGGATCGATGCGATGTACTGGTAGATCCACTGGAGGACGAGAAGCAGCACCAACAGGGGAGCCAGCACGATGAGGCCGCTGGCGAAATCGCGTTTCCACGTGGACATCTATCGAGTAAGCATGTGACGGCGACCCTTAAGAGGGCTTCTACGCGACGGCTTTGCGTTCTCGGCCGTCCGCGTCCTCGCCGTAGCGTGGGTGGCGAAGCCGCTCATCGCCCGAGCACCGCGCGGACGGCGAACCCCAGGTTCTGCCTGCGCTCGCGCACCCGTCGGTAGAAGTAAGAGAGCCACTTGGTCCCGTAGGGAGCGTACTGGGCCACGTCCACCCCCTGCGCGGCGAGGTCGCGCTGGGCGTCCTCCCGAACGCCCATCAGCATCTGGACCTCGTAGTCGGCCCCATGCTCCCGAGCGAGCCGGTCGGCGAGCGAGATCATCGCGGGATCGTGGGAGCCGACGGCGATCCCGCGGTCGCGGCGCTCGAAGAGGAAGCGGAGGTCCTCGCGGTACGCCTCGTCGACCCGCGACTGTTCCTTATGAGCGATGGCCTCCGGCTCGTCGTACGCGCCCTTCACGAGCCTGATCTTGCCGGGCACGTCGCTGAGGCGGTCGAGGTCCTCGCGGGTGCGCTTGAGGTTCGACTGGATGCATTGGCCGACGCTCCACGGGTACTCCTCGGCGATCGACTCGAAGGCGTCGAGCGTCGCGTCGGTGGTGTCCGCGTCCTCCATGTCACACCAGACGAACGCGTCGAGTTCGTGTGCGCGGGCGACGATTTCGCGATAGTGCCCCTCGAAGCACTCGTCGGACACGTCGAGACCGATCTGGGAGGGTTTTACCGAGATGCTGGCGTCGAGCCCGCTGTCGGCGATGTCCGTCAAGAGCGCGAGGTACGCGTCGGTGTCGGCGCGCGCGTCGGCGGGATCGTCGTAGTGCTCGCCGAGCAGGTTCAGGATGACGGCGACGCCGTCCTCGTTGCGCGCTCGGGCGTGTTCGATGGCTTCCGGGGCGCTCTCGCCCGCGACGAACCGTCGCGCGATGGGAGGAATCATACGTTCCACTCGCGGCGGTAGCGACTTCATTGTTGTCGACCCGGACGGTTTCGGGACCGGCCGGTGACCACGTGACGCCAGCGCGATCCGGGATTTATATACCCCCGTCGGGCGCAGGGGCGGGTATGATCGGTTCGCTCGTCGCGACCGCGTTCTGGGCGATGTTGCCCGCCTACGTACCGAACAACGCCGCGGTGCTCGCGGGCGGCGGCCGCCCCATCGACGGCGGCCGCGACTGGCGCGGCGCCCGCCTGCTCGGCGACGGGAAGACGTGGCGCGGCACCGCGGTCGGCACCCTGACCGGGGTCGTCCTCGCGCTCGCGCTCAACCGTATCGCGGAGCCCGCGAGCGCCGCGCTCGGGGTCGACCTTCCGACGTTCGCGCTCCCGGCCGCGTTCGCGCTCGCGTTCGGCGCGATGTGCGGCGACATCGGTGCCTCGTTCCTCAAGCGTCGGTCGGGCCGGGAGCGCGGGGCAGCGTTCCCGGGACTCGACCAGCTCGACTTCGTCGTCGTCGCGCTCGCCGCCGTCTTCGTCGTCGATACCGACTGGGCGCTCGCGGTGTTCACGCCCTCCGTCCTCGTAGTCGTCCTCGTGATGACGCCGATCCTCCACGTCGTCACGAACGTCGGCGCCTACGCGCTCGGGCTGAAGAACGAGCCGTGGTGAGCGCGGTCGCTATCGCTCACGAGAGCACTTCGACCACGTAGCCGTCGGCTTCGAGGGCGTCGACGATGTCGGCGGCGTGTTCGGCGTCGTCGGTCTCCAGTTCGAGCTCCAGTTCGGCGGCGTTGACGGCCACATCCCGCGAGGTGCGGTCGTGGTGAACGGCGTACACGTTCGCGCCGGTGCGAGCGACGATACTGGAGACGCGCTCTAACTCTCCCGGCCGGTCTTTCAGGTCGATCGTGATCTTGAGGTATCGGCCCATTTGGACCAGTCCCCGTCGGATCACGGTGCCGAGGCGGTTGAGGTCGATGTTGCCGCCACAGAGCGCGGCGACGATCGTCTCGTCGTTCTCGTACTCGAACGCCTCCGAGAGGACGGCCGCGAGCGCGACCGCGCCGGCCCCCTCGACGAGCGTCTTCGAGCGCTCTAAGAGGAGCGTGAGCGCCAAGGCGATCTCGCGGTCGTCGACCGTGACGACCTCGTCGACGTACTCCGACATCACTTCCAGCGTCTGCTCGCCGATCGACCGGGTGGCGATCCCGTCGGCGATGGTGTCGACGCTGTCGATCTCGTAGACCTCGCCTCGTTTCAGCGACTCGCCCGCGGAGGCGGCCCCTTCGGCCTGCACGCCGACGACACGCACGTCGGGGAGCTGCTCTTTGATCGCGACCGCGACGCCCGAGATGAGCCCGCCGCCGCCGATCGGGACGACGACCGTGTCGAGGTCGGGGCAGTCGTCGACGATCTCTAAGCCGATCGTCCCCTGTCCGGCCATCACCACGGGGTCGTCGAACGCGTGGACGTAGGTCCGGCTCTCCTTCCGTTCAAGCTCGTGGGCGTACGCCTGCGCCTCGTCGTAGTCGACGCCCTCCAGCCGGACGCTGGCGCCGTACCCGCGGGTGGCCTTCACCTTCGAGACAGGCGCAAATCGCGGCATCACGACGGTGGCGTCGACGCCTGCACGGTCGGCCGCGAGCGCGACGCCCTGCGCGTGATTGCCCGCGCTCGCGGTGACCACGCCGGCCTCGCGCTCGCTCTCGGAGAGCGTGGCGATCCGGTTCATCGCCCCGCGGATCTTGAACGCTCCAGTTCGTTGGAAGTTCTCCAGTTTGAGGTGGACGTCCGCGCCGCTCATCTCTGAGAAGGTTCGGGACCGCTCTAAGGGGGTGTGCCGAGCGACGTCGCCGACGCGCTCGCGCGCTTCGCGAACGTCGGAGAGGCTGATCATACGCAGATATCGCCGCGCCGACCGCTAATCGGTTCCGGTCCGTTCCGTTTCGCTGTCGAATCGGATGAGCCGAGATTTGACCGCGACTGGATCGAACATTGGATCGAAACCAGATCGAGACCGAGCCACGGCTCGCTGACTGTGAAAGGGGGAATGCACGCGTGTGACGTGCAAGTAAAGAGAGACTACCCGAATACAAAAAGGTGGGGCTAGCGGAGTGAAAGTAAAACCGCACGACTGCACCGCCGTCATCGCTCCGTCAGACGGGATCTCAGATGGTTAACCGCACCCGAACCGCTTCCTGTTCGAGGTACTGGTCGACCCGCTCAGCGAACCCGGGATCGCCGTCGTCTCTCTCGTCACTATCGCCGTCGTTCCTGTCGCCGTCGTTCCTGTCGCCGTCGTTCCTGTCGCCGTCGTTCCCCTCGCCGCCGATACCCTCTTCCGACCACACCGCGTCCGCGCCGAGTCGGTCGGGATCCCCGACGTACACCGCCGCCTCGTCCGGGTGGCCGCCGGGCGCGTCGAGCGGGATTGTCACTTGTCGGTACAATCCCGTCTCGACACGCTCGTACTCGTCGAGGGCGTCCAGCTCCTCGGTCCGGAGGAGCCGCCCGCCCGTCTCACCGCCCGGCGCGAGCGTCGGGTACCGTCCCTCGACGAGATGGAGCCCGAACAACGTTGCCGGCCCAACGTACACGTACGAGTCGAGCACCTCGGCGACCCGTTCCGGTTCGGTCAACGTTCCGTACACGAACACGTCCATTCTCGTGTGGGTGTGTAACGTTCACACGTTTTAATGTTCGGGCGGCGGGCGATTGGGGATTCGTCTCGGTGAACGGGTCGAATCCGTCGGATCTCTCCGGCTCCGAGAGGGTCAAAGCCCGTCCGTCTCTCCGCGGTGACACATGGACCTCTCGCGGCGGCGACGCGTCTGGACGCGGGTGTTCTCGCTCGCGTGGCCGGGATGTTCGGCCTCTTCTGGGAGCGTCGTGGCTGCTCGGGCGGACGGCCGGATTTGGCCCGGTGGGGACGTACGTCGGCGTGTCCCTCGCGTACGCGTGGATGGCACTTGTCGTCACCGTGGGATTCCGGTACTCGGGGTGGGCCGACCGCGCCGCAGAGATGATGGCCGAGCGGGGGGCCGGTGACGAATGCGATGCTTCGACACCAGACGAGTGAACGCCCGGATCGCTCGAGTTTTTAAGTATGGGACGGCCGAACCGGTTCGCATGGACCTGTCATCCGCCGTCTCCGCCGCCGCGTCGACCCTCCGACGGCGCCCCGCCGACCTGCTTCCGTTTTACCTCCTCGGCACGGCGGTCCCCGTCATCGCCCGGATGGGCCTCTTCGTCGCGCTCGCCGGGACGTACCTCCACTACGAGCTGACCGGTCAGCTCGACGACGCGCGTCGAGCGCTTACCGAACTGGACCTGACGCCGCCTGACACGCAGGACCCCGAGGCGGTTCAGGCGTGGGTCGAGACCGTCGCCCCGGCGCTTGAACCCCTCGCGTCGCCGACCGCGGTCCTGCTTCTGACCGTCGGCACGGCCGCGACGCTCCTCTTGGCGCTCCTGACGTACGCCGCGGTCTCCGCCGGACAGATGTCGGCGGTCGCCGGCCGGGTCCGCGGCCGCCGCGGGCTCACCGCCGGAATCGCCGGCGTACGGGGACGTTGGCTCACGTTCCTCGGCCTCTACGTCACCGAGGTTCTGCTGTGGGTCGGAGTGTCACTGCTCGGCGGGCTCGCGATCGGCGGCGCATTCCTCGTCAACCCCTTCCTCGGGGCCGCGGTCGCGCTCGTCGCGTTGCTCGTCGGGCTAACTGTCCTGCTCCTCGTCCGCGCGGTGTTCGCGTTCGCGCCGGCCGCAGTCGTCGTCGACGAGACGGGTGTGGTCGGCGCCGTCGAGGGCGCTGGCGGGTTCATCCGGTCGAACCCTGTCGACGCCCTCGCGTACGTCGTCGTCGCCGTCGGCGTGCTCGTGGCGATCTCCTCGGCTGCGTCCGCGCTCGCGTTTCTCGGGGGCGGGGCCGTCGTCGCGCTCGCCAGCGCGGTCGTCGCCGCTCCCGCGCTCGACCTGCTCAAGACCGTCCTGTACGGCGACCACCGCGACGCGGTCGCCCCCGTCGAGCCGGTCGACGCCCGCCTCCGCGATCAGTTCGTCGGAGGCATCCGCCGCGGCTGGCGGGAGATGACCGGATTCGTTCGACGAACTCCCGGTTTGCACGCGATCGCGATCCTCGTCGGTGTCGGGTTCGGCGTGATCGGGTGGCTCGCGGTCGACCCCCTCGTTGGCGCGGTCACCACGTCTATCGAGTCGCGGCTTATCGGTCACCTCCCACCGACGGCCGCGCTCAACTTCTTCGGAAACAACTGGTCGGTCGCGATCGCGACCTCGTTCGGCGGCGTCGCGTTCGTGATTCCCGCGCTCTCGTCGATCGCGTTCAACGGGCTTGCGCTCGGCGCCACCGCGGCGCTAGAGGAGAACCTCGTCGCGCTGCTCGCGTTCGTCGCCCCCCACGGAATCCTCGAAATTCCCGCGCTTTTCATCTCCGGAGCGCTGGGTATCCACCTCGGGATCGTCTCGTGGCGGGCGTTCCGCGGTCGTCTGTCCCGCGAGGCGTTCGCCGACGCGCTTGAGAACGCGTTCTGGGTACTGATGGGCGTCGGCGTGCTGATCGCGGTCGCCGCGTGCATCGAAGGGTTCGTCAGCCCGTACTACTGGCAGCCGTTCCTCTAGGCCCGCGGTCCCTCGCGGTCCGTCTCCGTCCATCTCCCGCCCGTTCAGCAACTCCCGCCCGTCCGTTCAGCAACTCCCGCCCGTACGTTCAAGTCGCTCCGCCTCGAATCCTGACCAGCATGACACGCCGCGATCGATTTACCGAGATAGAAGACCTGCTCGAACGGATGGGACGGGAGTTCGAGGAGCTCGGCGGCACGCTCGACGCGCCGGGGCCCGGGGTCCCCGGCTTCCCGGACACCCGCGAGATCGCCGTCGATGTCATCGAGGACGACGAGACGATCACTGTGCTCGCCGACCTCCCTGGCTTCGACGCCGACGGAATCGAGGTGGAACTCCACGACGAGACTCTCTCGATCACGGCCACCCACGACGAGACGCGGGACACGGAGGTGACCGTCGACGAGGACGACGCCACTGCGGACGACGCAGTTGAGGGCGACGCGGCCGAGGGTGCCGACACGGGCGGCGACGACAGCTCCGAGGCCGGGGGCGGCGACGACGTTCGCTACCACCGTCGCGAGCGCCGTCGCCGCGCGGTGTCGCGTCGGATTCCGATCCCCGAGCCCGTCGACCGCGACGGCGCGACCGCCTCGTACGACGACGGTGTACTCACCGTCACCCTTCCCAAGCGGTCGTCGGACGATGCCGGCCACAACATCGACGTGTCGTGACGTAGCCGGTCGAGAAGCGAGTGTCACCGCCGTGATCGGTCTGAACCCTCGAATACCCTGCCATAAGCTATCTACTATCCTGTCGTCTTTAATACCACAGAGTACGTCTCTAATGGTGATCATCATGAACAGAAACAGCCCCTTCGACGAGATCGAGCAGTTCCTCGGCCGCGCCCCCTTCGGCGGCGACCGCACGTGGGGGCGTGACCTCCGGGCCACCGACATCGATGTGGCCGAGTACGACGACGAGTTCGTGGTCATGGCCGACCTCCCGGGATACGACCGCGAAGACATCGACGTGCGGGCGACGGAGGGGCGGCTTACGATTACCGCCGAGCACGATGCGGCGAGCGAGGACGCGGACCGACGGTATCTCCGGCGCGAGCGGCGCCACGAGTCGGTCACTCGGTCCGTCGACCTTCCGGGACCCGTCGTCGACGAGGACGCGAGCGCGACGTACCGCCACGGCGTCCTCACGATCACGCTCCCGAAGGCTGCCGACGAGACGGACGACGGCCACCGGATCGACGTGGCGTAAGAGCGTTATTCGGTTTTTGCGCGCTCCCTGTTTTTTTCGCCCCCTGCCGACAGCTTCTCCACACACCGCATGATATGATCACGCATGGACGACGCCGACCACGCCGCGGCCCGCCGCGAGCTTGTCGACGGACTCCGCCGCCGGAGCGATATCGACGAGCGAACGCTCGCGGCGATCGAGTCGGTCCCGCGACACGCGTTCGTCCCGGAGCGCCACCGGTCGCGTGCCTACGCGGATCGGCCGCTCCCGATCGGCCACGATCAGACGGTCAGCGCGCCACACATGGTCGCGCTCATGACCGATCTGCTCGACATCGAACCCGGCGACAGGGTGTTCGAGGTCGGCACAGGGTGCGGCTACCACGCCGCGGTCGTGGCCGAGATCGTCGGCCCGGGAAACGTCTACAGCGTTGAGTACGTTCCAGAACTAGCCGAGTCGGCCCGCAAGCGGCTCCGGCAGCTCGGATACGACGTGACCGTCTGGGCCGGCGACGGGCAGATTGCCTTCCGAGACGAGGCGCCCTTCGACGTTGCATACTTGACCTGCGCACCGGCAGACGGCGTCCCCGACTCGATCGTCGACCGCGTACAGACTGGCGGCCGGGTTGTCGCGCCAGTCGGCCGTGTCGGCGCACAGCGGCTCGTCCGACTGACGGTCAAAGAGGAGGGCGTCGAGCGCGAGGACCACGGCGGGGTCCGGTTCGTTCCGATGCGGTGACAACAGATGCGTCGACGAGTGATGCGGCGACGAGCGAGCGGTTTTAGAGGGATGAGCACCGAGTCCGACTATGGACGAGGCGTCGCTTCGGGCCGACATGATCGAGGGGCTCGAACACCAGATCGGCGAGACGCTGGATGAGCCCGTACTGACGGCGCTTCAGCGCGTCTCCCGGGACCCGTTCGTCGACGACGGGGCGACTGCGGCCGGGGGCGAGACCGGCCGAGGTGGCGGGAGCGGTGGGAACGGAGACCGGTCGCTCACGCTGGCGACGGTGGTCCGACTGATATCCGCACTCGACGCCGACGCGGGCGACGAGGTGCTCGTCGTGGGCGCGGGCGTCGGCTACTCGGTCGCGCTGCTCGCCGAGATAGCGGGTGCAAGACACATTCACGCGATCGATATCGACCGAGAGGCGGTGGCGATCGCCCGATCGAACCTCTCGACAGCCGGATACGACGCCGTCCTCGTCGACCGACGTGACGGAGTGAACGGGCTTCCCGAGTACGCCCCGTACGACCGAATCCTTCTCGAAGCGAGCGTCGTCAAGCCGCCGCGGGCACTCCGCGAGCAGCTGGCCGAGGGGGGTCGGATCGTCTACCCCCGCGGGACGGCAGTCCAGACGATCGCCGCGATCGAACCCGACTCAGGGGGAGACTCGGCGGACGACGGTGACGACGCTCCGACCGGGTTCCGGACGACCGAGACGGCCGGTCCGACGCGGCTCCAGCCAATGCTCGTCGACGGCGAGCAGCGCGGCGTCGAGCGGAACCGCACGCGCCGCGAAGACGCCGAGCGCGCCGAGCAAGGGCACTTCGCACGTCACGGCTGGGAGCAAGACTGGATCGACTGGGACGACCGGATTTGATCACTCCGCGACCACCAGCACCTCCGTGTTCCTTCGCTCGTCGACGTAGTCGCCCTCCGCCGGCGGTTTTACCTCCACAGTGAGGGTTCCGTCCGGCTGGTTCGGTCCGAGCTCCGGGTCGACATCGACAGTCGCGGTTCCGTCGGATCCAGTTGTTCCGGTGGCGACACCGTCGATCTGTGCCGACCCGCTCCGGACGATCACCGTCGCGTCCGCGACGCGAGAGCCGTCCGGATCGAGGACGGCGACGTCGAGCGACTGCTCGCCCGGGGTCGTCACCTCCGGCTGCGGCTGCGCGTCGAGCTCTGTCGCGGCCAGCCCATCGATGTCGCCGATCATCCCCATCATTACGCTGAGGCTCGCGACGCCGACGACGAGCGCGATAACCAGCCTGACCGGTAGGCCCTCGATGGCCCGACGGTCCGAGCAAAAAGATCGGTCGTTCGCGGTGCGTTCGTCCCGCTTCGAGTGAGGCATACCGTCGGTGGCCGCGGTATCACTGATAAAAGATTGGACGGGTCGAACGAGCGATCGAGTGCGCCCTCGCCCGAACGGGCCGTCGCGTTCACGCTCGTCCCGACCTTTTTGTATGATACCGGGGCCACCGCGGCTATGTATGTGCTCGGACGCGACACCGGCTCGGATGATGGGACCGGGTCAGCCGGCACGAACGGCGAGATCGGCGACGAACGGCTCCCAACCGTCCAGCTCGGGTCGTTCCTCGCACGCGACGGCAGCGCCGGGGCCGCGGTCGGGATTGACGCCGACAGCCCGCACGCCGGCGTCGTCTTCGGTAAGCGGGGCACCGGCAAGTCGTACACACTCGGCGTCCTTGCGGAGGGGCTCGCGGCGGCCAGCGGCGTCGCGCCGGTTGTGGTCGATCCAATGGGCGTCTTCGACGGGCTTCGGGCGACTGGCGGACAGGTCGTCGAACCACGGGTCCGCCCAGCGGCGATTCCCCCAGAGGCGTGGCCGGACCTGCTCGGGCTCGACCCGGCGAGCGGGCCGGGAAGTCTGGTGTGGCGCGTCGTCGCTGACGCCCTCAAATCCCCTGAGGCGGGGGGTTCGGGTGAATCGGACGAATCGCCGTCGCTCGCGACGCTCCGCGATCGAGTCGACGCCGCAGACGCGCCCGCTGCAGATCGCCGCGCGGCCGCAAACCACCTGCGGCTCGCGGAGTCGTGGGGCGTGTTCGACGCGGACGCACCGCCGACCGTCCGGCTCGTCGGTGGCGGGGAGCCGACCGTACTCGATCTCGCCGGCGTTCCGGAGGCAGCCGCGGCTGCAGTCGTCAGGGCGGTCGCTCGCGGGCTCTACGACGCCCGGATCGACGGCGACCTCGATCGGCTCCCGTGGCTCCTCGTCGACGAGGCGCACGCTTTCTTCGGCGGCGTCGCTGATCCCGCGCTCCGAACGCTCCTGACCCGTGGTCGCGCACCCGGCGTCTCGCTGGTCTGTGCGACGCAGCGACCCGGTGCGCTGCCGAGCGTCGCCGTCTCGCAGTCGGACCTGCTCGTCGCCCACCGGCTCACCGCCGAGCGCGACCTCGACCGGCTCGCCGAGGCGGAGGCGACCTACCTCGCCGGCGACCTCGCTTCCCGGCTCCCGACTGAAACCGGCGAGGCGCTCGTCGTCGACGACGCGACGGAGACGGCTCACACAGTTCGGATCCGAGAGCGACGGACTCCACACGGTGGCGGAAGTCCCAGCGCAAGCGGGACCGCCGCCGCGAAGTCCGAAGACCCAAGATAACCGCCTGCGACGCTCCGACATGGAACGGACACCGCTCGGGTTCTTCCTCGTCGCGCTCGGGGGATTCGTCGGCGCCGTCGCCAGACACGGGATCGACATCGCCGTCGGTGACGCAACTGGGGCCGCAACGCTCCTCGTGAACGTCCTCGGCTCCTTCGCGCTGGGAGTGTTAGTCACACGCGCCGCGCGCCACCGAACGCGGCTGTTCGTCGGCACCGGCATGCTTTCCTCGTTCACCACGTACAGCACCTTCGTTGGCAACGCCGTGACGCTCGGGACGACTGCTGGCGCCGCCTACGTCGCCGTGAGCTACGCCGCCGGCTTTGCGGCCGCCGCGGCCGGCCTGTTCGTCGGAGGGCGAGTGTGACCGATCCCCTGCTCGCGCTCGTCCTCGTGGGTCTCGGCGGGGCGGGCGGCGCAGTGGCGCGACACGTGGTTGGCCTCCGTATCGAGGGGCGCGGGTCGGTCTTGGCCGTCAACACGCTCGGGAGCCTCACGCTCGGCGCCCTCCTCGCCGCGCCGATCGGCTCGGAAGCGACGTTCCTGGCTGTCGTCGGATTCTGTGGCGCCTTCACGACGTTCTCCTCGTTCGCCGTCGAGACGGTCTCGACCGCAGCCGACGGAGAGGGTCGAACCGCGGCCGGGTTCGCGGCCGCAAACCTGGCGGCCGGGGTGCTGGCGTTCCTCGTCGGCGCGGCGGTCGGCGGGGTTTTCGGCTGATCGGGGCTCGGGGAACGACAGGTACAGGCGCATCCGGATCGTACCAAAGCGCGTGACTGACGACGCCGAGGACCGGGTCGATGTCGGAGATCAGATCGACGCCGACGGATCCGCAGTCGACGCCTCACCCGGCGATACTCCGCCCGACGGTCCAAACAACCCCGACGTACCGGTCGATTTCGGCGACCTCTCGCTTCCGCAACGCGCGTTCGTCGCGGCCGTCCAGAACCCGACACGCGGGGTCGTGATCGTCGGCCTGCTCGCGTTCGCGTTCTCGTTTTATGTCGCCTTCTGGCTGGTCTTTCCGCAGGTTGCGGCGTTCATGTCTGTGATCGGCGCTGTGCTGCTCGGGATCGTCGCGCTCGTCTACCTCGTCTCGGACCGTCTGTCTCGGTAGTCTGCCTGTCGCTTCTCCCAACCGCCGGCTCTCCCGTCTGGGTCCTTGTCTCCGCCCTCCTTTCCGTCGGTGAGCGACGCTCTTGTACGATGGTGTCCGCCCGCGCGCCTCACGGGTGCGGCTCGTAGAACTCCCTGAGCGGCACCCCGAACGCGGGCGCGAGCGTCGCCACCGCGTCCCCGACCAGCACGTCGCGCTCGGCGAACTCTCGTTCTACCTGCGCACCGAGCGCGACATCGCCGGCCGCGTCGCTTTCGAGGTACTCGCGGACCGTCGTGAACTCCCGTTCGCGCTCGACGACGTACCGGTCGCCGTCGATGAACGGGCCGTACGTCTCCGGATCAACGTCGTCGGCGTACGACTCGTAGAAGCTCGCGGCGTGTTTCCGCACCGCGACCGGCGGCCCTTCGTGGCGTGTGACGGCCGGCCGCTCTGCGACTTCCAGTTCGGCGTACAGCGCGGCGCGCTTGGCTCCGTCTCCGTCAGCCTCCGGACCGCTCCCGTCCGTCATCGCGCGCGCACGGAGCACGTCGAAGCCGCGATCGTTCAACCCCCGAACGATCCCGTCAAGCGACCGACGGAGCTGCGGCCACAGCTGGTCGTCAACTAGGTCGGGCGCGTCGAACACGACGGCTACCGGAGTCGTTTCCCGTCGGTCGAGATGGTCGCGAACGTCGGTAGGGTCCAGCGGAGCCGGATCCACCGGTTCGAACGGCGCCTCGCTCGGGGCTGCAAGCAGTTCGCGGGCGTAGTGCTGGAACCGAGCGAGGTTCTCGGCCGAGAGGACGGCCGCGACGTTCCGCGTCGGATCGGTCGGATCGACCACGACGAGCGGGTCGTCGAAGGTCCGCTCGGCGTGCCCTTCGGGATCGAATTCCACGGGCGGGTGCCAGCTCCGGGCGGACTCCACGAGGGGGACGAACCCGCCCAGTTCCAAGACGAGCAGCTCGGTGAGGTACCCCGAGAACCCCTCGGTGCGGAGGTCGCTCCCGTACGCGCCGATTCCCTTCAGGAACGCCTTCGCAAGCACCACGTCGTCGGCGAGTCCCTCATCCAGCCGCGCGGAGAGGTATGCGTCGTGGAACGGGGTCCGGTCGACGGCGGAGATCAGGTCGCCGGCGGTCTCCACGTCGTGACAGGGGACCAGATCCACGTCGAACCCCTCGTAAGTGCCTTTCACGTAGGGGTGTTCCGCGTACTCCTCGTGGCCGTCCGGGAGGACGGCGTGGCCGACGGCGAGCCCGTACTCCTCTAGCTGTTCGCGGTCGAGGGCGGCGTCGAACCGCACGAAGAGATCGATGTCGCGGTCGCCGGAGACCCACGTGTCGCGAGCGGTCGACCCCACCTGTACCACATCGGCGTCGACGGGGAGGTCGGCAATCGCCTCGCGCGTCCGATCGGCGAGCTCGACGGCGACCGTTCGCAGGCGGTCGCGCTCCGCGGGCTCGGGGACCGCCCGGTCGCGAACGCGCGACAGCACCGCCTCGAGATCGTCCATGGATCGACTTCTCGCGGTCCGGCCGAAAACGTGTCGGTCACCGGACGAACGGTGCGATTCGGGAGGCGAGCGGGAGATGACGATCGGGCGTGAATGCGCCGCGCCAACTGATCGCACTCGGGTCGGGCGGAAACGAAAGCCCTATCAAAACGAATCGAGTACGCTGAATCGAGCCGAAGTAGCTCAGCTGGTAGAGCGCCTCGCTGTTAACGAGGCGGTCCCAGGTTCGAGTCCTGGCTTCGGCGTCTCTCTGTTTCCTACACCTCGTAGCGTTAGGTGTGGCTTCTGCGGTGTCGTCGATCCTACTCAAGGTTTCACGGTTTCGTCCGGCGATCGTACGGATTCGGTACGCTAAAGGGTTCGTCCCGTTTACCCCGAATTACGGGCCTTTAGCTTAGTCCGGTTAAAGCGACTCGCTCATAACGAGTCGATCGCCGGTTCGAATCCGGCAAGGCCCATTTCTTACTCCAACAGCTCGACGAGTTCGTTCACGTCCTCGACGACCGCGTCGGCTCCGTTTTCGGCGAACTTCCGGCGCCCCTCGTCACCGGTCAGGCCGCCGGTGAGGACGCCGATCCCGTAGTAGACGCGGCTCGCGTCTTCATCGTCGGCGTTGCGCGCGGTTCGCACGTCGTCGAGGGTGTCCCCGATGAAGGCGATCCGGTCGGCGTCGAACCGCTCCGCGAGAGTCACCAGCGCCCGCGGATGCGGCTTCCCCTCCTCCCAGTCGTCCATCGTGAACCGCCGATCTTCGGGCACGTCGAGGCCGACGCGCTCCAAGGCGATCTCCGCCTCGGCGGCGGGCCGCCCCGTCAACACGCCAACGTCGAACCGGTCGGTCAGGTCAGCGATCGTCTCCGGCTCCACCAAGGTCGGCTCGTCGTGGATGTACCCCGGCGCCGACAGCGGGGGGGCGCCGCCCTCCAGCTCGCGGTACAGCTCCTCGCCGAGGTACAGCGCCTGAAACGTCTCGCGGAGTCGCTCGGTATCCCACTGGTCGCGGACCCGCGCCTGCGCGACTCGGGGGAGGTCGCCGACGACCTCCTTCGCAGCGTCAAGCCCGCCCCCGCCCTCGGCGATCCGACCGGTGAAGGTCTCGACATCCATCCCGAGCCCCTCCCGGCGGGCCAGCACGTAGAGGGCGGCCGCGTCAGTCAGCTCCCAGTCGTTGTTGAACCCACCGGCGTCCTTGAACAACTGAATCGCGTCGCGATCGATCGTCTTGTCACACACCCGTTCGACGGACTCGATGATCGCCCGCCGGTAGGAGTCCGCTACGTCGACCAACACCCCGTCGATGTCGAGGACGACTGCGTCGACCTGCATACCCGTACGCCGGCAGGGGTGGGAAAGAACGTTCGGATTCTCGCCGAATCGGCCGGCTCTCGACCCCGCGCTTCACTCGGGGCCGGACGACCGCTTCCCGCGCCCGCCGTCCCGCGCAACGTACAGCGCGGTTCCCGAGACGAAGCGACGCCGGACCGGGACGACCGGTTCCTCAAACCCGAGGGTGGTGAATACGCAGGTAGCGTCGAGACGGTCGGCGAGGGCGACTGTCGGACGCTGGAGTTCGGCCGGGAGGTTACACGCGTACACCGCATCGATCGCGACGCGGCCGTCTGCGTCGGCGAGGGGAGCGGTTTCGCTCCCGCTCACTTGATCGGCGAGCGCCAGCACATCTCCCCGCCGGACGCGAATCGACCCGTCGACCGCCTCGTCTCGGACCTCTTGTGCTGCCGCTCGCGATCTGTCTCCGGGATCGACATCGACGGCGACGACGCGACAGCCTCGCTCCGCAAGCGCCCGCGCGACCGCCAGACGGTCTCCGACGCCGACTTCCACGAGGCGGTCGTGTTCCGCGAGTTCGTCGACCAGCGCGCGACGTGAGTGTGAAACCACGGCGCGGGCTTTATGATTGCGGCGGTCAAAAGCTGTTCCATGCTCGTGGACATCGTCCCAGTCGGGGAGGTCACCCCCCGCGTGAAACGCGAGGCCTCCGCCGCGCTCCGTTCGGTATACGACTGCGACGTGACCGTCCACGACGATCAGCCGATCCCCGGGACGGCCTACGACGAAGGCCGCGATCAGTACCGCGCCGAGGACCTCATCGAAACGGTCGGCCGCGTCGGCGGCGGCGAAAAGAATATCGGGATCACTCCGCGCGACCTCTACTACCGCCGTCGGAACTACGTGTTTGGGCTCGCCTACCTCAACGGTAACGGCTCCGTGATTTCGACCCACCGGCTTCGCACCTCCTCCGACGGGGGCGTCTCGACCAAGCCCGCGGTCGACGTGTTCGCCGACCGCGTCCGCAAGGAGGTCGTCCACGAGATTGGCCACACGCTCGGACTAGAGCACTGCGACAACAGCAAGTGCGTCATGTCCTTCTCGCCGACCGTTCGCGAGGTCGACGTGAAAGAGGAGAACCTCTGTGGAACCTGTTCGCGACTCGTGCGGTAGCGGTTCCGTCAGCTAGGGGCGACTCGTTTCTCGCCGGTAGACGTAAACCGCATCCTGTCCAACTACGGCGTATGGCCGCAAAGCCGGAATACCGCGACCGGCCGGACGTCGAGGTCGCACTGCTGGACGCGCTCGTCGACCGCGGCGACGAGGGCATGACGGTGCTGGAGCTGCGCGCGGCTGTCGACGCCAACATCGACGCCGTCGAGGAGGCGTTATCGGCGCTGAAGGCGGACTCGCTCATCACCGTCGAGAGCGAAGAACGGGTGCGCGTGTACCCGCACGACCGCGTCGTTCCCGATCCCGAAGACCAGATCGAGGACGGCTCGGACACCCTCGTCGACGCCGTCCGCGACCGGCTCGGACTGTAGCGACACGGTGCGTACGTGAACGCGAGAATTAACCGCCCGTACCCGCACCGAAGCCAGCGACCTTTTGCCGCTCCCCCGACTCTCTACCGGTATGACTCTCGTCTCCGACACCCACGGTGCCCACGGCGCGGTGTACCGCGACCGCGGTGGCCGCCGGGTGGTGGATCACTACAGGAAGCCCGAGCGCGTCGGCAAGGCGGTCCGCAACGTCGTCGGCGCAATCGAGATGGGGTACGGCGTGCTCGCGATCACGGGCGAGGACCGCGTCGAGTTCATCGACAACGCCGTCTCCAACCGAATTCCGGAGGCAGACGGTCAGGGCGTGTACGCACTCCTGCTCGATCCCCAGGGCGGCATCGAGACGGACATGTACGTGTACAACGCCGACGAGCGCCTCCTCGTCTTCCTCCCGCCCGAGCGCACCGAGGCGGTCGCCGAGGACTGGGCGAGCAAGGTGTTCATTCAGGACGTGACGATCGACGACATCTCCGACGAGCTCGGCGTCTTCGGAGTCCACGGCCCCAAGTCGACCGAGAAGGTCGCCTCGGTACTCGGCGGACCGGGCGCACCCGAGAAACCGCTCTCGTTCGTCCGCGGATCGATGGTCGACGCCGGCGTCACCGTGATCGCGAGCGATGCGCCACTCGGCGAGGAGGGATACGAGGTCGTCTGCGCCGCCGAGGACGCAGAAGAGGTGCTCGACACCCTGCTCAACCGGGGCCTCAACGCGGCCCCGTTCGGCTACCGGACGTGGGACGCGCTCTCGCTCGAAGCCGGCACGCCCCTCTTCGAGTACGAGCTTGAAGGAACGGTGCCGAACGTCCTCGGACTCCGCAACGCCTTGGACTTCGAGAAGGGGTGTTACGTCGGTCAGGAGGTCGTCTCCCGCGTTGAGAATCAGGGACGGCCGAGCCGGCGTCTCATCGGACTCGACCTCGACGGGCTTGCCGACGCGACCGCCGACATCGACGGCGACGCCGACCCGGAGGGGTACGACGAGATCCTGCCGTCTCCCGGCGCGGCCGTGTTCGACGGCGACGAGGCGGTCGGCGAGGTGACCCGCGCGGCGGTCGGACCGGCCGCCGGCGACCCGATCGCGTTGGCGTTCGCCCGGTTCGACGCCGACCTCGTCGATCCCACCGTGCGCGTCGACGGCGAAGAAGTCGCGGCGACGCGCTCCGACCTCCCGTTCCCGTCCGTCGACGGGAGCGCGCAGTCCGCGCGGCTGCCGACGTATCCGAGCGACGAGTAGTCGCCACGGTCGCTGTTGCGGTCGGCGCGTGCCTGCGAGCGCCCGAAGGGTGCGAGGAGCACGCGCGAGGGACGCGGTGAGCGCTCGAAGAGCGCGAACCGCGAGGCTGGGGAGGCGTGAGGTGCGGTTGTTGTGCGGTGCGGGTGGGACTCAAAGGGGCAGTCGCCGGCGGCTTTGCCGCCGGCTGCCAGAGGCGCGAAGCGCCTCGCTGTCGCGAGGACGAAGCACGGTGACACAAGGACCGCAAGGAACGAGCGGAGCGAGTGACTGAGGAGCGTGGTTCGAGACGCCGAAGGCGTCTCGTCATCACGAAAGGCGCTTCGCGCCTTTCGAACGACAGCGAACCGCGCGAGTCGTCGCGACTGGGGCTTTGGAGGTGTTCGTCGTCGAGTCACCGATCGCGTATTACCGAGCGGCTGGGGCTTTGGAGGCGTTCACCGCCGATCCGCCAGCGACAACCGTTTATAACCGAACCTCCGCACTTAACCGATCTAGCCGCTCGTCACACCGCTCAGAGCACGAACTGCACGGCGGAGTATACGCCGAACCCGAGCGCCAGCGACCCGACGAGCGACGCGATCCACGCGAACACGGTGTACCCCATCTTCGACCGGCTCACGCCCGCGTCGCCCGCGGCGTAACCCGCGCCGACGATGGCGGAGACGATGATCTCGTTGAACGAGACGGGGATCCCGAACGCGACCGCGATCTGCGCGATCGCGAACGACGGGATGAGCGCCGAGATCGACCGCCGCGGCCCCATCGAGGCGTAGTCCTGCGAGATCGCTTTGATCATCCGCGGCGCGCCGGTCCACGATCCGACGAGGAGTCCCACGCCGCCGCCGACGAGCAGCGCCCACAGCGGGACCCCGACATCGCTGAAGATCGGGACGAGCGGGCCGATCGCGAGCCCGACCTGCGAGCCGCCGGCCGAGAACGCGACCAGTCCGCCCATCGCGAGGAGGAATCGGCGCTGGGCGCCCTCGCGGTCGCGACCGAGGTCGGCGTACACCGCGAGCGCGACGACCGCCGCCACCGCGACCGTGACCAGAGGCGTGCCGATCGCGCCGATCCCGAGCCCGGAACCGAACGCCTCCGACAGCGACGCCTGCTGGCCCGCCGGCCCGAGCAGCGCGAACCCGACGTTCGCGACGATCGCGCCGACCAGCCCGGCGAGCGCCGCGGTGAGCGCTCGCTCGGGAAGCCGCTCGCCGATGAGCATCCGCGCGACGCCGTAGGCGACGCCGCCGCCGACGAACGGGGTGAGGATCCACAGCGTGAGGATCTCGGTGTACTTCGGCCACGCCGGGTCGCCGCCCATCGCGAGCCCGACGCCGACGACCGCGCCGGTGACGGTAAAGGCGGTCGCGATCGGGTACCCCGCGAACACGCCGATCGCGACGAGCGCGGCCGCAGTGAGCAGCGCGACGATGGCCGCGCCGGCGGTGAGGGTGACGCCGCCGATCAGCTCGGTTCCCACCGCCTCTGTCACGTTCGCGCCCTGGAGGATCGCGCCCATTAACCCCAACACACCGACCACGAGCCCCGCGCGCATCACGGAGATGGCGTTGGCACCGACCGCCGGAGCGAACGGTGTCGATCCGGAGGATCCGGCGCCGATCGACCACGCCATAAAGAGGCTGGCGGCGGCGGCGACACCGAGGGTGGCGACAGTTACGACAACCATGTTATCGCTGCCCGTCGTCGTACCCTTCGCGGAGCCCCGTTAGAGTGCGCCGGACCAACAGAAATGCGAAGAAGAAGAATCCGAGCAGGATGGCAAGGATCACGACGAACAACGGTTCGACCGGGAGCATACACTCGAATCCGTCGGGACGGTGTTATGCGTTTCGGCAGGCCGGTCGTCCACCGGTTCCGGTCGTCGGCTCTGGCCGTCGGTTCCGGCCGCTGTCGACCAGTGACTAAAACGCGCCTTTGTGTCTAAGCTACCTATAAGTTATCTCCAGCGTAAGGTGTCGATGCGACCCCCGCTTCGGCCCTCAACCCCACGATCGGTCACCGGCCGGCGAGCCGCGACGGCACACAATACCCGCTCGCTCAGGTCTCTCCCCACGCCCCCACTACTCTCCTTCCGCTTCCCTGCCGTTCCCCTACCTCCCGGCGTGACCGACAGGCGGGGCGTCGCGTTCGCCCGCCGAATCCGCCCTCCCGTTCGGCGGGCGTCATTTCTCCGACGCCGGATCGCATCGTCTGGCCGCGACGCCGACTACGGCGCGATTTGGAACTCACCGAATATCTGCCCATCTGGCGTGACGAGCCGTCCGTTCAGGGTACTCTCACCCTCGGAGGCGGGTTCGAGCTCGGCGTGCGCCGGCCGGTTTCCGCGCGGCTGCGCGTGACTTCCAGGATTTAGTATCGGGAGCGCACCGTCGTCGTCGAACCGGGGGCGGTGGCTGTGCCCGCAGATCACCGCGTCCGCGTCGCGCTCCCGGGCGAGCATCACGAGTCCGGTGTCGCCGTTGCGGTGCCGGTGGGTGACCGCGAACCGAACGCCGGCGTACTCCACCGTCCGTACCTCGGGGACGCGGTCGCGGATCCCCGCGTCGTCGTTGTTACCGTAGACGGCCCGCAGACTCCGAGTGGCCGACTCGAACGCGTTGAGAACCGGCTCGCGGTAGAAGTCACCCGCGTGAACGACGACGTCGGCCTCACGGACCGCTTCTGCGGTCCGTCCCTGCAGCTTCGACTCCTCGCGCGAGTGGGTGTCGGAGACGACGACAAGCATACGCTCACTGCGCGCGCCGGGCTTAAAAATCGCGCCCCGAGGCGGCGCCGTTGGTCTCAGTTATAAACGGCCGAACGCGAACGCTCTCGTCTCTCGAACCGACGCCGAGGGCCGTGGCGCCGGGGCGGCGACGCCGAGGTCGCGACGCCGAAGCTGCTACTCGTCGCCGAAGTCGCCCTCGCTGGCCGCGGTCGTACAGACCGGACAGCCGGTGGCGAGGATCGTCTCCCGCATTTCGTCGTTGACCTCGATGGTCTGCGCACAGTCGGAACAGGTGAATTGAACGGTGGGCAACGCTTTCCCTCTCGTTGTCGGGGACGGCGGCGGGCGATATAAATGACCGGCTTCCGAGCCGCCCGCCGCCACTCGGCTCCCTCTCACTACCAACTCGTTCCCGCTCACCACGACCACCCCGTTCCCTCAGTCAGTCCGCGGGATTGCGTACGCACCCAGCGCGAGGAACGCGACGGCGAGGACCGAAAGCACCGCCAGATCGCCGAGCCACGCCCCCGGCTCGTAGATGATCGCTCGCGTCCCGCGGGCGAAGTACGTCAGCGGTGAGGCCGCGACAGCGGGTAGGAACCACTCCGGCAGTAGGTCGGGGGAAACGAACGTTTCCGAGAGGAACAGCAGGGGGAGCGCGACCGTGTTGCTCGCGGCGATCACGCCGTCCTGCGAGTCCGCGAGCGCGCCGAGCAGCGCCCCGAGCCCACAGAAGAGCGCGACGGCGACGGCGACGAAGACCGGCAGCGCCGCGAGCGCCGGCGAGACGACCGGCTCCGCGTCGGTCACCGCCAGCACGAGTCCGAGGATGAGCAGGCTCGCCGCGCCGATGATCGCGACGTTGACCAGCGTGTGCGCGAGCAGCCACTCGACACGCGAGAGCGGCGTCGTCGCCAGCTTCTCGAACCGGCCACCGTCGCGGTGACGGGCGATCTCGGAGCCGACCCGCGACAGCGGCGTGAACAGCACGACGACCGCGAGGTAGCCGGGGATGTAGTAGCCGGCCGGCTCCGCGAACAGCCCGCCCCCGGTGGGCTGCGTCTGGACCAGCGCACCGAAGATGACCACTAAGATTACGGGGAAGAAGAAGGTGAAAAACACCGCCGTCCGCCGCCGGAGGAACGACCGCGCCGCCGCCGTCGCCTCGGTCGTGATCCGCCCGAAGCGGCTCATCGGTCGCCTCCGTCGGGTGCGACCTCGTCAAGCGGCTCCGACCGCGGCGAGTACTCTTCGCCCGTGAGCCGGAGGTACACGTCTTCCAACGAGGGCTCGGACCACGCGAGCGACTCGAAGTCGATCTCGGCCGTCTCCAGTGCGTCGACGGCGTCTCCGATCCCCTCGGGTCGGACGCCCCCGATCCGGAGGCCCTTGCGGGTGGACTCGACCGCGGGCGCGTCCTCGCTCTCCCCCGCCGATTCGTCCGAGAGCGCCTCCCGGATCGCTTCCTGAACCGCCTCGCAGTCCGCCTCGGACGCGGGACCGTCCAGCTTGACCTCCAAGCGCGGCTCGCCTCCGTGATCGGCGATCAGTTCCTCGGGAGCGCCGACAGCGACGATTTTCCCGTCCCGGAGGAGCGCGACGCGGTCGGCCAGCCGCTCGACCTCGTCCATCGCGTGACTCGTGAGGAAGACGGTCGTTCCGCCGCCCGCGAGTCGCTCTATCAATCGGTGGATCGATCGCCGGCCGGCCGGGTCGATCCCCGTGGTCGGCTCGTCAAGGAAGAGGAGGTCGGGGTCGTTGACGATGGCGGTGGCGACGCAGGTCCGGCGCTTCTGCCCGCCCGAGAGCGTCTCGTACCACACGTCCGCGTCGTCGGCCATCCCCACGTCCCGCAGGACGGACTCGGCGTCGCGCGCCGCGTCGTAGAGCCCGCCGTAGTAGCCGACCAGTTCGGTCGCCGTGAGCCGCTCCGGCGGGTCGAACGACTGCGGGAGCAGCCCGATCCGCTGCGGGTCGACCTCGCGCGGCGGGACACCGAACACCCGCAGGTCGCCCTCGGCCTCGGTCGTCCCCGTCAGCGCGCGGACCAGCGTCGTCTTCCCCGCGCCGTTTGGGCCGATGAGTCCGAACACCTCGCCGGACTCGACCCGGATGTCGACGCCGTCGAGCGCGACGACGTCGCCGTACGACTTGCGGACGCCTTCGCCGACGACGACCGCGTCGGGATCGGCGGCGTCGGCACCGGCGGCGTCGCGCCCCCGCGTCGCGTCGTCGGCCGCGTCGACGTCCGCGGCCGTAGTCTCGTTCATGCGAACGGATCCGGGTGCCGCGCGCGTAAGGGTTGCTCTTCCAGTCGGGGGAAACGCTCTCACCCGTCTCGACGACAGGGTAGAGTCCGCGATCGTCCCGGTCCGTTACGCCTAAGCGACGGCGAGCCGACCCACGGCGTATGCACTACCACGAGGCGGCGGCGTTCCTCTTCGACCTCCGCCGTTTCTCGGTGAAGCCGGGGACCGAGCGCGTGGCGGCCCTCCTCGATCAGGTCGGGAACCCGGAAGAAGACGTGTCGTTCGTGCAGGTCGCGGGCTCGAACGGGAAGGGAAGCACCGCGCGCATGACCGAGTCGATCCTGCGTGAGGCCGGGCTCTCCGTCGGCCTCTACACCTCGCCGCACCTCTCCGCGCTCGCCGATCGGGTCCGGGTCGACGGGCTGGCGATGACCGAAGCGGCGATCGCCGACTTCGTCGAGGAGGTGAAGCCGTGGCTCGTCGAACGCGCTGCCAACGGCGAACCCCTCACCTTCTTCGAGGTCGTGACGGCGATGGCGATCCACGACTTCGCGCGCCGCGAGGTCGACGTGGCCGTCTTGGAGGTCGGACTCGGCGGCGAGTACGACGCCACCAGCGCGGTCGACCCCGTCGCGACCGCGGTCACCAACGTCTCGCTCGAACACACCGCGGTCCTCGGCGACACGATCGCGGAGATCGCCCGCACCAAAGCGCGGATCGCCGACGCGGGCGTTCCTCTCGTCACCGCCTGTGAGGGCGAGGCCCTGTCGGTCGTTCGCGAGGTCGCCAACGACGCGGGCGCCCCGATCGCGACGGTCGCGAGGGCGAGTGGCAGTAGCGGGAACGGCGAGACCGACGACCAGACCCTCTCCGTCGCCTACGAGGGCCGCGTGAGCCCGACCGACGCCGAGGTGACGCTGGCCGGCGAGGTAGACGGGACCTACCGGATCCCGCTGGTCGGCGACCACCAGGCGACGAACGCGGGAATCGCGGTCGCGCTGGCCCGACGCACCGCGGGCGCCCTCGGGAACGGAACCGACGCCTCCCTCCCCGACGAAGCGGTCCGCGACGGCCTCGCGCGGGCGACGTGGCCCGGTCGGTTCGAGGTGGTCGACACCGCCCCGCTGACGGTGCTCGACGGCGCGCACAACCCGGCGGCCTGCCGAACGCTCGCGGGGACCCTCGCCGAGTACGACTACGACGACCTCCACCTCGTGTACGGCGCCATGCACGACAAGGACCACGTGGGCGCCGCGAGCGCGCTCCCCGACGCCGACTCTGCGGTCACCTGTCGCCCGGACCTCGACCGCGCGGAGGACCCCGAGGTGTTGGCCGCCGCGCTTCGGACCGCTGGCGTCGACGACGTGACCGCCGGCGACGACGTGGCCGCCGCGCTCGAGACCGCAGTCGAACGCGCCGACCTCGGCGACTGCGTGCTGCTCGTCGGCTCGCTGTTCGCGGTCGCGGAGGCCCGCGCGGCGCGCATGCGGACCGTGACCCCTCGGACCGTCAGCGGGAGCGACCCGGACGCGAACGCAGCGCGCGCGCTGGACATCGGCGGCGTCCCAACCGGCGACGAATCCGGCGCGAGCCGACGGCGACGCGAGGGGATCGACCACCGCGTCCTCTCCCTCCGACTGCGCGGCGACCGCGCGGAGCGCCTCACGGCCGCCCTCCGCGAGGCCGGCGGCGACGCCGCGATCGGGGGCCTCGGCGCCGGCGAGGGTCGCGTCCCGGGCGGCGAGTACGTCCCCGTCACGCTCGCGGGAACGGTGGGGGAGTACCGCGAGCTGCTCGGCCGGCTCCGCGAGCGCGAGGGTGAGGAGTTCGCGGGGATCGCAGGCGACATCGCGGACCGGGTCGGGATCGACGATTCCGACGCCGCCGACTCCGCCCCCGACGACTACCCCTGGATCGACGGTACCGCGATCATGGGCGTGCTCAACGTCACGCCGGACTCCTTCCACGACGGGGGGAGACACGCGGGCCCCGACGACGCGGTCGCGGGCGTCGAGCGCATGGTCGAGGCGGGCGTCGATGTCGTGGATGTCGGCGGCGAGTCGACTCGGCCGGGCGCCGAGCCCGTGCCGGTCGACGAGGAGATCGACCGGGTCGTCCCGACGCTTGAGGCGATCCAATCAGTGCCGGCGGTCGCCGACAGCAACGTGCTAATCTCGGTGGATACGCGGAAGCCAGCCGTCGCGGCGGCTGCGCTCGACGCCGGCGCCGACATCATCAACGACGTGACCGGGCTGGCGGACCCGGAGATGCGGGAGGTCGTCGCCGACGCCGGCTGCCCGGTCGTGGTGATGCATAGCCTCGACGCGCCTGTCGACCCGACAAACGACCCCGAGTACGACGACGTGGTCGACGACGTGATCGCGGCCCTTCGCGAGCGACTCGCGCTGGCCGAGACCGCCGGGATCGACCGAGAGAAGGTAATCGTCGACCCCGGGCTCGGCTTCGGTAAGTCGGCCACCGAGGCGTTCGATCTGATCGACCGCGTCGGGGAGTTCGCCGCGCTCGACTGTCCGGTGTTGATCGGTCACTCCCACAAGTCGATGTACGGCGCGGTCGGCCGAGGGGAAGACGACCGCGAGCACGCCACCGTCGCCGCGACCGCGCTCGCCGCCGACCGCGGTGCCGACATCGTTCGGGCCCACGACATCGCCGAGAACCGCGCCGCGGTCGACGTCGCCGCCGCGGTGAACGGGTCCCTTCGCGAGCGCGGGGGCGCCGACGAGAACGGCGACGGCGACCCCGAGGGGGGCGCCAAGGGGAACGCCGCCGGCGAATGACGGCAGCGTTTTGCGTCGCGACCCCCTCACGTCGGTATGGCCCGGCGTCTGCTGCTCGGCTGTAGCGCGGTCGGGAACACGCTCGTCGAGCGCACCCGCGAGGCACGCGGCGAGCTCATCGCGATCACCGACGACACCGGGTGGGCCTCGACCCTGCGCGACCGCAACGTCGCCACCGTGGAGGCCGACCCGACCGACCCCGCGACGTACCCAGAGAGCGCCGCGGTCGTCTTGGTTGCGAGCGACGACCCGGCGCGGAACGTCGCCGCCGCGGAGGCCGCACGGCGCCACTACCCGGACGCAATGATCGTCGCGCACGTGGGCACGAACCCGACCGCGGCCCAGCAGGAGGCGCTGGAGGCGGTCGCCGACCGCGTCGTCGATCCGGTCGAGGCCGTCGTCTCGCGAGTCTGCGAGGCGACCGGTGTCGACGCCGATGAGGAGCCGGTGCGACTGTTGCGAGTCCTCCGAAGCCTCACCGGACCGCTGTTGGTCGTCGCGCACGACAACCCCGATCCCGACGCCATCGCGAGCGCACTCGGGCTGGCGCGGATCGCCGAGTCGGTCGGTATCCCCGCTGACGCCTGTTACGGCGGCGAGATCGCCCATCAGGAGAACCGCGCGATGGTGAACTTACTCGACCTCTCGCTGCGGACCTTCGACGGGATCGACCTCGACGACTACGGCGGGGTCGCCCTCGTCGACCACTCGCGCGCCGGGATCAACGACAGCCTCCCGGAGGGCCACCCGGTCGACATCGTCGTCGATCACCATCCACCGCGCGGGCCCGTGGCGGGGGAGTTCGTGGACATCAGGCCCGACGTCGGCGCGACGAGTACGCTGATCGAAGAGTACCTCTCACGGGTCGGGATCGAGCCGGACCGGGACCTCGCGACCGCCCTCCTGTACGGGATCCGGATCGACACGAAGGACTTCACGCGGGCGACGTCGATCCCGGACTTCGAAGCGGCCGCGTCGCTGTCGCCGCACGCCGACGAGTCGACGCTCGAACGCGTCGAGAGCCCGAGCGTGAGCCCGGAGACGCTCCGCGTGCTCGCACGCGCCATCGAGGGACGGGACGTGCGCGGCTCGACCGTCGCCTCCTGCGTCGGCGAGATCGGCGACCGCGATGCCCTCTCGCAGGCGGCAGAGCGCCTCCTCGACCTGGACGGGATCGCGGTGACGTTCGTGTTCGGCTACATGGACGGGGTGATCTACGGCTCCGCTCGTGCCCGCGGTGCGGACCTCGACGTGGGCGAACTGCTCCGGGATGCGCTCGACCCGGTCGGCTCCGCCGGCGGACACGCGACCATGGCCGGCGCGCAGGTCCCGCTCGGAATCCTTCAAGAGGTTTCGGAGTCAGAGTCGCTCGAAGACGTCGTCGAGGCGTTCGTTGCCGGGCGCTTCTTCGAGGCGCTCGACGACGCTCCCTCGCCGCCGACAGGCCCGTTACCGGAGTTTTCGAGAGAGTGACGGCGGCTCGTCACCGACTCCCAGCGTTC
>Ga0306907_1000063_pt1 | contig 72397 bp, 60 predicted proteins | sample AntRauTorcE11898_FD_190415 | JGI IMG/M metagenome (GOLD analysis project Ga0306907, IMG submission 190415) | Saline lake microbial communities from Rauer Islands, Antarctica - Metagenome Torckler E11 #898 (v2) (version 2) | ecosystem: Environmental > Aquatic > Non-marine Saline and Alkaline >... | reverse complement strand
TTGCAGCAAACATGCCGCTGAATATAGAGCAGGCCAACCACAACCAAAAATGCAACAAAAATACATAGACAAAGAAGCCACAAGACTACCTGATGGAACACTACCGGTAGGCAATGAAAGCAAAAACGATCAATCAAATTTTGGACGCAATCAGCGCTCTTATTTTTAATGATTATAAATTACGTAATTTCTTAAAATAAATGTTAAAATAAATGTTAAAAACTTGGAAAAATATTAGTATATGCTTATCTTTACATCATAATTAATATAAACATTAAAAAATAGAGACATTATGAAAAATTTACATTACATCAGAAACACAGAAACAGACGAAAACTTTGACCCAATGGAGATGAAATTTTATCCTAATAACTGGGAACCTGAACTGGAAGAAGATAAGGATTACTTGCAATCTTTAATTGATGAAGATCCTGAAAAATTTAAAGACTGCGAAATCGAAACAATCGAAACAAGAACGTTTGAATAATGGGAATAAAAGAACTAAAAAAAGAACTGGGGCTATCAAATAAAGTGATAGCTCAGTTCTTTAATTTAACGCCGGGCGCGTATGCAAGCAGCAGCGCAAAGAAGCGGTATGAGGCTGCATTATGCAAATTTTATGCTTTTATAACAGGTGAGAAAAAAAAATAATATAACTTTAAGATTACAGGATTATGAAAAATATAGAACGTTTTGAAAATGGAAATATTTCATACATTGAAAACATTGAAGTAATATCTCCATTTTGGCAAGGGCTATATCCAAACCGGCGCATTTCAGATGATGGGACCTTGTGGATTCGGACAGGGAAAAATCAGAAATTCAATGCGGATGGGTCTATTAGATGGGAAATTGAATACGACGGATTTGGAAAGGTTGTTAAGAAATAGAATTTATGGATAAACTGTATTTGCAATATGAGTAATTCATCACAAACAGGTTTTACAAGCATTTCGGCTAAGTTTGACACTACTGGAATTGAGAATCCATTTTATGAGTCCTCATCCAAGGGAGATTCATTGATTGAGCAAATGAAAAACAATATTTTGCTTGTAAACGAAGTCGAAATTAACGTCAGGGAAACCAAAAAACAGAAACAGAAAATAACGCCAGGCTCTTATTTAAATAGCAGCGCAAAGAAGAGGTATGAGGCTGCATTATGCAAATTTTATGCTTTTATAACAGGTGAGAAAAAAAAATAATATAACTTTAAGATTACAGGATCATGAAAAATATAGAACGTTTTGAAAATGGAAATATTTCATACATTGAAAACATTGAAGTAATATCTCCATTTTGGCAAGGGCTATATCCAAACCGGCGCATTTCAGATGATGGGGCCTTATGGATTCGGACAGGGAAAAATCAGAAATTCAATGCAGACGGGTCTATTAGATGGGAAATTGAATACGACGAATTTGGAGAGGTTGTTAAGAAAGTTTAAAGAACAAACGATGCAGCAAGCACTATGGTAGTATTTTTAATTGTGCCTAACGGTTTGTGTATGCTGCGTAGCCAGTTGAAACGAGCCACAAACTTTTAAAAATACACAAATGATTGAACGAGATATAAACACCGAAAATACAGAGGCTATGCAGTATGACACGTTGTTACCTGCTGTACCTTCTATTGTGTTCAATGAAGATTGTATGCAAGGATTAAAACGCTTCCCAAATAACTACTTCGATTTAGCAATTTGCGATATACCTTACGGAATTGATGTTGCGAATATGGCTTATCTTAAAGAAACGAACACAACAGTTAAGCAGAAAAATGGAACAAGGCTAAACGGCAACAAAAACAAAAAGCCATATACGCAAAAGCAATGGGACAAAGAGCTACCTTCACAGGAATACTTTAATGAATTGCAGAGAGTTAGTAAGGAGCAAATAATTTTTGGAATAGAATATGTCGATTGGCAAGGATTAGGCACAGGGCGTATTAAGTGGAACAAAGGCGTAGCAGAAGGTATGAGTTTCAAAAAATATGAAATGGCTTACTGTAGCTTGATTGACCACGAAATTGAATTGCCTTTGTTGTGGGCTGGAATGTGCCAAGCTAAAAGCCTAAAAGAACCTATGACGCAACAAGGAAATAAGAAGTTGAATGAAAAGAGATTGCATCCTTGCCATAAACCACAACTGTTGTATAAAAAATTAATTGCGGATTACGGCTTTGAAGGAATGAAGCTACTTGATACCCACGTAGGCGGTGGCTCGATACGCATAGAAGCTGATTTAGCAAATTGCGAGTTTAGAGGCTGGGAAATAGATAAAGAATACTGGAGCTTGCAAGAAGAGCGTTTTAATACGTTCAAACGTCAATTACGATTGTGGTAAAGGCATTGCAGGTAACAAGCGAATAAAGACACCTTTACGTGAAATTAAAAAATTAGAAATATGGATTTTATAAAAATAGCACTAAAAGAAGTGATAAAAATGGCAGAAAACCACTTAGAAAATGCTAATGAACCCGACAAAGAAACACTAATTAGCATGAAAAATATGATTATTGGATTAGATGTCGGTTGTATCTGTGATAGTTATAAAGGGTTCGATTGCGGTTGCTCTGAACGCAATTGGATTATAGATGAGTCTGTTAAGGAATTAGATAAAATATTAGCAAATAAAAACTAACATCCGTGTATGGTTAGTGCGATTTAATAACTAAAAATTTAATATATGACGGAAAATGAAAAAATATTTGAAAGCGTTTTTGGCTTTCGGGTGCCATACTCTACAGTTTTTCTTTCAATGAGTATAAAATCATTCGATATTGAACAATTTGAAAACTCATTAAAAGAGAAAGACGATCTCTATAATCCGGATAATTGTTATCATCTAGATATGGGTACAGTTTCATTATTTGATTATATATATCAAAAATATGGTGAAGCGGCCACAAATCTAATAGAAGAACTGATATAGTGAACTCATTGAAGATTTTATAAAGACCTAGGGAAAATAAGAGATATTAATACCAATAATTTATTGGTTTGGCGGTCTCTTAAAGTAATTCATAGTACTGTGTTTTACTAGCCTGTTAAGTTCGAGTCTTAACTTCCCTACAATATTTACTAGTGAACTACCCACCCACGCCAGAAGAAATGGGATGGACTTCAGAAGTCAACTGATGTAAGTGAATAGTTCACTTTCAAAAATTCTAATATACGCGCACGCGCACGTTATGTTAGTAGAGAAAGTATATTCTGAAGGACAGGAAAGTTTGATTGGCACAACCAACAAAGTATATGTAACCTGTGACACAAATCCTTTATAATGCTTGAATAATTTCTATATGACAATTTATAAAAAAAGCAATTGAATTTACTATATAATGCATACAGATGCTTTGGCTTTATACTACACCTTCCCTGCGTTTATCTCCGAGAGTTTGAAAATTAATGGAATTTTTAAAAGATTAAAAAGAAAAGAAAAAATATAGAATAAGAATAGAAAAAGATGCTGAGCGTAATTTGAGGATACGAAGTTATAAACTTTTTTTGACACTTTCAACCCCGGAACACATATAGAATAACATGATAATATTGTAAATGAAACGCTTACATTTTATGAATGTGAAAAATAATTCATAAATATAACAGTTTAGATTAATTCTTAACTATTAATAGAGGATAAGTACAATCTTGTACTTCCGAATTATTGTGAAAGCCATACTTTACAATAATCACAACTATCTTTTAAGTTGATTCAACTTTAGCTGTCTTCGATGTTGATTTGGCCGAATAAACATATAATTCTTTATTTCGATTAACCATAAATGGTACATGGCGTTTACAATATTTTTAAGAGCATAATTAATTGTTTGATGAATTGCACGCCTATCAAGCTCAATTCCGTATTCATTGCTAAGTCTCGTTTTAACTAATGTTGTGTAACTTATAACTTTTTTCTCCTGCAAAACCATATAAATTTATTTAGAAATTAATTAATATAACAATTTATTTACAATAATTATTTATCAAATTTAATGAAAAATGCTAATAACCAACGAAAATGGAACATTTATCCGATCAAAATTGGTTGGAACTTCCAAAACAAAAATCCAGTTTAACCTATTTGATATTTCTCTTTTACCTGATAAAATGGATCGATCTTCTTTTGAAATCGATTTAAATACGCTTCAATGTACCGTAAAACATTGGAATATGAAATTAGAAATTGGACAACTGCAATTCAAATACTTAGAAAATGTAATTGCTCATAGAGTAAAACTTATCAATTTCAAAATCACAGGATTAGACAAAGATGGAAATATCAAATACAGAAATGTAGGAATAAATATTGAGTTACAATTATTGAATTAATTAATATTATCTTTACATTTGTATCAAGTAATTGCGAGAAGATAAACTATGAAAAACGAAATATTAATTGGAACAGTGATAGCACCAATCGTCTTCAAGTTGAAAAAAAACGTGGAGAGTTTGGACAACTTTCTGCGTATGAACCCTGAGTTGGATAAACATCAGTTTTATATCTTGGACAGGAAAATTATATACGAAAAAGGCGACTATCTCCAATTCAAAAGTATTCCGTTTAAGTATCCTTCCCGCTATTTTGTATTCACAACAATAATGTTGAACTAAAACTAAAAAATTCTTATGAATTTAAAAGACCGGTTTCATAAAGAACTATGGCCAATAAATCCGACTGGCGATTTTGATAAAGCATTTTCGTCTTTGCAATTTGCTCTTGGGTGGATTCCAGATCTCGATGGTAACAACATTGATTTCGACTTCATTAAAAAGCGATTCAAAGAGTATAATGAGTATATCGACAGCCGAAATATGGGTCGCGAAAAACAGTTCTATACGAAAAAAAAAGATCTCTTTGATTATCTGGAAAAACGTATATTTCTTCAGGACTTCAAGGAAAGTGATAAAAATGAATATTTAGATTATTATCTATATGGTAAAGGAGAAAAATTATGAAAAAAACATCTTAAAACAATGCTTTAATCATCTGGCAGTGTACTATTCTATAGAGAAAAAGCTTACTGCAACAATGTTTACGGATGAAAAAAATGCAATGTTCTGGGCGATTTACAAATTAATCTCAGAACAAGATGAAGAAATCTGCTTATCAACAATGACTGACGCTTTTGAATCAAGCGGTAATGAAGATTACATTGATATTTTCAAAAACCTTATAAATACCGAATATGAGGATGAAGATAAATGGCAATATCACCTCTCAGTAATTATTGGTAACTACAACGAAAAGAAACTCTTAGAGCTCAGCCAAACAATTAAAAAAATGCTTGGAGAATATCCTGCTGACGAAATCACACAAAAAATCGAAACAGAAATTTCCAATTTATCTTTAAACAGCAAGGATCAAAAAACACTGAAATTATCTTTCAAGTCTATGCTTGAAGATGTACGAATGAAAGCATCTGGAGCAAAAAAGCCTTACCTAGAAACCGGAGACAAAAACTTTGACCATTTCATAGCGACTAGTCCTGGTAACATCATTTTAATTGCTGCTCAAAAAGGGGCAGGAAAGACAAAATTCTCTATTCATTATGCCTTTAACTTATTAAAACACAACAAAGATGTAGCAATTAACTGGCACACTTATGAAGTATCCGGTGAAGCTATTCTTCGTAATGTTGTTAGCAGTTACTTAAATTTAACAGAACGCCAAATTCAATCACGAAATCACAGTTTAACTGATCGTAATATTAAGGACATGGAAGCGATTTACAATCAATACGATAAGGATGATGTAGAGTTCATTACCAAACCGAAAAATATCTATCAGATATGCAATGATTTTAAGCGCTTTTGTATTTTGAGACCAACCAAAGCCAATGTTTTGATTATTGATAACCTTGGTCTTGTCAGTGGAATTGACAAGAAACATCAATTGGAGAATGATGATTTAATTGCCAAAAAATTGGTTGAATTACGTGACTATACCAAAGGCATTATTATCGTTATTCACCACGTAACAAAGGAATCACAGAACAAAAAACGCATGACTGAAGGTTACAGACTAAGAGATTCAGATGTACGGGGATCTTCTCGAATTGCAGATTATGCAAATCAGGTTATACTTATGAACCGCCCTTCATTATTTCCTGATTTAAAAATAGCAGAGAAACTTCGAGTGTCCAAAGAAAAATACAATGTATTTGAACACTTGATTATTCTTGACGTGACGAAAAACAGGGAAAGTGAACTTGGTCTAATTCGTTATTTAGAAAACCTAAAATACTGTAAATTTAATGAGTGGAGTGAACTACTCACCCACGGCTTCACGCAAAAGTGATGAATGGGTTTTATGCTCCCTAATATAAAGCACAAAGAGTACAAAAAATAATTGACATTGCGTATTCATTTAAAAATCAGAAAAAAAAGAAACTTATTGACCAACTAAATAAAGAGCCTGGTACAGCTTATGAATTATCAATGCGAAAAGGATTAATAAAAAATATGTCTTTTTCATTAGCTATAATATTTATAACGAGTTTAAAACATTTATACAAAAAATCAAACTTATGAAAATTAATGTAAGAAAAAACGCACTTGAAAAAACAATTAGCGAGAGTAAAGAAGCTAAAGAGAAATCCATTCAAAACATGAACAAGGAAAAATTTCCTACAGGACTTGGAAAACTTGTAATTGTTGACGTTGAGCACACATCGTTTGAGTTCAACGATAAAAAAACCGACGAGAGAAAAAAAGTTCAGAAAATTATTCTTAAATTAAATACAGCCCTGAAAAACAGTAAAAACAATTATTTTGATTTCCGTATGGAATTTCCATTCTTTACCTTTGAAGATAAAGAAACCGGAGATCCAAAATGTATTTCTTTTGAACAGCTTTATGGTTTTATTGATGATGCTTTTGGTAAACAAATTCAATTCAAAAATGAAGAAGCCGATCTTGAAGAAATTGCAACAGTTCTTACTAAAGGATTAGAACATTTCAAGGGAAGAGAAATAGCATTTTACGGAATTGTCATACACCGTGAAATCGTTTACAAAGACAGGCTTATTCTTTCTCCTGAGCTGTACATGCCTTCCATAACTTCGATAACAGGCGATATCAAAAAAGCTGAAAATCTTGACAAAAGCATAAAAAACAAGGTTTGGAAAATCAGTGAAACTACTAAAAAGAAAGTGCTTGCCAAAAAACGTAATCAAAGCGCTTCCTTGCCCAATCAAAACGAAGAAGGTATTCCTTCCAATGTCGATAACTTTTCGGCTGATATGAACAGTATAGGAACCAGCCCTGATAAAGAAGATGATTTACCTTTTTAGAGATGAAAAAAGAAGATATTCTTGAGCACATCAATGAACTTGATATCCTCCGGAAATACATCAACCATGATTTTACATTAGGGAAGGCATTCATTTCTGAGTTAAGAGAAGAAAAACACCCTTCAGCTAATGTATTTTATGGAAATCGTTCCAGAAAGTATCTTTATAACGACTTTGCATTTAAAGCTATAGACGCTTTTGGTTATGTAATGATCTATTATGAGGTATCTTTCCGGGATGGTCTTGATATTATTGCAAGTGATTTCCATTTGGAAGATGTTAAAGACTATAAAAGAAAACCCATCAAGAAAATACCTAAACTCCCCAAACCTAAATTCTTTGATAGAACTGAGTTTGTTTATAAATCCACAAATTGGGATAATGACAACACAAAATTTTGGTGGAAAACAGGTATCTCTCTTTCTACACTAAAAGTTTACAATACAATTCCTATTAAGTGGTTTCATCTAAAAGAACATCCAAACATAGTCACACACGCCACAAAACAAAAGCCTATATACTTATTCCAAGAAGGCAAAGGACAGAAATTTTATGCTCCTTTCCATGAGAAAAAATCTAAGTTCAAAAACAATATGAACCCAGAAAAGGAAGTATTCGGGTACTCAGCGTTAAATGATCATGAACCAGCCATTGGAATCATTGGTGGGAACCGTGATGTTCTTGTAATGTATGAACACCTAGGAATTAAGTGTGTAAGCCTGAACAGTGAATCTGCTTTCCTTATGCAATGGCTGTATAAGGATTTAATGAAAAAGACACCGTATTTATTTATCATGTACGACAATGACAAAACCGGTGTTCTTGGAATGCGAAAAAATGTTGACATTTACGATATACCAATAGTGCATTTATCAGATATCCTTGGTTACTGTACGCTGAAAAACAGTACATGGATCAATGATATTACAGATTATGCAGAGCGTGTATTTGTCAAGAGAAACGTCAGCTCATATCATATCAAAAAACACATCTACAATGCAATTAAAACGTATCAAAATAGAAAACTTCAAAAAGTTAACAGAGCTCAATACACCCATTAACGGCAACATTATCTATGTAAAAGGTGGTAATAACAAAGCGAAAACAACCTTTACTAATGCCATTATTTCTTTACTGGAAGCCAAAATAAGTGTAGACACTCCTGTAACAACCGGGGAAAAAGAAGGTTCATTAGAAGGCGTATTTGAAGCTCCCAACGGTGACAAGTATACCGTAAAAATCGAATTCGAAAATGACAAATCTAAAATCAAAATTGCCTACCCGAATGGCAAGATCAGCAGGAAAGTTACCGAGATTCGTGATATTTTCAATTACAACGCTTTTTCTCCAGAAGAATTTGTGGCAAAATCAGAAACAGCTGAAGGAAGAAGATGGCAAAGAGATCAAGTTCTTAAGTTATTACCTGATGAAATACAAAAAAGCTTCAGAAAAGCAATGGAAGAAGAAAAGGAAGCTTTCGATCAACGCAGAGAATTAAAGCGTAATGCCGATGCATACGAGAAAATGATTCAAAGCGAAAAACCTTCTGAGGAAGAAAAACAGATGGCTAATGAAGTCGATAAGTACGAAAAAAAGTGGCATAAAGCTGAAGAAGAATTGGATGCTCAAAAAATCCACAAAAAAAATATGGAAACTATTGAGGGTGAGCTTGATAAAGCTCAAACATCTTATGAATCACGGAAAAGACAACATAGCGATATGATTGATCAAATTAACGATCAAATCAAAGCATTGGAAAAAAGACGTGATGAACAAGAAGCCGGTCTTACAAAACTCGAAAAAGATTACGGCACTTATAAAAAAAAGAAAGAAGAAGATCTTCATGCTTTAGGTAAATTCAATAAAGAGAAATTCGACACTGCTGAAAAAGCTGTTGAAGCAACCCGAATAAAGTTCAACAAAATTAATGAAGCTTTAAAAAGAGTAGATAGTTTCACAAAGAAAAAAAATGAACTTGATAAGTATACCAGCTTAATCAAAAAGGAAGATACAAAGCTACGAAATACCAGGGAAGAAAAAGAACTACTGGTACAGAAGAATAAGCTTCCGGTTGAAGGTCTTGAGATTACTAGTGATGGATTATCAATTAACGGCCTCCCTTTCAATAAGAATCAAATAAGCACTTCCAAAATTATGGAAATAGCGATTAGTGTTCTTATTGAAATGAATCAGAAGGCTCCAATCATTGTGGTAGGCCGTGCTGAATCACTTGATCCGGAAAGCCTTGAAAAAATAGTAGAACAAGCCACGAAAAATAATTGCCAAATCTTTATCGATAAAGTAGAGAAAGGTGACTTTCAGCTTGAATTTGAGGAACGTATAAATTACGATTCTAAGCCAAAAAAAAGCACAGATATTCAAAAAGTAGAGGCTCCTCCAAAATCTAAAGAAGAAAAAGAACGGAAACTACCCGACTTTTCTAATCAACTAAATCAAATGGAATCACCCGACACCGGAAACACCGGTAAAGAGGACGATTTTTCAAATTTTAACTTTTAAATTAAACGAATTATGGCAGACAAAATTTTAGTCTTGGGCAGATCAGGCACAGGCAAAACATTCAGTTTACGAAACATTGATCCGAAAACATCTTTCTATATCAATGTAGACCGCAAATCCATGCCTTTTAAAGGATGGAGAAAGAAGTTTCATATTGTGAAAAATGAAGCCGGAGAACCGGATTTCATGCAAAGCAATTACACAATGACCAGTGATCCAAATACCATTTGGAAACTTATCAAAGCAATCAGCAGCAAGCGTCCCGAAATAAAATTTATCATTGTTGATACACTTACCCTGATGATGACAGACATGTTCATGTCTCAAATCAGTATCAAAGGGTATGATAAATACAGCAATCAAGCTAACACAACCTATCAAATCGTGAAAATGATAGACGGTCTAAGAGAAGATCTGACTGTAGTGTTTATGGCACATATCGAGACAGAAAATTACGAAACAAGTTTCTTTGTTCCTGGTGGAAAGCTCCTGAAAGAAAAGATAAAAATGGAATCCAACTTTACAACAGTGATCCAAACCTATGTTGAATATTCAGAAAATGGCTTCAACAAATATTACTTCTTGACTGAGAACAGTGGAGACAATACCGTGAAATCACCAAAAGATATGTTTCCAGGCAAGATAGTAGAGAATGACCTTGCTAAAGTTATTGAACACGTCAAAGCTTTTGAAGAGGATCGAGAAATCGATCCAAAATTAAATTTTACTGATGTGCAAGGCGGTACTAAACAGGAAACCGAAACAATAGCAAAATCAAACGAAGAATCAGATGAAAATCTATTCATATGAAACTATCACAATCATTAATCAAACAAGTAGTTAAGAAGGGCGACCTTCTTAACTACTGTCCTCGTAAAGTCAAAGAAGTCTACATTGACAAGAAATATGATATCACTTCTGAAGCCATGCTGAGAGGACAGTATTTTGAAACGAACACTATTGGAGGTGTAGCGCATGGAGAGGCAGTAACAGATTTACCACGCTTAAAGAATGGCAGCCGTTCGGCACATCACAAGCGTATTGATGATCAGATATTCCGTTTTGACAGGCTAAAAGACCTTCATGAAATCGAAGTAAAACCTGAGCAGACACAAGTCAAACTTTCGGCTAAATGGCCGGATGATGAAAATGTGATTATTGAAGGAACGGTGGACTTGTTTAGCGGTATTTCTTATGTAGATAGTGAGTCCGGTGAGATCGTAAAGGTTCCACTCGCTATGATTGATATAAAACTTACTGAAAACCTGTATACCACATATGGCGATTTTGCCTGGGCATATCCACAGAACATGGATCACCTGCAAGCCTATGTGTACACATGGTTATTCATGCAAAATTACGGCAAGCAAATCCCTTTCTTCTATTGGGTATTCGATTACAAACCTTCTGAACAAGAAAATCAACTTTTCTTAAAGCAAATAAATTCTGCTGACATAGCAGAATTTAAAGAGACTACAAGAAAAGTCATTGAAGAATTTTATTTCCATGAATCACTTCAGGAATGGACTGAAAAGCCATCAGCTGAAAACTGTAGCAAATGCCCTCTTAAAACAGACGGGTCATGCACGAAGGCCATGGAAAAACAAACAGCAAAAATTATTTATTAAAATCTTAAAAATGAGTTATTATGCAAGATATTCAAATAGCACAACAAACAAAAAACAAAAGCTTAGAGGTAAAGCAAAACAGTTTACATACTATTAGCTTTAATGATTTGAAAAACAGTATCAACGAAACATTTGACGGATCACGCCCTATTCATGGTATCCGCCATTTTGAGTTGATTGACCAGGCATCCGAAGTGCTGGATAAGCACAACATGAACTTTCAATTAGATCCGATTTATGCAGCCAACAACAGAAGCAAAATCATGCCCGGTATTTCCATCATGAAAAACAAAGAAATCTATCAGGATAAAGAATATCCTATTGAGAATATTCTTTTCCGGAGAGTACTTACCCGCTTTGTCATTAACGACATGAGTGACGAGCTCACAAATACGGCTGTAGGGCTTAACTTCCACCAGAACGGTGTAGAGATAGCCTTTGGCGCAAACGTCCACATATGCCAAAATATGTGCCTCATGGGTGGTGATTTGCTTATGTCTTACGGACCAAATAAGACCCCACTGAAGAATATGTTCGATACCCTTTCTGGATGGATTAAGGACTTTGAGCAAAAGCGCTTGTATTATCAGGAAATGCTTCAAAAGATGATCAACACGCCATTCACGCAGCGTGACATGGCAGAACTGGCCGGATGGCTTACCATGTATGCGGTGAAGAAAAACAATGCCAGTCTCAAGTATGATGGCGTACCACCGTTGAATTCATCACAGGTGAATAAGGTAGTCGGATCCTACATTGAAAAATACGATGAAAATCCTGAGCAAGTTTCTAACCTGTATCAGATTTACAATTTGGGAACAGAGCTTTACAAACCTGGAATTACTACCATGAATGAAATATTCCAAGCTAATCACAGCTTAGGCCACTTTATTTCAAAATCTTTCTTGTCATAAACCTAAAAAAGGCTATAGTGTAATGTTATAGCTTTTTTTTTAAAACTTACAATCATGTACTATTATAAGCATATAGAAATTGAAAACGATTTCCATGAATTGCCTGAAAGTGTAAAGCGTGACCTTTTAATGTTCCTGAATGAACAATCTAATACCGAGATCATAAATGAAATTGGAGAAGCTGTTAAGCTGAGAAATTTAGATGTTTCTATTCCTCATAAAGAGATTCTGAACAGAACTATAGGAAGAGATAGGTTACAAAATTTACTACAAGAATACCTTAAAGGCTATTTTGTAGCATACAATTGCAAAAAATGTGGATACCGATCTATATTTTACAATGTAAAAAAAATTCGGATATCAATCACCAAACAACTATGCATACGCTGCGCAACCAAACACTTTGAGTATTCAGGAAAAAAACCAAAAGGATTATTCAAATGGAAAAAAACATAAACTACCCACTTACGCAAAAGCGATGAATGGGTTTTACGCTCCGTTTTATAAAGACTTAAAAAAAATTTCACAATATTATCATTTAAACTTTAAACCAATGAAAAAACTAATATTTATACTATTATTAATTCCATTTATCTCATTCTCACAGGATGCAGTTTTCAAAATTGAAAAATTAGAAATGTACGATAATCCAGAATCTGAAGAACCATCCGAAACAAATCATGATGGCTTAGTAATCTTTGATAATGATTACATTTCAGTATTTTACAATAATGAAATCACCAAATTCTTAATATTAAGCTCCTCAAAAGAAAATTCAGAAGTAACTAAGGTTAAAGCTTTAATGGATAACAAAACCCCTGTCACTATTAGATCACTTGAGAGAAGATCTAAAATATTTTTTGGGTTTAAATCCGAAAATGGTTACATAAGCATTAGAACAAGAAAAATATTTATATCAAGAGAAATCTTAAACGAAACTTCAGAATAGATTCACAAAAGAAAGACAAAGAACATATGCGAGCTATTTTCAAAATTAATAACAAATACTATTCTGCAAACTCATTCACAACCCTTGAGAGGATTAAAGACAAAATTCCTCTCAGGGGTTTGAATTATTCTGAAGTAACGCCCATTTTTCTACCAAAACCTTTAGATTTCGACTTTGAAACAATAAAGGATGCCTTTTACAAATACGGAAAGGAAATAGTTAAAGAAACCTATTTAAACCAATACGATCCACAGGTAGCTGATGCAATTCTTGGAATTGCTGTAATACCCGATCCTGATGAACTCAAAATGATAAAGAATCTTTTAAGGATATTTAATAAGCCTTTTGATCTTGTAAAGATTATTGATTTTAACATGTTATTAATGGGCAAAATATCAATTAATATCAAAAAATTAATCTTATACTTTAATTATGAATCAACAGAAGAACTTCATGATATTAATGACGAAAATTTTGATAGTTTGATCACTAAATATTATGGGCTATTAACACTTACAACGATAAAACATTTCATATGAAATTTACACTAAGACCATATCAAAAACAAGCTTCTGAATCTGCTGTATATCACTTAATGAATTACGAGAAGCCTTTCATGTTAGTATTACCCACTGGTAGCGGAAAGTCTCTTATAATAGCGGATATTGTCCAAAAAATAAAAGAGCCTGTTCTTATTCTGCAACCAACAAAGGAAATATTAGAACAAAATTTTCAGAAACTATTGTCATATGGAATATTAGATGTTTCTATTTATTCAGCCAGCTTTGGTCAAAAGGAAATATCAACATTCACGTACGCTACAATAGGGAGTATCTATAAAAACCCTGAACTTTTTAAAAGGTTCAAGTACATCATTCTTGACGAATGCCACCTGCTGAATCCTAAAAACTTCAATGGCATGTATAATCAATTTTTTGAAGCTATACAGCCAAAAAATGTTTGCGGATTGACAGCTTCCCCATACCGTATGGTTGGAAAATATTTTAGCCAAGGTGATGATAAATTTTACAGCCAATCTCTTCAAATGGTAAACAGAATTTATCCGTTTTTCTTCAAGAAAATAGCCTTCAAGATTGACAATTATACGCTTTTCAAACAAGGGTATTTGTCACCAATAAAATATCACATCAGCAATCATTTTGATGTAAGCAAAATTAAAACCAACACTATAGGTGGAGACTTTGATGAAGCTGAGCTCGAAAGATTTTGGAGTGATGCAAGACTAAAAAAACTCGCTGCGAATATTGCTTGGTTTGATAAGAAAGTGAATCACAACCTTATATTCTGCAGTTCAGTAAGACAAGCAAGACGTAGTGCTGAAATGCTACGCGAGATGGGAATGAGTGCCGACTATATCCATGGGAAAACACCTATGAACATACGAACAGAAAAGATTGACGCTTTCCGGGAAGGAAAGATAAAGCATATGTTTAATATGGGTGTGCTTACTGTTGGATTTGACTTTCCTTCACTTGACGGAATTACACTGGCAAGAGCAACAATGTCACTTGCTTTGTATTATCAAATGGTTGGACGAGGGCTCAGGAAAGATCCTAACAACCCTAAAAAACTATGCCGTGTACTCGATATTATGGACAATGTTACCCGAATGGGAATGATTGAATCCATCCGTATCATGAAAGAAAAAGGAGGGTTTAAAGACATTATTATGACTAATGTTGGGCAAATATCCGGAGTGCCACTAACAAAATTCAAATTAAAATCTGAAAAAGCCTTAAAAAAGGCTGAAAATACTACAAAAGCATAATACGAATCAGGCGTGCCAGAAGCCTTAACAAGACCCAAGGGCATGGGCATTCATAAAAAAAAGCCGGACTACGAATCCGGCTTTTTTCAGTAGTATGCAAGAATTGATGGTAAGACATTGAAAAATATAAACAAATGATTTTTTTAAAATAAACTCACGGCAAATATACCAATCAATAGCAACGGTTTTACTTACTTTTTATTTATTTAGTTGTCATTATTTTGATTATGTTATCATTTTTTTTACTTTTGTCTATAGTTATTGAATTATTAAAGCGAGAGATCATGCAAATACAATTATTAAGATTTACCAATCATTTCGGCATTACTTTATACGTTGGAGCGTAAAACCCATTCATCGCTTTAGCGTGGATGGGATGTAAGCGACTATTAGCCTTGTGATAATATGTATTGTTTAATGGTATCAATTAAACAAATTTTAACCAGAACTTGATTTTAGATAAAAAATATTGTACTTTTACAAAAGTTTAGACTATTTAATAATATATGCTAAAAGGATACAAATACAGAATATTTCCAACGGAAACTCAAAAAGCCCAATTACAAAGGTACTTTGGAGTTAATAGATTGGTGTATAACCTTGGTTTAGAAACTAAGAGTGTTGCGTATGCTTCAAATAAAACATCAATATCTAAGTATGATTTAATTAAACAACTGCCAGAATTAAAAAAAGAGTTTGATTACATTAAAGAGTGTCCAAGCCAAGTTTTACAACATAGTATAATTAATTTAGATACTGCATACCAAAACTTTTTTAAAGGTAGGGGTCAATTCCCTAAATTTAAAAATAAGTACTCTAAACAGTCAATTACATTTCCACAAGGATTTGAAATATCATTTAAGGATAATATTTTAAAATTACCTAAACTTAAAGAAGTTGCTATTGGCTACCATAGAGAATTTAAAGGCTTACCAAAAAGAGTTACACTAACGAAAACGGTAACTGGTAAATACTTTGTTTCAATATTGGTTGATACTCAAACTGAAAAACCAAAACAAAAAAGTATAAAAACAGAAACGTCTGTTGGTATTGATTTTGGTATTAAAGATTTAGCAATTACTTCTGATGGCGTAGTATATGAAAACAAAAACTTCTTTAAATTACAACAAAGAAGATTAAGAGTTGAACAAAGAAGCCTTTCAAGAAAACAAAAGGGTTCGATAAATAGAGAAAAACAAAAATTAAAAGTAGCATTATTGCAAGAAAAAATCCGTAACCAAAGGACTGATTACTTGCATAAAATATCTACTGAATTAGTAAACACGTATGATACGATTGTTTTGGAAGATTTAGCTGTTAGTAATATGGTTAAGAACCATAATTTAGCTAAAGCAATATCTGATATGGGTTGGCGACAATTAAGAACAATGCTTGAATATAAGACTGATTGGCAAGGTAAAAACCTTGTTGTAATTGGTAGATTTGGACCGAGCAGTAAGGTATGTTCTAATTGTGGAAACCACAAGAAAGATTTAAAACTTTCAGATAGGACATATAATTGTGATAAGTGTAATAATTCAATAGATAGAGACCTTAACGCTGCGTATAATATAAAAAATTTCGGGGTTAGGGACAACCCTTTGTACGCTAACGTAAGCCATTAGGCTATGCGTTGTACAGGAAGCCCACACATCTTTTTAGTGTGTGGGTAGTTCACACAGTGTTACCCACAGTTATTAACGATAATTTATATTAAAAATGAAAAGAGAAAATAAGAAATCTTACGGTGAGTATGTAGATAGTAACGGCAATAGCCACCGAATATTAAAAAGAGTACACCCCAAACAGTGCGATGCTTTCTATAAAGCACAAGAAAAAGAAGATGCTTTTGCTATGCACTACCTATCCCTTCCTTATTGGGAAAAACCACCATATATGATACAATTTGAATTAAAAATGATTGAATTAAGGTGTGAGCTTGATAGAGAGTTAGCGAAACCAAAAGAGTTGATTGAATTAGAAATGAGAGTGAAATACGGAAGTAGAAAAACTAGCGATACACCTAAAAACAGATTTTTGTTTATTCCGTTTTTCTTTAATTGTAGGCAACGTTTTCGGGCTTGGCGAAGGCGAATGGGGGCAAAACGCTGACACAAAAAGGTCTTTTTATAAACCAAGCAAACAAGTTTTGGATAGATACGGTGCTGACTACCTGAAAAAGTATTTCTCTGAAAACGAAAAAGATGTTGATTTGATTTACTAAAAATGCGGGTGGGGTTTTTTATTTTTTCATCACGAATGATTGTTTAACGAAATAAGAAAAAATCATGGAGATAATTAGTTTTTTACCGACTGTAATATTTATTTTTTTTGTTTTTGCTATTGTATTTAATAATGATTTCACTATTAAAATAGTTCCAAAAAGAGATCGTCGAGGAAGGTATATAAATGGACATGAAAAAATAATTTATCGTATATCAAAAGCAAGACATGTTATTAAGCTAAAACAATTTGTGCTTTTAAGCATCGTAATTGCATTATTGAACCTTATAATTTATCTGATAATCTTATGGTAATAACATCATTTAAACTTGAAGACGGACAAAATATTGAGCTTGTTTCTGTAAAAGGAAACACAATCGCCAATGCTGAATACACAGTACTTGTTAATGGCAAAAAAAAAATTTTTCAATATCATATGTGGCAACGGGTAATAGGCATGAGCCAAAATCATCCAAACAAATGGGTTGCTGCCTATCAAGCTAAATATGGGTATGAAAGTTTTATTCGTTTTATCTTTAAAAATAAACGAGAGCCAAGAAGAGAAGATATAACTAACGAAAAAGAAATAGTGTATGAGCAAGGAAAATTATTTTAAAGTAAAACAGATACCTTTCCAAGGTATTCTTAGAACACTTGAATCATAAGCCATGACATTTGATAGCGACGAAGAAAAATATTTTTACTGGTATTTAGAGGATTTAAAAAAAATAGGGTTTGTTGAAGAAATTATTCCTCAACACCCTGTTATTTCTCTTTCCGATAAAAAAGAAATAAAAATGTTTGAACAGCTTAAGACAAAACAAAAACCTTTATCGCACACGCTGCTGCATAAACACATTTATACTCCGGATTTCACAATTGTTTGGAATGAAATAGCTGCTGATATATTTACTTCTTATATTGGAGGGTTCAATGAAAAAAATACTCCATTTATACTTGCAAACTCTGCGTTTAAATTTGTAGATAAACCAAGAAGTATTATTGAGATTAAACCTTCCTTTGATCAGCACAACATGACAAGAGCATTTACGCTTAATCAAAAATGGATATATAATAAACACGATATTTATGTCCAATTGATTAAACCTGTTGAATTGTTTAAAAAAACTTTTATTCCGACACGATATATCTGGACGAACAATGGCACAAGACGCCGTAAGATTAATTTTAAAATCAAACTACTAAAAGAATACCTATGTCAAAGAAAGAAAGTATTGAATTTATCGAAAAAATAATAGCACTTCCTGTAAATAATTGGGATGATATTATTAACGCTATCTCAAAAGCATATGAAGTGCCTGTGAACAACGTATTGACGATGATATCCAATTACATTGTTAACGGCCATACTATCCACTCACCTTCGGATTTAAAGGAAATACTATTACAAGAGTTCAGCAGAAAATCAGGAAAAGACCTGACGATTGACATTATTGTTTACTATTTTAATATAAAGCGAGAAAATATTTTCCAATTAAAGAATAAAGGCATTTGTGGGTATTCTAAACAAATAGTAATATTCTTTCTCTACTATCACAATGGATTATCACGAAAACAAATTGCCGATATTTTTTCGATCAAAGAAACTTCTGTCCGGTATTCAATAAAAAAAGTAAGGAAATATATCGAGATTCCAGTATACAAAAAAGACATTAAAACATTATCGGAATACCTCGGTGCAAAATATGTTTATTACAAATTAATATCAAAAAATTTATTTGGAAACAAAAAAATGAAATGATAAAATTTGATTACATAAAATGCCCATTGCACCGATATACTTTTTCGGTAAAAAACATTAGGGAATGGGTTGAGCTTAATTGCGAAGGAAGAACTTTAAACCTTTTTGCTGGTAGAACAAAGCTGAACATTGATGAAGTAAGAAATGATTTAGACCCAGAAGCATTGGCTGATTATAGAATGGATGCTTTAAAATTGTTAAGAACTTGGAAAAGGGAAAAGTTTGATACTATATTGCTTGACCCACCTTATGCATACCGGAAAAGTATCGAGATGTATAAAGGTATCCGATGCAGTCCATTCAAACAACTAAAAGATGAAATACATAATGTATTAAATAAAGGGGGAATAGTTATTACATTCGGGTATCATTCAAATACGATGGGCAAAAATAGAGGTTTTCACGTTGAAAAAATAGGATTGTTTTCTCACGGAGGGGCAATTCACGACACAATAGCTAGTCTAGAACGGTATGATAGTAGTTGCAGCTAACGAATTAGAATTACAAACTTAAAATAAAATAATCATGTAAATTAAAAAAAGATCAATATTTAAATCATTCACAATTTAACACTTAAAATTATGGATAACAAAATAGTATTTAATAAATATACCGAAATGGAAAAAACAATTTATAACCTAAAATTAAACGAAACTTTACACGCTGAAATGAAACTGGTGAGAAGGCGAGGGCACATTAATTAAAACGAATTATATCTGATTTCGGTTGTTTTTTACAACGGTTTGCGGCTAACAGAAGGCGGGGAATTAACTACAAAATTAAATACGAAGATATGAAATTTAATAAACCACAAATGTTTCTACGAGGCAGGTCGCCCCCGCTTTTTGTTAGGTGCTGTTAACAGAAGTAGGGTATTCCCACCATCTAACTTCAATCGAAGCACTAAAGAAAAAATAAAAAAAAAAGAAGCGTGGGACTTAATTAAACAATTTAAAAATAAAAAATAATGCCAACAGAATTTGAAATTGCATTTGCGAATGCAAGAAAACAAGGATTAGCACAATTTGCTTTTAACGGTAAACAATATACTACCCAATTGAGAGAAGAACCTGCTAAACTTCTACAACTTTCTTTGACTGATAAAATCAGAAATGAAAGGGCTAAAGACCCATCATTAAAGTATGTGTCAAATTATAATACAGGATTAACACAGCCTGAATTTGATGAATACTACAAATGGGCTAACGACAAATATAAATGACAAGATAATGTTCTTTATGAAATGGGTTCTTACGACTTACAAGGTGCTTGGAAAGACATCAAGGCTGGAAAGCTTAAATTTGACCCACAAACAGGACATTTGCCTGATACCTACAAGAAGCCAAACCATATTACATTCAGCAATGAAAGTAAATATAGCGATGGTAAAACTTTCATAGGTGGTAAATGGGAAGAATATCCACAATCGACACCAAGCGGTAAGAAATGGAAATTTAAAGTAAGTCCACAAACATTGAATTTGTATGGTAAGGATTACTTGCAGAAGTATTTTTCCGAAAATGAAAAAGATGTTGATTTGATTTACTAAAAATGCAGGTGATGTTTTTCTTTTATTTTTTTCATCACGAATGTTTAATCAAAGAGCATCACCCCTATTTCTGCTAACTAAATTATATACTGGTGGGCGTATCTGTGCAGATATATAGTAGGTAGAAAGACTCTGAAAAGGATGCACATCCGAAGGAAGAAAATCGCTACTGAAAGCCCACTTGTTTATTTTAATTAACAAATAAAACTTAAATAGAATGAAATGAAAGACATTAAAAAATTTGAATACAATGAAAATGAAATTACCTTCCAATTAGGGAATGGTGACACAATGGTAAACGCTACGCAAATGGCAGAAATTTTTGGTAAGCGTCCAAGTAAATGGTTAGAATTATCCTCAACTACCTCATTCTTAGAGAGTTTGAGTAGTATCCGATTTCCGGACACACCTGATAACCAGTTAGTTAGGACAGTGATGGGAGGCCCTGAAAATGGTGGCGGAACTTGGTTTCATGAAGACGTAGCTTTAGAATTTGCACGTTGGCTCTCCCCAACTTTTGCAATTTGGTGCAATCAAAGAATCAAAGAGTTAATGACAACAGGCGCTACAACTTTCCAAGGATTGCCGGATTTTAAAAATCCTGTTGAAGCTGCTCGAGCATGGGCTGATGTTTACGAGCAAAAACAACAGATTGAAACTCAAACCAAACTACAACAAAAAGAGCTTCAAATAGCTGCTCCAAAAGTCAAATATTATGAAAACGTTCTTCAGAGTAATAGCACTTATAACACAAACCAGATTGCAAAGGAGTTAGGGATGAGTGCTGTTACACTTAACAAAAAACTTAACAAATTAGGCGTTCAATACAAACAAAACAAAACTTGGTTACTGTACCACAAGTATCAAAATAAGAGTCTGACAAAAACTAAAACGTTTGTTTTTACAGATACCGAAGGGAATGAAAGAACCAGGATGCAAACCGTATGGACTGAAAAAGGACGATTATTTATTAACGAAAAAAAAGCATTATTATGAAAAACATGAATTTACCAGACAATCTTAAAGAATTGGTAATTAAAAAGATTGAAGAAATATTAAGCTTCAACTATTCAGGCATCATTGAATTAATAAACTATGAAGACTTTGAAGGCAGCGTTTCAGTAAATATTAATGAAGAATTTGAAATAGAAGGTACATATATTAACGTAGTGTTGTTTGGCGATATTGTTTACGAAATAATATCCCACACTACACGAACTTATGAATTACCATCCGAAACCAAGTTTTCAGATAGCGGATTGTTCATTGGTGAAATTGGAGTTTATGACAAAGGAGGAAATGAAATATTAACAATCATAGATAACGAAATTAAAAAATGTCATTAAGAAAAACATTTCAGTGGTGTGGATATGAATGGTTGACACAAGAACGTTGGGGTCAGATACACAAAGAAAAAAGACAGGCGTATTATGATAAGAATTCTGTTATACTCAGGCCAGATGGTTCTATAAGCCTATTAACTCAATGGAAACCTAAAATATTTGAGATAGATGGGAAGAAAGTAAAATCTATTAATGCTGTTGGTCTTATTTCTTGTTTAAAACACTTTACGTGGGGAAGGTTTGAAATAAAAGCAAGGCTCCCTGAAGGCCGTTGGTTATGGCCGGCATTTTGGTTGTGGGCGTGGGGGGATTGGCCTCCTGAAATTGATATATTCGAAGCCTATTCTTCTAAACATTTTGGGTACTTTAGGCCAAGCATTAACAATCCCTCGCTTTACAACATTGAATCAAATGTTCACACCAGAGGAAACTACGTACATACACCACCGGCACGAGATCATTGGATTGGCTTTAAATCACCGAATAAAACGCATATGATATATGCTTTGGAATGGAGAAAAGACAGCCTAAAATTTTTTTATAATGATAAGCTTGTTAGAACCGTTACGAATAAATCTACCATGGATTATTTAAACGAATACTCTATGAATCTTGTGATTAACAACATGATTAGAAATGTAGCACCAAAAGGTCATACTGAATACTCTGATTTTAATATCAAATATTTTACATACACAAAATATTAAAAATTAATATGATGTATCATGCAAAGACATACTAAAATATATTTCGTCTTTTTTGGGTATGCACCAGGAGATTTTGTTCCAAGTGAACTAAACTTTCGTTTAGCCACTGAAATACACCATATCAAAAATAAAGGAATGGGAGGAACAAATAATCCGGAAATTAATCATATCGAAAATATTATGGCCGTAAACAGAAAAGAGCATGATGAATACGGAGACAAGAAAAAATATCTTTCTTTCCTTAAGACTTCACATGCTACTTTTATAAGAACTATGAAACCAAGATATAAGTTTGAATATCTTGAGGAACCTCCTGAAGTGAAAGTAAAATTAATGAGAAGAAAACTGAGAAATTTAAAGGCCGCCCAACCATGAGCGGCCTTTTTTTATTGATACATAACAGGATCGTATTCTATTGTTGTGGATTGAACTGTAATATTTGCTCCTGAAGTTATTGGTCTATGCTGAACAGAACCGAGAAGTTTTCCAAACGTAATTTGTTTCGTTGAATCAGAAATAAGAGCAATTAAATGAATATTAAATTCCTCAGATAAATTAATCATTTCAGATTTACCTTCTTTAATCATTTTACTGTCTATATTAAGCCCATGTTCGTAAGCATAATACAAAACATTACCCTCATCATCAAATTCAAAATAAGATTCTAAAATTTGTTTGTTACCCGTATCATTATCAGTAACCTCAATTTCTATTTTTTCTGATCCTTGTTGAATTATCAGTTTTATTTTATTGACTCCTGAAGAAGGACTAAATGTGAAATCTGAAACAATAGAAATCATATCCATGTTGTTAGCAACATTGCTTGGTATAGATGCGGATTTAACAAGTCTATTGTTTATATTCGTACTTATTTCTTCATAATGAGTAAAATAATGTTCATTATAACTTCTATGCATATCCTCAACTTTGCCAGCGGTTGTTAGCCATAAAGAAATAGGGATAGCTGTTGCTTCAACGTCATTAAGTCGTGATTCAAAATTAGAAACATCGGCCTGATTTACTAATAATTGATTAATAGAAGTGTTTATCTGTCCTATGAATTGATTCAATCCGGTAATGGCTTGTGTGTTCTGATTTGCTTCAGAACTGGCAGAACCAACAGCGGTATTAAGATTGATTAATGCTTTTGAAATTGTATTACCAAGAGCAATAGGTACATCGGTAAAGTTTCCTTGCAAATCCTTAATGGATGTAATGTTACTATTAATATTTGCAATGGAATTATTAAATATTGATGTACTAACAAAAGCATTACCAATTTCACTATTTGTCCTGTAAATTTGCAATGCATCATCAATATATACACTGATATCATCCTGGTTGATTGGTACATATGAAAACGTAATTTTTTCATTTACATGATCAACGTCAATACCAACTCCATCCCCAACAAATTCATATGAAGAAAGTAAAATATTAGAACCAGTTCCTCCTGTTCTGTTATCTGCACTATTGGCTTCAGTAATCTTCAAAATATTTTTTACTGAATCCTTTCGCTTAATGGATGGTAACTGGTGCGGTTGTACTGCTCTTGCAAAGCCGTCTGAACTAATAGTATTTCTATTAAAAGCATCATCATCTTTGCTTAATCTAACCAAACCTTGAGAGGTTTCTTTAGCAGTGCTTTCCGATTCCATAAAAAATGGAATGGAATAAAATAACCTTCTGAAAGTAGCCTCATTTGGCCTGTTCATAGAAGAGAACTTATTGTAAGAACTTCCGGCAGGACCAAAGAAGAATTCGCGTTTTTTTCTTATAATATTATTCATAGTAGTAAATGGTTTTATAAAACATGAAAATTATCACCTATCTTCATTGTTCCAATTCCAAGCTCATAGGTGGTAAGCTCAAAAATATCAAGCAATTGATATATACTAATATTCATTGATAAAAAGTAATCCACAATCTTTTGAACTTCGTATTCTTCCCAAAGCTCTTTAATTGTTATTTCCTCCTGATCGTATTCTTCCCTCATAATAAAGAAGTAAATAAACAGCATATGCATTTCCATAATCCGAAGCGATAATTCATCGGCTTCATCCTGGGCTCCTTCTTCTTCAACAATCAATAATTTTTCTGTGTTTCCTCTTAAAAAATCATCAGCCAGACTATAGAACTCTGCCCAATACTGAGAAAAATCAGACCCTTTTTTTGCTAAATAATCAGGAATGGTTTCGAAAGCTAATACATTCAACATATTAATCGTCTTTGTAGTTAGTCGCCATTTCAAGCGATTTTCTTATATACTTATCTGCTAATTTAATAACAGAATATCTGTCGTTAGTAAGCATGTAATGCTCTATGTATTCAAACCTTTCAAAATTTATGGTACTCATTGCGGTCAGAAAAAACGAGTAGATTTTGAAAGAACTCATAACATTACGGCTTCTTTTGTATTGCTCCATTACACCTTGATAGCTTTCATGCTTTTTAGTATACACTTCTTTCATGGCTTGATGAACATAATCATTTACTTTTGAATACTCATATATCACAAGCCACTTGGTTGATTCTTCGATTAAGATTTCAGAATTCGGATCGGCGTCTCTCATTTCTTCTATAGACCCATTGTATATCTTTACTAAATAAACTCCATCCGAATTATTTCCAAGGTTTATCTCTTTGGTTTCTCCACTTTCAATAGAAAATGAAATCGCAGGCTCTAACTCGTTTTGTTCAACATCAAGCACTCTTATTCCTCTTGCACCTGGAACGTTGCTATCGTCTGAAATTTGCCACCTGTATGGAGCAATCTTTTTTAAGCTGTAATCTTGCCAATCAGTATTACTAAATGACACTGCTTGTTGAATAGACTGAACAGGATAAACAAGGCTTCCTGCTTGAGCATTTGTATAGCACGCATCAAATTCAGCGAAATCATCTATAGTTAATCGCTGCCATAACTCTATTTGGGCATCATCATATAACGGTTGGTCGGTGACACTCGCTCTTATTTCAGGCTCCTCACCTGGTTCATAAGAAATCGCATCATTGTTTATTTTCTTATAAAAACCGCCGTCTTTATATACAATGACTCCAACAGGGTACTCCTGGGCATCATCATATACTGGAATGAAATACATGAAGGTTTTATACCTTCTGTTATTGAGTACAGGATATTGATACTCCATACCAAACCCTGTTAGTTGAGAAAGAGACGGCTTTATCGTGTTGTTTTCAAATACAAATATTGCCCGGATAAACTCTGTTGAAGCATATCCTGTATCTTCTTCATTAAGCGTTTCTGCATAATTAAGAGTTTGATCTCTTACAAAAATATGTTTGCTCTCTTTTTCGACTTCTGTGCCTATGATAAATGTAGGATCAATATGTGCCATTATTCTTCATTTTTAATTGGTTCATAAAGTGTTTCTATTGTTGTATATCCCGGAGCAAATCTTTGAATATTTTCAACTTCAAATTCTCCTATAGGATTAGTAAGTATTCGTTTAAATACAGAAATAATTGCAAAAGGACTTGAGATAATTCCACTATCAAACAAGGCAAACACACCGGCATAAGAATATTTTATGTTTCGAAGGATTCTCCAATCCGGAACGAAACCTGTTTTATCATCATCATCGTCTTTCACAGACATGTTGTAAAGCATAGAAACACCAAGAACCATCAATGTTTTTGATGCAATTCTTAACCAGTTGTATTTCTCAGATTCGCTCATATTCTTAAAGTTGTCAAGACTTCTTGTTTTAACCACATCGCCAATCATTCGTGTTGCTGTTCTGACCCATCCTTCCATGTAAAGTCTTTCCCATTCAGCCATAGGCTTGCCATGAGCATCCTTTTTCACTTTGTACCTTCCAACATCACCAATATAATGACCTTTCATTACTGCATTTTGGACGTGTGTAAATAAGTAATTACGGAATACAGCGAAGAAGCGGCCAAGTGTATAGTGAGTCAACATGACTTTTTCTTTATCCGTATAAGCTCCCACAACAAACATATCAGAAATATTTTTAAACTTCCTCGATTCTTTACGGGTATAAGCCCTTACAAGTTCTCCTTCTTTTTTCTGTCCTTTGAATCCATCTTTATAAACTTGATTACGAATTGTTTCATACAGTACATTTCCGTCTTCAGTCATTTGTCCGTTTTCATCATAAAAACGCTTGTCTTTTTTCCGATTGTAATTAATCTTCCCTGTTTCGCTATCAAATTCATGAGCATCCCAGGTTCCATCATGCACCATTTGAGCAATCATTACCAGATTACGACCATAATAGTCAGAAGCATAGTTAAACATATGACCCCAATACCTTGAAAGAATCTGTCCTTTTTTCGTTTTGCTCATATTTTGAGGATGTGAAATTAATTCCCATTCACTCATTGAAATATTCTGATACATCTTACAAAGCTCAGACATCTTCCCCCATTCGCTGAATATTAACCTGTTTGCTTTGATAAGATCCGAAAAGTTAAATATCCCACGTTCAACAAACTGGTTCGCTATTCCTTCCACGAACGAGTGCATTCCATTAATTAATGATGATACAACACCAACATTCACATTACCGAAAAGCGCAATTGTACCACCAACAGTTGAAAGTGTACTAATTGTTGGTTGTAGCTCTACTCCTCCAATATCACCACCAAGGTTACGGCGTTGTCCGCGAATAGACATTTCCGTAAACATTTCCACATAATCAATTTCATTACTCAGATTTTTATCTTTATGATTTTTCATATCTGTCATAAAAACTTTTGCTCCATTGATTATAGGTAGCACATCGTTTTCATAATGAATCTTTCGCTTAGAACTCATGGCAAAATAATTCATAATTGTTTCAATATCAGTAGTGATATTGTTGTTTTTCTCCTGACTGTCAAGAACAATTTCTCCTTTTGAATTTTTCCCAATTCCAAGAATATCAAAAGTTCTTGCATGGCTACCAAACTTTGTGTTACTGCCTTCACGCATGTACCCAATTTGATTAAAGAATTGATCAGAAAGCTTATTTATTTCTTTCACGTCAGTTTTTGAAAGATCATTTGCATCATCAAACATGTTCATGTTGTTAGTAATCTGACTCAGCCGTTTTTTACTAGACTTCCCTAATTCTCCTTCATTAAATAATTGTTCAGAAGTTTTTGTCATTAAAGGAAGCATCCCTTTCTGATATGAAGAATTTTGCATTAACGACTCATAAGCGTCTTTCTTTGTAAAATTATAATTAGGCTTACCAGTTTTAAGATTTTTCATATATCCTTGCATTTCATGATAATGATAAACAAGGTCGATATATTGATCCGTAATCATATTCACAAGTTTTTCTCCCTGTTCCAATAGTTCTGCAGAAAGACCAAGTTCTTTTGCTTTTTTTGCGTTAACAGGATCTTTTGTTTCATCAGTAGTCCAGAATATTTCACCAGTAAAAACTTCGTTTCCAGAACCGTCAATGTCACGTTTTACAAATAAATCTTTGAAAAACCTGTGAGACTTATCTCCAAAACCTATTGAAATACCACTATTTCTACTCTCAAACCATTTTTGAATAGGCTTAAATTCAGATTGAAATTCCTGAACTTCTTCAACAATTTTATTGGAAGTGTCCAGGGTTATTTCACGTAAAGCCTGAATGATATCATTGGCAATATATTGTCCGGGTTGAATGAATTTATCAATATCACTAAGCAGTGACATATCCTCACTATTCATTTCAGTGTCAACCACATTTACCGTCTTAAGATCAAGTAACGTCTGCGTAAGCAGATTAATTTCCTGACGATAATTATTTGTTTCGTCATTATTTTCAAGCGCATATCTGAGTCTTGCCATTAACAGGTTCTTTTTCTGTATAACAGTATAATTTTCAGGATTCTGAAATAGCATTTTTATATATTTAGGGAACGAGTTATCGGCTGCATTTTCATAAAAATTATTTAGAAGCTTTTCATAATCTACTTTTGGAATTTTTAATTCCTGCTTAAACAATTCTTTTAATTCCGGACTCAAACTATTTATAAAATCATCTATTTGAGACAATACACTAATGTTCTTATTAACCTTTAAAAAATCAATCATTTTCATTTGGCTACCTGAAGGCTTAAGACTGATAACTCCTGCCTCCTTAATCTTAATATTAGGATTAGCATTCATTAGTTTGTTTGCCATTAAAACAAGCATTAGCTGACGAACATCACCTGGGTTATTTGTCATAGACAGACCCATTTTTTTAGCTTCTCTATCCGTTAAAAATCGAGAAGCAATATTGCCAAGCTCATTTTCTATATCCGGCCTGTCGATATTGTCCATGGTAATATCATAAAGCGACACGTAAATTGAACCGTCAGACGTTTTCTCTATTGAAATATGGGGATCGAAACTTCGGATACTTTTTGACAAATGCTTCGCAATCTCTTCTCCACCTTCCATTTTTTCAAGCTCAGAAACTCTTCCAAACTCTTTAAATGAAGCATATTCAATCTGCTTTTTAAACTTTTTGAGAATAGGAACCTTATAAATAGGAATATCGTTACTAGTTTTTCCAAAAGTTTCTATAGAATCATGCACAGAAGCTTCATGTTCATTAATCCAGTTACTTATTTTCGCTTTAAATTTATTATCACGAGTTTCGTATTCAGTAATAACCTTTTTACGAATAGTAGATTTGATTTCATCTACTGTCATTCCTTTGAAATTATATTCTGTTCCAGTTAGACCAGCCCCGATTTTACCTGTATTAGTATCAATAAGATTGTAAACATAATCGACCTTAGCATCAGTTGACATTTCCTCGAAATCAAACCTGTCACTTGGGTTCGTAAGCACCTTGGCCATCTTCTTTACATCATAAATCGTTTTAATTTTTGAAGCATAAACGTCAGCCTTGGCTATATTACTCATTTGCTTTGAGGACACATACGATAGAACCTGTCCGTTATTAACAGCATTAACCATCATTTCAGCGAATGATTTAATAGTAGCATTTTTAAAATCGAAATCCTTTAATGTTCTACTGTTTATTTGCTGAACACCTAACGCGCCATAAACCGCATTCTTCAACCATGTATAAAAACGATTGACAAGGGCCGAAATTTTGCCATATAGCGTACTTGCTTTTTGATCAGAGTTCATGCCCGGAGTCTTGTCTAAAAGATTTCTGACGGCTTCCTGGCTATTCCATCCGGCCATAGTTGCAATAACTTCCTTAACAAGATCCACTTTTGAAATATCTGCATATTCTTTAAGGATTTCCTGAACGACCTCATGATTACTTTCAATTAAAGTTATAGCTTCATTTTCAAGAGCACGATACAGTTCATGATTTGCACTTTCAAGTATGTCAATGAACACGTGAGTAATCTCGTGAATAGGCGTGTCAAGCTGCAATTTATCTGTATTGAAAAAGACCTGTCCGTTCTCAAAATACCCTATCAATTCAGGATGTTTGCTCGTAATGTTATTCACATAATTAATGCGGATATTTGGAAAAGCTTTTTGTAACTTATCCATGAATGACTTTAAAACATAGTATGAAGCTTTACTTTGATTTTTAGATATCCTTGAAGCTTGAGGCTTATTTGCCTTAGTGAATTTTATTATACTTGTATTTGTTAGATTGTCTTTTTTATGTTTAGGACCGACAATTTCCACATTTCCAACAGTTCCATCTTGAAGCACAGCTTGATCCTTGTTTGATAATGAGTAAGGGTAGTCGTTGTTTTTTTGGTGCCATACAACTATAGGAAAATATGATTTGATTATAACAGAATCATTATTCTTAAACGTTCTCATTTCCTTGCTGGAAAGAGCGTCAATAACAGGCAGATTTGTTGTTTCAGATTTAGCAGAATACGTGTTTATCAATGTAGGATAAGGACTGTTAAGATACTCTTTAGTTCCTTTTTTAATATCAAACTTATAAATGTGTGGGTTGAAAGATGCCTTTTTTGGCGTATAATAAATCAATGACGTAATGATATCATTCTTTTTCAACTTTTTCATAAGTTTTTCGGTGTCCGCTGCATAATGAACAAGTTCCTTATTGCGAAGAATAACCTGCTCAGCAAGATCGTTTTCATTTATCTTTTCCGGATCAAAAGATTGAATCCAATTTGTGTATTGGCGTTCTGCTTTTTCATCCGTAAAATCAATCATAGACCCATTCTTATAACGGAACCCATTCATTAATAACTGATACGCTCTAAAAGCATTTTTAACACTTTCATCAATTATCTCAAAATGATCTCGGTACAGTTTTTTATGGGTATCGTTCACATCATTAGATGAAGAAAAATCAAGATAAAGGTAGCCGGACTTTGTACTACGCTGCTTAACCCTTCTCAAGAAAGTATTATTCTTCTTCCCTTTTGGTGCATTTTTATACCAGTTAAAAGTATATTCCTCAATAAATAAAGGGAAATCCATACTAAATCTTACCCTATTTTTTGCTAACGATAAGTCATAAGCCTGATCTCCAACCGTTACTTCTTTAAAATTATCAGCAATAAACTGGCCGACAATATAATCTTCAATACCACGTTCTATCGTTTCATAAACAACAGGAATATTAATGCTTTGCCCAAGACGTTTTTCAATTGTTCCTTTGGCTTTATTAATAACCTTATCTGTAGTAATAGATTCATTAATTGTTTTTTGTACCTGAGCAAGTGTTCTTACATGTGTATAAAGCATTTCGTTTTCCATCATTGCATCACCAATATTAAATTGTTTTCTAATATTTGACTCATGCCCGTCAGTAGGAATATTCATAATTCCAGTTGTAGATTCTCCTGCAAGCCTGCGCTGAATATATTCATCTGCATCAGTGGTTCCAATGGCTTCATTAATACTATTGATTACATTATTTCGCTTAGAATTTTCAATACTAATCTCCTGTTGAATATTAGTAATGTTTCCAAATCTCCGCAATTGCTCTCCCATATATGCATACTCACGAATTTGAACGAGAAAGCGATCTTTTTCATCTTTTATTTGGTGTGTGGGAGTATCAAAATAATCTCCTGATATATATTCACTTATGGCTTCCCATATAGGAATTATTTTATATTGTGCGTTTTCAGGAACTCCATTATCATTATACCCGGTAATAGACTTAGATGTCATGCTCTTTTTAGAAGCATTTAAAATTGTTTCATTCTGTAAAATATCTAGTATTTCTTTTTCTGAAAGACCGGCCATCACCATTCCATTCACAATAGGTGAAGTTGATTCTGTAATATTCAGTCTACCGAGAAGTCCACCTTCTTTGGCGTTATCGGTAGCGGCATTAATAAGCTTTGCAACAAAAGCGATCTGCTCAGAAATAGCCTTATTACCTGAAAACATTTTAAACTTTTCAGGAGGCAATATTTGATCCCTTGTGGCTTTTGGAATTGCTAACAATTTAAGCGTAAACTTTTCAAGGTTTTGAAAGTGCCCTACAAGCTTTTGCCCTGAGAGATTAATCTCTGAAGCTTTCATGTTAGAACTAATATCAGAAACAAATTCCTGCCATTCCTGAGGAACAAGGTCCGCTTTATCACGGAAACTATCAAGATTAATTTCTTCAAGAATCATTTCGATATTTCCGGACTCACGATAAAACTTTTGCAAAGCAGTGAATATCATATTCCCATTATATTTAGTATCAAATTTTTCTGCCTTTGAATAATCTGCATCTATTTCATCAATTGAATTCGGATCTTCTGCTTTCTCTTTTAGTTTACCTGTTTCTTTATGTGCTTTTTTCTCAGCCTTCATTCTTTCTTTAATGACTGAATCAGGAGTTATTTCATTTCCCCATTCATCAAGAGAAAGGAAATACATAGAAACTTGGTCAATATCGTAATCAGAACCGTCAAGAATGTTCTTTTCTGCAGAAGTATATACTGTATTTTCGCTTTCATAGTCAAAAGCTACAATACGACCGACCCACCCTGAAGATGCGTTGGTCGTAGGAATACGGACCCCAAATACGTTTAAAGCTTTATTCAGGTTATAATAATAATTGGATATCACGTTCATCATTAAACCAAAAGCCTTGCTACCTTCTCCAGGAATTCCTTCTTCATCAAGAGTTTTTAATTGCTTATCGATTTCTTTGTATAGTTTCGGATTGCTTTCTTGAATAGTATCAAGCAGATCATATTTATCATTAACACGAATAGACTGTGTAAACCTTCTGATAATTTCTGTTCTGATATCAGGATGGAAGGAATCAAGTATGCCGTCCAGTTCCATTCCTTCAAAAGCTTTATTGACTTTATTCTGAACGTCTTTATATTCAGGATTTGCATTATCAAATTTCACTTCCTTGCCATTTATGACTACACTCATAACATCACGAAGCGTAGTGTTACGAGTAATTCCGAATACTTTCATGTAGCCAAAAGGAGCAATCACTTCAGCAGGTTTAATCTCAACTTTTTTCCCTGCCTTTTGAGCTTCAATAAGCTCTTCTTTTGTGAATAAAGTGCCGTCAGTTTTTGTTTCTTTGCCTTCTACTATAAAAAGTATTGGCTTTAATGGCCGCCTTACTTTACCATCAACATTTTGAGAATCATCATCAAGATCAAGATCAGAAGGCAAGTATGCATTCCCGTCTTTATCAAAATACATATTACCAAGGTCCGGAGCTTGAACAAAAGACTGTCCGGCCATATTTGGTTTTATATATTTATTCACTGCGGTAAGAAAAGCAGCAATAGCTTTATTTCTTGAAACATCAGGACTTGCCCATGCAGATACCCGCCCTGCTTTTCCTGTATCTCCACGCTTCATTGCAGTATAATGCAACAACTCTTTCATGTACTCTATGCTTTTGCCTGAACTCATAGAAACAAGTTTCTCTCGAATAATATTTGCAGTACCGGCTAATCCATGGTTTACTTCCTTTACAATTGTCTCATTTGTTTCGTTATCTAAGCCACCGATAACACTAAGAATCTGAGTAGGGATAACTTTTTCAGCTTCAATCACATCTTGCTTTGTAACAGTCTGAATTTTATAAGCGTCATTATTTATCTTAATCCTGTTCTTTTCATTGTTTAAGCTTTTATTTATTGATACATTTTGAAGTGTTAGCATTTCTCCTATAGGCACATCAAAATCTATTATTTTTCTTTTCCCTGATTTTACAGCAGATTCAAACAAAATATAACCAACCATCTGATCATCAATTAACTTTCTTATATCTGTATCATTGGCTGCCCTGTCAATTAATGCTGTTGAAGCTTTCCGGATATCTTGCCCGTTATTCTCGTATTCTTCCATGAAGTAAGGCATTAACTCTTCGCCAACCATCATTTCAAACATTTGTTTGAATATCTTATTGTTTCTGAATTGACGGTTATTGATAGGCATTTGAGAAAGCTTAGCATATATCAAATCATCTGTAACAGGATTGTAATCAAAAATCATTGGCTTAAGCATTCCGTTATGGACATTACCAAATTCTTGCCCGGCACTTCGTTTTAGCATTTCAGCCCAAATAGGGTTGACAATAGAAAGGCCATCTGTATGCAGTTCCTCTTCAAATTTTTCACTGAATTGCTTTTGCAATCCAGGAATATCACGTAGAATAAGCGTGTTTGCTGTTTTACCAACACCATCTTTTCTTGAAGTGTCGACATGGGTACCAGGACCAGTAAGACTAGAACCTCTCTTAATAAAATCTGTTAAATTTGCATAATTTGTTTGAGAACCACGCACAATTTGATCCATTGATTCATTTAATACATGGAAATTCCAAAAAGCAATATCAATCAATGGGTGTATCTGATTACCTTCAGATTGGTATTTGTTCTCAATTATTTGTTTGCGAATCTTGCGTGATTCTTTAGTATGCTTTTGCTGGATAGCTTTTATTTCCTTTTTAAGCGTTCCATACATTTCGTTAAGATTCTTAAATTGCTGATCAAATTGTTCAAGATTTTCTTCTGCTTCTTTTAAGGCCTCTTTCTTTTCGGTTCCTCTAAGTTTGTCAATCTCTGCTTCAATCTTTTTACGCTCTCCTATTTTATAGCCAATTTCTTTTCGTTTTTTCTCCTTTTCTCTAAGTTCCTCAATATGTTTTTCAATCATATCAGAAATTTGTTCTCCTGACTCCATATTATAACCAAACTGCTTAAAAAGATCGGTCATTTTAGAAGTCATTTTATAACCTGAATCAGCAATCCATTCTGCAAATTGCTGACGACTTTCAAGCGTAGCTTTTTCAAGAAGTTCCTGTTGCTTCCTACCTCGTTTGATTAGATCTTTTATTGTATTAGTTTTTCTCCATTCAGCAATAAAAGAAGGCTTATAAATAATATTGGAATCCTCTGTAATTATAGAGTTGCCAAGGCCTGTAATCTTAATAGTTCGAGTTTCAGGATTAAATTTTTCAAAATAATCCTTTTTTTCTGTGAGTTGATTGATAATTACTTTTGTCTCTGCTGCTGACAATCCTTCCTCGATATATTTCTGTAATGATTCTGTTGATTTGAAATTTTTACCTAGAACATTGTTCCATCTGCCCAAGGCAAGATTGTTTGTTTTCTCGTAATAGTTTACAAAGAGATCGATTGAATTTGCAAGGCCAGTGTAATTTACACCAAGCTCTTCAAGGAAATCATATCCTTCAGCAAACGACTTAAAGAAGATAGGGTTTCTTTCGCTAACAACGTTAAATACTGACCTATTCTTTTTGTCTGCAAGCGTGCCATACAGCGAAGGAAGTACGCTTTCATTACCGCCTTTAATGATTTGCTTATAAGTAAGTTCTTCAATAATTACTTTAGCAAAATCTTTATCTGTCATTTTATCTATGCCACCTGAACGAAGGAAGGTTTTAATTCCATCAAACTTTTGAATTGGATCAACCGAAATTACATTCGCAAGAATAGGATTGTTATACCCATTATTTCCGATTATCGGAGAAACAGGATCTATATTTTCATTCTTAATTTTTCTAGGGAGATTCGACACATAATCTTTTTTACTGAGATCCGACACATGAGCTATTAAGCTTCTAGAACCGCCCATAGCTGCATCATAAAGATTGCTTGAAAGTGGATGTGAATACTCAAAATTCCCTTCTGAGTTAACAATCATACGCGTACCAATATCAGCATTGTATTGCTTCATCAAGTTGCCTATATACTCATAATACATATAGAAATCTGCAGGACTTGGAAGATCAGGAACACCAGAACGTTCACTCGTCCGGTTAGTGTTTTGTTCAACACTATCCCACTGAATACTTGCTTTTTGATAAAGGCTTTTTGCTAAATCAAGAGCGGCTTTTGTTTCTTTTGAAAATTTCAAATCGCGTGCTTTACCACCATTATCAAAATGCTTTGTGTATTCTTTGTCCACAAGGACTCTTGCTTGTAATCCTGCAGTAATAGCATGAAGGTATTGCCCAAGAGACATAGACCAATTCTTATTACCTTTCTCACTGGATTGGCCTATAACTTCTTTGTTTAATTCTTCAATGATTCTTTGAGTAAAAATCCCCTTCTTATTAAGCTTAAGGTTGTTAAGAATTATTGAAATGGCCATTGGAGATTGCTTTTTTATATCTCCTTTGATGTACAGCTTTCCGTTAAAGAAAATTCCTTCTTTTGTGACACTTAAATTTTTTTGGTTTGCTGAATCAAATACTTCAGAAACATCCTTATTAAGGAATCCTCCTTGTCCAATGAAATGTGTTTTCATGGATTCCCGAATATATGCTTTCATCACTTTGTCATCAGCTGAAGATTTAACTTCCCAGGATTGTTTTTCTGTTAGGTTAACTAAAGCTAAAGACACATTACCGAGTGAACTATAATATGATATGAATCCGGAAACAATATCCCTGTAACGCTTTCTTTTTTCTAATGAAACTTGCTCGTCTTCTGCCAAGGCTTGATATCCGTTATTCTGCATTCTGAAATTAAGGTCTGCATTCCCTTCTGAGTCTGCAAATTTTTTATTTCCAAATGTCGACATGAAAGAATAAATCAGTGTTTTATATTTTGATTTATCTGTTTCATTCTTCATCTTTTCAAGCATATCAAAAAACTCCTGATCTGTAAAATGCCGTTTACCCATCTGCTTCAATCTATTAGCTGCATCGATAAGGATATGATCCATTGTATTTGGATTTGCATAATAAACTATATTCCCATTGTATTCAACTTTAGCCTTTTTGCCTTCATCGTATATAGGAATAGATTGCAGTAACATTTTCTGAAACTCAGAACGTGAAAGGTTAGGATCAAAGCTTTCAGCTTCTACAAGTTTTTGTCCTGAAGCTCCACTAACACTTTCACTATCCAAGGCTTTTTTTCTCTTGAAATCCACAAGCGCATTTAAGTTTACGCGACCTAAAGCAATTTGTGTCATTGAAGCAAAAATCTTTTTGTCACTGAGTAATACAGGGTAAATATCTCTTTTCAAATATTTCCTTCCTAATGGAGTATTAAACATTCTCTTGATTTTCTCAAAGTTTAAGCTTCCGTCTCTATCCAGTACCCTGCTAAGTTTTTCACGAGTTTTCTCATCAATACTATCGTACTTGTTATAAAGAGCAAGAAGAGCTTCTCCAACTGTTTTGTTTTCGTTTAAGCCTCTGCCAAATGGTGATTGCTCAATAAATTCAGGTATAAAAATATTGTTCTTCACCCAATCCACAAGCTGAACATCACCTATTCTTGATTCAAGATACTTAATACTTTCCTCGCTATTATGCTCATTTTCAACTTTGTAAAAGGTGTTTTCGTTAGATGATAATGCATGACGATCTTTAAAATATCCCTGATCTGCGAGATATAAAATTTCGTCAAAAGTGTAATGATATGCTCCGAATTGATTAGCTACTTTCTTTAACCACATAATGAATCTTTGAAGTAGATTTTTAAATTTTATGTTTTCGGAGTTCTCATAAAGCTTTGAAATATATTCATGGATATCGCTTTCGGAATTTATTTTTTCTCCGTTATCCTCCATTTCTTTACGTGCTGTTTCTAATATTTTTTTACGTTGTCCGGGCTTCACCATATTATTAATGATGAAGTGCATTGCTTCATGTCGAACTGTTTGAGAAGATGTTTTCCCATCCAGCATAGCAAGCTTTATTAATGCATCACGGGTAAGGCCAAGTGCACGCTGACCATCTTTAGTATACAAATATCCATTATGGAAAAAGACATTTGTATCGGTTAAATCACCAATAATACTTCTGAGTGTTTCCCTGGCTTTTTCAAGAGAAACAAAAGAAAGCTTATTCTCTGTTGATACTAACTTAGGATACTCTTCATCATCGCTTAGTTTTTGATTTAATGCTTCAAGAATCTCATTCATATCTGCATCACCCTTTTTGGCCTCAGAAAGAATTTCAGCTTCGAATTCATCTATTGTGGCTCCAATAGTTTCAAAAGCACTTACAATATCTTCAACAGAATTGTTATTAATATCATCAATCGTAAGACTTGTTCTGCTACTAAGATCTAATGATGATATGCTTTCTGGCTTAACGGGCTCATGCTTTTTTGTTTCTTGTTCTTTTGGAGCACTTTTGCTTATACGATTAAACTCAAGATTTAAGTTTGGTTGCGTAACATCATGAACAATAGATTCAAAATGTGCTATATCAATTTTACCACTCTTATTTTTTGCAGGATAACGGAAATACTGATCAATACTGTTATTAGCTATTGCTGAAGAAATAAATTTCGCAATACTTTTAAGAGATTTAATCTTTTGAAGTGGAGTACTTCCTTTTATGCTAACTCCTTTATCGTTAAACCTTAATGGTAACTGATCTTTATAATTATTCAGTATATTAGCATTGGTTTTCACAAAACGGAATAAAACGGATTCTTCAACCTCTTTGAATAAATCAGCCTTTTCTTTATTAGAAAGATCCTTAAAATTTTCTTCATATGCTTTAATCAAATCTTCTACCTCAGATAAATCCTGAAGGAAATAATCAAGGTCTTTATTGTTTTTAACAATTTTCCGATCAATAAGAAAAGTTAACTCCCCAACACCATCAAGCTTAATTGTAATTGTATTACGCCATTTGCCGTTTTTCTGTCTTTTAGATTCAGAAATGACATACATATTATCTTGATCTTTCGCTTCAATAACCTGCCTTTTTTTGACAAGTTTATCAATCAGGTTCTTAATAGGAATAAAATCATCAAATACACGAATTATTTTTCCGGGCTCAACAGAATTAACAACAGATTCAACCTTTTCTTCTGAACGTAGTCTTCGCATACGCTCTTTATTCATTTCAATCAGTGCTTCTCTGGTTGCCAAATTATCATCATTGTCAAAAGCATTTTCAAACATTTTATCCAAAAGGGCTTCTGCCTTTGAATCGTCTGTTTCTTCCATGTAAGTGTTGTATGCTTTAGGCTGAATTGATCGTACCTTTCCTTCAGTATTGGTTTTATCAACAGCACCAAAATTAAACTCAGGCTCAAAATCTGCCGAAACAATATCCAATCCCTGATCAATGAATTCCTGCTTTGTTATTTCTTCTCCATAAGAATTGAATAAATCTAAAGCTTTATCAATGTCTTTTTCAGACATACGATTAATGGCTATTTTGCCGTCATATTCAAATCGTGACATTTGACCATTCTTCATTCCGAACACCTTGCCACCATCACGGTATTCTTTTGTTACTCTAACTCCAGGGTAAAAGTATTTAACAAGTAACATTTTCCTTGCATAGACAACATTCTTATCAGGGTTATAAAAATCTTCTACTGGAACTGAGCTCGAATTCTCCCCGAGAATCTTCACAGCTTCAGCATCAGTAACGAAAAAGGTATTTGTGGTATTTGTGTCCACTCCATTTTCAAAGTCTTCAGCAGTGGTTTTAAAACGCGTTACAGGATCTTCGGTATTTGGAACCTGATATTGACTCTCAAATTCTGATTGGTTGACAGCCTTAATATTTCCATTCTCTGTCTCAATATGGTATTGAGTAACAATCTTTCCTTCAATTCTTTTTGAAGTAATACCGTGAAGTTTATGAAATATAAGAGAATCTTTATCCTGAATGAGTTGTCCAAGCTTAAATCCTTTGTTCTCTGTTAAAGATCTTTCGTTTTCAAAAAACTCTTCTTGCCCAACAAACGTTTCATTCGCTTCATTTTCATTCTCAAATGACATGAGGCTAATAGCTTCTTCCGAATCGAGCTTCAATGTTTTACCGTAAAAATATTCAAGCGAAACAGAATCACCCTTCTTTTCAAATGTCTCTACAATATTTGATATTTTAAGGTTATTTATTTTAAGGCCATTCGCTCTTAAAATATCTGCATAAGCAGCAAGTTTTTTCTTATCGTATTCAGACAGTTTAGTGATAGATTTTCCACTTGTTATTCTAAAATCGTACACGTCAACCACCGGCTGCCCGTTGCTGTAACCTACAATTTTAACTATAGCCGGCATAGCAATTTTATCTCCGGAAACAAAAGGAAGATTAACCAATGTTAGGTCTTCATCAAGAATATCTAAAATTTCCTTAGAAGCAAAAAGTGAATTAGAGAGAATACTGAAAAGTTCGTCCTCTGTATATTTTGTTTCAGTGGCTTCAAAGTATTCTTGAATCCTTTCCCTGAAAGCTTTTTCGTTTGTTTCACTTGAGTTGAAATTATAAAGCAATGCAGCCTTAACCATAGAATTTCTCGAACGGGTATTGGCATTTTCATTACCTGTTTTTTCAAATAATGATTCAGTAATATGAGTAAGTGTTGGATCTTCGGAATTAAGATCTTTTAAAGCACTGACTCCTTTGTTTTTTAACTCATTAATTTTTTCTTCCGATTCAACGATTACCTGATTCTTCCCATCTTCAGTTAAATTAATTGATCGGAAGTCTGATTTAGAATCTATTTCATTATCCTCGTTGTCCGTTTTATTTCCGGGAGCTTTTTTAGAAGTAATTTCATGAAGTCTTCTGATTTCTTCCTGTCTTATCTCTGAAATTTCTTCTGTATTTATACTCTCACTTTCAGGAACTTTATCAGTTTTTTTAGACTTTGAAACTTTCCCTATCATGACAAGAGATTCAGACGCACGACTAACCCCTGTCAGCCCTATCCGAGACTCTGTGACAATTCCATTTGGAGTACTTGTAACAACTGGATTGGTAGCAAAGAAAACATGCCTAGAAGCTATTCCTGATATCGCATTTTCTTCATTCCCAATAATAAATTCAACTGTTCTTACATGGTTTTCATATTCAGGATGTTTCCTCAAAAACTCGTCACGCTCAGCTTTATTTTTTACAATTAGCATAACTTCTGTTACAGGAGCATTTGGATTATTTTTCATGTAATCCATGAATGCCTCTTCAATTTCTTGAGTAGTTTCCATGTAGCGAACGCCTTTCATAGATGCTCCTTCTCCGGAAAAAGAAGTTATTGGAAGATCGGTGCGATCGCCTTCAGAAGCGGTGGTTCTAAGGTTACGATAATAATCCTGTATATAATGAAGATCACTAACTCCTGAACGATAAACCTCAGTCATTGGAATAGTGCGCTGTGTTTTCTCCATGATTGGCATCTTTGGAGTAAGTACAGCTCCTTGATCGTCAGTATATGATAAGTCAGAAACCTGGTTATCATCCCCAAGAAATAATGAAGGTATTTGAGAATTGTTAAGTTTATCTTTGATGATATTAGATTGATCTCTTGTAATAACGCTTATTTCATCAAAAATAACGATATCAGAATCTGGATCAATACTTGCCTTTCCTTCAAGAAATTCACTAAGAAGAATGTTATTCGACGTTTCAATCTCTGAAACATCTTGAAGATCTTTATCGATATTTGATTGAAGGTTATGATTAGGAGATACTATTGTTACTTTAACTCCCCGGCCTTTTAACTTACTAAGAAGTTGAATAGAATTTTTAAGTACAATAGTTGTCTTCCCCGTGCCAGCAAAGCCACGGACATAAAGCCCGTTTCTAATCATTGTATCATGTTCATCTTCACTAAGGAAATTCTTAAAAGAATCAAACTTCGGATCAAACAAGAAAGAAACGATTTCCATTAAGGCCTGCTCTTGCTCGTAGTTTGGAACAAATTCATCAGATCCTTTTTGCTCTTTCTCTGAAAGCATGTCACGATATATAGCATAAAGATCCTCCTTTGAGAAATCTTTTCCTCCAAAGCGATTAATCTGCAATGCTTTGCTTATCATTATGTATTGATAAAGCTCTCCAAGGTCTGTGTTCTTATTCTCTGAATTAAAGTCTTTCTTTCCAACTTCTAAATTTGATTCACTTAAAAGCCCTGAGTTTTCATTTGGCGAAATAGCCGATCCGTAAACAAAATCTTTAAGCGCAGTAAAAGTGGTTGCGCCTTCCGCTAATTCTTTCAGCACATTATCCATCTTTCCTTCAAGAAAAGTTTCAGCCTGAACAATAAGTCTTTCAATTTTTGTTATTGCTCCTTGTATTTCTTCTTGCTTTTCTTTTTTGCTTTTAGAGAAAAGGTAAAGAAGTTCGTTTATCGTTTTGACATTGTGCTCGTTAAGCACTTTCTCAATATCATCAAGCTCTTTAATGTTCAGTTTTGAATCAATCTCCATAAATCCATTAAGAGCAAATACTCTTGCCCCGAGGTGTAAAGACTTAGCTTTTACTTTGTAAGAATCACGAGAAGATTTTGTTTGCGCTACATATTCTTTTACGTCTTTTACGGTATTAAGATAGTTATCAATTTTTTCTATAATCTGAGTATAGTTAGATTCGCCTTCCGAAATTGATTCTTCTTTGTTTAGGACCGGTCTGGTTCCTTGATCTATCCTTTGATATGGTTTATCACGAAGCGGTGAGTGCTCTGCTGTATTTTCATTTGCTTCAATATCATTTTGCATCAGTTCAACATTCATTTCAAACTGATTGCGCAAAGTAGTAAGGACCGCTTTAATCTGTTCAAGATGTTTTTCCATAGATGCAGGATTCATAACTGCAACCTTGTTATCCATCATTTCCTTGTATTTTCTAAATACGCTTTCAAGCGTACTTGGATCTTCTTTCTTCTCATCAAGAAAAACAGGATGCTTTTCTATTATTTGATTAAGCACCTCAAGCTGTTCTTCCACTGTTAAATTTTCTATGCTTTTGCCACGCTTATTCCTTAAACGATTAAATAATTCAGTATTCCCACTAGCAACTTCTCTATCAGCATCTAATAATTCAGGATCAACTTTATTCGCTTCATTGACTTCGCCAAACATATCGTTAAGATTGCCGAGAGCTTGATCAACAGCTGCTTCACTTTGAGCCCTCATTCCTTCGAGTTCACCTAACCATTGCTGTGCTTTTGCATCACCATGAAGAGCACCGATTTCAACATCTGCAATGAAGTTTTGAATTTTCCGATAACTTTTTTTGGTATTTTCAAACTTTTCAGAAAGCGATACTTCGCTACCCTCTTTATAATTGGCTATTTCTCCGACTTGTTTTTCTAAATCAGTTATCGCTTTATCTACACTTTCCCTTTTTTCATCGGACAATATAGATTTGTCAAAACGATCTTGAGTTGATTTAAGAACTCGCTCTTCTTCTTTTAAATAATTCTCCGCTACTTCATCAAAAAGCGCTTGGGTTTGTTTATGAACCTCTTCTCCAGAAGCAGATCTTAAAGCTTGAAATTGATAAATATCCTGAAGAATTTGAGGACGTTGCGTTTCTACTAGATCCTTACGTTGTTTATTCAGTTTCTTTTTGTATTTATCCCTCTCTTCAAGAGTAAGATTTTCATATTTTTTCCCATCAAAATCTTTGTCAAGTATTTTCTTTTTGAGTTTTTTTTCTGCTCCATAAAATACCTGTGCTGATTCAAAATATAATGACGAATAAGTCTTGGAATATTTGCCACCTTCCTTAGGCTGTGTAGCATCTGCAAACTTTTTAGAATACCTTTCAACATCCGCTTCAAGTTTCTTTGTTTTTTCTTCAACTGAATTATATTTTTGACTGTCTTCTTCTGTGAAAATAGAAGGGTCTACTTCTAAAGCTTCAAGAGCTTTCTTAGCTTCATCAAGTTTACGGGCTATTTTTGTTGCTTCCTTGATAACAGATTTATCGCCCATGGTTGCTTTCAGTACTTCGGCTGAGTTAATACCGTAACGCTTAATAATATCACGGAATACCCCAATTGATTCCCTGACAATTCTTTTGGATTGATTGGCTTGAGTTTCGGCTGGTTGCCCATCTTTAGTTGTTCCTTTAACATTAACGACATCGCCGTTTTCAGTTGCTACTTTAGAGCCCAATACCCCATCTTTTTTTGCCTCTTTAATTGCAGCGTCAAGATCCTTATCTTTAATATCTCCGTTTTCAAGCGCCAAAGCAAGTTCAATAAATTTATTCTCAGAATTATCTTCCTTCCTTTGTTGCATTAAATTGATTGGTAATCCCGTTAGCAGTGAAGATATTCCAGCTATCGCCCCTTCTTCAAAGTTAACCGAAGTGTCGTCAAACATCCCGCCTTCTTTATTCTTAATTTTTGTGGAAAGCTCTATATCTTTTTGAATAGCCTCATATTCTTTTTTAGGAATTTCAACTTCAGATCCATCGGATAATATTTCAATCATTTTATCAGGATTATCTGACTCTTTCCATGAAGACTCATTATACCTGTTAAGAGTTTCTGATGCTTCTGCATCTGCATATAAGTTATACAGGTCTTTAATTCCTGAATGCATGTACCCTTCTCCAATTTCCTCAAGACTTTCATCAAAAGCACCAAGAAAACTTCTTGAAACGCCACTTTTTGGACCCCAATTTTTAAAGCCTTCCTTCCATTTATTTAAAGATCTTTTGATAAGCGTTTCTTTTCCATTTTTCCCTATAGAAGTAATAGGAATCCCTGTCGTTTTCGCGTATTCTTTAAATTCATTATTAATAGTCTTTCTAAGATTGCGTTTTGTGTAACGACTGAATCCTTGATGCTCCCAGTCTGCGGGTATTACTCTTTCAGAAGCGTAAGTTGCTGCCATGATAAGCGGAAACAATAGAGCAGAATCAAACTCTCCAATTCCAAGATTTTTCGCCTCTTCCCTGAAGGCTCCTGCAGCTTCTGCCGCCATAAAAGACATTCCAAAATGCTTCGCTATTTTTCCTGAAAGCTGAGTGGATAATCCTAAAGAACTGAACATGCCACCGGTAGCATAGTTCAGAAGTACTGTAGACGAAATTTGGCCTATACCATTCATTACCTGATACCTGAAAGAACTCCAGTTATTAAAAGCTCCTTCCATTTCATCGTAATTCTGTTTAGAGTATTTATTTGCCCAATTTAAACTGTTTGTGCCAACACGGTCTGACCACTTATCCTGATCAGAAGGATCGATAAGATCGCCAATAACCTCAATAAACTGACCGCTACCTCTAACCATCATTGGTGCTGTTCCTGACCACAATCCACGCGGTATAGCTTTATACCATGAACTCTCAAGATGTCGTGGACCTAATGCACTTCTTATTTTGTCTCCGGCAATGCGTTCTCCATCTTTCGCTTCTTGCCAAAAAAAATCGATGCCTTTCTCAAGGTTTTGCACACGCTTAAAATCATTGAAATATTGTGTTTCGAGGTTTTCATAATCAACAGGGAGAACCCTTCCTTCTTTATCTTTTATAAAAGGAGTCTTATCTGCTACCTCATCCGCAGTGGCAATTTCTACAGTACCAATACCAGGGAAGCGTCGGCTTGTTTGTGACACAGGTTTTGGATCATCATACTGGATGAATGAAGGATAATTCTGGCCTGTTTTTCTTTTTAAATAATCGCCATACTTATTATCAGGAACATAAATATCCTCTGTTGACCATTGAGAAAAATCGCCATCTTTATAAAGCCTCCATTTATCCTCTATTATAGAATACATGGTATTAAAGGCTTCTTCATCATTAGCGAGCCTGGGATTATTCTCTGCAAATTGCTTAGGAGAAGGCATTGCATACGTAACCTTTGTGCGAAGTTCGTCTTGCTTTACATCAGCAATATTGTAATCATATACCCTCAGCGCATACGAAAAATCCATTAAAGGGGGCTCATCATTTTGCTCTTGCAGAAAGCTATTTTGAGAATTAATGTCTTTATCCTTTGATTTAACCTTTTGCTCTGGTGGTTCAAGAGACTCTTTTTCAGGTATATTTATTTGCGTTTGTTCTGTTTTACTTTGCATAACTCTTTTTATTTTAAAAGCTTGTGTGCGTTTTTGTTGCTGTCTTCTGACGCGATAAAACCATCTTTAGCAACAGAGGCTAACCGGTAAGGATCGTGATCCATAATCGCTCCAGGAATAATAAAATAATTTACCCGATTTTCTTTTTTAATATCTGAATTATCCCATACTTTTGCTGCTGCAACATTAGCACGACCCTCCGTGGATTGCATTGAATGAACTTCAAGTCTTTCCCTATCCTTTTTATCACTTAAATCAAAGTTGATTTTTCCATTAGCTCCATCTATAGACCCGTTAAAATTTTTCAAATCATGTTTATGTACAAGCATATTTACTCCTAATGAAATCTTCCCTTTAGGTCTCAAACCTTTATATGCTTTTGTAGACGAAACAGCATAAGCCGGAGAAGTAAAATTATCAGAGTTAAAGCTATTTCCTAGATATCGAATCGGGGATCCAATGGTCTGAAGATTTGTAAAATTAAATTCTGTATCATGGTAATAACTTTGGTTATACTTTACTATTTTCATTTCATTTTCTTTTAAAACCTCATAAGACACCTGAGATAATGGATTCTGTATTTTATTTAACAAAACCTTTTTTTCGTATTCTTCTTCTGATATTATTTCCTCGCCGTTTGTATATTTATTAAACTCAAAAAACTTCACGTCATACATTCTTTTGACTGAATTTTCTGATTCTTCTTCTGATATTGTCTCCTCTCCGAGTTTGAGACGTCTCCATTCGGAAGGGTCAAAATTAGACCCCTCCCCTTCCAACATCAATGCAAACATATCTCTGGCTTTTCTTTTTGTGATAGTACCATTTTTAACATATTGATCTACTTGTTTCATCAATGTTTTATTTAAAACCTCTTTCATTCTCTTGTGGCCTTCGTCAGTTAAAATACCTTTGATTTTAGAAGGAGTATCATAATATAATAACACATCATCTATCTTATAACCTTCTTTTATTTCTCCTTTTAAAGTTTCTTCAAGGCCATTTCCCAACTCCTCGAAGAGTTCAACTCTATTTTTGACTCTTTTCCTTCTGGTTTCTCCACTAATAGATATAACTTTATCAACAACTTCAGTGATCCCATCGGTTTCGATTCCAGTTTCAAATACGCCATTACCATTAAGTTGTATAAGATCATATTTATTTAATTCCCCGGGTTCTTCTTCATTTTTTTTAACAGTTGTGCTGTTAGGAATATAGCTCTTTTCATTAACGCGCTTACTACTTACTCCTGATTTCAATATTGATCCTGCCCAATAGTTAAAATCGTTATTGCTTTTAATAGCCCTTTCTTCGAATTCCAGTTCTCCATTATCTTTTTTTACATACTGAACATTCCCATTCTTATCATAATCAATTGACCCATCTTGTTTTTTAATTTTAGGAAGCATGTACATTAATCCTTGGCGTTTTTGATCATAAAACAACTGAGCATAATCTTCTCTGCTCAAATCCCCCATTGCACTATTAAGAGCGTTTCTTAATTGGGCTGTATTATCTTCTGTTTCAGAACTGTATGTGCTTAAAATTGAAACGAGATCACCATTGCCAAGCTTAAAATTTTGTTCTCGTGCCAAAATCTCACTAAGAGTAAAGGATTTTCCGTCTTGGCTCCACCTGCTATTTTCGAACTTGTCAGAACCAAGGTTTGTCGTTGCAGCCTTTATAAGATCAGACAGTTCTTTATCTATCTGTGCGGCATCAGGAACAGAGAACGGTATTAAATCCCCGTTTCCATCAATCAAAGGCTGCCCTTTTTGTGCATTAAAAACTTCAGCAACTGTCATAGTTCTACCCTTATTTAAATCTTCATCAGAAATGGTCCTCCCAAATTCGTCTTGAGCCCACCCCTCTGAAGTTGCTATAGCGCTTAGTTGCTCTCCCGAAAGCTTTGAAGAATACTCTTCACGAGAATTTGTTCTAGCTTGCATTTCTCCTGCCATAGCATTTAATCTATGAAATCCTTTTGCATCATCATTAAAATCATCGCTTTTCTTATAGTCTTCAACTGAGTCGTACTCTTTCATATGTGATCTGACCTTTACTCTGTGCGCTTGAATCTCCCGTTGAATCTGGTCTTTCATTCCGTAATTGACTGTGAATTCACTCCTTGAGCCTTGCTTGGAGCTACCTCCAAGACCGGCGTTAACCAATTCTTGCTTTGGAGCAACCAAAGGAGCAAAGGTTGGAGCTACTTTATAATTAGGTGTTCTGAAGTTGTATACTGATGCCATGATTAATAACCGTTTGTGTTTGTTTCTACATCTTCTTCTGGTGTTTTTATTCTAGAATAATTAAAGAGAGACGCAGGATTATTTTTGAAATAATCTGCCATCATAGCCATTTCATTTGCTTTCAGATTGTTGTTTATGTATCCTGCAATGGATTGATTTATTACTTGATCGTTTTGAGCATTTGCCTGGGCAAGCATCATATTTCTTTGAGAAGCTATCTTTTCTCGATATTGCTTATCATTAGCTTCACTTTTGGCTGTTTTGTTTGCAGCTTCAACAGCAGTGACAGCATTTTGATTATCCACTCGATTACTATACCGACTTCTTTCTTGCCCTATCTTCTCAATACTCTTACGGTAATTCTCATAGATTGCCGGAAGTACTTCGCTTTTCCCTGACAATCTGATTTCAGAAATAGTACGGTTGGTTATTTCGTCAAGGTTCTCCTGTTGTTCTCTAAAGACCGATTCATCTTTATTGATTCTGGGAGCTTTATAATCGACAGCAATTGAAGGTATGTCGCCAATTCCTTTTCGATTATTGCCAAACTTACTTACAATTGCATTACCTCCTTGAAGCAAAGAAGTAGCAAGGTTTGTGTTTTTATAATCCTTTATATATTTATTTACATCCATTAGTAGTATCCTCCTTCTTTTGCGTGATCATTCAACTCCTCTGCTGTCATTTCTGAGAAAGCTTTTTCTGTGTTACCTTTGGATGTCTGAGCAAGCCCAAATTTCTGAGCAAGTCCAGGCATTCCTGATACTTGATTGAGCACCCCTAAAGCTGCACTCGGTTCACTAGCACCCACTTGTTTTTCGATAACCTGACTTTCTTGTGCATTACCCCCATGTTGTCCTGTAAGTTTTCCGGCAAATGGATCCACGCGGTTAACGTCTTTCTTTACGACTTTTTTTATTTCAGGCTGAGCAAGCTCATTCATAAAGCCGCCAATAAGGCTGGAGGCGACAAGTGAAAGCCCTCCAGTTGGTCCGGCCAGTGCTTGTCCTGCAACGTTTATCCCTGTCCCTAAAAGTGAAGCTTGATTTGGATTCATTAGTAAGAAATTTCATAATTTGTTATTACATGCTTGATGAAAAAGCTTTTGTTCTTATTATACTTTAAAGTTACCGATAAATAATCTCCTCTCATTTCTGATTGTTCTTCATAAGATTTTTCTGAACTGGATTGTAAAGGAATAGGCAACTGCCATTTTCCCTCATAATACTCAGGATTCCTGAAAAACATTTCTGAAGGATTTTCTATGAAAGGCGAAAGAACGCTTTTTTGAGTTTCTGTCCTAAATATAATGGATTCCAGTTCTGTTTCAGGTGAGCGTATTTGACAGTTAAAAAACTCTTTTTCTAATGAATTAAGATTGGATTCACTATTAACACCTGTCACAATAACTTCAACCAAAGATATATGATTTTTGTCGTAAAAACTAAGTACTTGATCTTTTTTGTTATGCAAATAGACATTGTGCTTGTCATTTGGATTGACACTCAAAAGTTTATTGTTAAGATTAAAATAGTGTGGAGAAACAATAGTGTACTCGTCATTAAAAGCTCCCAAGTCCAAACTAAAAACATATGTTTTTCCAGAATAATCCTTTTCGTTATTATGAAAACTAAACAAGACTTCATTATATTCCGGATCATGTCCTAAGACAATCCCTTTATCTTTTGATGGCGAATCAATATACTCGCTGTACCTTGTTTCATTCTCGAGGTAATCATTGATCAGTGATAAAACTTTACTATATACGAGCTGTTCTTTCGCAATATCTTTTGCAGAAAGCATGGCATAACCTGAATTAGTATAGCCAAGCGAGATAGTCCAGAGCTTTTTCTTATAAGCATCTACTCCGAAAATCATTTCTCCAGTATTAACGATTGCTTTATGGTGCTGCACACCGAAGTCTGCAAATTTCCTGCTTTTTGGATTTAAAAACTGATAGTTAGAACCCACCACGATACTGCCTGTCGATGGGTTTGATTCAATCTTATTTTGTCCAGAAAAATATTGAACGAGTGCCAGCCTGTTTGCTGAAAATAAATTGCCGTTAATACTATCCACATAGATCACCTCTCCATCTTCAACTGGATAATCCATATAACTTCCCGGATTGATTGTAGAAAATGCATCCGCGAAGGCATTAATTTTTTGTTCTCCTGAGAAATATAGTCTCGTTGGACGTATTATACCATTCTCAGGTAAAGCCTCGTCATATCCAAATAAAGCACGGTCAGGAAGCATGTGACTATACCCCCTGTTAATTTGCATGGCTTCATAGATATCTTCATCCTTTCTACTGAAAAACATCCAATCATTGAATTCTTTTTCTTCTTCCAAAATTTTCGGAAAGAAAGAGTATCGAATTTTGGTCCCTTCTTCGTCTGTAGCCGGCACTTCATTTCGTAAGAAAGTGTTTAGCTCACTCTCCACTACTAATCCAAGCAATGTTCCATGAGCATAATTATTATCCTTCCAATAAGTAGGATTTCCAATCCATCGAGCCTGCCTGAAGAAGACTTTATTTATAAAAATATCACCCTTCTTAATAGTTAAGAAGCCCGACAACCTAGCAATTGGAAAAATATCAGATATCTTTTTGTAAAGTGTGTTTTTAACCGAAAAAGACGATTTGATAGTAGCGTAATATTCTTTATCAGTGCTATACTTTACGAAAGATCCGATTACTCCTTTTTTATGATTAAATGGATTATTGAATTTAAGACCTAAGAATCCACGAAATTTAATATTAGCATTTGTTCTTAAGGTATATCCAGAACTCATATTCCATCCGGGCTCACCTTGCAGTGGCTCGCTCTCACGATTATGAATATGATGCAGCAATGTTCCAAAATCATAAGAATCTCTTCCTACCCCCTCATTAACATTAACAATTTCTACATCGTATCCCCCATCATTAATTACTTTTAAATCGTTTTTGCAATCAATAATCTCACGTCCGTATTGAATATCCAAGGAATCATTTCCTTCCCCATCAACAGGTAAATCTTGTTGTTTTCTGTATTCATCTAAATTTATTTCAAACAAAGGTTTAAAGTAAAAATTCTGAATATCGTTTTCAGTAGAAAAAAGATGATCAGGAGAATAAAAAAAGTAATACTTATCTGACATTAGCTCTTCATGTGTAATCACATTATCAATTATGATATTATCATTCGATTTTATGAAACCTTTAACCTTTTCAGATAAATAAGGAACGTATAGCGATTTCTTTTTATATTCTTTAAAATCACTAGTGTTAGATAAAATTTTTAAACGCTCTGAAAGTTCATCTTCATTATAATAGTAGGTTGGGATCGTATTATTATTATTAGAATTCTCTTTTCCAAGAAATAATATTTCTCCCGCATAGTTGTCATGATCAGGGCTTCTGCCTAAAACCGCAAAACTTGCAGCATGAGCAAGGCCGGTATAAGTTCTGTTTTTAATTCGATCTCCCCTAACAAAATAAAAGGACTTGACATTCTTCATTTCCTCAGAATCCTGAATAACAGAACGGGCCTCTGTCAAATCAAATTTTACAAAAATCAGATTATTTAGATTATTCACTTCGTCACTGTCTCCGAAATTAGGCATCATCACAAGGCCTTTATCGTTTATATTATCGATTGTATTATTGTTATTAAATTTTTTTCCTTTGATTGGTACTGGTTGCGATTCAGATCCATCCTTAAAAATAAACACCATTGCAAAAGGATAAATCTCTCCACGCATATAACCTATATTGTCATAGGCTATATCATCAGATTCAACCTCCGATTCTATATAATCACTATAAAGATGATCAGATTTTTGATACTCAGTTTTAACCTCAACGTCAACTGATTGTGCTATTTCAAAAAAGGTGTCGTAATCTCTTTTAGCAGATTTCCAATTAGCACCAATGTATTTCCCTTCATGGATAGTGTGTGATTTGCATGATACAAAAGAGCTGTTTTTCAAAAGCAATTCTTCATTAGTTAAAAGAGCGTTGCTTTCCGATCCATAGATAGTTATCTCTTTTTCCTCTTGCGTTTTATACAAAACATCAACTAAATAAGTATCACTAACAGGCACATTGTCATTCTCTGACTTTCGTGAAATACCTATTTGAAAATAAGGATAAGCCACATCAAGTTTTTCAAGTTTTAATTTAATACCTTTCCTTGAATTACCCATATCGTCAATAAGACCAGCATCTTTTTCGCCAATCATAAACGGACCGAAACTGTTAATAAAGACCGTTGCTGTCAAAGAACTGTCTACATAGCGAATATAAATATAGTAAGCTCCTGGCTTATTGGTACCTCCGTCTACTAAATTAAAATTTTCTAATTTTGGATAAAACTGTGGAGCATTAAACTGATAAACCCTTTCAGGAAGTTCTTCATCTTTAATTGTTTCCTCCTTATAATTCCCATCCTGATCAAAGCCTGTATTAATAACATAATTAGGATTTACATAATCACACAAGTAAAGGTTGACAGTTTTGTCAAAGTTTTCCCTTGCAATTATATCGAGAGTGTTATCCCAGGTTATTCCCAATTTATTTGTGTCGAAATCATTATCCTCTTTATCTTTCTCAAGGGTTTGAATAGCCTTATACTTCGTCACAAATCCATCATCGCCAGGAGAAGGAAATGATCCAACTTCAATATTTTTGGTATCCGGATTATAAGATACCATGTAATAAATGCCTTTGTATTCAATTCCATTCAAAGGAACATAGCCCTCTTTAATCTCAAACTCCAATTCATTACTGTTCAATGGTGAAGCTACAAAGCCCCGACCATCACGCTTAATAAAACGAAAATTCTTTGCTTTCCTGAAAGATTGATTATCCATATAAGAAGGATCGAGATCCGCCTTATGCCCTTTGATGAAAATGTTTTTCTGTTCCATTTAGAATGAGTTTGGATAATTGAAAGGCTTTATGATGCTGTACATCACTTTTGTTATTGTTTCTTTTTCGTCAGCATCCATATATCTTACTCCTGTGGCAGCACCTGCAAGCTTATCTTCAAAACTTCTTACAAGTTCGTTCCACTGGTACTGATTTATTTCCCCGTTCAAATAGTTTTCATAATACATGCTCCGAAGACAATACGCTTCACAAACAGGCTCATGGCCACGAAGAATTAAGGGGTAACCGGTATCAGGGTCTATTGGAATGGCCGTATAATTTAAATGCACTTCTTTGGCCGTATAGCTGTCAGGAAGAAAAATATATGCTCCATTATATTCATAAGTAAGTCTGGTACCGGACTTGTTTGTGACCGAAAATAACCGGTAAAGATTATTTGGCACTCTTACTCTTTTTTCTTTATCTATCTTAAAAGGTTTGTCTTCATGTTTGATTAATTGATAATCGTCACCAAGAAATTCTGTTTCAACCTGGGCACACCATGATATCACGTCGCCAATCTCAAAGCTTTTACCCTTAATGATTTTTGTCAGCCTGTTAAAAATTACTTCAGGGCTGATATATTTAGCGTTTTTCTTCATAGTGATCTGTTTTTGGGTAATTTTCAAGATAAGGATAAGTGTGCCCTTCAGATAGATTTAGTTGAATCTTTTCATAATATCTTTTGGCTACCTTAACATAATACCGAACCTGTCTTGTTTTATTGAAAAGGATTTGGCTCATGTTAAGCATGAATCGGCTCTTCATTCCTCTTGTCTCAATGTTATACTTTGCCTTTTTTTGCTGCTCGTTTACGCTTAAACAAAGCCTTCCCCTGATAGGAAAAACAAAAACGACATTATTGTAAATCAAGTCGTTCATTAACTCTTCAAGGAATAATCTAAATATGGTTATGGCAATACGTTTATGTGTCATTTTGTAACGTGCCTTCGAAGTGTTGATATCCTTATAAAGCTCTTTGTAATTGGCAAATGTTTTGTTTTGCTCAAAATAAGAAAAGCTATCATCTGTTATGTCATGAATACCTACAATGTTATTCTTACTGTACCCATATTTCGTTTTCACGCGAATCTCCTTCATCTTCTCTTTTTGGTTTTTTCGTTTTTACTTTTTTGGGAATATATTCGTAATCCGGCATGTAGCTTCTTTCAAGATCAATTCCATATGCTTTTTTGTAAAATTCCTTGTAATTCTTCCAAAGATAAATTCCACGAGATTTAGCTTCTTCCTGCTTTTTAATAATATCAGCTTCCATATCATTGATCTCTACACAATTCTTTTCCGGTACCTGAAATTCAACATCATCTCTTTTTGCTGTGTAAACACCATTCTCTTTTGAGACCACATTCATCACAGTTCTTACCGGAAGATAAGTTTCTATAGTATTTATCGTTTCTGTAATTAAAAGGTATTCTCTCATTGTTGCTGAGTTTTTTGCTGCTGTTGTCCTCGGCCTGTCAGATCAAGTTCATCTTTTGATTCATCTATTCGGATACCAAAAGAGCTTAGGATATCTTTCTTGACCATAACTTCAATCTTATAGTCTCTTGATATCGGAAAGGGTTTGTCCTTCTCAGGATTAGCCCATACAGCTACGACAGAAACACTCTTCATTCCTGCGGTTGGCATATTTTTAATATAAGCTTTACTGCCCAATGTCGCATAGCTTGGCCGCGTATTAACATATTCTGAATGTTCTAAAGTTAAAAGGCCTTCCATCGAGTGTCTGTCAAATTTTCTTCTGAAGTTTTTTGCGCCAAAATAAACAATGTTTTCATTGCCCAGACTATGTACTATCTCATGAAGCTGAACGGTTGCTTCAATGTTTTCCCGTATAAATTTCATGTCAGGACCGAGAGATACATTGAAAACGTTTTCCTGATAAAATTCTGAAGGAATCCTTCGCTTTCTGTTTTTGAGTTCGCGGATTATTGCCGTTCTAACATCAAGAACCTTATCACGTATAAATTCTTTTGTAATCCGGAAATCTCCATTTACCTGATAGTTTGAAAGAGAATACTCAATCGAATCTACTATATCATTAAGCGTTTTGACTTCTTCCATGCTTCTGAGTTATTTAAAAAAAAAGAGAGATCAATCGACCCCTCCCTTCTGATCATTTATTGAACTATCATCCTAACTAATTGTGAACTACCCACCCACAAATAGTTTTGATTATATTACAAAACTATCACCAATAGGCGATAGACCAATAGTATCGAGTTTTGTTTCAAAGTCGAAAACCTGAGTCCCGGTGTCGGCCAGATAGATTTCCATCTTTTCACGAACCTTGTCTTCATGGCCAAACCCATCGAGTGCATATCCCTCATGGACAATCTCAAAACGATACTTTACATAGTCCACATCTTCTATTGGAACCTTTGGACGAGAGAAGAAATCATAAGGCTTGATTGAGAAGAGACGGTACATATCCAGTGAGGTAAGGTATCCGTAATCTCCTGCTTGAGTATGAATAACAGGCCCAACATTGTCAGGTGTAATCATCAGCCTACGAGTTTCCTCACGTGCAATGACATACAGCGGACGAGTGTAACTAGCATTCAAGCTTAGATTCTCGTATCCAGGAATAGCAGCTTCAGTAATATCTTCACCTTTCAGACCAGTGATAATAACTAAGCCGCTTTCTTCAGAAACAACGGCATAAGCAAGGCCAGCGTCATTAACAGCTTTTGCAAATGCCGTCGTGTCCGCTCCTGTGTACGTTTTTTCGGTACTTCCGATAATGATAGTTGCGGTCGTTGCTGTAGCCACATCGCCAACATCAAAAATCAATGGAATACCTGCATAGCCAAAGCCATGAACGTCACCATTGATAAGGCTTTTAATGCTCTCCCGAAGTTTTACAAGATCACTGTCAGCAAGAGTGGCTCCATTGATAGGGGCGCAGTGCTCGATATAACCATCGTAGTACTTTGCCACTTCCGGAATCTCATCCTGGAAGCCTTTGAATTTTGCTTGCTTGCGAATATTGATTCCATTGCTGAAGCTTATGGGCTGTGAAGCAACCATTGGTTCAGTTTCCAAAACAACAATTGAAGGTACAGGAGTTTTCTTTCCTGCTTTCAGGACCGTTTTTGCTTGCCCTGCATATGAAGCGTTGTTAGCTTCGATAGAGCCTGCATAATCTTTGATAAAAAGCTTATTGTTCGTTGTGTCGGCAACAAACTGATCTTTATCACTATTGATAAGCAGACGATTTGTGTTTCTTACTAAGTTTCCCATTTTACTATTTTTTTAATTATTTACTGATTTAATTTTTTCTTCATTCAAGAAAGTTTGATAGCGCTGATCTGTGTTTCGTTCAAGAAATACTCTAACAGCATTATCAATGATTTCATCGACCTGTTCATCCCCGTACTCAAATGCTATATGATCATTTACATTAGAAATATCAAAGAAATAAGGACGTGGCTGCCTGACATAATTAAGAACAATTGAAGGTACGCGATCCGTCGCATAGATGCGTATCTTCTTTTTGCTCAGCTCGTAATAAACAATATTTTCAGAAAGCTTCTGATATTTATTTTCAAGCGTTTTGTGACTGTCTAAATACTGGCACTCAACTGGCTTACCGTTTAAATTCGCAATAACCTTAATTAGTCGGAAAGACAAAGGATATAACGATCCGCCAATTTCTGCGTGAGGTATTTTATTGATCAATTGGCTTTGTATGCCAGGGAAATCAAAAACAGAAACATTATTTATGTAACTAGTAATCTCTATTGCCGGATAACCATCGACACCATCTGTTTTGACATAAAGCAAATCGATATCATCAATACGCTTTCCGTTCTGCTGAAATTCATTTACTTTTCCTTTCAGCCATTCACGGGCCACCTTATTGATAAAAGGATTAAAGAGATCAGGAGGAAAGGATCGTGTCCTTCCCTTTCTAATACTCTCTAAAAATAATCGATATGTTTCTTGTGTTGTCATTTATTCTTCTTCCCTGAGAAGTGCCCCAAGGCGCTCTTTTATTTCAGTGTTCTTCTCGTTTTCAATATAGGCTACTACCTCAGACTCTCCATATCCTAAAAGGACTTCGCCGAAGTAATATCCATTATTGCTGTGTCGAACAATACCTGTTTTGACAATCTTACGGACAAAAAGGTACTTTGCAGAACCTTTATCGGTGAAAGCCAATACCCGTTCAGGGTTATTGTCAGCTTCCTGATAAACCATCTTCTTAAGCACTTTTGTAACGTGTCTGCGAGGATCGATACCAAGGAAAAATCCAAGGTCACGGAAACCTGCATTTGAACTGTTATCCTCTACAACTTTCATTGCTTTGGACTTTTTTTCATATGAAGACACAACTTCATCAGCTACTTCTTCTGCATTGTACAGAAAGAAAAGATGCTTTACAGGATCTGCTTTTGATTGGCTCGGTGCAACTTCCGGCAAGTGTTTTATCATCTCAAGCTTTAGTTTTTGCTCTGGAATCTTTTCGTCTAAAGATTCGTTATGGCTTAAAGGGTATTGCGTAGTTGCCTCAATCAAATAAGGTTGTTTACTAAGTTCCTGCTTTGACATGTCGTGTTGACCTGTCAGGGCTTTGCTGCTATTGTCTATGTAAGGCACGGTGAACCATGGAGATGTTTTGTATTTAGCCCTTAACGATTTTAAAATATACATTTAATTTTATTTTTGTTGGTGAATACTATCGTTCATAGTGTTCAGAAATACCGAACATGTCACGGCAGATGATACCCGTTTCAGACAGCACGTGAGTGTGACTACCATCCACAGATGTTTTCATTTGATCGCCACCTTCATCGATACCACTTATAGTACCTTTCTTGAATGAACGATCTCCAAGTGCAATTAACTCAATGTTAGGGGCTCCGATATTGGAATTACCAGTAGACATCCAAATAGCTGAATTGGAAGCTTTACGGTAGCCTTTCGTTTGGTTGTAACGAGAAGGACGAGAACTGTCATCCATATACTTTGCGTATATAGGATAGATACGAATACCGTTAAATTCATAGAATGAATAAGTGGCATTGATACCTTTTTCAGATCCGGTTCCCTCAACAACGTGAGGATCGACACCGGCCTCTTTACGCATCAGGCGACTGAAAGTGTCGAGATAACGTTTACCAGCAAGGACAGTCATTTCAAGTTTACCCTCGTTAGAGCTGAAGATGTGCATGTTTGACATGGTGTTGTCAACCACGTTCATTGTCAACTCATTCATTGGGTAACGAAGTGATCCGTCACCAATATTAGTTATACCTGAACCGGCAACAATGTCACGACCTTTAAGGTCACGAAGCATTACAGTATCTTTTTCAGAAACTGTTCCTTTACCGCGAGTGATTTGGAATTCACGAGCTGCAGCCCAACGCTGAAGCATTTCCATTTCAGCATAAGTTACCCAGGCTTTTTCGCCATTGTGCTCAACCCAATACTTACCAGTCTTCATTTCAGCAGCAGTACCAGTTATAGACCATTTCATACGCTGAATAGTCATGTAACTTGCAGCCCAATTATGACCGGTATACTTCTCGTAAGCTGTCTCAGAACCTTCATAAAAGTTGGTATAAGCGAAGCCAATTTCGGCACCATCAACAAGAAGTTCAGGATCAACGTATTCCGCTTCTGAATCACGGTTCATTTTGCAGTAATACAGCCATTCTCCAGGCTCTACTTCGTCAGGAAGCTTGTCGTCAACAATCGTTACAATCGTACGGTTGTCTGCAAGTTCAAGCGTATCATAAGGAGAAAACCAATCGGTATCGGCGTAAATCTTAACGAGTTCGCCATGAATACCGGGAGTTGATTCGTGATCAGCTTCAAAGCGTGTTACACGCCCTTTACGCTTGCTCGATCCTTTTACCGGCCACATTACTTTTCGGTTACCAACTACGCGGTAGTTTTTAGACTCGTACCCTGGAGTCAACCCTTTAGCGGTATAACCTTTGTTTGCAAGGAATGAAGAGAGAGGAGTATATTCTTGCTGAAAAAGTGTGGCTGCCTGATTCAATACTTCAGGTTCAGAAATACCTAATGTCAATAAGTGGTTTGAGGTGGTAGATTCGTTTGCCCACCCCTGCATATTACCTGTTAAAAGTTTCATTTACAGTTGTTTTTAAATGATTAATAATTATTTATTTTTCTGGCGAAGCAAATTTTGAAACATCAACTGTATTTGGTTTTTGAGATTGGCCGGAGCCTACATCGGGATTAAGATTTAGTTTTTTAACAAACTGGTTTTTTACATCTTCTTTAGCTTCTGTAAGAGCCTTATTGAATTTGTCTGTACCGTTATAGTACATATACAGCATCTTATAAAGCTCGTTGTTGTTATGTAGCAACATATCTAAAGAGCGAACATCGCTTTCTTCAGACACAGGCTCCAACAAATTCGAAAAAACCTTTTTGAATTCCTTATGGTCTTCCGGAGCGACTTTCATGCCGCCAATAGTGTCGATTTTATCAACTTCCTCCATAAGCGTGTCATAAGCCTTTTTCTGCTCGGCTTTGACATTATTCTCATTGGTCGTTTTTTCATTGTCAGCCGCCTCTTGTTGCGCGGTGCGTTCTTGTTCAATCTCTTGCTTACGAGTTTGTTTTTTGTCGTAAGATTGAGTCTCGAGAACGCCACTTTCCTTCATTCGATTTACCCTTTCCTCAATGTCTTCATCGCTCCAACCATTCTCATTTTCTTCGGTTTTACCGTTTTGATTTTTGAGATAGTTAAACATGAATTGATCATCAGGGAGGTTTAATTCTGCTGAAGATTCTTGATATGCCTTAAAGTAATCTTCCGGTTTAGAACCAGCCTTTAAAGCTTCGTTAAAGCGTTTGGCTTCCGGATGAAGATCGTCGTTCTGATTTTCGTCACTTCCCTGCTTTGCATTTGTAGTGACAAAATCAAGAAACTTATCGATATCCTTCTCAATTTTTTCGGGAGCTTTTACGCCAATTTTTTCTGCTGCTTTATTGAAAAGCGTATTATAATCTAATCCTTCCGGTGTATCTTCTACAGGAGTATCATCCGTTGGAGGATCGCCTTCCTGTGGGTCTACTGGCAGATCACTTGCTGATGGGTCTACCGGTGGATCGTTCACTGGATCAGTCGGTGGATTAGTTGTGCTAGACTCGTACTGCCCCTCTGGGCTTGCGAATGCAGATGGATTTTGCTCTGTGCTTTTTGTTGTCATAACTCACTAATTATCTCGGATTAAAATATTTTGAAAAGTACATTTAGTTAGTTGTCATTTATATGTTCTTTACTACCGCCTTGCTTGTTTGAGCTAAACTTTACTTTTTCATTGCTGACTCTTTTCTCTTCATCATTCACAGCCTGTATCTCTGTTTGGATAGCTTCAAGTTTCAGTTTTAGCTTATTAAGACCTTCCATGGCTTGATTTGCCCTGCTCTTCTCTTGTAGGTACGCCTGCTCAACTTCGCTTTCACTTTCTATTTTAGCAACCTTAAGATTTGCATTAACTTGCATTTCAAGTTGTTTCTGCTCAATAGAAGCAATGATTTCAGTTTTCTTGATTTCAAGTTCTTTCTCTTTCAACTTAAGCTGGTACTCTTTCATATTATTCGCTTGCTGCTGAATCTTAAGATCGTATTCCTTCTCGAATTTGATCTTCTGCATAGCCATTTCAGCCTTAGCTTCTTCTTCAGATATATTAGCTTGTTGAGCAAGTTCAGCGGCTTTTTCCTCAAACTCTTCCAGTGTCTTTTCAAGTTCAATAATGTCTTCAATACGGTACATCTTTGATATTTGAGACATGGTCATGTGCTTAGCCGCTCCGGAACGAAACGCCAATTGCTTTATCTCCTGAAGGTTTTTGTATTCTTTGGATAAATTACCCATTGAAATAAGGAAGTCTTTCCCTTCGCCAATCTGCTTAGGAATACGAATAATCTCCTGCTGCTTGGTGTCCGTATTTATGAAGTGATCAATCCGGCCTTCTTTCCATGCGCTGTCTTTACCAATATTTGCATATCTGGTTAATGCCTTTTCGGTAACTTCTTCATGTTCATAATATAGAATTTGCGTTGTCATGGATGATTGCTGCAGAGCCATGTTAGAAGTGCCTACTTGATCAGAATCCACTACGTCACCCATCCGTTGCCTTGTAACACCGGTCACATCACCGACAATTGTTCGAATGTTTTCCATGATATTATCAAGGTACTGGATGGCCGGAGAAACGCTATTGTCAAATGTCTTGAATTGATTAAACTGCGCTGAACGGCCATTCTTATCCTTACTCTGAATCCATGCTACGCCACGCTTAAAGTCATAAAACCATTCTGCTTTTGACATTGCTGTGGGCTTTTGAGACAAGTCCATAACAATACCGCGAACACCGCCCAGGGCAAGCATCAATTCTTTGTGATAATTGACAAGATTATATTGAATCTGCAAATCTTTTGTAGACCAGATAATGCTATATGGAGCTTTATTCGTTTCGTTAAAGCTTTTTCCGATTATAGGTAGTTCCACTCTCCCCGGATTATCCTGAGATCTTACCTGACAAGGAGAAAGGCCATCATCAACAATGATTTTTCCATTGATGATCGTTGCCTGATACATATCATCCGGATAACGAACTATTTCTTTTTCACCTTTCTGTGTTTTTACTTTTTCCTCGTCCTTCATGACATGTGTGAACGGACGTTCAGGAAGGTGTTTATTAGGTGACTTCTTAAACCTAACCTTTCTTGGAGAGCGATAGTAAACAAACCATACAGGCACTCCCTGCGTTTTACTTTTACTTCCAAAGTAGCCAGTATCTATAGCTCCATTCGGGGTAGCCATTAAAGCATTCGGACTTTCATACTGAGAGGAAGGAAGGTTTGTGAGTTCTCTTATGTCCTCTGAATTCATTTGATCACCCCACAAGTCATATATCTGTTCTCGTGAGTAATATTCTTTACGAGCTACCCATCGGCCATGCTGAATCCATTCATTGTCGCTGTTGTTATCCCAAAATACCTGCATAGGATTATCAGCTTTAAAGGTGGGGTCTTTCTCTCCTTCTCTATAATTGACATAATAAAGCTCTTGGCTGATAAGCTTGTTTGTGAAAGCTTTTACTGTTTCAGCATGAAGATTATATCTCTGATTGTTGGCCTTGATAATCTTCTTCATTGCTACTTCTTCCATTTCCTTAAAATCGTACTTCTGAGCTTTCTCAACAGCATTTAATCGCTCTGAATTAATACCTTGATGATAGTTAAGTCCCTGCAGGGTTTCGCTGTACTCCTGTTCCTTTTGGGCAACTACCATACGCAATTCTTGCATTTTTTCAGGCGGCATGTTTTTTTGTTGTAATGCTTGCTGTAGCTGTGCTTTTTTGTTGTTGATATCGCCAATAAGCGTAGTTATCTGCTGAGCATTATTACGAATCTGTAACTCCATTTCATCGAGAACAGCATTGATAATGCGGTCATGTTTTCTTAAAAGCGATTCGCTGTCAGCAAGTAGAACATCATACTTAAAAGGAACAAGTGAGAGTTCAGATATCAGCCTTTGCAGTCTTGGACGAACCAATGGTACCCAACGGATTTTTGCAGGCATAACATAGCTGTCATACTTTCTTAAGTAATCAAAAGACTCATCATCAGCAAACTCTTCATTGTAATACTTAAAACAAATATAGTCTCTCTGTTTAAGGTGTGAAGAACTTTGTGCTACATTCATGATTTGCAAGGCTTTACCTCTTACCCACTCTTGGTTCTTTTTTTCAGGAGCGATCAAATCGTTAAAAAAATGATTTTTCATAATTCGTTAGTTTAAAATGATGTTACCATGCACGTCCTCTTTCAATCTGCCACTTTCAATCCAATCATCGGTTTTCGTATCGGATTCAGAAGTTTCATTTATTCTGTTAAGCATGTCTTCCTTGGCTTGTACAATCGCAAGAGAAGATGATATTGTGATATCGCAATTGTATTTAGGATTAAGCTTGAAGAATATGAATGCGTTTATCTGCCTTAAGATTCTGAGTTTTTCCCAATTCTTAATCAGGTAATCATTCAATTCAAAAAGCCAGTCCTCTTTTGTTGAAGGGTCTACCCCGTATCTGTTGTTAACTGTAGAGTTTTGAATCCAATTGGAAAGCACAAAGTCAGGACGTTCACGAAGGAATTTTTCAAACCCATGAGTTTTAAACCAGTTGAATATTCGGATATTCGACCATTCAATAAGAGCTTTATTATTAAAATACATGCAAACTTTAGCTGCTTCTTCATAAGCCTTCTCAGCCCCCCCCTCATTTACGTCAGGACGAACAAATAATTGAGCAATGAAGGAATTGTTGTTTTCGACCATGATACTTTCATAAGCCTTAAAAACGGAAACAGAGAGCTTGGAATCACTACTGTTTGCCTCGTCCTTATCGTAACTGTCAATACCGATTTTATACAACCCTTCTTTGGTTTTGCCTGTATTCGGATCAATAGCAGGGCGTTCTATTAGCTCAAAAAAGCCATCATCATCAGGAACAAATTCAACACCGTTAATAATTTTTATCTCACGACCGTCACGTTCTTTTTTCTTATATACCCATTCAAGTCTTCCTTTTTGGGCAACTTGAAGATTCTTTGTTTTTTGAATGTTGTTTTTAAGGCCGTTCATGCTTGCTACAAGACTTTTAGAGAAAAAGCCACCTGAACGGCGAAGAAAGGAATCAGCAGGATTTAATGGATCGGCAATAATCGTTTCAAATTCAGTGTCGCCACCTTTTACAAGCAAACGTTCTTTCTCAATCTGCTTAAGTGATTCTTCTTTAAGCGAATTGCCATTGGTGTCGATAATTTTATACTTCCAACCAGGGAAGAAATAACCACATTTAACGCCTGGCTCTGCTTCAGAATCGAACTCCGTAAGGTCAAAGGAAAGCGCATTAAACTCGTCTGGATTATAATAGATGTATTCAAACTCTTCAGCACCTTGTGACATTTCTCCACCAGTACCCTGAAATATAGCTATACCTGAAGTTATTTGGTTTTCAGTAACAAGGGAAGGTTTGACATATCCATATGCCTTTTTAAGCTGCTGAAATATACCGGCCTCTTCGAATAAGATAAATGAAGGTGATTTACCTGATACAGCCTGTGGGTTATTCTTAGCAGTAATAGCTTCCACTTCGGATTGATACCCTTTTACTACGCTTTTCTTATTTCCATATTCATCAATATAAATATCGGTATAAGAAGCTTTGATATAGTCGCTCTGATTAGGATCTCTTCGCTTATAGAACTCAGTTTCGGCAAGGTCGTTCAATCCACGAAGAACAAAACCCATTGTATTTATGGTATATGTTTCCAATCCTGCAACGATGATGGATTGTGAACCTGGAAACAAGCTAAATTCTTTGCCTATTATTGCCGCATTTTTTGATGAGAATCCGCGCTGACGGGGTTTAAGTACAATTAGATTTTTTCCTGCTCTCCTTGCACGGTCAAGCAATGAAAAGTATTCATAATCAATATCGAGAAATCGTGGGCTTATAATGGATTTTCGGCCTTTCTTATAATCATACCCACGTATCTTCCAAAAATTTAAATACCAGTAGTGATCTCCAGAGATAGTTTGCCCACCTACGCTAAAACCATTTTTAACATACTCTAATTGTTCTTGCCAAAACTGTTCAAACTCGACACTATTAATGTCTGGGTAACCGTTTTTTGGAACAGGACTAAACTCGTTGACGTTTACAAACATTTATCCAAAGATGATTATTAACGCAGCTAATCCGGACACAACTCCGAGCTTGATCTTATTTCTGAGATTTTCTTTGCGAAGCCTTTCTTTATAATGCTTTTCTTGTGCTTCGAGATTGAATTTTAGATGGGAATTACGCTGTTCAATAGTTTTAATTATTTTGTTTTTTTGCTTAATAATAAAAGCATTGTTTGAAGCGATTCCTTCAAGCAAAGTTACTTTATCTTTTTGTCTTTCAAACAATTCTTTATAATGATGCCTTTCGGCAATAAGTTCGTTAGCTTTTTTTATCGCAATGACAGGAATGCTGTCAATTGATTTTATTTTAGGAATGACAGTTCCTAATGTGCTTTTGCAAAAACGATCAATGGATTCCTGTTCACTTTCGCTTTGTATTTGCGTTTTCTTGTCTTTAAGAGAGTCGCGCAAATTTTTAATAGCAGCATTTTCATGTGCTATCATTTCTTTCATTTTTTTATTAGATTGAACCAGTTTACTGATTGAATCCTCATACATTTCTACACGAGCTATAAGCCCAGAGTCAGTTTTAATAACTTCTACCATATCGAATTTAGTTTCTTCTTTATCAAAAAAATTCCACCCCACATAAAATAAGGCTACAACTAATATAAAAATTAAAATATTATTCTTCATCGCTAGATTCTATTTGTCCTTTTCCAGATTTAAATGGCATGTGAAATTTACCATAGGAATCCTTCGGTCCATTCTTGAACCACTGTTCTTCTGTTTTAGGTCCTATAGGGTTCTGATCAGGACTTGTTTCGTCTCTTGTGACAACTCCCTGTCCAATTGCAGGATTTAACCCTTCCGGAGCTTCCTTCTTTAGAGCCTTGTCTTTCTGATACATTTCTTCCTCTGAATCAGAAAGCATGAAAGAATCTTTCGGAAATCCAAGTGTAATTACAAAAACGAAAGCTACGCTAAATGAAGGACATTTTTTATAGTCATTGATTTGATTGTGCCCGATTACTTTTGCGTCCGGATGATTCTGAATAAACTCTTTGACATACTCTGCAAGAGACTCAAGCTGCGCTTCATTAAGCGTGTTCTTTGGCTTCTGGGAATTTGCATCCCGGCCACCTGAATAAGCAATGTGACGTGATACGCCGTTGTAGCCCCTTGCTCCGTTGGTTACCTCAAAGTCTTCCACCTTATCATCTTCATCATAAGGACGAAGGTTTTTGATTGTGCCGTCAAGCATGATCAGATCAGAATAACCAACTCTCGACCATCCGCGACCAATGGGTTTCTTATCGGTGTGCCAACTCTTAATCATTTCCGGAGTCACATTCATGTGTTCTGGTGTGTCCGTGCAGTGAATTACTAAATATTTTAATTTCGCCATAACTCATTATTGTTTAATTACATACTATTCATCAGAAAGCAAATGATTATTTTTTTAAGATTTGATTATCTACCATTTTATTTATTAATGTATTGAATCCCTTGCTTTTTACATAAAGAAAAATAGGGGAAATTATCATCATCAAAAAAAAATCCCAACCATCCATCTTATCAAGCGTATAGAAAGAATACATTGTAAATGGAATGATCAGGATTCCTAATATGTTAGTTATAATATTGAGCATTAAATTTCTATAAATTCTGTAATTGATTCAAGTTTAGCGCGTGGTAGCTCAGGAACGTCTTCAATGTCAAAGGTGTAACCTTTGATTGTAATTTCTTCTTCTAACCATTCTTCATAAGCATCAAAAGTTGATTGGTGATCTTTCTTGAATTTTTTAAATTCTTTATTAAAAGCATCCTGATCTTTGATTGCAAAATAATTTTTCTCGTCCTCTTTGCTTTTGTAAAGAACAAGCTCTCCACTATGGTTGTATTTTAGCGAATGTTTTGTGCTAAGTTCTTCCCGTAATTTTTCTGTTTGCTTATAATCTTCATAAGCTTTTTCCTGATATAGATTGTCTGCTGTTTCTTTGATTGCCCATAAATTGAAAGCCATCTTTTCTACAAAATCATGAGGCATTGTTACAGAAGCTAAATCCTGCATGATTTTCGAAATGGAAAGAATTTTTCCTTTCTTAATTTTGATTGGTTTAAGGTTTCTTGCGGTTGGCGCTTTGAAGGCAATGAGTTTATAAAGCGCAGCCATAACCCCAAGATTAATTGTTTCGGGAACATTTTCAGGAATTACTTTATAGATATCAATTTTTCTTTTGGAAGAAAGAAGTTCGTCCTCTTGGTCAAGGAAGTCTTTTCGTGCCTTGATTTCCTTGGCGTATTTTTTCTCAAGGGAGTCGATTTCCTTATTAAAGTCTTCCTGATAACCCTCTACAATAACATAATCAACCGAAGTGGCACCCTCAATAGGAGGCTTTACAACAGACTGATCCTTGTCTTTTTTCCCTTTTTCTTTTAGGCTATACTTCTCACAAATCTCACGGCGTATAGTTATATATTCCATGTATTTTTTATTTGGTTCCATGGATTTGCTGTGAGACTTCATTTGGGATTCAATTTTCACTTTCGCTCTGTTTAGAGCATGGTTGAATGCCGGACTGCTTATTTCAAGCGTGTCGGCTGTTTGGATTCCACTATAAATCAACTGCAAATCTTTCAGGTCGATTTCAAGTGTTTGATCAATAATTGGTCGTTTTTTCTTCGTCATAACTCGATATTTAATTATTATTTGAATTTATAACCGTGGATGGATTTTCCAACCAACTGGCTGTTAAGATTTTGCATGGACCTCGATATATCCGGAATAATCGTAGTGAATCTTATCTGGAGTGCATACATAGCATAATTAATCTTGATCATTGGATCTTCAATGTTATCATCATTGAATAACTCATTGATCATATCAATACTGTAATTTCCTTTTGATAAATTTTCCTGCCGGTAAGAGTCGTAAATGTATTTCAGTATTTTTAGTTCCTCTTCAGTTTGGGCAAGGTTATAGAAATTAACTTCGTATTGCCTGATGCTGTTATAAATAATGTTTAAGAACTCTCGTTTTAACTCGTTGTTTGGCTTATCTAATGACCCTCTCAGAAATACCTCAAGGTTATGAGAAAAAGCCAAAACTTTAATCTCTACAAATTTAATAAAAATATACCTTTTTGTCTTGTCATTAAAATTTATTGTTTGAATGTCATATAATTTAAGCCTTTCGAAATACTGAAAAAGGTGATGATTTTTAAGATTATACAATGAGATTTCTTTTTTTGTTAGCCTTTCCTTTTTTTCATAATACTGTAATACATGAATAAGAGCAGTGACGGGTGCTGCAACCACTCCTATTAAAGCAAATACCAATAAAAAATTTGAACCAAAATAATCTTTAATAATATCGTACATAGTTCTTCTTCTTAATAGTTAACACGTTAATTGCAATTTACCGAGCCTGCCCAAGCACCGCCATCCCAACCAAATACATCTGACACTCTTGGGTAATCCCCATAATACGCAGGATCTGCAAGCCTTGTTAATCCTGAATCCTGATATATTGAAATGTCATTTGACACGAGATCAGCAAGAGAAGCTATACTGACACCGCTATCGTCGTAATATATATCTGCTGTTCCTGTGATTCCAGCGCATACACGACTTGAGTCACTATCAGCATAACAAGTCATTACCCCTACATTACTCGATGCTGCATGATCATAGCCGTACCAACTTTGTACATCGAACGGGGCTGATGTGGTTGGTTGGTTTGCAGAATTAGGATTTAACGGTTCGATAACGCCAGTGCATAACATTTCAAGCGTTAAATTATCCGGAATTGTTAATGAGCCTTGAAGCTCATTAAAAATATCTTCAAAGGTAATTTCACCGCTAGTTTGAAGTGCCATTTTTCAATTCATTTATTTCGGTTTTCAACTCTTTTATAGCTTCGATTAGCATCCCTGTAAGTTTAGAATAGTCCATTGATTTATATCCGTGACGATCCTCTGAAACAACTTCAGGAATGACTTTTTCAACTTCCTGGGCAATTAACCCTAACTTCCTGTTATTATCTTTGTCATCTTTCCAATCAAAATATACGCCTCTTAAAGCGGTAGTTTTATTAAGTGCATTTTCAATATTGGCAATGTTTTTCTTTAACCTGATATCGGATGAAGTACTTGTTGATTTAGAGAAGATATTTCCATCTGCGTGAAAATGACCATATTGGGCAAATTTGAATTCAAAGGTTCCTGCAGTGGCTACACCAATATTATTAGCACTTTCAAGAAAAAATCCTGTATTTGTATCATTGTTGAAATATAAAGAAGGACTTAAAGCAGTACCATCATCCAATCCGACTGTTCCGCCTGAAGTAAAATTATTTGTTACCCATGTCTCGGTTGCATAACCTGACAAAGCTGTAGAAGTGAGATATCCCTGAGTAGAGTGGTCTCCCCACCCGTAAGCTGTATTCCAGTCACTTACTTCAGTTGATGAAATCCCGTCTAAGGTTATCTTGTTTGTATGAGAGTGAAGATTGCTATGTGTATGTGAGCTGCCTGAGAAATTATTTGTTACCCATGTCTCAGTTGCATAACCTGACAAAGCTGTAGAAGTAAGATATCCCTGAGTAGAGTGGTCTCCCCACCCGTAAGCTGTATTCCAGTCACTTACTTCAGTTGATGAAATCCCGTCTAAGGTTATTTTGTTAACATGATTATGTGTGCTACCACCACCTATAGTCAGGGTTTGGGTACTTGATCCGTCATAATATTTCAGGCTTCCGGAATCATACCACATTTGCCCTGCAACAGGTCCGCTTACGGCATGGGTCGTATCAAAAGTAACAGATTGCGTCATTGTATGTCCGTATACATCAACAGTAAAAGCATCATATCCGACCGGGCCTAGATTTACTAATCTAATAGAATGATTGGTATTCTGCGATCCATCGCCAAGGAATAACATTCTTGCCGAATATTGAGAAATGCTTTCATTATTTATTTGTATAACCCCACCGTAACCATTAGAATCATTTATACCTGTTCCTACAGTAAGATATCCCGGATTAATATCAATAAAAGGATTATCCGTGTTGTAAGGATCGGTTCCTAAGTATAAACTATCATGCGTTGCTACTGAATTCGTTATCTTCGTTGATCCGGAATCGTAGTAAAATGGTGTTGTTGTGGCTTCATCAACCTTTAGCTGAGTTCCTGTCCACGTTAAGCCGGCTCCTGCAATTTGACTTCCTCTTTGGTTAAATGCCGTATTCCAATTACTCACATTCGTAGAAGAAATTCCATCGAGTACCGCCTTATTTACATGATTGTGTAATTGACTATGACCGTGACTATCTGATGCGAAGTTATTACTTACCCAAATAATAGTTGCATAACCACTTAAATCCTGGTCTCCTGTATTAATTCCTGATAAGTTTCCTAGTTTAGTTATATCTCCAACTGTAACATATTTATTTGTAGTTGAAGTATCACTAATATCATCAGCGTCTAAAACTACTACTCCTGTTTGAGTATTTACACTATCTATTGCTCCACCTACTTCTAAATCTCCACTACCTAATAAAGTAGTTCCATTAACTGATTTTATATTTGTAGTGTTTACTAAAGTATCTTGTTTTCCACTTAAGTCTTGGTCACCTGTGTTACTACCAGATAAAGTAGTTATTCCTAATAAGCTTTTAACTGAAGCTGTTGTTTCATCTCCTGTATTAGTATTACTTACAGCATTTAAAGCTGTTATGTTAGAATGTATATCTGTTGAATAAGTGCCTAAATCTGTTATATCAGCTTCTACAAGTGTTACTACACCAGTTTTACCTGCTACTGATAGCACTTGGTCTGTATAGTCTAGTTTGTGCCAGTTTGAAGCATATACAGTAGTTGAGGCATTATCTAAAATAGCTACTATTCTATCGTTAGCTACAAAGACTTCACCACCTACTGTGCCACCTACTGAAACTATATATGAATAACCAGATTGTGCTGTCCCACCTCCAGGGAATGTTCCTACCGAAGCATCCCAAGTTCCTTTTAAGACTACTGCTTGGTCAAGAGCAGCTATATCTGATTCCATTGTATCTAGGTCTACAGCTTGGGTTACTGAAATATTACTTAGTTTAGTTTCCTGTGCTGTTAGAAATGAAGCTGTTGTATTTGTTAGAACTGTAGCAAGTGGCTGATAAGAACCAAGGTCTGAAATATCACTCTCTGTGATAGGATCTACTGTAATAGCTTGACCTGATAGTGAAAGATATGTGCCTGTTCCTGCGAGGGTGACATCGCCTGTATTAGTTCCTGACAAATTAGTTGCAATTATATTTCCGTCTACATCTAGCTTCTCAGAAGGATTAGTTGTCCCTATGCCGACGTTGCCTTTCAAAATAGTTTTTGTAATACTATCATTTCCCAAAACTACCGAGTTAGAGCCTACACCTACAGCTCCATTCCCTATAACCATTTCATTTGTATCTCCATCTGCGAGAGCCTTTGTATTTGAACCTATAAAAGTATTATATGTGCCTATTTCATTAGCTGTTGTTCCGTCTGCGATATATCTACCTGCTTGATATCCATTAGCGGTGTTATTGTTTCCTGTGGTGTTGGAGAAGAGAGAACGATAACCATTAGCGGTGTTATTATATCCTGTGGTGTTGTAGTAGAGAGAAAGATAACCATTAGCGGTGTTATTATATCCTGTGGTGTTGGAGTAGAGAGAATAAAAACCATTAGCGGTGTTATAGATTCCTTCGGTGTTGGAGAAGAGAGAAGCATATCCATTAGCGGTGTTACGGCTTCCTGTGGTGTTGGAGCGGAGAGAACGATAACCATTAGCGGTGTTTGAGCTTCCTGTGGTGTTGGAGTAGAGAGAATAAAAACCATTAGCGGTGTTTCTACTTCCTGTGGTGTTGGAGTTGAGAGATTGATAACCATTAGCGGTGTTATAGATTCCTGTGGTGTTGGAGAAGAGAGAACGATAACCATTAGCGGTGTTATTATATCCTGTGGTGTTGTAGAAGAGAGATTGATAACCATTAGCGGTGTTTCTACTTCCTGTGGTGTTGGAGTAGAGAGAAAGATATCCAATACCTACATTCCTATTATCAGTTCCATCATCATTTAATCCAGCTCCTTCTCCTACAAATACAGAGCCACCTCCGTCGTTAAGAGCAATCTTACCTGATACATCTAATTTTTGAGATGGATTTGTCGTTCCGATGCCGACGTTGCCTGAAGTTGTATCTAAATATAACTGGTCTACGTCTGCCCCATCACCTAATGATACATAGTCTTTTCCTAAGTTTAATATTCCGTAATCTGCAAATGAATAACCAACATCAACTGACCTTATCCACCCTCTATCTGTTGTTGCCCCCATTTGAAATCCAATATTAGTTGCAGTATCTCTTAAAACCATTAAAGAATTTGCTGTGCTTGGAGTTCCACTAACTCCATCAACTTGAAACTTCGCTCCTGGGGTCGTCGTCCCAATCCCGACGTTGCCGTCTTTCAATACAGTCAATCTCTCTATGTTATTAGTTATTATGCCAAAGTCGTAGTTATCAATAGAGCCTAGAGTCTTTTTAACTCCTAGAGTGTTTCCGTTTAAGTTCCAATAACCTGCCATACTATGATCTCCCCAGCCATAGGCAATATCCCAATTACTTTTGTTGTAACCTGAAA